>Ga0209061_1001428_pt1 | contig 39960 bp, 37 predicted proteins | sample Coa_R1_10_FD_187157 | JGI IMG/M metagenome (GOLD analysis project Ga0209061, IMG submission 187157) | Surface soil microbial communities from Centralia Pennsylvania, which are recovering from an underground coalmine fire - Coalmine... | ecosystem: Environmental > Terrestrial > Soil >... | reverse complement strand
AGATGTGGGCAAGCGGCCTGGTGGCGTCGTAGCGGCGCAGCGGCTCGAGCTGAAGCCCGGCGGCCTGCGCCTCGATTGCAAAGACCGCCGGCTTGCCCTGAAGCAGGGCGCCGCCGACAAGCAGCTGCGCCCCCGGCGCCTCCGGGACGAAGGCGGCGGTGCCGCTCAGCCGGTAAGAGCCTCCGTCCTGCTCAAGGACCAGCGGCTCCCTGCCGTGTTCGGCTGCGAAGCCGCCGCCGTTGGCCGGCGGGATCAGCGGGATGTAGGCGGCCCGCCGGCTGCCGGAGGCAAGCTCGCCAAGCAGCTGGTCCGCCCCCGCCTGGGCAAGCAGGGCCGTTGCAACGAGGTGGGAGAGGATCGGCACCCCGGCAAGCACCCGGCCGCACTCCTGCAGGACAAGCATCGCGTCAAAGGCGCCGAGGCCGGCGCCGCCGCTTGCTTCCGGCACAAGCAGCCCCGGCCAACCGGCCTCCTTAGCAAGCGGCCAAAGGTCGGGGAGCTCCTTGCCGTCGAGGGCATCCCGGGCCGCCTCAACGGTTGGCACGCGGGAGAGCGCCTCCCGCGCCGCCTCCTTCAGGAACTGCTGCTCGTCGGAGAGGGCGAGGTTCATGCCTTTGCCATCTCCTTTGCGCGCAGCTCCGAGAACGGCACGCCCTTGTCAAGGCGCGGTTCCCCGGGCAGGCCAAGCACCCGTTCGCCGATCGTGTTGCGGAGGATCTCCTCGGTGCCGCCCGCCGAGCGCAGGCCCGGCAGGAAGGAGATCATGTAGGCCCACTCGCTGCCGTCCTCGATCGCGTCGGGGCCAAGCACCTCGGCGATCAGGTCGCCGGCGGCAATTGCCGCGTTCACCGTCGTGATCTTCGCCAACCCGGCCTCCGGACCGGGGATCTGGCCCCGCTGCAGCTGGGTGAGCATCCGGTAGCCGGTGAACCGCACGGCGATCAGCTCGGCGGCGATCCTGCCAAGCCGCTCCCTGACGGCGTGGTCCCCGCTTGCCGCGGTCCCCTTGATCGCCCGGGCAAAGCGGAGCGGGTCGTAGCCCATCCCCTCGCCGCCGAGGCCGATCGTCATCCGCTCGAACATCAGCGTCGTCAAGGCGGTCCGCCAGCCGTTGCCGACCCCGCCGACCGTGGAGTCGGGCGGCAGGTGGACTTCGTCGAGGAAGACCTCGTTGAACTCGGCCTCGCCGGAGATTTGGCGCAGGCCCCGCACCGTCACGCCCGGCGCGTCCATCGGGACGATGAACATCGTCAGGCCGTTGTGCTTGGGCACGTCGGGGTCGGTGCGGGCAAGCATCAGGCCAAAGGAGGCGAACTGGGCGTTGGTGGTCCACACCTTCTGGCCGGAGACCACCCAGCTGCCGTCCTCCTGCTGGCGGGCCCTGGTCTGGATCGCCGCCAGGTCGGAGCCGGCAGCCGGCTCGGAGAAGAGCTGGCACCAGACCTCGTCGGCGTGCAGCATCGGGCCCAGGTAGCGGGCCTTCTGCTCCTCCGTCCCATGGGCGATGATCGTCGGCCCAAGCATCCCCACGCCGATCGCGTCGAGGATGCCGGGCACGCCCGCCCGGGAGATCTCCTGGTTGGCGATCACCTGCTCGATCGGGCCAAGCCCCTGGCCGCCGTACTCCTTCGGCCAGGTGACGCCGGCAAGGCCGCCTTCGGCAAGCCGCTTCTGCCAAAGGCGGCGGGCGGCGATGATCTCCTGCTCGTCGGTGAGGGCTTCGGGGCCGCTCAGCTTTGGCGCTTCGTGCTTGTGCTCTTCAAGCCAGCTGCGGATCCTGGCTCTGTACTCTGCTTGCTGGGGGGTGTCGTTGAGGTCCACGGCCGGTACGGTAGCGCAAATCGGCCGCAGCGGTCGGCTTGGCTAACGGTTGTTATCCGGTCTCAGGCGCCGCCGGGGATCTGCGGTTCGCCCGGGAGGCGTTGGCCGTAGAGCTTGGCGAAGGCTTCGTTGAAGAGGTCCTGCGCCTCCGTCCCGCAGGAGGGGCAGTGAAGCAGCACCGCGCCAAGCCAGATGCCGTTCCGTTTTGCCGCTGCAACGAGGGAGGTGCCGGCCGCTTCGGTGTAACCGGTCTTCACGCCGTCGGCGCCGGGGTAGTTGTAGATGAGCAGGGGGTTGTTGTTGTAGAGGAAGAGCTTGCCGCCGGGGATCGGCGCCGGGACGACGGCTGTCTTGCTGGCGACGATCTTCGCCAGCAGCGGTTGGTGGAGGACGGCATAGGCGAGCTCGGCAAGGTCGACCGGGCAGGAGTAGTTGTTTTCGTTGTAATAGCCGGAGGGGTTTGAGAAGTGGGTGCAGCCGAGGCCAAGGGCGGCCGCTTCCTCGTTCATCTCCTCAACGAACCGCCCGACGCCCGGTCCTGCGGCGGCGGCAAGCGCCTGGGCGGCGTCGTTGCCGGAGGGAAGGAGCAGGCCGTAAAGGAGGGCTTCCGCCGTCATCTCCTTGCCAAGCGGCAGCACGCCAACCTTGGACCCCGGCATTTCAACGGCTTCCTTGGTAATCGGGACAAGCGCAGTTGGCGCCAGCCGCTTGAGGACGACCAGCGCGGTCATCATCTTCGTCAAGGAGGCGATCGGCCGGCGGGCGTAGGGGTTGCGCTGCCAGAGGACCTGGCCCGTTTCAACGTTGAAAAGGAGGCCGGCGTCGGGTTGGTTTGGAAGGCGGGGGTGGAGCGGGTCTTCGGTTGGCGAGGCAAGGCCGTGGAGGGCAAGCGGAGGGATGCCCAGCGGCAGGCCGGCAGGGGAGACGGCCGCCAGGTTGGCCACACCCGAGACGGCCGCCAGCGGGCCCCTTCGGCGAGGCGTTGAACCGGTCTCGATCAGGGCGGCCGCAAGGGCAAAGGCGGCCACCGCGATCAGCAGGCCAAGCAGCCGCTCGCGGGCCTTGGGCCGGCGACGCGGCCGAGCGGGGTAAAGGAGCGGCGATCGGGTGGGCCTGGTTCTCCTCATCGCCCGCTACTCCCTGTCGCGGGGGCGAAACAAGGCGCCGCCGATCCCCACGGCCAAAAGCAACGCGATCACTATCGAGGGGACGACCAACACAAGCGTGCCAAGCGTAAGGCCTTCCTTGATCAAGGCGAGCAGGATCAAAACGAGCAGGACGATCACGAACAGCGCGGCGGCGATCCCAACTAAAAGACGCATCTACAGCCAGGCGGGAGCGGTTGGCAGGCGAGCCCGTCTGCGGGCGACCAGCCGGATCGTAAGCATGCCGAAAAGAAAGCCGCCGATGTGGGCGAAGTTGGCGATCCCGCCGCCGCTGCCGACGCCGTGGACCTCGGCTTCAACGACCTGGAGGCCAAACCAAAGCACAAGCAGCACCACCGCCGGCAGCTCGACAACGGTTACAAAGAAGAGGATCAGCACGAGGGTGAGGATCCGGGCGCGGGGGTAAAGGAGCAGGTACCCGCCGAGGACGGCTGCGATCGCGCCGGAGGCACCAACCAGCGGGTCAAGGGATGAGGGGTCTGCGGCCGTCTGGGCGGCGGCGGCGGCAATGCCGCCGGCGAAGTAGAAGAGCAGGAAGCGAAGCCGCCCAAGCGCCTCCTCGACGCTCGGTCCGAAGATCGCCAAAAAGAGCATGTTCCCGGCGATGTGCAGGAGGCTGGCGTGGACGAACATCGAGGTGAAGACGGTCTCCCAAGCCGGCAGCGGGGCGGTGGCGGCAACGGCTCGGCCAAGCTGTCCGCTCGAGGCGCAGGCCACCCCTTCGGCCGGTCCCCGAAAGGTTTCCACGGCGATCCAACCGCAGCTTGTCCCCGGATGGGTGAGGGCGTAGGGGATCAGGCCGTAGTGGGCGAGCTCGTTTGGCGGAGGGCCTTCCAGGAGGTTGCCGCCGTGGCGGATCAAAAGCAGGTAGACGACGACGTTGGCTGCAACCAGAAGGAGGGTGAACAGCGGGAACCGTTCCCGCAGGAGGTTGTCCTTGATCGGGAAGATGGCTAGAGGCTAGCCTGCGCGGCTCTGGGCGCGCTGGGCGTGCAGGTGCTGCTCGGCGTGGTAGGAGGAGCGAACGAGCGGACCGGATGCTACGTGCTCGAAGCCGAGCCGGTAGGCGGCCTGCTCCAACGCCTTGAACTCGTCGGGATGCCAGTAGCGGACAACCGGCAGGTGGTCGGCAGAGGGGCGGAGGTACTGGCCAATCGTCACCACCTGCACCCTTGCCTCCCGGAGCATGGCAAGCGTCTCCACAACCTCCTCGAAGGTCTCGCCAAGGCCGACCATCAGACCCGACTTGGTGGTCACCTCCCGGCCACCCATCTCCTTGGCAAGGCGCAGCACCCGCAGGGAGCGATCGAACCGGGAGCCGCGGCGGGCGAGCGGATAAAGGCGGGGAACCACCTCTATGTTGTGGTTGAAGACGTCCGGCCGCCTTGCGATCACCTTTGCAAGCGGCATCTCTTGGCCCTGGAAGTCGGGGGTTAGGACCTCGACGGTGCACTGCGGTGCGTAGCGTCTGATCTGGTCGATCACGGCGGCAAAGGCGCCGGCCCCCTTGTCGGGGAGGTCGTCCCGATCGACGGAGGTGATCACCGCGTGGCGAAGGCCCAGCACCTTGACCGCTCGGGCAACGCGAAGCGGCTCGAGGGGGTCGTTCCAGGTGGGCTTGCCGGTCTTCACGTTGCAGAAGCCGCACCGGCGGGTGCAGACGTCGCCGAGGATCATGAAGGTGGCGGTGCCGTGCTGCCAGCACTCGCCGATGTTGGGGCAGGCCGCCTCCTGGCAGACGGTGTGCAGCTGCTCCCGTTGAACGAGGGCGTGCAGCCGTCGATAGCCGGGGCCGCCGGGGGCAGGAACCTTGAACCACGGGGGCTTGCGGCTGCGCAGCGGTTGAACCCGCTCGCCAAGGATCCGGTTCGGGTCGCTGCCCCCAGGGCGACGGCGGGCGCGGGTTGCCTCGGTCATCCAGGGACCTCCGCAAGGGCTGGATTTAGTAGCGACGTGGGCTCGACCCGCTGAAGGGGAGCATCGCCGGCAATCTCCTGGGCGATCGCCTCCGCCAGCTGGAGCCGCACATCGCTGCCGAGCGGTTCAGCGAGCTCCCGCGCCAGCGAGGTCATCTCGACGTCGGGCAGGCCGCAGGGGATAATCCACCGGAAGGGCTCAAGGTCGACGTCGACGTTAAGCGCAAATCCATGGATCGTTACGCCATGGCGAACGTGGACGCCAATTGAGGCGATCTTCCGCTCGCCGATCCAGACGCCGGTGTAAAGGGGGCCGTCCTGGGGGCGGTTGCGGGCGAAGAGGCCGTAACGGCCGAGGGCGACGATGATCGCCTGCTCAAGGGCGCGGACGTAGGCGAGGACGTCCTTAACCGCGAAGATGCCGTAGCCGACAAGTTGGCCGGGGCCGTGATAGGTGATCCGCCCTCCCCGGTTTGCCCGGTGGACGGCGATTCCGCGGGCCGTGTAGTGATCGATCGGCAAAGGCAGGTCGGCTTCCGTTGCCCGTCGGCCGATCGTGTAGGTGGGCGGGTGTTCCAGGAAGATCAGCACGTCCCCGGCCGACCTCTCCAGCCGCAGGCAGCGCAGCCTTTCTTGAAGGTCAAAGGCCTCTTTGTAGGAAAGGGTGGCAAGCCAGGTCCACTTAAGGGGCCCCAGGCTCGCGGCGCGCCAACCATCTGCTGCCGACAAAGCGCCTTGCAATCTGATCTCAGGCTAGCGATCGCACCACCGGCCGGTTGCTGCTGTGGCTTTGAACCTGCTTGCCTTGTCGATGCTTCCGAAAGTTGATAAGTTGTGGACGTAAAGCAGAGAAGGGGGCGCCAAAAGAGGGTGAGCAAAAGATGGCGGGGTGGACGGAGCGAGGCGGAGCTTCGGAGGCGAGGGTGATCGGAGATCCAGAGCGGACACTTGCCCTTTGCCTGGGACTGGCAAGCGAGGCTGAGCTGTTCCCGTGGCAGCGGCGACTGCTTGCCGACTTTCTGCGCGGCCAGCTGCCTGAGGCGATCGACCTGCCAACCGGCTTCGGCAAGACCTCGGTGATGGCGATCTGGCTCGTTGCCAGGGCCGCCGGAGCCCCGATCCATCGCCGCCTTGTCTACGTTGTCGACCGGAGGACCGTTGTCGACCAGGCCACAACCGTTGCGGAACGGTTGCGTGCAGCGGTCGGCGAGCACGGCGAACTCAACCGGGCGCTTGGGCTAGACGGGCGACCGCTGCCGATCTCGACCCTACGGGGGCAGTACGTCGACAACAGGGAGTGGTTGGCCGACCCCACTGCGCCGGCGATTGTGGTTGGGACCGTGGACATGGTCGGCTCCCGCCTGCTGTTCAGCGGTTATGGGGTAACCCGGCGGATGCGGCCTTACCAGGCAGGACCTCTCGGGGTCGACGCGCTTCATCTGGTGGACGAGGCCCATCTTGTTCCCCCCTATGTCGAGCTGCTGCGGGAAATCCAGGGGCGGGCGGAGCTGTGGCCGGCCCGAGAGCGTTTGGGAGTGCCACCGCTGCGGGTGATCTCCCTTTCGGCGACAACCGGCGGCAACGTCCAACGCCGGTTCGGTCTGCAACAGGAGGATCTGAGCCACCCCGCACTTGCCGCGCGAGCTCGCGCCGGTAAGCGACTGGAGGTCAAAAGGCTGACCCAAGCGGCGGGGAAAAAGGACGCCGAGCTGCTTGTCGCGTCGGTTGTGGATGAGGCGTCAAGGCTGTGCGAAGCCGACCGGGAGGAGGGTCTGGATGTCAACCGCTACCTCATCTACGTCGATGAACGCAAGGCGGCCCAGGCGATCGCTCAAGGACTGCGCAGGTTGCCTCAGGCAAAAGAGCAGGGTTGGCAAGTTGAACTGATCGTTGGACAAAGGCGGGTCAGGGAGCGCAGCCGGCTTTTCGAACGACTGAAGGAGTTCGGGTTCGTTGAAGGGAGGAAGCGTTGCAGCCACCCCGCTTTCGTGGTGGCAACCAGTGCAGGTGAGGTCGGGATAGACATGGACTCCGACAGGCTGGTCTGCGACCTGGTTGCCTGGGAGCGGATGATCCAACGGTTCGGGCGGGTTAATCGCCGGGGCGAGGTGCCTGGAGGCGCTCGGATCACCGTGTTCCGTCCAAGCGAGATCGACCAGGAGCAACTGCGCAGCGCCGCGACCCTCCTGGAAAGGCTCGTGCAGCTGGGCGGAGCGGACATCGAGAAGGTTGTTGCCCTTCACCGGCAGGCCGAGGCCGACGCTGGCTTGGCGCGCCTGCTTGAGCTGGCAACAACGCAGCCTCCGTTGAGGCCTCCTTTCACGGCCGCGTTAGGCGAAGACCTCGCTCTCACATCGATCGATGATCACGGCGGACGGCCGAAGGCGGTTTGGCCTTGGCTGCGCGGATGGAAGGGAGCTGAGCAGCGGGAAACGATCTTGGTCTGGCGCCGATTCTTGCCGGACCCTGAGCCTGTCAGGGAGTCGATCGACTCGCCACGCTCTTACATGACGCGGTTCTTTCGCGCTGCCCGTCCGTTGCTCAGCGAGCAGCTTGCGCTGCCCAGCGACCAGGCGGCCGATCTGATCATCAAGCGCGCGCAGCGGGCGCTCGACAAGGAGGGCGTCGTCGACGATCGGTCGGCCGCGGCAGTGGTCTTGGACGACCGGTTCAATGCGGTAGGGGACCGCCCGCTGCGGGTCGGGGAGCTTGCCGGCAATAGCGTGAAGGATTTGCGCGAAGAACTGGCAGGCAAGGTCGTTGTCCTTGCTGCGGAATTGGGCGGACTTGACGAGGACGGGGTGGCAGACGAGAAGGCCTCCGGGCCGGTCGATTGCGCAGATGATCTGGCCGGCGGTTGGGCTAGTGAGCCGGTCCCGTTTGCCGTCGGACGTGGCGAGCAACCCCAGCCCCCCATGAGCGGGATGAGGGAGCGGCTTCGCCTGCCGGCTGCCGGCAGCGGCGACGAGCCAAGCGAGTTTCTCTGCGTTTGGCTTGCGACCGGGGAGGCGCTGGAGGAGGAGGACCGCTCCCTTTCCTTGGAGGAGGTAACGATCGAGGACCACAACCGGGCTGTGGCGCGCCTTGCCGACCGTTATGGCTTGCTTCTTTCCCTGCCGGCGGAGGAGCGCGAAGCGCTCCATTTTGCCGCGGTTCATCACGATCTCGGCAAGGGCATCCGTCGCTGGCAGATGGCGTTTTCAGCACCCGCAGAGGGTGGTCCCTACGCCAAGACACGTGGGCCGTTCAAGGCTTCTCTGCTAGGCGGATATCGCCACGAGCTTGGAACGCTCCTGCTGATTACAAGCGGAGACGGGATGGGTGAGGTCAGCGAGGCAGGTTGGATGGAGCTGTCGCTGCACCTGATCGCCGCGCATCACGGCAACGGCCGTCCGTTGATTCAGCCAGACGGCTGCGACCTGGCTCCGCCGTCAACCCTGGCGGCGATCGTCGACGGGGTCGCCAGACGGTTTGGACGACTCCAGCGTAAGTTCGGTCCGTGGTACCTGGCCTGGCTGGAGGGGGTGCTGAGGGCGGCCGACCAGAGGGCCTCGGCGGGCATGCAGGCAGGGGTTGGGGAGTGAGTTACGGGATCGAGGTGACGATCAAAAACCCGGGCCAGGTGTTTGCCTGCCTGGGCTTCCTCGAGCTTGCCCAGCTGCTCGGGGCCGGCGGTGAAGGGGGATTTGAGCGGCTCGACAGACAGAGAACCCGTTTTCTGATCGAGGGCGAGGGTGGAGCAAATCCGTTCGCTGTAGCGCTGGAGTTCATCGGCAACGCCGAAGTTGAGGAGTTGGGCTTAACCGATAGCCGTTCTATGAACGCGTTCGGCCCACACGCATATCCGGCTCCCGAAGAGGACACGATGACCCGGCCCGTGCTTCTTTCCGTGGACGGGGTGGAGCTCGTCCTCTCAAGCTGGACCGAGCCTAAAAACGGTCTCCGGCACAACTTCAAGCTGTTCGCCGGCAACCGCTCGGCGGCCTCCGTTTTGAAGCAGCTGCTTCACGGCGATAAAAAGAAGGGGATTGCGGGAGTAAGGCAGCTTGTTCGAGAAGATCTGGAGCGTCTGGTGGACGCCCCCTTCGACCTGCTTGTTCCGACCAGCGGCAGCTTTAACCTCGACCCAGCCACGGGCTGGGACAGCCTCAACGATGGCTACTCGTTGAACCAGCAGAAGCACCGGGCACTTGCCTCGCCGATCCTCGAGGTGCTGGCCCTGGTCGGGCTGCAGAACGCCCGTCCGTCTGGAGCGGGGCCGAGATGGTGCGTCTACAAGGTCTGGAGGGGACCGCTCCCGCTGTCGCTTGCGCGTGCAGCGGTTGGAGGGGGAGAAGTCGGCGTCGAAACCAGGGAGTTCCGTTTTGAGCTTGGCAGCAAAGGGAAAGGAAACAAGACCGTCAGGGAAGCATTGCCGCTTTCTTGAATGGAGCAGACCAATATGGAGGTAGATGCAGTGAGCCCACAGCCGTTGACCGAAGAGGTGCTAGAGCGGTGCTTGACCGACAGCGATCTGGTTGCCCTGCGCTGGCGGCAGCGCCTTCACTCGATCGAGTCCCTCCCGGACGGTACCGAGGTGGTCTATCCACCAACTTATGCCGATATCGGCTACAGCATCGACACCCTGCAAGATGGGCGGAAAGTCGCGCTGATCGACAGCATTGGCTCACAAGCCAACCGGCTGGAGCGGCTGTTCATGCCGGGCGGAGAGCTGGCCTCGCTGGTACCGCAGTACACGATCAAGATCAACAACGGATCGCGGGTCTCGATCCACGAACTTGCCCACAGAGCCGCCGATGCCACGGTCATGTCGACCCCTGAGTTGGCAGATCTCTCGCAACGTGCGTTCCGGGAATACGCGGACGGCGATGCAACTACGATGTGCGCCAACTTCCCCACAGCGCTTCTGTTCGGAGCGTGGGACTCACGGGGTGATACGGGAGTGAAGCTGCCCCGACTGGTGCGGGCGGAGATCAGAGCCTGGGACGTCGAGCCCCTTCACGCCGCCGCCCAGTTCAACTCCGTGTGGAAACGGCTAGATGCGGACCAGCGCAACCAGTTGGAAGCGGAGGCGAAGAAGCAGAAGAAGGAGCTTAGCGAATACGGCCTGAAGGATTCACCCGCCGTATTCAGGTCACGCCGCGTCAAGAAATACCTCGACGATGGACGGCTCAACCAGGAGGCGAGAGTATTAGGTGGAATACTTGTCAAAGGCGAGATCCTTCGCCACGTCGCTGTAAATCTGATCGCCCTTAGGGGCCATACGACGCGCGAGGTCGAGTCGACCAGTCAGCTGCAGAGGTATCTCCTGGGACTTGCTCTGCTCACGGTCACCGCTCCAGTTGAGATGTACCTTCGGCAGGGAGCCCTGCTTCACGAGGGGACGCAGACGCCCTGGGAACTGCTAAGTAGAGATGGAAGCGTCGCGGAGCTTGACCTGAGCACCTCGAGGGACATGCTCCGTACTTACACCGAGCGGGCAGCGGCGCCGTTCCGCGAACACCAGGAACCCAGGGATGAATATGAGTTTGACACGAACGCTGCAAAGCGTCTTCTCGCAAAGAAGGTCGAGGAGGAGGGGGAGGAGTAGTGTGGCTTGCGCTCGCGGTCCGCTTCGTCGAGCCTCGTTACCACGGCGAAGGAGACCGGGCCGGTAGCGGGAGCAACGGGGGACCAAGTTGGCCCCCTGCACCGTCGCGGGTGTTTCAGGCCCTGGTAGCGGCAAGCGGGAGGGGACGGGCGCTAAGCGAAGCGGCCCACCGGCTTTACAAGTGGTTTGAGACCGTCAGCCCGCCGGTGATCTGTGCGCCACGGATCGGCGACGGGAAAGCTGCGCGGTTTGTCTTCCATCCGCCGCCTAACGACCTCGACAAGGTGGGCGGCGATCCAAGAAGGCAAAGAGATCTAAAGGGAGACCCGAAGGTTGTGCACCCCAAGCTGATCGGGGACGATACGCCGCTCTTCTACCTTTGGTACGTGGCGGGGGACGGCGAGGATGGCTCGGCGACGCTGGAACGGGCGCGCGAGCTTGAGCAACAGGCCAAGCTGCTTTACCAGCTCGGTAGGGGAATTGATTTTGCCTGGGCCGAACTGCGTACGCTCAGCGATGACGAGGCGGAGACCTTGATGTCCCGCTACCCGGGCGAAGTTCTCAGGCCCGTCTCAGGAGCAGCTGTTCCTGGGTCGGTTGCTTTGACTGTGCCGATCGAGGGTTCGCTGGAGAGCCTTGAGCTAAGGCATCGGTGGCGGCGAGTCCGCTACAGCTACAAGAAGCAACGCGGGCGGCGAGGGGGGTTGGTGGTTCATTACGCGAAAAGGCCGGCGCCGCTGTTTGCAGCTTGCGACTACGACTCCGGGAGACAGGTGTTCCTGTACGAGCTGCAGCCAGCGGAAGGGGCGGGCCGGTGGGTTACGTTTCCCCTCGAGGCCGCGACCGATCTGACGGTGACCCTGCGGGACCTTGCGCTTGCCAGGCTTTCCTCGGCATTACCGGAGGCACAGCGGCTAGTTGCCCAGCGCTACTACATCGGCCGCAGGAAGGACGGCAGCAACGATTGCAAGGCTGCCGACCGGCCGCGGATTGTACCCGTTCCATCAGTGGGTCATGAGCACGTCGACCATCGGATAAGAAGGTTTCTGGTGATCGTTCCGGGGTCGTGCCCGCTCAGTGCAGACGACGTACGATGGTCCTTTGAAGGGCTTGAGGTTACAGCGCGGGACGGCCGGCGAGCGGTGACCGTGCTTTGCGAGGGAACAGCGTATGAAGACAGCATGGGCCGGCGGCTTGGGTTGGGCAGACCGGCGAGGATCTGGAGGACGGTGACGCCTGCCGCCCTCCCGCTCTGGAGGCAGAAGTGGAGCCGCGGTGGAACGCAGGCTGCTGCCAATGCCACGAGAGCAGCGGTGCTGACAGCACTTAGGCACGCTGAAGTGCCGGCATCGGTGGAGGAGCTCAGGGTTCAAAGGGAGCCGTTTCACACGAAAGGCATCGAGGCGGACTCCTTCGAGACCTTGCCGCGGTTTCCAGGCGCTCGTTTGTGGCACGTCGCGTTCGAACTGGATAAGCCGGTCGAAGGCCCGATTGTGATCGGGGACGGTCGGTTCATGGGTCTGGGTATTTGCCAGCCCGTGGACGGGGCCAGGCCTGAATAGCTTTACTCGCAAGACCTCTTGCGCACTAGGGGGTTGCCGTAAAACAGTTGTCCAACGCGGCGACCATTTCTTGAGAGGTGCGGCCCGGGTGCTCGACTCATGTGGCGTCGGCAGCAAGGTCGAGCGCAATGTCGCCTGACATGGCGGACAGGAAGGAGGCTGCAATGGGAGAGCTGCCGGATCTTGTGCCGGCACGCATCATCAACGAGCACGTTTACTGCCCGCGAGCGGCCTACATTGAGTGGGTCGAGGGGCAATTCGACGAGAACCAATACACCGTCGAGGGAAGCTTCGTGCACCGCAGGGTAGACGAAAAGGAGGGGGTTGCACCTCCACCCGAGGATTTGGATGAGGGCGCGCGACTCGAGACGAGATCGGTAACCGTCTCTTCGCCTGCGCTCGGCATCATCGCCAAGCTGGATCTTCTGGAAGGTGAAGGCGGGAACCTCGTGCCGGTCGAGTACAAGCGGGGTTCGCCGAGGGATGACAGCGAGCCGCTTTACGACCACGACAAGGCGCAGCTGTGTGCTCAGGTGCTCCTGCTAGAAGAGGCCGGTTACAAGGTCGACCATGCCGAGGTGTACTTCGCGGCGACTAGAACGAGGCACACGGTGCCGATTACGGACGACCTTGTCGACCTTGTCAAGCGCTCCGTTCGCGAAATCCGAGAGAATGCCGCCAGAAAAGAACGACCGCCGCCGCTCGTTGATAGTCCGAAGTGCAAGGGCTGTTCGCTAATCGGCCTTTGCTTGCCCGACGAGACGAACGTCTTGGCCGGACGAACGGACAATGAGCCGCGACGGCTCATGGCGGCAGATCCGCCCGGCGAGCCGCTTTATGCCAACTCGCAGGGTGCGCGTCTCAGCAAGCGTGGCGACCGAGTGATCCTCAAAGAAGAAGGCAAGGATGTAGCCTCGCGCCGCCTCCTGGATGTGGCGCACATTGCGCTGTTCGGGAACGTCGACGTGTCTAGTGCGCTCCTTAGAGAGTGCTTCGATCTGGGAATCCCGGTTCTCTGGTTGACCTATGGAGGTTGGCTGAAGGGCTTTGGATGGGGCATGCCAAAAAACAACATCGATCTGCGGATTGCGCAGTTCCGGGTTCCCCCCAAGCTCCGGCTGGCGGTAGCACGGCGGCTCGTGTCCGGGAAGATCCGCAACTGTCGAACTCTGCTGAGGAGAAACATCGCCGAGCCAGCCGATCAGGTTCTAGCGCGTTTGGCGGCGTACGCGAAGCGCGCTGAACGGATCACTAATCCTCGTTCACTTCTCGGCGTTGAGGGTACGGCGGCAAAGGTTTATTTCAGCGAGTTTCCGAAGCTCCTGAGATCCGACCTTCCGTTCCATTTTGAGGATCGAAACCGCCGCCCACCCCGAGACGAGGTGAACGCGCTGCTCTCCTTCGCCTATACCCTACTGGTTAAGGACGCGACAGTTGCCTGTATTTCGGTTGGACTGGAACCGCTGATTGGCTGCTACCACCAACCGCGATTCGGTAGGCCAGCTCTGGCTCTAGATCTAGCGGAGGAGTTCCGTCCGCTTATCGCAGACTCGGTCGTGGTGCGCGCCATCAACACCGGAGTGATCAACGAGCGGTCGTTTCTGAAGTCGGGCCAGGCCGTGACCCTGACACCACAGGCTCGCAGGGACTTCATTGCGACTTACGAGCAGCGGATGAAGGCCGAGCTTCAGCACCCGATCTTCGGATATAAGGCGACGTATCGGAGAACCCTGGAAATCCAGGCCAGATTGCTTGCGGCCGTGATCACAGGCCAGTTGGCCGAGTACGTTCCTGTGATCACGCGCTGAAGCGCAGCAGATGGATGGCGCAGCGAACAAGATATCTCCTTGCCTATGACGTCCGGAACCCAAAAAGACTGCGCCGTGTGCACTCGGTCGCAAAGGACTTCGGAGACGCCCTTCAATATTCGGTATTCTTGTGTGACCTCACTGAGATCGAGCTGTTTAGGCTGAAAGAAGCACTACTCGGGGTCATCAATGCGCGCGCCGACTCGGTTTGCCTGTGCGACCTCGGTCCCGCCACGAACTCAGCGCCCAGGCGAATGGAGTTTCTGGGCGTACGGAAGCCCCTCCCTGAACACGGGCCAACGATCTGGTGATCACCGCGAGCGCCTAGGCGGTGACCGAGAGCCGGGGGTCGCTCGCAGCCAAATATGCCTGGATATGATAGGGTTCTGGTGCGTGACTGCGACGCAGCTGGTTGAAAACACGCGTCTCGAGCTCGGTGCTCGCGCTAGCCGGCTTTTTCCCTGCATCTTGCCTGCAGAGCAGCGTTGCCGTCTCCCGGGTGTTAACGCCCGGGCTCCGTTGAAGGCTCCGCCGCCTCTCTCCTCTGCCACCCTCAACCTGGTCTCCCGGGTGTTAACGCCCGGGCTCCGTTGAAGGCACAAAGGTGGCCAGGGGCGCGGAGCGGCCGGTTGCGTCTCCCGGGTGTTAACGCCCGGGCTCCGTTGAAGGGGAACTCCTTGCTTCAGCAGCTTGGCTGCCTTCTTTGTCTCCCGGGTGTTAACGCCCGGGCTCCGTTGAAGGCAGCGCGGCGGCAATGGCATGCGCCACCTGGGTCAGGTCTCCCGGGTGTTAACGCCCGGGCTCCGTTGAAGGCCGTCCGGCAGCTACCGCTTGATGCGGCGGTAGGTGGTCTCCCGGGTGTTAACGCCCGGGCTCCGTTGAAGGTACCACTTTATCCTGATCAGTATCGACAATGTTAAGTCTCCCGGGTGTTAACGCCCGGGCTCCGTTGAAGGTCCCGGCATCCGGGAGCATCCCCGCTATACCCCTACATGTCTCCCGGGTGTTAACGCCCGGGCTCCGTTGAAGGTTGAGGAATGGCGAGCGGAGTGCGAACACTATCATGTCTCCCGGGTGTTAACGCCCGGGCTCCGTTGAAGGATTGGGGATTTTGCCGGGGACTTGAAAGCTTGCCGGGTCTCCCGGGTGTTAACGCCCGGGCTCCGTTGAAGGACCGTAGACGGCTATATTAGTTGCGATTATCACTTTGTCTTCCGGGTGTTAACGCCCGGGCTCCGTTGAAGGCGCTTTAGCGGGCATCGCGTAACACCACCTTCCCTTGTCTCCCGGGTGTTAACGCCCGGGCTCCGTTGAAGGACGACCAGCGCGCGGTACTGCCCGTGCGCTTCGAGGGTCTCCCGGGTGTTAACGCCCGGGCTCCGTTGAAGGTCCTCGAAGATGAACCAGGCCCCGAGTTCGCGCAGGTCTCCCGGGTGTTAACGCCCGGGCTCCGTTGAAGGCTCTTCCGCCGCCTCCTGCGCCCACTCAAGGGCGCGTTCGGCCTCGGCCGTCTCCCGGGTGTTAACGCCCGGGCTCCGTTGAAGGCGCGGGACGCCCTCCGGTCCGCGCTGGAGGCAGGGTCTCCCGGGTGTTAACGCCCGGGCTCCGTTGAAGGAGAACGGCTCATATCGCGTCAGAGGTGATGTCAGGTGTCTCCCGGGTGTTAACGCCCGGGCTCCGTTGAAGGGAGGGCGAGGGCGGCTCCCCACCTGGCCCCGTGGTCGTCTCCCGGGTGTTAACGCCCGGGCTCCGTTGAAGGCCCGAAGGCTCGGGCTGGACCTGGACGATCGCCGCCGTCTCCCGGGTGTTAACGCCCGGGCTCCGTTGAAGGCACCCTTGGCGGCGGAACCTTCCTTCGCTGGCGAGGTCTCCCGGGTGTTAACGCCCGGGCTCCGTTGAAGGCCAGGAAGGTGCGCGACGTGTAGCCGCGATCGTCGTCTCCCGGGTGTTAACGCCCGGGCTCCGTTGAAGGCCTCGGAACGACCCTGGCCATGAGACGCGCTGCATCGTCTCCCGGGTGTTAACGCCCGGGCTCCGTTGAAGGCGGCGGGAGACGGTCGAAGCCTGGCTCGCCGAGCGGGTCTCCCGGGTGTTAACGCCCGGGCTCCGTTGAAGGATCAAGGTCCACCTGATCGACCCGTACTTCTCCTTGGTCTCCCGGGTGTTAACGCCCGGGCTCCGTTGAAGGAAAGGGCAAGCCATGGGGACAAGCGACATCGTCATGTCTCCCGGGTGTTAACGCCCGGGCTCCGTTGAAGGATCTTCCAGGGATCCAACCTTGAAATCCCCGCCACGTCTCCCGGGTGTTAACGCCCGGGCTCCGTTGAAGGACAACGGCGTGGTGGTCCAGTACACCAACCCGCTGGGTCTCCCGGGTGTTAACGCCCGGGCTCCGTTGAAGGCAAAACCCGGCGCCACCGCCTGATCGACTGATACCGGTCTCCCGGGTGTTAACGCCCGGGCTCCGTTGAAGGCATGACAAGTCGTTCCGCAAGCCCGCCAAGGAATCGGCTGCCGGATGTTAGCGGCCGAACTGAATTGAATTGTAGGTAACCGCGGTTAGGCTCCTCTATGCGTCAACTCGTGGCGGGTGGTCGGTGTCTGGCGTCAGCCAAGGAGTGGCAGGTGCGCTTTGTCGGGCGTGTCGGAGCATGTTGAAGGCGTGTGTACGCCGCTCCGTTGGAGTTCTGACGGGCTCAGCAAGCGGAGCACGTGGCCGCAATCCCCCGCGGCTCAAGGGTGGGGGCCCCTTTCAGCCGGCCGAAACTGGGGATGGGTGCGGACCGAGCACGGGCCGAGTTTCAGGCGCGGGATCGACTGTGGGCTGCCTGCGCGCAAGCCGGAGGCAGCGGCTGGCCCAGCCCAGGGGGTCGGTTATTCAGGGCGGGGAACCGGTTTTGCGGTCGGTGGTGGCGGGTGTGCTGGTTGGCAAGCCGTTCAGAGCACGAGTGTGCTTGGCTCTTCCAAGAGCTGTCTTACTCTCCCCAGGAACTGGGCCGCTTCCGCCCCGTATACAGCCCGATGGTCAACGGAAAGGGTCAAATCCATCCTGTGTCTGGCGACCACCTCGCCCTTGTGTACAACCGCGCGCTGGCCGACTTCTCCCGCTGCGAGAATCGCAACATGCGGTGGGTTGATGATTGCCGAGAACCACCGCACACCAAACATCCCTAGATTGGAGACCGCAAGGGTCGCCCCGGACACCTCCGGTGGGGTGATTCTTCCCTGCCGGACCTTCTCCGCAAGCTCGCGGGTGCGCTGCGCAATGGTTCCCAAGGAGCTTTGGTCGGCATCAAAAATGGTTGGCACCACCAGCGTCGCGGATAGTTCATCATCGAGTCCCGCCGCTACAGCGAACCCGATGTTCACCCGCTTGTGGAGCTCCAGCGCACCGTCCCTGTATGTCGCGTTCAAGCGCGGGTGCTCACGCAGGGCAAGCGCACACGCCTTGATCAGCATGTCGTTATACGTTGGCACCGCCTCGCCTCGGGCCTGCCGTTTGAGGGTTGACCGAAGCGCGACGCATCCCTCCATGTCCACCTCGCAGTTCACGGTGAAGTGGGGGATAGTGGCCTTCGCCTCCGCCATGCGCCGCGCAACCACTTGCTGCGACCTGGATAGGGTGTAAATCTCGGCCTCCCTGCGCGGGCCAGTCGCAAGGGGAGCTGTGCTCGCTGAAACCGGCTCCTGGCTTGCAACCGCCGGTTGGGTCTCAAGCTCACCGAGGGCGCGCTCCACATCGGCTTTTACCACCCGCCCCTCCGGACCGCTGCCTCGAACAACCCTCAGATCGATTCCCCGCTCCCGAGCGATGCGGCGCGCAAGCGGAGAGGCCTTAACCCGCTCTTCGGGGGTCTCTTGGGCCGCTGCGTGTTGGATCGGTTGAGCAGCAGAGGCTGGTCCACCGCTGTCTACCTGCGGCTGCGCCTGCCCCTGCTCAGCCGGTGCCGGTCTACTCCCTTCCGGCTCCACGGGCGAGTCGTGCAACCGTGCGATCACCGCCCCCACGGCCAGCGTCTCGCCCTCTCCGGCGACGATCTCAAGGAACCCCTCCCCGTCGGCGGCGTAGGGCATCGAGGCCTTGTCGCTTTCGATTTCAACGATCTCCTCCCCGCGCTTGACCTGCTCGCCCGACCGCTTCAGCCAGCGCAGGATCGTCCCCTCCTCCATCGAGTCGGAGAGCCTTGGCATCACCACGTCGACCGCCATCTCTAAGCCTCCCTGCCCAAGGTCTTCAGCGCCGCCGCCACAACCTGGGGCTCATGGGGATAGGCGATCTCCTCAAGCACGCGGGAGTAGGGCATCGGCACGTCCGCCCCGCTGACCCGCTCCACAGGCGCATCCAACCAATCGAAGGCCTGCTCGGCGACAAGCGCCGAGAGGTTTGCGCCCACGCCGCCATGCGGCCAGCCCTCCTCGACGATCACGCACCTGTTGGTCTTGCGCACCGAGGCAAGAATCGCCTCGAGGTCAAGCGGCCGCAGCGTCCTTGGATCGATCACCTCGGCCTCCACGCCGTAGCGCTCGGCAAGCTCCTGCGCCGCCCGCTCGGCCGTCCTTGCCATCCGCGAGATCCCGACGATCGTCACGTCCGTGCCCTCCCTGCGCAAAGCCGCCCTGCCGAAGTCGACGATGTGCTCCCCCTCGGGGACCTCCCCCCGTTCGCCGTAGAGGGACTCGTGCTCGATGAAGATAACCGGGTTGTCGTCCCTGATCGCCGCCTTCAAAAGCCCCTTTGCGTCGGCCGGCGTGGAGGGCGCGGCGACAAGCAGCCCCGGCACGTGCAAAAACAGCGCCTCGAAACAGTGGGAGTGGGTTGGACCGAGCTGGTGGCCGGCACCCTGAGGCATCCTGATCACCAGCGGCACCTCGACCTGCCCCCCGAACATGTAACGGACGTGTGCTGCGCTGTTGACGATCTGATCGAAGGCAAGCAGGGCGAAGTTGATGGTCATGATCTCGACAACCGGCCGCAGCCCGGCCATCGCCGCCCCCACGCCCATGCCAACGATCGTGTTCTCGGAGATCGGCGTGTCTCTCACCCGCTTTTCGCCGAACTCCGCAAGCAGCCCCTCGGTCACCTTGAAGGCCCCGCCGAACACCCCGATGTCCTCTCCCATCAGAAAGACCCGCTCGTCCCGGCGCATCTCCTCGACCAGCGCCTCCCGCACCGCTTCCCTGTAGCGCATCACCGCCATCGCTAACCCTCCTCTTCGCCGGCGCGGGCTTCCGAGCCCCGTTCAAGCGCCTCGCTGATCTGGCGTGGCACCCAACCGGAGGAGTAGGCCTCGCTTGGCTGCTGCGGGCCGCCTTGCTCCGGCTCAAAGGTCCGGTGGGAGTACCAGCCCCGCACCTGGTCGCCAAGGACGTAGACGTCGTCGTACAACGACGAAGGCTCGGGGAACGGCGAGCGCTCGGCGCACTGGACCGCCTCCTCGACCGCCGCCCGGGCCTTGCCGTCCAGCTCCTCGATCCCAGCCTCCGCGATGACCCCCTGCTCAAGCAGCTTTGCGGAGAAGACCTTGATCGGATCCCTTTTGCGCCAGGCCTCCACCTGCTCCTTCGTCCGGTAGCTTTCCGGGTCGGCCATCGAGTGGCCGCGGAACCGGTAGGTGACGGCCTCGACCAACATCGGCTGGCGCCGCTCCCTTGCGGCAAGGACGGCAGCGCTCACCTTGTAGTAGGTGTCGAGGACGTCCATCCCATCGCAGCGCACCCCCGGGACGCCGTAGCCCTCACCACGCAGCCGCAGTTCGGTGACTGCCGAGTGGCGCTCCACCGCCGTCCCCATCCCGTACTGGTTGTTTGTCACCAGAAAGACGATCGGCAGCCGCCACAGCGCCGCCAGGTTGAGCGTCTCGCCAAAGGTCCCCTGGTTGCAGGCGCCGTCGCCAAGCGTGCAGAGCGTCACCTCGCCCGATTCCTCGTAGACCGACTTCAGGGCAAGTCCGGCGGCGATCGGCAGGTTGCCGCCGACGATTCCGTAGCCGCCCATGAACCTGCGGGGCAGATCGAACATGTGCATTGACCCGCCCCTTCCCCGGCAGAGGCCGTCCACCTTGCCGAACAGCTCCGCCATCACCCGCCCCGGCTCGCTTCCCCTCACCAGCGCGTGGCCGTGGGAGCGGTAGGTGGAGATCAGGTAGTCCTCCGGTCGGATCGCCCGGGCGGAGCCGACGATCGTCGCCTCCTCGCCGATCGCCAGGTGGAGGAAGCCGCCGATCTTCGCCCGGCCATAAAGCTCGCCCGCCCGCTCCTCGAAGCGGCGGATCAGCAGCATCGTGTACAGCCACTCCCGCAGCTCCTCGGGAGTGGGGAGCGCGGCCTGGGCCGTTGCCTGCTGGGGGCTTGACATCGTTAGCCGCCTCTTTCTTCAAGCTCTAAGTCGGCTGCACCCTCCTGCGGCTGTAGGGCAAGCCAGCGGCCTGCAAACTCCTGGGCGGAAAGCTCGGCGAGATCCCGTCGCAGCGCCTTGACCAGCCGCCTGGCGGCAAGCGGGGAGAGGTTCTCGCAGAGGACCGTTTCACCGCTTGCCACCTCGACCACCTCGACGTGGTCTATCCGGCTGGGGTCGGCTAGGGCTGCCGGCATGATCCCGCCCCTGCGGACCAGCAGCCGGTAGGCAGCGGCGGCCCGGCTCACCCGACCACCCCCTGGCCAGCCAGCGCCACCACCTCCTCAAGCCCCTCGACCAGCCTACCCTCCACAAGCGCCGCCGGGAGCATCTCCACCCCGGCGCTGCGGGCCCGCTGCTCGTTTTCCTCAAGCCGCTTGCCGGTTGCCGGCGAGCGGGCGCCGGCGGCAAGCGCCCTTGGATGGATCTCGCAGGCTGCCCCCACGATCACCACGTTATCCCAGCTTGCCAGGTCCCGACCGGCGGCAAAGGCCTGCCGAAAGGCGGCAAGCGCAAAGGCGATCCCCTTGCCGATCGAGGCGGCGTAAACGGCGGCCAGGACCGCCTCCTCAACGGCTTGGGCGGGCTGCCTTGGCGGTCGGGGTGTCAGCAGCCCCAGCTCCCTGCACCGCTCCCACAGCTCCGGTTCGGCCGGCTCCACGGCGATCCCAAGTGCGGCCGCCCGCACGGGGCGAAAGGGCAGGGTTGGCAGCGCCCTTGGCAACAGCTCCGCCGCCGGCCAGCAGCGGGGCTCGGCGAGGTCGAAGTAGAAGCCGTCGCCGCCGGCCACCTGCCGCCCCCGGCCTAGCCGTGGATCAACCACCCCTCCGCTGCCCGCGCCGCTTCCATCACCGCCTCGGCAAGGGTGGGATGGCCGTGGACGATCCTGCCAAGCTCCGGGTAGCCCCCCTCAAGGGCGGTCAGGTTGAGCACCTCGTGGATCAGCTCCGTTGCCCGCGAGCCGACGATGTGGCAGCCGACGATCTCGCCGTAGCGGCGATCGGCGACGACCTTGACCATCCCGGTGCGGTCGCCGTAAACGGTGCCGGCGCCGACGGCGCCGTAGGGGACGCGGCCGACGACGACGTCCAGGCCGGCCTCCTTCGCCTGGGGCTCGGTCAGCCCGAAGGAGCCGACGTTTGGCGCGCAGAAGGTCGCCCTCGGGATCAACCGGTGGTCGATCGGCTTCGGCTCCTGGCCGGCTGCCGCCTCGGCGGCGACGATCCCCTCCTCTGAGGCCTTGTGGGCAAGCGCCGGGCCGGGCACCAGGTCGCCGATCGCGTAGATGCCCGGCGCTGTTGTCCGCTGCAGGCCGTCGACCTTCACAAACCCCCGCTCGTCGACCTGCACGCCGGCCTGCTCCAGGCCAAGCGGCGCCGTGTCCGGGGCCCTGCCCGTTGCGATCACCAGGTAGTCGACCCGCTCCTCTCCACCTTTGTGTCGGAAGGTCACCCCGCCTTGGTCGGCAACCACCCCTTCAACGGTTGTCTGGGGGAAGACGGCGATCCCCTGGTTTCGAAAGGCCCGTTCGGCAAGCCTTGAGACGTCCGGGTCCTCGCCGGGCAGCACCCGCTCAAGGGCCTCGAAGAGGAGCACCTCGCTGCCAAGCCGGGCGTAGGCGGAGGCGATCTCGCTGCCGGAGGCGCCTGCGCCGATCACCGCGATCCGTCCCGGGAGCTCCTCTAGCGCCCAAGCCTGCTCGGTGCCGATCACCCTGCCGCCAAACGGGATCCCCGGCAGCGCCTTGCCAACGGAGCCGGTGGCGAGGATCACGGCCTGGGCGGCGTAGCTGCGCTCGCCGACGGCAACGCGGGGTGGCTGGCCGCCTACAAGCCTTGCCTCCCCCTCGATCACCTCCACCTTGTTCTTGCGCAAAAGCATTCCAACGCCCCCCGTCAAGGTGGAGATCACCTGCTTGCGTCGCTGGGCCACCCCGGGGAAGTCAACCGTTGCGCCGCTAACCCGCAGGCCGAACTGCTCCGCCTCCTTGATCTCGCTGAACAGGTCGGCGCTGCGCAACACCGCCTTGGCGGGGATGCAGGCGTAGTTCAGGCACCGGCCGCCAACCTTGTCCCGCTCGACCACCGCCGTCCTCATCCCAAGCTGTGCCGCCCGAATCGCCGCAACGTACCCGCCCGGTCCAGCGCCGACCACGATGCAGTCGAAGTCAAGGTCAGCCATTGCAACCGCCAGCCTACCGAAGGCGGCATCGGCCAACCGGCGCCCCTTCGCCGTGCAGGCCGCCTTGCACCCCCACTACACTCCCGAGCCGTTGCGGTGGAAGGAGCCGGCAGAAAACGGAGGAGGAGGCCTCAGCGGGGAGCCGTTGCGCTGACCCTTCTGCCGGCCTCCCCCGCCCCCGGCCTGGCCGAGGGAACCGTTTGCCTTTACGCCCTCTCCTCCACGCCGAGGCCACCCCTTGCCGCCGCCGTTGCCGTGGCCGATACCGCCCGCCTTGCCGTTCAGGCAAAGCGCGGTCAGCTGGCTGGCGGGACGGCCTCCCGGACCCTAAGCGGCCATGCCGCCGACACCTACCGGCGCGACCAGCACCGCCACCTCCACGCCCTGCTCCTTCCAGGAAGCTCTCATGAGCGGATCGCCGCCCTCTGCCTGTGGGCTCCGGAGGGCCTTGCCGGCTACGACCTTGCCGCCGCCGCAGGCCTGCAGGAGCTGCGTGGCGGCGACCACCCGCCGCTCCTTTTGGCCACGCCGTCTGCGGCCCAGGCCAACCGCCTGCTTGGCCGCCTGGTTGGCCCCGCCACCAGCTGGCGATCGGCAACCCCCTTCTGCCTGCCCCGCTTTCCCAAGCGACGCGGCGGGGTCCTCAAGGAAGGGCCGGTCGATCAGGTCCTCCGGGAGCTTGCCCTCCGGGACAAGACCGTGGCGAAGCTTTTATCTGACGTGACCGTCCTTTCGGCGGCTCGGTGTGCCGGCATTGCCCAGCTGCGCGCCGGCCAGGCGGAGCGGGGCGAGCCGCTGCGCCCAACGGCCAACCTCCGCCTCACCTTTGCAAAGCCGATCCGCGGCCCCCTCTGCCTCGGCTTCAACAGCCACTTCGGCCTCGGCCTGTTCTGCGCCGAGCGCTAGCCGACCTCCTGCTTGCTGCCGGCCTCCCCCTCCTTGCCAATCAGCCCCCGCTCCGCGAGCGAGGTGGCCTGGACCCGACCGAGGACGGGAACGAACCGGTAGAAGAGCACGCCGCCGAGCAGAAGCGAGCCGCCGCTCACCGCCAGGGCAACCGTTCCGTTTGCCAAGACCAGGGAGATCGCCGCCACCAGCAGCTGGAGGACAAGCAGCGCCTGGAAGGCAAGCGCCGCCCAGTAGCGCCGCCGCCAGAGGCCGATCGCAAGGGCGGCAAGGCAGCAGGCGATGAAGGCGCCGCCGGGCCGGGATCCGCCGTGGCGGGCAAGGTCGTGAACCGTTGCCGTGCCAACGGCGGTGGCGACGGCCAGGGCAAGGCAGAGCAACGAGGCAACCCAAAGCGCCGCCGGCCGCTCGCCCGGCGCAAGGGGGGTGGGCGGCCGTCGTTCACGTCCTGCCGCCAACGCCAACCTCCCCATTTAGAGCGGCCAGCAGGCGGGCGGCCGCCTGCCCGGGGTCGGCTGCAGCGGCGATCGCCCGGACCACCGCCACCCGCCTGGCGCCCGCCCTGGCCACCTCGGCAACGTTGTCGGGGTCGATGCCGCCGATTGCAAAGAAGGGCAGCCGGCTGGTGCGGGCGGCGTGGCCGACAAGCTCAAGGCCGACGGCCGGCCGACCGGGCTTCGTTGGGGTCTGGTGGACCGGGCCCACGCCGATGTAGTCGACCGGCGCCCGCTGGGCGGCCTCTACCTGCTCCGGACTATGGGTTGAAAGCCCTATCAACAGGTCGGGGCCGACGATCCGGCGGGCGAGGTCGACCGGGATGTCCTCCTGGCCGAGGTGGACCCCGTCGGCGCCAACTGCCAGGGCAAGGGCGGGAAGGTCGTTGAGGATGAAAAGCGCCCCGGAGCGGGCGCAGACCTCCCTTACCACCCTTGCCGCGGCAAGCAGGAAGCTGCCCCGCCGCTCCTTCTCCCGCAGCTGGACGATCCCCACCCCGCCCTCGATCGCCTGGGCGACGGTGGTGGCCAGGCGCTTGCCGCCGTCAAGGCCGCCGATCACCAGGTAAAGACGGGCCGCCTCAAGGAGCCTGCGCCTGGTTTCGCCGCGCTCGTTCACCGCCTTCAGTCTGCCAGCTGGCCGACAAGCCGGCGCTAAACGGGGAGCGCAGCCCCGGCCACAGCCTTGCCCTCCTCCCCGCAAAGCCAGAGAGCCACCGCGGCGATCCGCTCCGGGGAGGTCCAGCCGCTGCGATCGGCCTGCGGCTGGCTTTCCCTGTTTGCCGGGGTGTCGATCACCCCGGGAAGGAGGGTGTTGGCGCGGATCCCCTGCTTGCCGTATTCCAACTGGAGGAGCTCGGCGAGGGCAAGGACGGCCCGCTTTGCGATCACGTAGCCAGGGGCACCAGGGAAGGGAGAGACCGCCGCCCGGGAGGAGACGAACAGGACAGCGCCGCCCCCTCCCTCAAGGAGCTTGGGCAGCGCCGCCGCGGTGAGCTGGTAGGCGGTGCGCAGGTTCAGCTCAAGCTGAGCGGAAAACCGCTCCCAGCCGGTTGCGGCGATCCCCCCCGGGGCATCGAAGCCCCCCGCCAGGTTGAGGACGGCGCCAAGCCGGTTGCCGCCGCCAACCGCAGCCTCCACCACCCCCTCGGCGCCGGCGCGATCGGCAAGGTCGGCCTCGAGGAGCACCAGGTCGCCTTCGCTTTCCGCGGATAGCCGCTGCGCCCGCTGTTCGTTGCGGTAGGGGACGACGCACCGCCAGCCGGCGGCAAGGAAGGCCTTTGTCACGGCCTGGCCGAGGCCGCCGGTGCCGCCGGAGATGATCGCCGTCTCCGCCATCTAGGCCTGGTTGCCCAAGGCGATCTTCTCGAGGTCGATCGTCGCGTCGTAGAGCTCCGGATCGACCCCCTCCTCGATTGCCACCTCGCGAAGCGGCCGGCCGGTCTTGGTTGCCTTCTTGACGATTTCCGTTGCCTTGTCGTAGCCGATCGCCCGGTTGAGCGCCGTTGCCACCGCCAGCGTCCCTTCGGCCGAGCGCTTGCACCCCTCCTTGTTCGCCTGGAGGCCGTTCACGCACTTCTCGGCGAACACCCGGGCCGCGCTTGAAAGCAGCTTGATCGACTGAAGCAGGTTCCTGGCGATCAGGGGAACCCTGACGTTCAGCTCGAACTGACCCTGCATCCCGCCGATGGTGATCGCCTGGTCGTTGCCGATCACCTGGGCGGCAACCTGGATCACCACCTCGGGGATCACCGGGTTGACCTTGCCGGGCATGATCGAGGAGCCCTTTTGCAGCTCGGGGAGGATCAGCTCCCCGATCCCGCACCGTGGACCGGAGCCCATCAGCGCGATGTCGTTGGCGATCTTGTTCAGGGAGACGGCAACCACCTTCAGCGCCCCGGAGAGCTCGACAAGGGCGTCCCGGTTGCCCTGCGCCTCGAACCGGTCGCGGGGCGCCTTCAGACCCCTGATCCGGTGCTCCCTCATCAGCCGGCTGCGGACCAGCTGGGCGAACTTGGGGTGGGTGTTCAAGCCGGTCCCCGTTGCCGTCCCGCCAAGCGGCAGTTCGCCGACGTGGCCAAGGGTTGCTTCGATCCGCTCGATGCCAAGGGCGATCTGGGCGGCGTAGCCGGAGAACTCCTGGCCGAGGGTGACCGGCACCGCGTCCATCAGGTGGGTTCTCCCCGCCTTCACCACCCCCGCAAAGGCCTTTGCCTTCCGGGCAAGGGACCGTTCCAGCCCCTTCAGCGCCGGCAGCAGCTCCCTGCGCACCAGCTCCAGGGCGGCGAGATGGACGGCGGAGGGGAAGACGTCGTTTGAGGACTGCCCCATGTTGACGTGGTCGTTGGGGTGGACGCCGGCCCCGGCGAGGTTGGCGATCACCTCGTTGACGTTCATGTTCGAGGAGGTGCCGGAGCCGGTCTGGAAGACGTCGACAGGGAACTGGTCGTCGTGCTTTCCGGCCGCCACCTCGGCTGCAGCCTTTTCAATTGCGCTTGTCCGCTTGGCGTCAAGGAGGCCAAGTTCCCGGTTCACCGCCGCCGCTGCCCCCTTGATCCGGGCAAGCCAGCGGATCACCTCGATCGGCACCCGTTCCCCGGAGATCGGGAAGTTCTCGATTGCCTTGGCGGTCTCCGGTCCGTAAAGCTGCTTGGTCGTCGCCATCTTGCTCCTTCCTCTCGTTTTTGCCGGCCGGCTGAGGGTAGCGCTGCTGCAGCGGCGCCGTCTCGCTCGGGAGCCGCCGCCCTGCAGGGAAATTTTCAACCCTTGCATTTCATTGCAAAGACCGCAAACCTTCAGCCGATGCCGGCAATCCGCATCAACGCTGCAGCCGAACTCCTTGGCGTCAGCCCCTCGACGCTGCGCAGCTGGGAGCGGCGGTTTGGCTTTCCAACGCCGCGGCGCAGCGCCGGCGGCCACCGCCAGTTCGACCTCCACGAGATCGAGCAGCTGCGCACCGCCCTTGCCCAGACCGGCGAGATCTCGGCGGCCGTTGCGCTGATCGCCGCCCGCGGCGGTGGGCCGCCCACCGACCTTGCCCTCGCCCAGGCGCTCGCCCGCTTTGACGCCCCCGCCGCCGACCGGCTGCTTGAAGAAAGCCTGGCCGTGCGAACGCTGGAGCGGACCGTCGAGGAGGTTTTGCTTCCCGCCCTTGGCCGCCTCCGCCAGAGCACCGAAGCAGGCGCCGAGTACTGCTTCGGCTGGCGCCATGCGACGGCCTGGCTTGCCTCCCTGCAGCGGCTCTCCCCGCCCGCCTCCCGGGAGCAGGGGGTGCTGATCTTCGATGCCACCTCCCCGCTCGACCTCGACAGCCTTTACGTCCAGGCGCTTGAGCTCTGCCTGCGCCGGGCCGGCCTGCGGCTGCTTGCCCTGCCGGCGACGATCCCCCCCGGCCGGCTCGGCGCGGCCGTGCGCGCCCTCTCCCCCCAGATCCTGATCCTTGCCGGCGGACCGCCAAAGCTTGAGCGGGTTGCCCGCCTCGTCTACGCCACCCGCCGCCTGCGCCCGGGGGTGCCGGTCGTCGAGTACCGGGGCGGCCTGCCCTGCAGCGGCCCGTCGACGGTGCCCTCCCTGCCGCCAAGCTCGGTGGCCGCCGCCAAGGCGGTGGTCGAGCTCCTGGAGGCCCCTGCGGCGCGGCTTTCCCAGGCCAGCTAGGGACATACAATCTTTTGCTCCGTGAGCACCCTCAAAAACCCGCTGGTCCCCGCCCGCCTGCCCAACCCCGAGCGGCCGATCGTCGAGCTTGAGGAGGAGATCCTCCGGCGGTGGCGGGAGCTTGAGGTCTTCAAGCGCTCCCTTGAGCGGCGCCGGGGGGCGCAGCCCTGGGTTTTCTACGAGGGCCCGCCAACGGCAAACGGACCGCCCGGCGCCCACCACGTCCTCTCCCGGGTCTTCAAGGACATCTACCCCCGCTTCCAGACGATGCGCGGCCGCTTCGTCGAACGGAAGGGCGGCTGGGACTGCCATGGCCTGCCGGTGGAGATCGCCGTCGAGCAGGAGCTCGGCCTGCGCTCAAAGGGGGAGATCGAGGAGAAGGTGGGGATCGAGGCCTTCAACGCCCGCTGCCGCGAGGCTGTCTTCAGCCACGTCAAGGAGTGGAACCGGCTCACCGAGCGGATCGGCTTCTGGATCGACCTCGACGACGCCTACCGGACGATGGACGAGAGCTACATCGAGTCGGTCTGGTGGGCGCTCTCCGAACTGCACCGCCGGGGCCTGCTCTATGAGTCCTACAAGGTCGTCCCCTACTGCTACCGCTGCCAGACGGCGCTCTCCGCCCACGAGCTTGCCCTCGGCTACCAGGAGGTCGAGGACCGCACCGCCTACGTCCGCCTCCCCTTGTTGTTTGACCGGGAGACGGTAAAGGGCTCGGGGGAGCAGGCCGTTGCCTTTGCCCCCGGCGATGGTCTGCTGATCTGGACGACCACCCCTTGGACCCTGCCCGGCAACGTGGCCGTTGCCGTCTCCCCCCAGCTCACGTACGTCCGCGCCCGCCTTGGCGCAAGCCACGGGGAGGCCGCTGGCAGCGTGGTGATCCTCGCCGAGGCGCGGGCAGCCGCCGTCCTTGGCGAGGACCACGAGGTGATCGACCGCTTCCCAGGCTCCCTCCTGCTTGCAGGGGAGCCGCTTCGCTACCAGGGCCTTGGCTTCCGCGCCGAGCAGCGGGAGGGGGTTGTGATCCCGGGCGAGTTCATCACCACCGAGGAGGGGACCGGCCTTGTCCACATCGCCCCCGCCTTCGGGCAGGAGGACTTCGAGGCGGCGGCAGCCGCCGGCCTGATCGATCCAACCGACCCCAGCACGGTGCCAAACCCCGTCTCCTTGGAGGGGACCTACGACGGGACGGTGCGCAGCCTCCGCGACCCCCAGCGCAGCTACGCCAACCGGCTTGTCAAGGACCCCGAGCTGGAGGAGGAACTCCTTGCCGACCTGCAGGCCGCCTCCCTGCTTCTGCGGGTGGAGCCCTACCGCCACGCCTATCCCCACTGCTGGCGGTGCGAGAACCCGTTGATCTACCTGGCCAAGACCAGCTGGTACATCAGGACAAGCGCAAGGCGGGAGCAGCTGCTTGCCGCCAACGAGACGGTCAACTGGCATCCCGGCCACGTCAAGCACGGCCGGTTCGGGGAGTGGCTGCGCAACAACGTCGACTGGGCGCTCTCCCGGGAACGGTACTGGGGGACGCCGCTGCCGGTCTGGCGCTGTCCGGCCGGCCACCTGCGGGTGGTTGGCTCCTTTGCCGAGCTGCAGGAGCTCTCCGGCCAACGGCTTGCCGACCACCACCGCCCCTACGTCGACCTCTCCTTCCCCTGCCCGGAGCCCGGCTGCGGCGAGCAGATGGCCCGCGTCCCGGAGGTGATCGACGTCTGGTTCGACTCCGGGGCGATGCCGTTTGCCCAGTTCCACCATCCCTTTGACCCCCAGGGCCGGTTCGCGCAGCGGTTCCCCGCCGACTTCATCTGCGAGGCCCTTGACCAGACGCGCGGCTGGTTCTACTCCCTGCTTGCGATCTCCACCCTCCTCTTCGCGCGGGCCCCTTATCGGAACGTCGTCTGCCTGGGGCTGATCCTTGACGCCGAAGGCCAGAAGATGTCCAAGTCGCGGGGCAACGCGGTCGACCCCTGGCAGGTGATCGACCGCTACGGCGCCGATGCCTTCCGCTGGTACCTGTTCACCGCCAAGGCCCCCTGGGACGGCTACCGGTTCTCCCTGGAGGCGATCGGCGAACAGGTCCGCCTCTTCCTCCGCCCCCTCTACAACGCGCTGCACTTCTACGTTCTCTATGCCCAGGCAAACGCCTCCGCCCTGGCCGGCGCCGACCCCAACTGCCCGCCCCAGACCGACCTCGACCGCTGGATCCTCTCCCGGACCGCAACGGTCTGCGCCGCGGTGATCGAGCGGCTTGAGGGCTACGACGCAACCACAGCAGGCCGGCTCCTTGCCGAGCTCCTCGACGACCTCTCCAACTGGTACATCCGCCGCTCCCGGCGGCGGTTCTGGGACGGGGAGGCAGCCGCCTTTGCCACCTTGCGCCGCTGCCTGCTCACCTACGCCAAGCTCCTTGCCCCCTTCTGCCCGTTTGCCGCCGACCACCTCTACCTCCACCTCGACGGCGGCGAGCCCTCCGTCCACCTCTGCGACTTCCCGGCTCCCGAGGAGCTGCCCCGCGACCCCGCCCTGGAGGAGGAGATGGCCGTCGCCCGGCGGGCCGTCCGCCTTGGCCTGGCGGCAAGGGCGCAGCGGAAGGTGAAGCTCCGCCAGCCGCTCTCCGAAGCCGTTGTCGTCGCTCAGCCCCAGGAGCGGGCTGCGCTCAGCAGGCTTGCGGAGGTCGTCAGGGAGGAGCTGAACGTCAAGGAGCTGCGGCTGGTTGCAGCCGAGGAGGAGCTGGGCGGCTACGAGCTGAAGCCCAACTACCGGCTGCTTGGCCCCCGGTTCGGCAAGCTGATGCCAAAGGTTGCGCAGGCGATCGCCGCCTTGGACCAGGGAGCGGCGGCCGCCGCCCTGCGGGAGCGGGGCGAGGTCGAGGTGGAGGTCGAGGGGGAGCGCCACCGGCTCGGCAAGGAGGAGCTGCTCCTCTCGCTGCGGCCCCCCGAGGGCTACGCCGTCGAACGGGAGGGGGCCTTTGCCGTCTTCGTCAACCTCGCCCTTGACCGGGCGCTCGTTGCCGAGGGCCGGGCCCGGGAGATCGTCCGGGCGGTCCAGAACGCCCGGCGCAACGCCGGCCTGCAGGTTGTCGATCGGATCGCCCTAAGGCTCTCCGGGGCGGCCGAGCTCCTCGAGGCCGCCCAGGCCCACGCCGACTACCTTGCCGCCGAGACCCTTGCCAGCTCGCTTGCCTTCGGGGAGGCAAGCGAGGACGGCTTCGACCACGCCGAGGAGGTCAGCCTCGAAGGGCTGACGCTCCGGATCGCCCTGCGCCGCCAAGGCTAGGCGGCAAGGGCCGGCTCAAGCTCTTCCTTCAGGCGCGCCTTCGGGTAGGCGCCGACGATCGCCTTGACCGGCTTGCCGGCCTTGAAGAGGATCATCGTCGGGATCGAGAGGATCTGGAAGGCCGCCGCGGTCTGCTGGTTCTCGTCGACGTTCAGCTTGACGATCCGCAGGTCGTCCCGTTCCTCGGCGATCTCCTCCAGGACCGGGGCAACCATCCGGCACGGACCGCACCACGGCGCCCAGAAGTCGACCAGCACCGGCTTTTCCGACTCGATCACCTCCGCTTGAAAGTTGGCGTCGGTTACTTCTTGGATCTTGCCTGCCATCGCATTCCCCTTTCTTGCGGTTCCCGCCTTTCGCTATACAAAGTGTAGTAGATCAGCTGCTTCGCTCGGCCGTTGCCGGCGCCTCGAGATGGCGCTGGCCGGCAAGGGAGAGGCGGAGCGCCGGCACCAGCCAAAAGGCCTCGGCGGTGATCCGCCACGACATCTTGCTCTTGCCCTCGGTGCGGTCCCTGAAGGTGATCGGCACCTCGACCACCCGGAAGCCGTTGAGGATCGCCCGGTAGGTGAGCTCGATCTGGAAGGCGTAGCCGTGGGAGCGGACGGAGGCGAAGTCGATCGCCTCAAGCACCTCCCGGCGGAAGCACTTGAAGCCGCCGGTCAGATCGCGGACGTGGAGGCCGAGGATCAGCTGGGCGTACAGCGAGCCGCCGCGGCTGATCGCCCGCCGCAGCAGGCTCCAGTTCTCCACCCCGCCGCCGGGGACATAGCGGGAGCCAAGCGCCAGGTCGGCCCCCTCCTCGACGGCGGCAAGGAGCCTGACCAGGTCGTTTGGGTCGTGGGAGAAGTCGCAGTCCATCTCCAGCAGGTAGCTCGCCCCTTCGGCAAGGGCGTGGGCGAAGCCGGCCAGGTAGGCGGGGCCGATCCCTTCCTTGCGCTCCCGGTGGAGGACCTCCACGCAGCCCAGCTGGGCGCCAAGCGCTTCGGCCAGCTTGCCGGTGCCGTCCGGCGAGTTGTCGTCGACCACCAGGATCCGATAACCCTCGACCCCGGAGCGCTCAAGGGCGGAGGCGGCTGCCGGGATCAGCCGCTCGATGTTCTCCGCCTCGTTGTAGGTCGGCAAAACAAGCCAGGCAACGCCCTCCATCGCCCCTACCCTACACGCTAGGCGTCAAGGCAGGCGCAGTGCAGGGCCAGTTGACAAACAGCGAGATCGCCGATGCCCTGGAAGAGCTTGGCGACCTCTACGAGCTGGACGGCGCCGACCGCTACCGGGTGGCCGCCTACCGCAGGGCGGCAAAGACGGTGCGCAGCTGGCCCCGCTCCGTCGCCGAGGCCGTTGGCGAGGGGAGGGCGCGGGAGCTGCCCGGCATCGGCTCAACCCTTGAAGGCAAGCTGAAGGCGCTGCTCTCAGATGGGGAGATCCCCCAGCTGACGAAGCTGCGGGAACGGTATCCGCCGGGGCTGCGGGAGGTGATGAGGGTGCCGGGGATCGGCGCCCGCCGTGCCCGCCAGCTCTTTGAGCTGCTGGGGATCGACTCCTTTGCCTCCCTCCAGGAGGCGGCGCGCGCAGGGCGGATCAGCACCTTGAAGGGGTTTGGCCGCTCCTTCGAGCAGGCCGTCCTTGCCGCAACCCCCAAGCCGACGGCCGGCAGGCAGCCGCTGCTGCTCTCCGAGGCCCTTGAGCTTGCCGCCGAGCTCGAGCGGGAGCTGGCCGCCCCGCTTACCGTCGTCGGGCAGGCGCGGCGGGGCACCGAGCTGGTTGAGCGGCTCTCCCTGCTTGGCGCCGCCGAGGAGCAGAACCTGCTTGCGCGGTTTGCCTCCCTTGGTCTGATCGAGGCCGTCCTCGAGCGGGACGAGCGGTGGTTGCGGGCGCGGACCCACTCCGGCGCCGAGCTTGAGCTGTTCCTCGCCCCCTGGCAGCGGTGGGGAAGCGCCCTCGTCTGCCTGACCGGCTCCCCCGCCCACCTGGAGCGGCTGGCCGCTCTTGGCCTGAAACGGGAGGGCCACTACCTGCGCGGCGAACGGGAGGGCAAGCCGCTTTACTTCGCCAGCGAGGCCGAGCTTTACGCCCACCTCGGCCTTGCCGAGATCCCCCCCGAGCTGCGGGAGGACCGGGGCGAGATCGAGGCTGCCGCCGCCGGCAACCTGCCGGAGCTGATCGTGGAACGCGATCTGCTTGGCGACCTGCACTGCCACACGATCGCCTCCGACGGCAGGGCAACCGTTGAACAGCTTGCCTTGGCGGCGCGCCGGCGCGGCTACCGCTACCTGGCGATCACCGACCACTCCGCCTCCCACGGCTTCGGCAGGGCCGTATCCGAGGAGCAGCTCCGCGCCCAGATCAAGCGGATCCGGGAGCTGCGCAGCCGGCAGATCGGGATCGAGGTGCTGGCCGGCAGCGAGGTGAACATCCTCCCCGACGGCTCCCTCGACTACCCCGACGAGCTGCTCGCCCAGCTGGACTGGGTTGTGGCAAGCGTCCACACCGCCTTCAACCAGGACAGGGAGCGGATGACGGCCAGGATCGTCCGCGCCCTCAACCACCCCTACGTCGACTGCCTTGGCCACCCCAGCGGCCGGCTGCTTGGCCAACGTCCCCCCTACGCCGTCGACCTGGAGGAGGTGGTCCGGGAGGCGGTGCGCACCGGGACCTTCCTGGAGATCAACGCCAACCCGCTGCGCCGCGACCTCGACGAGCACCACGCCCGGCTTGCCTGCAGGCTGGGCGGGATGGTGGTGATCAACTCAGACGCCCACGACCTCGACAACCTGGCGTTGATCCGCTACGGCATCGCCACCGCCCGGCGGGGCTGGGTGGAGCGGGGACGGGTTGCAAACGCCCTGCCCTGGGAGGAGCTGGCGCCGCTGCGCAAGCGGGCGCGCCGCTAGCGGCAAAGCCGCTCGAGCGCCGGCAAAAGGACGGTTGCAATCCGCTCCTGGACGGCCTGGGGCGAGAAGGGGGCAAGCAGCTCGGCCGCCCGTTGGCTGTAGTCGGGGAGGGGGTCGTCCAAGGCGGTGCGCAGGGCACCGCCAAGCTCATCGCTTACCAGCCGCCGATCAAGCGCCCGGGCAAGGCCAAGGGCGGGGTAGGGTCCGGCGGCGGGGGTGGTGACCAGCAGGCAGCCGTCGGCAAGGGCCTCCAGCTGGGCGATCCCGTAATCCTCCCAGCGGGGGGCGCAGATGTAGACGCGGGCGCGGCGCAGCAGCGCGCGGTAGCGGTCGGCTGAAAGCCGGCCGAGGTAGCGGACGCCGGCGACGGGGCCGATCCCCGCCTTGCGCGCCTCCTCCGCCGCCAGGCCGGCGACAAGCAGCTCCTCCCCCTCCCGCCGCACGGCGGCAAAGGCCTCAACCACCCTTGCAAGCCCCTTCTTGCGCGGGTTGGCGCCGTAGGTGATCGCCGCGATCGGCCGCTCCGACTCGGCTTTGCCGCTTGGCTTCACCGCGATCGGGATCACCACCTGCTCCTTTTCGGCCGGCAGGGCGACGCCGGGGGCGCAGGGGATCAGCAGCGGCGCCTCCCGCAGCCGCCGGCGCTCCACCGGCCGCTGCCAGATGCCGTGCCGTCCCGGCCGGTTTTCGCGGGCAAGGGTGTCAAAGCGGATCGGCCCCGGTCGCCGCCAGAGCAGGGCGGCGGTGATCGAGCAGTAGATCACCACCCCCTCCCTGGGAAGCCCAGCTGCCGCCTCCCGGCAGGCAAGCGCCCAGACCAGGTCGGTTGCGGCAAAGGTTGGCAGCTGGCGGCGCGGGGGCTTTGGCCTTACCACCTCCACCTGGGCGCCGGCGGCGGCAAGCCCCTGCGCAAGGGCGGCGTCGGCCGTCCGCCAGCCGGCCGTCGAGGCGGGGGAGAGGAGGTAGATCGGCCGCCTCAGCGGACCGCCTCCCGCTCCGGGAGGACCGCCTTGAAGCCGGGGGTCCGCTGGAGGGCGATCGGCTTCAGCGGCGGCGTCCTCACGACGAAGAACTGGACGCCGTCCCGCCGCTCGATCGCCTCAACGGCACCGTGCTGGCCCCGCCAGGCAAGGGCGTAGAGGAGGGCAAAGCCGCTGCCGATCGCGGGAAGCTGGGGGAAGAGCAGGGAGAGCAGCCCGGCGGCAACGGTCAGCACAAGCAGCGGCCACAGCCTGTTCAAAAGCACCCTGCCCGGCTCAAGCGGTGGCAGGGCAGGCGAGAAGGTGGAGCGGCCAAGCAGGGCGGCGATCGCCTTGTTCGGCTCCCTGCCGCGGCCCAGCAAGCCGCCAAGCAGGGCGGCAACCAACCACCAGGCCACGGTGGCGATCAAAAGCCCCTTGTGCTCCGGCTGGGAGGCCTCGAGCACGGCGATCACGCCAAGCACCGTTGCGCTTGCAGCGGAAAGGAGGACGACGGCGCGCAGAAAGTCGACAAACCGCATCGGCTAAAGCAGGGCCGCCAGCAGCTCGGGGACGGCCTCCTGGCCTGAGATCACAAGGTCGGCTTCCTCCACCAGCTGCTCGGGGGCCTCCGGCGAGGCGACGGCAACCCGGATCGCCCGCTCCAGCCTCCCCGCCTCGGCAAGCCGCCGCAGGGCGGCAAAGGCGTCGAGGTCGGTCTGCTCGTCGCCGACGTAAAGGGCAAGGGAGGGTTGGGGGTCGTGCAGCGAGAGGAGCGCCTCCACCCCGGTTCCCTTGTCCGGCATTCCCGGCGGGCGGAGCTCAAGCACCTTCCGCCCCCAGCGGCCGACCAGGCCGGCCCGAGCCGCCTCCGCGGCGATCTTTCGAAGCAGCTCAACGGCCCGCTCCTCCGCCGTCGTCCGTCGCCAGTGGAGGGCAACGGCCGGCTCCTTCTCCTCGACCTCGATCCGCAGCGCGGCCAAGGCCTCGCCCAGCGGCTCGATCAGCTTGCGGGCGGCCTGCCGATCGGCCTGGCCGTCGCCAAGCGGTTTGGGGGAAACGGCGCCGGCCGGCAGCAGTTCGGCGCCGTGGTTGCCGACGTAGGGGAGGGAGCCGAGGGAGACGATCTGGCGGGCCTGGTGGGCCGGCCTGCCGCTCACGCAGCCGACCAGCCGGTAGCGCCCGGAGAGCTCGATCAACAGGGAGCGGGTTGCCTCCGGCACAACGGCTTCCTCCGGCCGGGGGACGATCGGCGCCAGGGTGCCGTCGACGTCTAAGAGGATCGCCGCCTCTTCGGCGCGGCGCCGGAGCGGCTCAAGAGCCGCAACCAAATCGGGCGAGGGCGACACGGCACTAGTATGGCGGCCGATGGACTTAGGCCGGGAGCGGCAAACGGCCTCCCTCCGCCCCGCGCCAGCGGGCCTTCAGCGGCTGGCGCTGCTTGCCCTCTGCGGCACGGCAGCCGGCCTTTTCTCCGGCGTTTTCGGGGTTGGCGGCGGCTCGGTGATCGTCCCCAGCCTCGTCCTGCTGCTCGGCTACAACCAGCGGGAGGCGGCCGGCACCTCGCTGGTTGCGATCTGCCTGATCGCCTCCCTTGCCGCAGCCATTCAAGCCGCCTACGGCAACGTCAAGGTCGGCCACGCAGTCTCGATCGGCCTGCCGGCCGTCGTCGGCGTGCTGGCCGGTGCGGCCGCCGCCCGCCGGCTGCCGCACCGGATCCTCGCCCTGCTGTTCTCGCTGCTGCTGGTCGCCGCCGCGATCCAGCTGATCCTCGAATGATCGAGGCGATCGGGATCGGCCTGATCGGCGGGATGATCGCCGGGCTGCTTGGCCTGGGCGGCGGGATCGTCTTCGTGCCGGGGATGGTCCTGCTCCTGCACATCAGCCAGCACCAGGCTGAGGGCACCTCGCTGCTTGCAATCGTCCCCGTCTCCTTGGTCGGCGCCTACTCCCACTGGCGCCACGGCGACGTCCGGCTGCGGGAGGGCCTGCTCCTTGGCCTCCTTGCGCTGGGCGGGACCGCCGCCGGCGTGGCCGTTGCAAACGTCCTTTCCGCCAAGGCCCTGAAGGACGCCTTTGCCGTCCTGATCCTCTTCATCGCCTACCGTCTCCTCCGGGAGGCGCTGCCCTCCCGGAGCCGCTAGCCGGGGCGGAAAAAGGGGTGTATCATTGGCCTGGTGTTTGGCGGCGGCTTGGACAGCCCTGTTCACATCCTCCTTCTTCTGCTGATCGTCCTGCTCGTCTTCGGGGCGAAGCGGCTGCCGGAGGTGGGCCGCTCCCTGGGCAGCGGGATCAGGGAGTTTCGCCACGCCCTCAGCGGCGAGGAGCGCCGTCCGGCGGTCGATCAGGGCTCATCCGAGGCGGCGGGCCAGGAGGGTCCGCGGCCGGCTTAGGGTGGGGCCGCGGCGGAAAGAGGACCAGCAGGCGAAGCGGCTTTTGGAGGCTTGGCGCGGCGAGGTCCGCGCCCAGCTCGTCTACGAGCTGCTTGCCCGTCGGGAAGGCGACCGGCGGCGGGCCGCGATCCTCCGCCGCCTTGCCCAGGCGGAGGTCTCCCACAGGGAGCGGCTGGAGGCGCGGATGAGGGAGCTTGGCATCGCCGTCCCAGACCAAGGCAACGTCAGGCTTGGCCTCTGGGAACGGCTTCAGGCGCTGGTTGCCCCCGTCGAGCGGGTGCTTGCCGCCCGGGAGGCGGCCGAGAGCGATGAGGTCCACGCCACCTACGGGACCGCCACCGGCGATCCGGCAACCGATTCCCTCCTCAAGGAGATCGGCGAAGAGGAGCGGGAGCACGCCGACACTATCAGGGCGATGCTTGGCTCCAAGGGGGAGGGGGAGGGCGCCCGCTCCACCGCCTCCAAGCGGCTTGAACGGATCCTCTCCAGGGAGCGCGACCACCGGATCGGGGGCGGCTGGGTCGGCGGGGCGATCTACGGTGCAAACGACGGCCTGGCCGCCGTCTTTGGGATCGTCGCCGGCGTCTCCGGGGCAACCAACGGCGGCCGGTTCGTGCTGACCGCCGGCCTTGCCGGCGCGATCGCCTCGGCGATGTCGATGGCCACCGGCGCCTTTCTCGCCGAGCGCTCCGAAGCGGAGGTGGCGGAGGCAAACCTCCAGCAGGAGCGCAGGGAGATCGAAGAGCACCCCGAGGAGGAGCGGGAAGAGCTTGCCCTGATCCTCCAGCTCAAGGGCGTCGAGGAGGAGACGGCAACGGAGCTCGCCCACCGGCTTGCCGAACACCCCGAGGCGATGCTTGCCGTGCTGGCAAGCGAGGAGCTTGGCGGCGGTGGTGGGGGCGGCAACCCGTTTCAGGCGGCCCTTGCCGGCGGCCTCTCGACGGCGGTGGGGGCGATCATCCCGGTGCTGCCGTTTGCCTTCATCACCGGCACAACCGCGATCGTGATCTCGGCGATCGTCTCGCTGATCGCCCACTTCCTGGTCGGGGCGGCCAAGTCGCTGGTGACGTTGCGCTCCTGGTGGGCGGCCGGCCTGGAAATGACCGCCGCCGGCGTGCTGGTTGGCGGCGCCCTCTACGGGGTCGGCGTGATCCTGCCGGTCCCGGCCGGATAGACGGCGGTCGGGCCGGCCCCGATCTTGTACGGTGGAGGAAATGGAGCTGTTCAGTTGGCGGAAAAGGCCCGAGCAGCTGCGCGCGCCGGCGCTGGTGATGGCCTTTCGCGGCTGGAACGACGCCGGCGAGGCGGCGACGACGGCCGCCGCCTTCCTGCTTGGCTGCGGCGAGAGCGAGCGGCTTGCCGTGGTCGACTCCGAGGAGCTGTTCGACTACCAGCAGACAAGGCCGCGGGTGAGGATCGAGGAGGGCGGCACCCGCAAGATCGAGTGGCCGAAGCTCGACCTCTACGCCGTCCAGGTGCCCAGGGCGCCAAGGGACCTTGTGGTCCTGCTTGGCCCGGAGCCATCGCTGCGCTGGCAGACGCTTGCCAAGCAGGCCGTTGAGGCGGCCGAGCTGCTTGGGATCCAGTTGGTGCTTAGCCTTGGCGCGCTGCTTGCCGAGATCCCCCACAGCCGGCCGGTGCCGATCAGCGCCCTCTCTTCCGACCCGGGGCTTGTCGAACGGCTTGGTCTGCGGGGCTCCAACTACGAGGGACCGACCGGGATCGTCGGCGTCCTGCACTCCGCGTTTTTGCGGGCCGGCTTTCCAACGGTCAGCCTCTGGGCAAGCGTCCCCCACTACGTTGCGGCCACGCCAAACCCAAAGGCGGCGCTTGCGCTCGTTCGCCGCTGCGAGCAGCTGCTTGGCGTGGCGGTCGACGGCAGCTCGCTGGAGCGGGCGACGGGGGAGTACGAACGGCAGCTGGAGCGGGCGGTGCAAAGCGATCCCGAGGTGCGGGCCTTTGTCGAACGGCTTGAGGAGACGGCGCCGCCGGAGGGCGGGCTTGACCCCGACGAGATTCCCTCCGGCGAGGTGATCGCCAGGGAGTTCCAGCGGTTTCTCCGCCAACGGGGCCAGGACAAGAACTAAAAAAAGGGCCGCCCGTCGGGCGGCCCTCTGTGGTCTCCCCTCGCCGCTGCTACTTGGCGATTTCGAAGCGAACCTTAACGACGTTGGAGATCGGTTTCAAGCCGGAGGCTGGAACGACCGCCGGCGCGGTCCCGGAGACGACGTAGACCGTCAGGGTCTCGGGTCCGGTTGCAAAGTTGGGTTTCAGCACCTCCCAGGTCGCCCAATCCTCCGCCTTGTTGCCTTCAACGGTTGCCACGCCGTTGAGCTGGAAGAGGCCGGCGAGGTTTGTGTTCGGGCCCTGGAACGGCGTGCCCGGCTTATCCGGGGTGCCGGAGAGCAGGACGACCAGCCCGGGCGCGCCCGGCGCGGGGCCGGGGTGGAAGGTTGGCGCACTTGGGTCGTTGAAGAACGGCTTGTAGCCGGCCGTCGAGCTGAGCAGGTTGTCGTACCTCGGGCTGCTCGCGTCGATCGCCAGGTCGATCACAAAGCCGGCGCCTTCACTGCCGGAAACGTCGCCGTTACCAGGTGAAAAAACGGTGACGGTCAACGGCGCCTTCGCCGCCGGCTTGGCGTGCTTTTTCTTACCGTGCTTCTTCGCGTGGTGATGGCCCTTGCCGTGCATTGGCTTGGCCGCGGCGGCGCCAACGGCAGGGCCGGCCGTGGCAGCGGCGGCCAGCAGGGCCGTTGCAAAGCGGCCCAGATCGCGAACCGGTGTCTGCCAACTCGACTTTTTCACCATCTCCAAGTCCCCCTCGTTTTTGTTTGAAAGGGCCTGTCTGTAAAGGGCGGCGTCGAGTCTAGCAGCGGCTCAAGCCACGGCTTGACGGTAATTCTCATCTGGATAGTTGGAATTGTCCTCAAAACCTAACCCTCTGCT
>Ga0209061_1001427_pt1 | contig 39960 bp, 36 predicted proteins | sample Coa_R1_10_FD_187157 | JGI IMG/M metagenome (GOLD analysis project Ga0209061, IMG submission 187157) | Surface soil microbial communities from Centralia Pennsylvania, which are recovering from an underground coalmine fire - Coalmine... | ecosystem: Environmental > Terrestrial > Soil >... | reverse complement strand
AGCATGCTTAGCGCGCCCTTTCCACCGAGCGCTCGGCCGGGCCGACGTACAGCTGTGTGGGCCGTCCGATCTTCGGTGGCGACGAAGCCATCTCGCGCCAGTGAGCGACCCAGCCTGCGCTGCGGCCCAACGCGAAAAGCGGCGTGAACATGTCGTCGGGGAAGCCGATCGCCCTGTAGATGATGCCCGAGTAAAAGTCTACGTTGGGGTACAGGCGCCGGGAGATGAAGTAATCGTCGGCGAGGGCGACTTCTTCGAGCTGAAGCGCTATTTCCAAAAGCGGGTCGCTCGAGGCCAATTTTTCTACTAGGTCCAAAGCTATCTGCCGGATCACTTTGGCGCGGGCGTCGTAGTTCTTGTACACGCGGTGGCCGAACCCCATGAGCCGGAAGGGGTCGGAGTGGTCCTTGGCCCTGTCTATGAAGTGGCTGAGGGGTTTGCCTGAGCCTTTGATTTCTTTGAGCATGTCGATCACTGCCTGGTTGGCCCCTCCGTGGAGGGGGCCCCACAGAGCGTTGATCGCTGCGGACACGCTGGCGAAGAAGCCAGCTCCCGAGGAGGCCACGAGGCGCAGCGTCGCAGTCGAGCAGTTGATCTCGTGGTCGGCGTGCAGGACGAGCAATGTGTTGAGGGCTCGGGCGGCCGCGTTGTCGGGTAGGTAGTCGCTGCCGGGGGCCCCGAAGCAAAGCTGCAAGAAGTCCTCGACGTAGTCCAAGGACCGGTTGCTCCGGCCCCTCGGCAGGCCGCGCTGTACAGCCATCGCGTAGCCGGCGAAGATCGGCATAGACGACAGGAGCCTCACGCCGGCGGCCTCTAGGTCGTCGTGGCGAGCGTAAGCGGTGAGAGCCTCTGTAGCGGTTGCCAGCATCGCCATCGGGTGCATGCTCTCGGGGAACCAGTCAAATAGCCTCTCGATCGCGGGGTGGGGCACGAGCTTGGGGTCACGCACTTTGGCCACGAAGTCTTGTGCCTCGTCCCCGTTCGGGAGCTCTCCGTATATGAGCAGGTAGGCGACTTCCAAGAACGATGTCGATGTGGCCAGCTGTTCGACCGGGTAGCCCCGGTAGTACAGGCGGCCTGCTTCCCCGTCCACGAAGGTGATGGCGGAGCGGTACGCGGCCGTGTCTGCATAGCCGGGGTCGTAGAGAGCCAAACCGTGACTGCCGACGCCAGAGACATCGAGAGCGGCCTTGCCCAGGGTGGGGTGCTCCACTGGGAGCTCGATCTCATCGGCTCCGAAGCTGAGCTTCGCCGAGCCATCGGGGACCGGCATTGTATGCCTCCTTTGCAGCCTTTACAGCGCTTGTTCTTTGTTACTGACGAGCCTACTGCGCCTTTCGCCGCCGGGCCCCTACGCCCCGGCTCCTCCCCGACGCGGGGCAGGGGCCCGCCGGCGCCTCCCGAAGCGGGCCCACGCCCAGCTCCTCAGTGCGGGCGGCTCGCGGTTATACTGGCGGCCCTGTGTACGCCGTGATCGAGACAGGTGGCAAGCAAGAGCGCGTAGAAGAGGGCCAGCGGCTGACGGTCGAGCTCCTTGGCGCCGGCGCCGGCGACGACGTGGTGTTTTCGCCTGTGCTTGTCATAGACGGCGAGGCCGTCCACGCCACAGCTGGCCAGCTCGCCGGCGCCACAGTGAGGGCACGGGTGCTCGGTGAGGCCAAAGGCCCCAAAGTGCGCGGCTTCACCTACAAGCCCAAGGCACGGCGCCGGCGCAGGTGGGGCCACCGCCAGCGCTACAACACCATTGAAGTGACTTCGATCACACTCGGGGAAGGTTGAGCAGTGTCCAAGACCAAAGGTGGCGGCAGCACCCGTAACGGCCGCGACAGCGCGGCTCAGCGGCTCGGCGTCAAAGTCTTCGACGGCGGGCTCGTCTCAGCCGGGTCGATAATCGTGCGCCAGAGGGGCACCAAGTTCCACCCCGGCCACGGCGTCGGGCGGGGCAAGGACGACACTTTGTTCGCCCTGGTGGGCGGCCACGTCCGCTTTGGCACGCGCCGCGGCCGGCGCTTGGTGGACGTGGAGCCCGAAGCGGCCGGCTAATTGGCAAAGCGGCCTGCGGGTCGTGTTCGTAGACGAGTGCCAGCTCCACCTAAAAGCGGGGGACGGGGGCGCGGGGGCGGTTTCTTTCCGGCGTGAGGCTCACGTCGCTTTTGGGGGGCCCGACGGGGGCGACGGCGGCAAAGGCGGTGACATATGGCTGGTAGCCGACCACAACGTCGCTTCGCTGATCGCCTTTCGGGACCACCCTCACCGCGAAGCAGGTTCGGGCGGCCATGGCCAAGGCAAGCGCAGGCACGGCCGTGCCGGCCAAGACATCGAAGTGCCTGTCCCCGAGGGCACGGTCGTAAAGGACTTAGAGGGCGAGCTGCTCGCTGACTTGGCCGAGACCGGGGCGCGATGGCTAGCCGCCCGGGGTGGTAGAGGCGGCCGTGGCAACGCCCGCTTCCTTTCAGGTACACGGCGCGCCCCAAAGTTCGCTGAACAGGGGGAGACGGGCGAGGAGCGCTGGCTCAACTTGGAGCTGAGGCTCGTCGCTGACGTGGCGCTCGTCGGCTTCCCCAACTCAGGCAAGTCCACCCTCATATCGCGCATCTCGGCAGCCAAGCCCAAAGTGGCGAACTACCCCTTCACGACCCTTGAGCCGCACCTTGGGGTTGTAAGGGCGGAGGGGGGAGATTTCGTGGTGGCCGACGTCCCAGGCTTGGTCAAAGGGGCGAGCGAGGGCAAAGGGCTGGGGCAGAGGTTCTTGCGCCATATCGAACGGGCGAGGGTGCTGCTCGTGCTGGCCGACCTCGGCGAGGACGCCGGTCTGAGCCCCGGAGCACAGGTCGAGGTGCTGGAAGAAGAGCTGCGTTCCTACCGACCGGAGCTACTGGAACGGCCCCGGTTGGTGGTCGGCTCGCGCTCAGACCTTGCGAGCCCCGCCCAGCGCCAGCGTGCAGGGCTGCCGGCGGTGTCTGGCCTGACCGGCGAAGGAGCCGGTTGGTTGGTGGGCGCGTTGTGGGGGCTTGTGTCCGAGGCGCGAGCCCGACAACCTCTCCCCCGTCGCTACGTCGTGCACCGGCCGCTGCCGGAGGGCCTGGCTGTGGAGCGCGCCTCGGATGGGAGCCTGGTCGTGCGGGGGCGCGACGCCGAAAGAGCGGTCGCCCTTTCCGACCTCACCGACGCCGGCGCCCTCGCGTACGCCCAAGCGCGCCTGCGCCGTCTTGGAGTAGACCGCGCGCTAGCAAAGGCCGGGGCAAAGGAGGGAGACCGGGTGCGGATAGGGTCGTTTGAGTTCGATTGGGAGCCTGACTAAAGGACCGTGGAAAAGGCACCGGGCACGGTGGTCGTGAAGGTCGGGACCTCTTCGATCACCGACGAAGCGGGGCGGCTGCTCGAAGGGCCGATCGCCAAATTGTGCTCCGAAGTGGCGGCGCTCGTCGCCGGCGGCACCCGAGTCGTCGTGGTGACGAGCGGGGCGATAGCGGCGGGGCTACAGGTGCTCGGGCTCGAGCGGCCGAGTGACCCCGCTGTGCTTCAAGCGGTAGCTGCCGTCGGCCAGAGCCGCCTCATGAGCCACTACGAACGGGCATTTTTAGACCAGGGGCTCGTCGCCGGTCAGGTCCTCCTCGCGCCGCTCGACTTCACGGAGCGCTCGCAGTACCTCCACGCTCGTCAGACGCTCTCGCTGCTCATGGACCTTGGGGTGGTGCCGGTGGTGAACGAGAACGACGCGGTGGCAGACGACGAGATCCGTTTCGGGGACAACGACCGCTTGGCTGCCCTCGTTGCCCACCTCGTGAGGGCCGACCTGCTCGTCCTGCTCACCGACGCTGCCGGTCTCTTCACCGCCGACCCTCGCCAGCACCGCGACGCGTCGTTGGTCGAGGAGGTGGTCGAGGTCGACGAGGTCCTCGCCTCTGCCGGCGGCCCTGGAAGCCACCGGGGCAGCGGTGGCATGGCGTCGAAGCTGGCAGCGGCGAAGATCGCCTCGTGGTCGGGGGTGCCCGTCGTGATCGCCTCGGCTGAGCGGCCGGCGGTGCTGGCCGACGCAGTTTCCGGTGCACCAGGGACCGGGACCTACGTCCGAGCTCGCGATGCTCGGCTGCCGGCTCGCAAGCTCTGGATCGCATTTGCGCTGGCACCTTCGGGGCGACTGGTGGTGGACACCGGTGCCAAGGCTGCCCTCATGGAGCGAGGGGTCTCGCTGCTCCCCGCCGGTCTCACGGAAGTTAGAGGCGAGTTCTGGGCGGGGGACGCAGTGGAGGTCGCGGGCCCAGACGGAGCGGTGTTCGCCAAGGGGATCGTGCGCCACGGCGCGAAGGACCTGGCTCGCTGGGCTGGGCGGCAGAGCTCGCAGCTACCACCGGACGTTCCTCCCGAAGTCGTCCACCGCGACGACCTCGTGCTCCTGCCCTGACCACGCGACCGTCGCCATCTCGGTCTTCGTCGCTACGTTCGGGACCATGCTGGAGCAGGCAAACCCGTCGGCCCCTGCGCTGAGGTGACTGCTGCCAGCAGCCGGCGAGCTGCCAGGGGCTGAAAGACCAGATAGCAGCGGGGGAGGCCGCCGCAGGCTGCGAGAGCCGGCCAAGCCGGCCGCGGAGCCGAAAGGGGCGTGCTCAGAACTGAGAGCCCCGAGCGCTGCAAGCTGGCGCTAGGAACCGACCTGGCTCGAAAGGCAGAAGCCCCAGGCCCTGTACACAGGCGCCGGCACGTCCGAAGAACAAGAACCTGGCCGGTAGGCGCCCGCGTACGCCCACCCGCGGCCGGGCGCCTTGGCAAAGATCGCGACGTAGGCGAACTGAGCGAGGACTGCCTTACCTTCCGGCGTCGAGGCGTTTGCTTGGGCCTCTGGCGTGGGCACGAACTGCGAGACAGCCCAGTAGTAACCGACGGCAGGCTGGCTTGCGTAGTACACCGAGCCCGGCAGGGTCGACTGCACGTCGGCTGGCGTGAGGGGCGCGCCGCCTGGGTGGGCGCTCACCCACACCTGGCGCAGCAGAGGCCCGAACCCTGCCGGCACGGGAAGGTTGTCGGCGGGGCTGGTGCTGGCCGCGGGGTTGGTGGTCGGGGCGGTGGCGCTGGTTGCCAAGCTCGACTTGCCGGCCTTGGCGCGAGCGCCGGTGAGGCCCTTCGTGGCTGGCCCGGGGTTTCGGGCGCCACCGGTGCCGCCAGCCCCGCTCCTCGACGAGGTCGTTGGGGCGAGCCGAGAGGGGCGCGAGCTGGGCTGCCCTGAGCCCGCCGGCGACCCTCGCTTTGTGTTGCGCCCGGCTACAGCGGTAGCGCTCGCTGCCCCCTTGATGGGGCGGTTGCTATGGGGCAACGACACGATTATGAGGACCGCTACTACCGCCAGCACGGCTATGCCGGCCGCCGCGAGGCCGAGCGGGCCAGAACTGCGCCGGCGGGAGGTCGCCGCCGGCGCATTGAAGCGCGCGCCCCGGCTCCGGCGTGGCGTCTTGCTCGTGGGCCCTGAAGGCGGGGGTGGGACCGCCGGCGTGGGTACAGCAGGCGTGGGGACGCCGGACTTGGGCTCTGCGCCTTGTGCGGCCGAAGACGCGTCGGTGGAGGCATGGCGTGGTCGGTACCCGCTCATGGCGCTATTCTCGCCGATCGGCACGGCACTATCGCGGATACCCGGACGGAGGCTAGGTTGCGGGGAGGGACCGGTGCCGTCCGGCCCTGGCGTGCTGTGGACAAGGTGCCGGCCGACAAGGCGCCCGTGCAAGGCGCCGGCAGGCACGCTGTTGGCCGACAAAGCGAGAGATCGGAGGAGCCGTGCAACTTGGGATGGTCGGGCTGGGCCGGATGGGCGCCAACATGGTGCGCCGGCTCATGCGGGCAGGTCATAGTTGCGTCGTGTACGACGTGAACGCCGACGCCGTACGAGCACTCGAAGCCGAAGGAGCGGCAGGGGCTTCGAGCCTTGAGGACTTTGTCGCCAAGCTCGAAGCGCCCAAGGCTGCTTGGGTCATGGTCCCGGCGGGCTACACGGGCGAAACTGTAGAAAAGCTGGCTGCGCTCATGTCGCCCGGCGACATCGTGATAGACGGCGGCAACTCCCACTACGCAGACGACATCGCTCGCGCTGCCAAGCTCGCCGAGCGTGGCGTGCACTTCGTTGACGTAGGGACGAGCGGAGGAATCTTCGGGCTCGAGCGCGGCTACTGCCTGATGGTCGGCTGCGAGGACGAGGTGTTCGGCCACTTGGAGCCGATCTTCGAGGCCATCGCGCCCGGGGCGGCCGCCGCCCCCCGGACGCCGGGCCGCACGGGCGAACTGGCGCCCTCGGAAAAGGGGTACCTCCATTGCGGCCCCAACGGCGCCGGCCACTTCGTGAAGATGGTCCACAACGGTATCGAGTACGGGATCATGGCCGCGTACGCGGAAGGCCTGGGGATCTTGAACAAGGCCAACATCGGCAAGTCGGCTCCCTCTGCGTACGACGCCGAGAACACGCCCTTGGAGCGCCCCGAGCTCTACCGCTACGACATCGACGTGGCCGAGGTGGCCGAAGTTTGGCGCCGGGGGAGCGTCGTGGCTTCTTGGCTATTGGACTTGACCGCTCACGCCCTCCACGAGGACCCCAAGCTCTCCGGCTTTGAGGGCCGAGTGTCGGACTCGGGCGAAGGCCGCTGGACTGTCAAAGCGGCGATCGACGAAGCCGTGCCTGCTCACGTGCTCTCCGCTGCCCTCTACGAGCGTTTCAGTTCGCGTGGTGAGGCCGACTTCGCCGACAGGGTCCTCTCGGCTATGCGTAAGGAGTTCGGCGGCCACGCCGAGCAGTCGTCCCGAGCGGCCAGGTGAGGGCTACCTCCCAGCCCAAGTCGTGGCCTGGGTTGGAGCTCCGAGCAGTCGGCCCAATGCTCGGCTGGTGCGGTGCAGCCGGGGACAGGGCGCACCGGGGCCAGCGCCGTGCCGCCCAACCTCAGCGGCAGCGGCCTGCTGCTGAACAACAGTTTGCTGCGAGCGCACAGTAGGCTGTCAGCAGCGGACGGCTCGCAGTGAAGCCGTATGAACGAGGGGCAGTACCTTGGCTAACACAGTTACGACGGCGAGGGAGCGCCGGCAAGTGAGGGGCCTCGACCATGTCGTCGTGCGTTTCGCCGGGGACTCCGGCGACGGCATGCAGTTGGCCGGTGACCGCTTCACGACGGCCTCGGCCCTCTTCGGCAACGACCTCGCCACCCTCCCCGACTTCCCAGCGGAGATCAGAGCGCCGGCGGGCACTGTCGCGGGGGTGTCGGCGTTCCAGGTCCATATCTCCGACCACGACATCTTCACCCCGGGCGACCACCCCGACGTCCTCGTGGCGATGAACCCCGCTGCCCTCAAAGCTCATCTGGATGACCTGGAGCCCGGGGCGGCGGTCCTGCTGAACAGCGACGCTTTCGACGAGCGGGCGCTGCAAAAGGCCGGGTGCTCGGCGGACCCGAGGGCCGACGGCTCCCTCGTCGGCTTCAAGGTCTACGAGATCCCGATGACCTCGCTCACCATGCAGGCCGTGAAACCGAGCGGCACCAAAGCTCGGGACGCCGAGCGCTCCAAGAACTTCTTTGCCTTGGGGCTCGTGTCGTGGATGTACGGCCGGCCCGTCGAGCCGACGCTCGAGTGGCTGCAAAGGCGTTTTGCCAGCAACGAAATGGTGCGCGAAGCCAACACGCTCGCGTTCAAAGCGGGCTGGAACTTTGGCGAGACCGCAGAGATTTTCGAGTCCGCATACGAGGTGAAGCCAGCGGCTCTGCGCCCCGGTACGTATACCAACGTCTCGGGGAACACCGCCCTCGCCTGGGGCATAATTGCGGCGGGCCAGCTCGCTAAGTTGCCGGTCTTCCTTGGCAGCTACCCGATCACGCCCGCCTCCGACGTGCTACACGAACTTTCCAAGCACAAAAACTTCGGTGTGCGCACCTTCCAGGCCGAGGACGAAATTGCCGGCGTCAACGCCGCCCTAGGTGCTGCTTACGGAGGGGCCCTCGGGGTCACGACCACGAGCGGGCCTGGGCTCGACTTGAAGTCCGAGACGATCGGGCTCGCCGTTTCTTTGGAGTTGCCGCTCATCGTGGTGGACGTCCAGCGGGGAGGGCCTTCAACGGGCCTCCCGACCAAGACTGAGCAAGCCGACTTGCTCCATGCGCTCTACGGCCGCCACGGGGAAGCGCCGGTGGCCGTGGTCGCACCGGCCACCCCGGGAGACTGTTTCTATATGGCGATCGAGGCGGCACGCATCGCGCTCAAGTACAGGACGCCGGTGATATTGCTTTCCGACGGTTACCTGGCCAACGGGGCTGAGCCTTGGCTGGTACCTGACATCGACGCCCTGCCAGATCTAGCGGCAGAGTTCAGTTTCGCGACCGAGCCCAACAAGGTGCTCGAGGACGGCACCGAGGTGTTCTGGCCTTACCTCCGTGACCCGGTGACGCTTGCCCGGCCGTGGGCCGTGCCTGGGGCCCCCGCCTTGATGCACCGCATCGGCGGCCTCGAGAAGGCGGACGGCAGCGGCAACGTCTCCTACGACCCCGTCAACCACGACTTGATGGTCCATCTGCGGGCGGAGAAGGTTGCGGGCATCGCTCGCGACATCCCCCCGGTCGCTGTGGACGACCCGAGCGGCGAGGCCGAGCTTTTGGTGCTCGGATGGGGCTCTACCTATGGCGCGGTGCAGGCTGCCGTGCGGGCTGTACGTTCGACCGGGGCAAAGGTGGCGCACGCCCATCTGCGTTACTTGAACCCGTTCCCGGCCAATTTGGGCGACGTCGTGACTTCTTACCGGAGGGTCTTGGTCCCTGAGGTCAACTTGGGCCAGCTCCGCAAGCTCGTGCGCGCTGAGTTCCTCGTGGACGCAGTCGGGCTCAACAAGGTGGCGGGCCTGCCCTTCAGGCGCCTCGACGTGCAGGCTGCCATAGTTTTAGAGCTCGAGGCACTGGGCGGCCACTTCGACGGCAACCTCGCTGAAGAATGACTGGGGACAACGGCTCATAGATACGGGAGGAGCAAATGACCGACCTCGCTCCGGCGCCTACGACCAAGAAGGACTGGACCAGCGACCAGGAGGTGCGCTGGTGCCCTGGGTGCGGCGACTACTCGGTACTGACGGCTGTGCAGCTGCTCATGCCCGAGCTCGGCGCCAGAAGGGAAAACACCGTTTTCGTCTCGGGGATCGGGTGCTCTTCCCGCTTCCCGTACTACATGAACACCTACGGGGTCCACTCCATCCACGGCCGGGCGCCCGCGTTCGCCACCGGTCTGGCGGTCGCCCGCCCGGACCTGGACGTGTGGGTGATCACAGGTGACGGCGACGCTCTGTCGATAGGCGGCAACCACCTCCTCCACGCCCTCCGCCGGAACGTCAACTTGACGATCATCCTCTTCAACAACCAGATTTACGGCCTCACCAAGGGGCAGTACTCGCCCACCTCTGAACCCGGCAAGGTGACCAAGTCGACCCCGTTCGGGTCCCTCGACCAACCCTATAACCCGGTTTCTTTGGCCCTTGGCGCCGAAGCGTCGTTCGTTGCCAGGACCCACGACATGGACCGCAAGCACATGATGGAGATGTTCCGCCGGGCCTACGAGCACCGCGGGGCCGCGTTCGTAGAGGTCTACCAAAACTGCAACGTCTTCAACGACGGCGCCTTTGACGCGATCACGTCCAAGGAGAACCGCCCGAGCATGCTCATCCCGCTCGAGCACAACAAGCCGGTGCGTTTTGGGCCAAATGGTGAAAAGGGCGTGGTGATCGACAGCCACGGGAGCGCGGTGATCGTCGACGTGGCAGAAGTGGGCGAGGAGCGCTTGGTCGTCCATGACGAGGCAAGGCCAGACCCGAGCCTGGCGTTCGCCCTTTCCAGGTTGGCAAACGGCCCGTACTCTCCTACCCCGATCGGTGTTTTCAGGGCCGTCGAGCGGCCTGACTACGGTGCGCTCGTGCAGGCCCAGTTGGTCGACGCGGCTAGTCGCAAGGGGCCGGGCGACCTAGCCAGCCTCCTGCGCTCGGGCACCACTTGGACTGTCGCGTAAAAACTAGCGGGAGCGTTGTAGGCTTCACGTAGCGTGAAACTGTAGATTTTTCTCTCCGCTCTGCTCAGGCGGCACAGCAGCGCCCTCTTTGCCCGACCTATAGTACCGGGCCATGCCCACCGAGAGCACCGAAGCTGCCGAGCGGCTGTTGGACAAGCTGGCCCGCTTCGTGGCGGAGGAACTCGACGACCAAGAGCGTGAGATGTTCGCAAAGCTTTTGGCTCCTGGGGTCTCGCTTGCTTACCAGGCTCCCCCTTTGGTGGACATAGGGGCACCTGGGGGCGCTATCGATGTGGACTGGCGCCCGAGCGCCTTGCCCGAAGCGCTGGCGGAGGCTTTGCGGGGCAGGGGCGTGAGGGTGGTGGGGCTGGGGGGCGAGAGCTCTTAGCCCTAGAGCTCAGGGGCCGCGGCTGCAGGAGCCTTCGCGGAGCCCAAGTCGGCGGTCGGCGGGAAACAACCTTGTGATTTCAGGGCCTTTGCGCTCTCCAAACGCAGGACCGGGCGTCGCGGAGCGCGCTCTCCTGAGGCAAAAACCTCGTCTGCTGCCGCCGAAATGCAGGTGTCGCACTGGGCCACGTGGCGGGCAGAAGCTGCCGGTTCCAAAGCGAGCGTGCGGCGCAGCTCGGGGCAGGCGAGCTCGGGCTGGCGAGCCATGACCTGGAGAACCAGCGCTTGGCGCAGCCGGCGCCGGGCGCGGTGGAGGAGCACCTTGGCTGCTCCCGGGCTGAGGCCGAGCGCTGCCGCCACTTGTCCTGCGCCGAAACTGAAATGGGCAACTAGCGCTATGGCCGTCGCATCACGGCGCGACAGGCCGGCGACGCATCCTTCAACCCTCTTGGCGAGCTCCGAGAGCTCAGCCAAGTGCACCGGCCCGGGAGAGGTGTCAGCTAGGTCGAGCACCCCTGAACCGTCCAGGCCGGTGACGCGCCGGCGCCGGCGGAGGTGGTCGGTAGCGAGGTTGCGGGCTATCGCAGCGAGCCAGGCACCCAGGCGCCCGGGGTCTTGTAGGTTGCCCAGGTTGTACAGTGCCCGCAGGAAGGTTTCCTGGACGACATCGGCCACCGTTTCGGGGTCGTCGCGAACAACGCTCGCCGCCACCGCCCTCACTGCGCCGGCGTGCACGCGGTAAAGCGTTGCGAACTCGGCGGATCCGCCCCTGCGTACCGCCTCAACAAGCTGAGCGTCGCGCTGTGCCCCGGCGGAGGCGTCGCGCTGTGCCCCGGCGGAAGCGTCGCGCTGTGCCCCGGCGGATGGGGTCGGCCTGCCGAGGAGCACGGAGCCAAAGCGTAGTGCGTCGGTTTGACCCGTGCTCCCTAGAACTCGGCCCCGAGCGCGAATTGAGACTTATGACGGGTGCGAGGTGAAGCGCCCGCGCAAAGCGTAGTTGGTGCAACGCTTGGCGCGTCTGGGTAGGGAAGAACGAGAGCCACCAAAACTCTGTAATTGCACTGCGCGAGAAGGGCGAGGCGCGAGCTGGGGTGCCTGGTATTCGTGCAAGGGCCCGTGTAACAATCGTCACAGGCGAGGGGGGCGCCACGTGGGCCGTTCCCGCGGCACCAGGGCGGGGCGGCGCCCTCGAGTGCGCGGGCCGGCCCACGGTGCCTTGGCCGCGGCTAAGTAGAGTTGCGCTGTGCCAGATTTTGCCAGTGACGACCATCTCTCCCTTGACGACCCGAGCGGCGTGCGCAGGGCGCTCGTCGTGGCGGCGCACCCCGACGACGTGGACTTCGGCGCTGCTGGGACCGTGGCCCAGTGGGTGGCAGCCGGCGTGGAGGTCGCGTACTGCGTGGTCACCGACGGCGACGCCGGAGGGCCTGACCGCTCGATGCCGCCGGCCGAGGTGGCCAAGCTGCGCCGCGAGGAGCAGCGCCAAGCGGCGGCCGAGGTGGGCGTGAGCCGGGTGGACTTTCTTGGTTACCCCGACGGCAAACTGGCGTTGACCTTGGAGTTGCGCCGGGACGTGACCCGGGTGGTGCGTGCCTGGCGACCCGAGCGCTTGGTGTGCCAGTCGCCTGAGCGCAACTGGGAACGCATAGGGGCGAGCCACCCGGACCATTTGGCTGCCGGCGAAGCCGCCGTCTGCGCCGCCTACCCTGACGCGAGGAACCCTTTTGCCCACCCTGAACTGCTGGAGGAGGGGCTCGAGCCGCACTGTGTCAAAGAGCTGTGGTTGATGGCCTCGCCGCAGCCCAACCGTGCCGTGGACATAACGGGGAACTTCGCTAAGAAGCTCGCCGCTTTGCGCCGCCACGAAAGCCAAGTCCGCCACGAAGCCGACCTCGAAGGCCGCCTTCGGGGCTGGGCGTCCGCAGGGGCGTCCTTGGCCGGCCTTCCCCAAGGCGCGCTGGCTGAGCTGTTCCAGGTGGTCACCATGCCCCCGAGCGGGTCCTCCTAGGTCCGCGCCGGCAAGGGCACCCTAAGAGGCGAGGCCAGCGCTTTGCGGATTGCGACTTGGAACGTCAACTCGCTCAAGGTGCGTATGGAGCGCGTCCCCGAGTGGATCGCCTACGCCGAGCCCGACGTGCTGTGCTTGCAGGAGACCAAGCTCACGGACGCAGCGTTCCCGCACATGGCCTTTGCCGCCTTGGGCTACGAGTCAGCCCACCACGGTGCCGGCCAGTGGAACGGGGTCGCCATCGTGTCCCGTGTGGGCCTCGAGCAGCCCGTCATGGGTTTCGCCGACGGCGACGAGCCCGACCGTGACACACGGCTCATTACCGCCCGCTGTGGCGGTGTCACGGTGGCGAGCGTTTACGTGCCCAACGGGCGCGCGGTCGGCTCCGAGCACTTTGCCTACAAGCTCTCCTGGCTCGCACGCCTGCGTGCCCACCTCGCCGCATTGGCGCAGCCTTCCGACCTGGTCGCTGTCTGCGGGGACTTCAACGTAGCGCCCCAAGACATAGATGTGTGGGACCCGGCAGCCTTTGTCGGCTCCACCCACGTGACCCCTGAGGAGCGCAAGATGCTCGCAGAAATCGAGTCTTGGGGCTTGGTCGACGCCTTCCGCCGGGTGTGGCCCGACGAGAAGCTCTATAGCTACTGGGACTACAGAGCAGGTGACTTCCATGAGCACCGAGGCATGCGCATCGACCTCGTGCTCGTCTCCGAGCCCCTCGCCGCCAAGGTCTCCTGGGCGCTCGTAGACCGCAACGCAAGAAAGGGAAAGCTTCCTTCCGACCACGCGCCGGTGATCGTGGACGTAGAGATATAGCCGCTACGAAAGCGCTTCAGTGTTGCAGCGCGAGCGCTCGGCGGGGAGCGCCCGGCAAGACGGCTGGGCCCTCTTGGTCCCAGTCCCAAGGGAGAGGAAGCGCAGCCGAGCCGCTCCCGGCGAGCGGGCGCGGGCGGAGAGGTTTGGCAGCGCCGCTGCTGCCACCTCGGCCGCGGTAGACGATCAGGCCCGAGAGAGGGTCGGGCACCGACTCGAGGGCAGCGCGCGTCCCAGGCAGCTCGCGCCACGCCTCCCAGCAAGAGGTGTCTTCGAACTCGACCTCGAGCACGACACCCCAGCTGTGGCGGTGCCAGCTCCAATCTTTGGCCCCCGCAGTGAGCGCCGACTCCACCAAGGCGTCACCGTGGACGTCCGCCCAAAGTGCAGCAGAACTGTTGCCGTCGAGCACTTCGATCGAGTACCACTCCGGCACGCCCCCCAATGCTAGCGCGTCGGCGTCCTGGGCCGGCTGGCTTCGGCGACCACCGAGAGGATGGCAGCGCCATAGCGCGCCGCCTTCACTTGCCCGAGGCCGGGCACAGAGAGCAGTTCTTCGGGGCTTTCGGGCAGCGCTTGGGCCAAAGCGAGCACGGTTGAGTCATGCAGCAGGACGTGGGCGGGCACGCCCGAGGCGCGCGCCGCGCGACGGCGCCACGCGTCGAGACGCTCGGCCACCCTCCGCCCCGCAGCGCTGAGGTCGGCTCTTTGCGAGGCCGGCTTGCGACGGCTCTCAAGCGGTGGCCGGGTGCTAGCGAGGCGCCGGCGGGCCTGGGCCAAATATGGCGCCGGGTCGGCCCGCTCGAGCGCCAGCGGCGCGCCGGGCGCTCTAGGCCGAGACGCTCCGGCGCCCAGAGGGCTAAGCGGGCCGCTGCTAAGCGGGCTCGAGGTTGCCGGCATCGAGCAGTGCGCTGCGAGGGAGGCCAGCCACGGGCTTGGGCCCCGCCGCAGCGGCTTGCCGTCGGCAACCCTCCTCTCCAGTGCCCACGAGCAGTGCAGGTAGGTTTCCGCCCGGCTGAGCGCCACGTAAAGCAGCCGCCTCTCTTCTGCCAGGGAGGCGGGGGCGGTGGCGTAGGCGATGGGTACGAGGCCCTCTTCGAGGCCGCAGACCCAAACGCTTTTCCACTGGAGGCCCTTGGCACGGTGGAAGCTGCACAAGGTGACGCCGCCGCCCTCTGCCTCGTGGCGGGCGTCTGGGGCCAGCACCCGTACCGGCACGCCGGCGGCTCGCAGCGCCTCGGCGACCGGGCCTAGCTGCGCGTTGGTGCGGCCGAGGACAGCTATGTCCCCCCACCCCAGCCCCTCCCCGTAGGCTGCGGCCACCTGCTTTGCGATCCCCTTGGCCTCGGCGAGCTCCGAGGGGAAACAGGTGAGGGTCGGCAGCGGGCCGTCCGGGCGGACCGAGCGGGCGGCGGGGCCCTGGCGGCCGAGTACGGCGCTGGCGGCGGCCACGACCTGGGGGCTCGAACGGTGGTTGTCGTCCAGGCGCACGACCTCGGCGTCGGGCCAGCGCTTGGGGAACTCCACGAGAAAGCTCGGGTCCGCCCCGTTCCACCCGTAGATCGCCTGGTTGGGGTCCCCTACGACAAAGAGGTCGTCGTTGTCGCCGAGAAGGCCGGCGAGCACGCGCCATTGGAGCGGGTTCAGGTCCTGGAACTCGTCCACGTACACGTGCGCCCACTTCCAGCGCTGGGCGGCCGCGAACCGGCTGTCCGAAGCGAGAGCCTCCGCGTAGCGAGCGAGGAGGTCGTCGTAGTCGACCAGGCGCCGGCGACGCTTTTCGTCCTCGTAACGGGCGTAGAGGCTCGCGACAGCCTCGGGGCTGGCGGGCATCTCGCGCTGCGCCTGCTGGGCGGCGCTGGCAAGCTCTCCGGGGGCAACTGAGCGCGCCTTTGCCCACTCGATGGCCCCGACCAGCTCCCCGGTGGCGGCACTCTCGAGCCCGGCACGGTTGCGAGCGAGCTCGGCAATTAGGCGGGCCTTGTCGGCAAGCAGGACAGGCTCAGCTGAGCGCCTGTCGGCCCACCATCGGCGCAGCTGGCCCCAGCACAGCGAGTGGAAGGTGCCGGCAAAGACTGCTTTGCTGGCCCCCTGGGGCAGGTCCATCGCCTCCAAGCGTTCACGCAGCTCGCCGGCGGCTTTCCTCGTGAAGGTGATGGCAAGGCTGTGCTCAGGGGCAGCGGTCCCGCTAAGAACGCGCTGGGCGATACGCCGGGTGAGCACCCGCGTCTTGCCCGCGCCGGCCGCCGCCAGGACGCACACGGTGGGTGACTCGGTCTCGACGGCGCGCCGCTGAGCCCTGGTGAGCCCGGCGAGCAGCTCGCTCGTGCTGACAGGCATGTAATTACAGTACTGGGGTGCTCGGACATCGGGAAGGTTCCTGATAGCGTGGCCCCGCTCATGGCGCTCAGCAGCTTTGCAGGAGGGCGTTTGTGGGGGGAGCGCTATGGGGCGGGCCGGCCGTGGGCCCTCGCTCTGCACGGCTGGGGAAGAGACCACCACGACTTCGCGGGGGTGCTGGGTGGCACCAGCGCTATCGCCCTCGACCTCCCTGGCTTCGGGGTCACGCCGGAACCGCCCGGGCCGTGGTCGTCTTCGGAGTACGCGAGGGCGTTGGCGGCCGTGCTCGACGAGTGCTTCGGGGAGGGCCCGGTCGTGTTGGTAGGGCATTCTTTTGGAGCGAGGGTGGCCGTGCGCCTGTCAGAAGACCCGAGGGTCGCGGCGCTCGTGCTAGCGGGCGCTCCGCTCGCGCTCCCTCCCGGCCGGCGGGAGCGCCGTCCGGCCCTCGTCTACCGCGCCGCCCGGGCCCTTAGCTCGGCGGGGCTCGTCAGCAAAGGCCGCATGGAGGCGCTTCGGCACCGCTACGGCTCCGAGGACTACAGGGCCGCCAGCCCGACCATGCGGGCAGTGCTCGTAAAGGCCGTGGCAGAGACGGCGAGCGGAGCTTATATTCCTGCCCTGGCCGCCTTTTTGGAGCGCGGTGGCGCCTTGGAACTGGTCTTCGGTGAGCTCGACCAGGCCGCGTCGCTAGAAGGGTTGCGGGCGTGGCTCGCCCAGCGGGCTGACCTAGCGGGCAGGGCAAGGACGACTGTCGTCCCCGGTGCGGGGCACCTCATCTCCCCGAGCGTGGCGGAGGCCGTAAGGGAAGCCCTTTGCCGCCTCGGCGGGGCGGGCGTGAGGGGGCCGTCATGAGCACGCTGGTGGCCGTCTGCCTCGGCCTCGGGGCTTGCTCGCTCGTGCCTGCTTACCTGCGCTGGTTGCGGGTCGCTCAGCGGGAGCACTACTTGCCCGGCATGACTGCCCGTTTCGCTCGAAGGTGGTGGGGCGCGAGCGCGCTCAACTGGGCGGCGTGGGCCATAGGCCTAGCCGGCGCCCTCGCCTCGCTCGGCTACCCTCCAGCAGGTATCGCGGCGGCCGTGGTGGCGGCGCTGGGGCCGTTCGGGCTGAGCGTTAGGGGCAAGACCTCGAAGCTGGCCTGGACCCCCCGGCTCCGCCGGCTGGCTGCGTCGTCGGGCCTGTTGGCAGCCGGCGCCATCGGCGCCTCGGCGGCGGCGGGAGCGGCAGGGGCGGCCACGGCGGCCGCTTGGTGCTGCTTGGGAGCGCCTTTGCTCGTGGACGCCGGCGCCTTGTTGATGAGACCCGTCGAACGCCGCCTGCTCGCGCCTTACATCGACCGCGCCCGCCGGCGCCTAGAGGTGGTCTCGCCGAGAGTGGTCGCCGTTACCGGGTCGTTCGGCAAGACCACGACCAAGGGCTATATAGCCCACTTGTTGGGGGGGCGTTTCTCGGTAGTCGCCACGCCGGCGAGCTACAACAACGCAGCCGGCCTTGCCCGCGCTATCAACGAGCACCTGGCTTCGGGTACGGAGGTTTTCGTAGCGGAAATGGGCATCTACGGGCCCGGCGAGATCGCCGCCATGTGCCGGTGGGTGACGCCCGAGGTCTCTGTCATCACAGCTATCGGGCCAGTTCACTTAGAGCGTATGGGGAGCTTGGAACGGATCGCCGAAGCCAAGGCTGAGATCCTGGCACCGGCTCGCGTCGTGGTGCTGAACGTCGATTACCCCCTGCTCGAACGGCTGGCCGCCAAGGCCGAAGCGGAGGGAAAGGAGGTCTGGCGCTGCTCCTCGCAAGCCTGGCCGGAGCGAAGGCCCCCCGGCCGAGGAGGAAGCGTCCGGGTGCTCGCCGAGGGGGCCAAGCTGGCGGTGAGCGCGAGCGGGCAAACAGATGCCAGCGGGCAAACAGATCTCGACGTTTTGGTCGAAGCTCCCTTGGAGGTTTCTCCGGGCAACGTGGCTTGCGCGGTGGCGGTGGCGCTTTGCCTTGGGGCCCCGGCGCACGTCGTGGCATCGCGCCTCGAAGACCTGCCGGTGGCCCCCCACCGGCGCAGCGCTGAGCACGGGCCCGGCGGCGTGCAGATCGTGGACGACACCTACAACTCGAACCCCGCTGGAGCTCGAGCGGCGCTCGAACTGCTCGCCCGCCTCGGGGAAAAGGGCGCGAGGAGGGTGGTGGTGACACCGGGCATGGTCGAGCTCGGCAAGCAGCAGGCCGACCAGAACGCCAAGTTCGCTGCGCTCGCAGGTGGTGTCGCCACTGACCTGGTGGTCGTCGGGCGCACCAACGCCAAGGCGCTCGTCGCCGGCGCCCGCGCTGCCGGCGTCCCGGCCCATCGTGTGGCCGACAGGGCTGCGGCGCTAGCTTGGGTGAAGGCCAACTTGGGCGCGGGCGACGTCGTGCTCTACGAGAACGACCTGCCTGACCACTACCCTTGAGCAGGTGAGCGAACAAAAGGCGGTGGGGGTCGTCTTCGGCGGGCCGTCCCCAGAACACGACGTCAGCATCTTGACCGGCCTGCAAGCGGCGAGGGCGCTGCGAAGCGCCGGCGTGATGGGCAAGGTGGAGGCCATCTACTGGACCAAAGCGGGCGCCTTCAGCTTGGTCGACGCCGGCTTAGAGGCGCGAGACTTCTTGGACGGGCCGCCCAAAGCTGCACGGGAGCTTCGCTTCTCCGCCCAGCCCGGGGGCGGCTTTTTCCTGGCTGGCAAGGGACTTTTCGCCACTGAGCGGCGCCTCGAGCTCGACGCAGTCGTGAACTGCTGCCACGGTGGGCCGGGCGAGGACGGGACCTTGCAGGCTGCATTGGACTTGGCGGAGCTGCCTTATACGGGGCCGGCAGCCGCCGCTGCTGCGCTCGGGATGGACAAGCTCGCCTTCGCTGGCCTGGTGCGTGGGGCCGGCCTTCCTTGCCTGCCCCGCGAGCTAGTCGTACCCGGCGCCGAGGAGCCGCGCTGGGAGGGCTTCGAGGGCCAGTACATCGTAAAGCCGCGCTTTGGCGGCTCGTCTATCGGCATCGAGGTCATAGCAACCTGGCCCGACGTGGTGCGCTTCGCCTCCCTTGGGGGCCCTCACACGTGGCGGGGCGTAGTGGTGGAGCCCTACTTGGAAGAGGCCTTCGACGTCGAGGTGGCGATGAGGGCCTACCCCCAAATGGAGCTGTCGCTTTTCGCGCGGGCGCTGCGTGCTCGGGAGGCGGGAAGGTCCAGCACCAAGGGCGCCATACTTTCCTATTCGGACAAGTACCTAGGTGGGGAGGGCATGGTGAGCGCACCGAGGCAGTTGCCTGCTGAGCTCCCCCCCGGTCTCCAAAAGGAGCTCGCCGGCGCTGCCGTCACGGTGGCCGGCCTCGCAGGCCTCCGGGGCATCTGGAGGACGGACTTTCTCGTCGAGCCCAGCGGCCGCTGGTGGGTGAACGAGGTGAACACCATCCCCGGGAGCCTCGCCAAGTACCTCTGGACCGGGGCAGCGGAGAGGCCGTTTTCTCGCCTCCTCGCCGACATGGTCTCCGAAGCGCGCGAACGCCCGAGCGCGCGCTTTACTGCAGCAGGGGCCGACGGCACGGCACTGCGCTCGGCGGCGGCCATAGCGAGCAAGCTCAGCCAGTAACGAGATGGGGTTCCCGGCGAAGTTGCTCAACCCGGGAGAAGTGGTGGCAGTCGACCTGCGCCCCCACTGGAAGTTTTTGACTGCGCCGGCGGCTGCCGTGGTGGTGAGCGCGCTGGGCTCGCTTTTCGCCCTCGGTGACGGCTTGCCCCGCTGGGCTCGCCTGGCGCTGGCGGGGGTCGTGGCGGCGAGCGTGTTGTGGCTGGCGGGACGGTGGGCACGCTGGCGGGCTACCTCGTTGGTGGTGACCAACCAGCGGCTTGTGGCCCGCAAGGGTGTGCTGGCAAGGAGCGGACGTGAAGTACCCCTCGACCGTCTTAGCGACGTGAGCTACCGTCAAAGCGTCTTGGACCGCCTGGTCGGCTGCGGCGACGTGCTGGTGGAGTCGCCTGGGCGCGACAGCCCCGAGGTCTTCTTCGACCTCCCCCGCCCGCAGGAGGCCCAGAGGCTCATCAGCCAGCTTCTCTGGCAGCGCTCTGCCGCCGCCAGCCCCGTGCGCTACGGCCGCGAGCCGACGGTGGCAGAACAGCTCGCCGAGCTTGCCGAACTGCGCCGGCGGGGCGTGATCAGCCGGCGTGAGTTCGCCGCCAAGAAGGCGGAGCTGCTCTCGCGGATATAGCGCCAGGAGAAATGGTGAGCCCCTCTGGAGGCGAGCGCGAGGCGCTGGAGGTCCTGGCCCGTCTGCTCCCTGGCCCTCCAGCAGGGGAGACCTGGTTCGGCGATGACGCTGCGGTAGTGGCAGCGCCCGGCGGCGGCCAGATGTTGCTGGCGGCGGACACCCTGGTGGCGGGCGTGGACGCCGAGCTCAGTTTGACCAGCCTCGCCGACTTCGGCTGGAAGGCCATGGCGGTGAACCTCTCGGACATCGCGGCCATGGGCGGGGCCCCCGCGCACGCGCTCGTGAGCGTGGTCGGCCTTGGGCTGCCCGGGTTGGCCGAACTGTACGAAGGGCTCATGGAGGCAGCATCGAGCTACTGCTGCCCGGTGGTGGGAGGAGATCTCTCCGCGGGAGACGCGCTGGTCGTGAGCGTGGCCGTGACCGGCCGCGTGGAGGGAAGGGCGGTGCTGCGCAGCGGGGCCAGGCCGGGAGACACTATCTGGGTGACGGGGCCGCTCGGCGCAGCCGCTGCCGGCCTGCGCTGCCTGAGGGCCTCGGCTGGTGGGCCCCTCCAGCCTCACGAGCGCGCTCTGGTGCTAGCCCACGCCCGCCCGGTGCCTCGCCTGGCGGAGGGCCAAGCCGCGCGCGAGGCGGGGGCCACCGCCATGATCGACGTGTCTGACGGCCTGGCAGTCGACCTTGCCTGTCTGGCGCGCTCGTCTGGGGTTGGCTTCGAGCTGGACGACGTCCCGGTTGCCCCCGCTGCCACCTTGGAGGAGGCTCTCGGTGGCGGGGACGACTACGAGCTGGTGTTCACCTTGCCGGCGGGGGCGGAGCCCTCGAACTTCGAGCGTTCCGGGCTCCCTAGCCCCATCAAGCTGGGCGTTTGCGTGGCCTGCCCAGAGCGCCGGCGGTGGGCCGGCGCAGACCTGCCGCTTTTGGGCTGGGCCCACACGCTGTGAGCGTGAGCGGGCTTCCGCTGCGCTCCGCCTGCGCGGGAGCGTAACGTTCGCGGCTTTTCTCCGTCGATACCTCAAGAGGCCCGGACGGCTGGCCGACATTGTGCTTGGAGGTCAAGTGGCTACCGCCCGGGGACAGGAGGAAAACGCCGAGGTGCAAGAGGCGACGCAGACAGTTTTACAACCGCACCCCTTAGGAAGGGCGCTTCCAAGGGGCCCATCGCTCGGCCTGAGGCGGACGTTCCGGGCAGGGGTGGTCAACCTGGCCGGCCAGCCGAGCGAGGCAGCGGCCCGCAACAAGAAAGAAGAAGCGAACGGGCAGGCCGGCCAAGCCTTCTTGGACCTGTTGCTGGTCGGGGCCACGGCTGCTCATTGCCCGCTGGCACTGCTCACGGTGGCCCGCTCGGGCGGCTGGACCACGTTGTCGTTCGGCGTGGACCGAGAGGCCATAGAGGACCCGGAACTGTTCGCCATCATCGCGGGCCGCCGTGAGCCAGTCGAGGTGACCGACCCCGGCACCAACCCTGCTTTGGCCCGGACCCGCTTGGCTCGTTCCGACCTCGGGGTTCGTTGGCTGCTCGCGGTGCCGCTGCTCGAGCCCACGGGCGAGGTGATCGCCATCTTCGCCGTGCTCGACACCCAGCCTCGCGAGCTCACCCGCCGTGAGCGTTCGGCTATGGTCGCCGCCGGCCGGCTCATTACGAGCACCCTGTCTGCCCACCGTGGCGCCGACGGCCTGCCCGGCGACGCACCTCTGGCCAGCGACAGGCCCAGGGCTGCCCAAGACGGGGCCTCGTTGTTGCGCAGCCATGAGGTGGCCGCTCTTTTCGACGTGACCGAGCGGACCGTGATCAACTGGGCTTCTTCGGGCAAGCTGGCTTGCTTGCGGACTGTCGGCGGGCACCTGCGCTTCCGGAGCGAGGACGTGATGGCCCTCTTAGAGGTCAACTCGCTGCGACGCCCGCACGCCGGCTCCTGAGGACTTCGCCCCATCTATAGCCCGAGCCGGCTCCTGCCATCGCGCAAGCTCTCCCTTGGGCTCTCCCGCCCAGGACGGACCTCGCGTTAACCTTAGAAATCGGCTAACGTCCCCTCCTCGGCGGGTAGCGAGGAGGAAGGCACTTGAGCGAAGAAGAAGGCACTTGAGCGAAGAAGAAGGTTTGGGCGCGCCGGCGGCTAGTGCGGCAGTCGCAGGGCGCGAGAGCGCGCCGGTGCGCCGGCAGGCGGCCTACAAATGGATCGCGCTTTCCAACACCACCCTAGGGGTGCTCATGGTGACGGTCAACCAGTCGATCCTGCTGATCGCGCTGCCCGACATATTCGACGGTATAAAGCTCGACCCGCTGAAGCCGGCGAACACGTCTTATTTCTTGTGGGTGTTCATGGGTTTCACCCTGGTCACCGCCGTGCTCGTCGTGAGCCTGGGCAGGGTGGGAGACATGTTCGGCCGGGTGAGGATGTACAACTTGGGCTTCGCGGTGTTCACCGTCTTTTCCATCTTGCTGTCGGTCACCTGGATGAGAGGCGGGGCGGGGGCACTTTGGATCATCGTGATGCGGGTGTTCCAGGGGGTGGGGGGCGCTCTCCTCTTCGCCAACTCGAGCGCGATCCTGACAGATGCCTTCCCTCCCGATGAGCGGGGCAAGGCCATGGGCATAAACGGCATCGCGGGGGTAAGCGGCTCCTTCTTGGGCCTGGTGCTCGGGGGTCTTCTCGGCCCGGTCGAATGGCATTTGGTGTTCTTGGTGTCCGTGCCGTTCGGGCTCTTCGGGACGGTCTGGGCCTACTTGGTCCTGCGCGACAACGGGGTGCGCGTGCCGGCCAAGATCGACTGGGCTGGCAATGCCGCTTTCGCCGTCGGCCTGATCGCCCTGCTGACCGGCATCGTCTACTCTCTCTTGCCTTACGGAGGGCACACCACGGGCTGGACGAACCCCTGGGTGCTGGCCGCCATCTTCGGCGGCTTGGCTGTCTTGGCACTGTTTGTCTACATAGAGAGGCGGGTGCCACAGCCCATGTTCCGGCTGGAACTGTTCAAGGTCCGCGCGTTTAGCGCCGGCAACCTGGCCGGCCTGCTCGGCGCCATGGGGCGCGGCGGCCTCCAGTTCATGCTGATCATATGGCTGCAGGGGATCTGGTTGCCCCAGCACGGCTATAGCTTCGCCGAGACCCCACTTTGGGCCGGCATCGCGATGTTGCCTTTGACGGCCGGCTTCTTGGTCATGGGCCCGCTTTCAGGGGCCCTTTCCGACCGGCTCGGGGCGCGTGGCCTGGCGACGGCGGGCCTGGCCATCAGCGGGGCAGCCTTCTTGCTGTTGGAACTGCTCCCGATGAACTTCGCCTATATCTGGTTCGCAGTGCTTATTTTCGTGTTCGCCGTCGGGATGGGGATGTTCTTCTCGCCCAACCAAGCGGCGGTCATGAACAGCCTTCCCCCCGACCAGAGGGGGGCCGGCGCCGGCATGCTCAACACGTTCCAAAACTCGGCGACCGTGTTGTCCATGGGCCTTTTCTTCACGATCGTCACGCTTGGGTTGGCCGCGCACCTGCCCTCGCACCTCTACCATGGCCTGGTAGCGCAAGGAGTCCCGGCCAAGGACGCCAGCATCGTAGCCAACGAGCCGCCGATCGGGAGCTTGTTCGCCGCGTTCTTGGGCTTCAACCCAGTCAAGTCGCTCCTTGGCCCCATGGGAGCGTTGCGTGGCCTGTCGTCGGCGCACGTCGCGTACCTGACCGGCCGCTCGTTCTTCCCCAAGTTGATCGAGGCCCCCTTCGCCAGCGGGCTGCACCTCGCGTTCGACTTCGCCGCCGGCGCAACCTTTGTTGCGGTACTGGCGAGCGCTCTGCGGGGCAGCCGCTACATCAACCTGGCGCCCGCTGCGCCAGGGGCCGTGGGCGCGGCACCTGACGCGTCGGCGGCCGGGCCAGCGCAGCGAGCCGGCGGTGGGGACCGTACTGTGAGCCCTTCGGTCGGCGGTTAGCGGGCGTACGAGGAGCACTTGAGCGCGGCTAGCCCCGGTGGCTGAACTTGGACGAGATAGCGATGCGCGCTGCGCAAAGAGGACCGCATTGCCGAGTTCAAGCAGGCCTACCACGACAAGGGCACCGACGCCGCGGAGCGCGCCGAGCTGTTAGGGGAGGAGCTGGCCCTACAAGAGGCTTTGCCTGCCACGTTGGAGGCCAAGCGCGGGCCTGGCGAGCAAGAAAGAAAAGGCCGGCGGCTACAGGAGAGGGCGCCGCTGGCTCAACGCAAGGACGTAGAGCAGCTCGCAGGCAGCGAGGGCAGGTACGTCAACCGGCCTTGGCGACCTTGCCGGCCCTGATGCAGGAGGTGCAGACGTACAGCCGGCGCGGAGCGCCGTTTACGAGGGCGCGGACGCGCTGCACGTTGGGGTACCAGCGGCGCTTGGTCCGCCGGTGCGAGTGGCTGATGTTCATCCCGACAGAAGGTCGTCGGCCACAGACCTCGCATACGCTTGCCACGAGCGCTAGAGGATAGCAGCCTGGCTCCCAGGAGCGGCGAGAAAGGACAGGAGCGGCGAGGAAGGAGTTGCAGGGCGCCCAGCTTGTACCCTGTGAGCGGCCGGGCACCTTGCTGTCTCAGCCCGAGCTCAAGCTCTACTCCGAACCGATGGCACCGAAGACCCTCTCCGCCGGCGACATTGCCAGGGCGCTACGCGCTTTTGCCAGCGTCCTTGGTGAGCACCGGGAAGCTATCAACCGGCTGAACGTGTACCCAGTGCCCGACGGCGACACCGGCACCAACATGGCCCTCACGGTCCAAGCGGTCGTCGCCGAGCTTCCGCCCGGTGCCGGGGAAGTGCGCGCCGGTGAGGACGCCGGTGCTGACGGTGGCTATGGCGAGAGCGCCGGTGCTGGCGGCAACGGGGCTCGAGGCGGGGGCGAGGTCGCCCGGGCGGGCGTGGACGGAGCCAGCCTGGAGACGGTGGCCAAGGCCATGGCGCATGGTTCGCTGATGGGCGCGAGGGGAAATTCGGGGGTGATCCTCTCCCAAGTGCTCAGGGGCTTTGCCGCTGTGGTGGGGGAAGTAGCCGGCGGGGGAGGCTGCGAGCTCGGGCCAGCTGACTTAGCGAGGGCTCTTCGCCGGGCGGCGCAGGACGCCTACGCGGCCGTCGTCAACCCCGTCGAGGGGACCATGCTCACCGTCGCCAAGGCCGCGGCTGCGGCTGCCGAGGGAGCTTCGAGCAGGGAGGTGCCGCCGGGGGCCGGGCGTGGACCAGCGGAAGCCCGACCGGCTGGCACCCGACAGGCGGGCGTCCGACCAGCACCAGCGAGCGGGGGGCGAACGCCGGCGGCCGACGCCGGCGGCCCCCCTACGCTCGTGCAAGTCCTCGAGGCGGCGCGTGACGCCGCTGCCAAAGCGCTGGCTGGCACCACTGAGCAGCTGCCGGCGCTGAAGGCGGCCGGAGTGGTAGACGCCGGCGGCGCGGGGTTGGTGCTTTTGTACGAGAGCCTCCTTCATGTGGCCGACGGGAGGCCGCTGCCCGCCCCTCCAGAGAGCGGCTCTGCGGCCCAGTCGGCGAGCCAGTCTGCAGCCAAAGGCGCCGCCGCTCCGGGGGGCACCGCCGGCGACCTGCGCTACGAGGTGATGTTCCTGCTCGAAGCGCCCGACGAGACTATGCCGGCGTTCAAGGAGGTTTGGGCAGGCGTCGGCGGCTCGATCGCGGTCGTCGGCGGAGACGGCCTGTACAACTGCCACATCCACACCGACGACATCGGCGCGGCCATCGAGGCCGCCATCGAGATAGGCCATCCTCGCCAGATCAGGGTCACCGACTTGGCGGAGCAGGTACAAGAGGAGCGTTGGGTGCGCGAGGCCGTTGCCGAGACAGCTCAGGCCGCTTTTGACTGGCCGCTCACGCCGGTGGGGACCGCCGTGGTGGCGGTAGCCGCTGGCGAGGGGGTGAAGCGCATATTCCGCTCGCTCGGAGTGCGAGGCTTCGTCGAGGGCGGCCAGTCGGCCAACCCCTCGGTGGCCGAGGTGGTGGAAGCGATCCGCCAAGCCCCAGCCGAAAGCGTCGTAGTGCTGCCGAACAACCCCAACGTCGTGCCGGTAGCTGAGCAGGCTGCGGCCAACAGCGGCAAAAAGGCCCGCGTCGTGGCTACAGGCGGCATCGCGGAGGGCTTCGCCGCCCTGCTTGCCTACGATCCTGAAGCCGACTTGGACACCAACGCCGACACGATGGCCGCGGCGGCTGCGCGCGTGTTGACCGGAGAGGTCGTGCGGGCCTCGCGTGAAGCTGTGACCGAGGCCGGCCTGGTAAGGCCGGGTGACTGGCTCGGGGTGTCCAGCCAAGAAGTGAAGGTGGCCCTGCCTGGCGAGGCCGGGCCGGCAGCAGCAGCACAAGCGCTGCTCGGTGCCCTGACGGCTGACGGGGGGCCGTACGACATAGTGACTGTCATCGAGGGGGAGGGGGCCACGCCAGCGGCCACCCGCCAGGTCGTCGAGTGGGTCGCCGAGCACCTCCCGTGCGCCGAGACCGAAGTCCACCACGGGGGCCAGCCCCTTTACGCCTACGTGCTCTCGGTCGAGTAGGACGGTGAGGAGCCTCGCAGATCTTGCCGGGGTGCCGACGAGCGTGCTGCGTTCGGCCAAGCGGCCCCTTCGAGGCGAGAGGGGCCAGGGTGCCAAGACACGCGCCGACGCCCTCGCCGAGATGGGCATAGATGACGTGCTCGGTCTCCTCACCCACTACCCCCGCCGCTACCTCGACCGCACCACCCAGGTGCCGGTCTCCGAACTGAAAGTGGGTGAGGAAGCAACCGTGCTGGCCCACGTGCGCCGGGTGCGCCGCCAGCCCGCTCGCAGGGGCGGCAAGGCTCTGGTGGTCGCCGAGGTGAGCGACGGGCAGGGGTACCTTCAGCTCACGTTCTTCAACCAGCCCTGGCGCGCTCAGCAGTTGAAAGAAGGTACGGAAGTGGCCGTGTCGGGGAGGGTCGACGTGTTCCGGGGCCGGCGGCGGATGGCCAACCCTTCTGTCGAGATAGTCGAGGGTGACTGGCAGGGCAAGGTCGTCCCGATCTACCCCCAGTCCGACAAAGCCGGCATCTCTTCCATGGAGATCAGCCAGTGCGTGGCCGAAGCGCTCGACTGGGCAGGAGAGATAGAAGACCCGGTGCCAGCAGAGGTGCTCAAAGAGCACAACTTTGCAGGCCGGGCTTGGTCCATGAGGCAGGTCCACCAGCCAGTCTCCGAAGGGGCCAAGAACGCGGCCCGCCGCCGGCTGGGCTTCGACGAACTGCTCCGTCTCCAGCTCGTGCTCGTGATGCGCAAGCTGGCCTTAGAGCGCGAAAGTGTAGGCATCTCCCACCAAGTCGGCGGCCAGCTGGTGAGGCGTTTCCGCGAGAGCCTGCCCTTTGCCCTTACAGGCGCTCAAGAACGGGCGATAAAGCAGATCGAGGCGGACCTCGCGCGGCCCGTCCCCATGCACAGGTTGCTGCAAGGAGACGTGGGTTCGGGCAAGACGTTGGTGGCACTTTGGTGCCTGCTCACGGCCGTGGCCGGCGGGTTCCAGGGCGCCCTCATGGCGCCCACCGAGGTCCTTGCCGAGCAGCACCACCTTTCGGTGAGCTCACTGCTAAAAGGGCTCTGCGTGCCCGACGCGGGGTCGCTGTTCGGCGAAAGGCCGGTACGGGTGGAGCTGCTCACCAACCGCACTACCGCCTCCGAACGGGGCCGGCTCCTGCCCGCCCTCGCAGAAGGCGAAGTGGACATCGTGGTAGGGACCCACGCTCTTTTGACCGACGCCGTGCGCTTCGGGCACCTAGGCGTGGTGGTGATCGATGAACAGCACCGCTTCGGGGTGGAGCAGCGGGCGGCGCTCAGGGCCAAAGGCGCCGGCCCGGTCCCAGACGTGCTGGTCATGACCGCGACCCCGATCCCCCGCACCGCCGCTATGACCGTCTACGGTGACCTCGACACGACCGTCCTCGACGAGCTGCCGCCAGGGAGAACGCCGGTCGAGACCCGCTGGGCCAGGGGGCCGCTCGAAGCGGAGGCCGCTTGGCAAAAGGTGAGGGACGAGGTGGCCCAGGGCCGCCAAGCATACGTCGTGTGCCCCCTTGTCGAAGAGTCTGAGCGGGTGCAGGCGGCATCGGCCACCGAGGAGATGGCGCGCCTGGCCGCCGGGCCCCTCGCCGGCCTGCGCCTCGCGCTCTTGCACGGCCAGCTGAGCTCCGCTGAAAAGGAGCACGTCATGGGCGAGTTCCGCTCGGGCGCGGCGCAGGTGCTGGTGGCGACCACCGTGATCGAGGTGGGCGTGGACGTCCCCAACGCAACAGTCATGGTGATCGAGGACGCGGGCCGTTTCGGCATTGCTCAGTTGCACCAGCTGAGAGGGCGGGTCGGCAGAGGGGCTGCACGTTCGTTTTGTTACCTGCTGGACAGCTCGCCGAGCCCCGAGGGCGCCGAGCGCCTCGCCGCCTTGGAGCGCACGAACGACGGTTTCGAGCTGGCCGAGGTCGACCTCGAGCTGCGGGGAGAGGGCACCATCCTCGGCACCCGTCAAAAGGGGGTGAACGACTTGAAGCTCGCCTCGCTGCGCCGGCACCGCAAGTACGTGCTCCTCGCCCGGGAAGCAGCTTTTGCCATCGCCCGTGGCGACCCTGGCCTCGCTCGCCACCCCGCGTTGGCGCGAGAGCTGCGCTCGCTGGTGGACGACACCGACCGCGAGTACCTGTTCAAGAGCTAGATGAGGGTGATAGCGGGGGAAAAGGGCGGCAGGCGCATAGTTGCGCCGGAGGGCAGGCGGACCCGGCCTACTGCCGAGAGGGTGCGCGAGGCAGCGTTTTCCATGCTGGAGAGCTACTTGGGCGCCGCTGGCGGGGGGCTTGCCGGCGCCGTGGTGTGGGACCTGTTCGCGGGAAGCGGTGCGCTCGGCATCGAGGCGCTCTCGCGGGGGGCGGCTCACGCCAGCTTCGTGGACAGCGCGAGGCCAGCCGTGTCGGCCGTGCATGCCAACCTGGCGAGGCTCGGCTACGGCCCCGAGCGTGCCGACGTCTACTGCGCCGACGTCCTGCGCTGGGCCTATGGCCTGGCGGGGCAGGCAGGAGGGGGTTCGACCAAGGCGGACCTCGTGCTGGCGGACCCGCCCTATGGCTGGGACGCCTGGCGGGCGCTCCTCCAGGCGCTCCGGCCCCTCCGCCCGCTCGTGGTCATCGAGTCGGCTCACCCGGTCGAGCTGCCCGAGGGCTGGGTGGCCCTGAGGCAGAGGGGCTACGGCGGTAGCCTCGTTACCTTGACCAGCTGCGAGGTAGGAGCGAGTTTGGGAGAGCGGTGAGGAGGGCACTTTTTCCTGGGTCGTTCGACCCGTTCCACAATGGCCACCTAGAGATCGTGGAGACGGCGAGCCGGCTGTTCGAGCGCGTCCTCATCGCGCCGGTGAACAACCCCCAAAAGTCGCCGGCGCTGTTCAGCTTGGACGAACGCCGTTCGATGATCGCCGCCTCTGTCTCCCACCTCGCAAACGTCGAACTGCTCGAGGGCTACGGCCCCGCGTTGGTAGTAGACATAGCGCGCCGCTACCGGGCGGACGTGATCGTAAAGGGCCTACGCGTTTCCTCCGACGCCGAGGCCGAGCTCCAGCAAGCTCAAACCAACAAGGCTGTTTCGGGCATCGAGACGGTGCTTTTGCCTTGTTCTTCGGGCTACAGCTTCATCGCTTCGCGCTGGCTGCGCGACCTTATGACCTATGGAGGGGCTGACAGGGTCGGCGGCCTGGTGCCTGAGCCAGTCTTTGCCCTCGTCAAGGAGAAGTTCTCATGACTGCTGCTTCCACTACGGGCGCCGGCGCCGGCGGCCAGCCCAGCCCCGAAACCGAGGCGCTGCTACAGCGCGTGTCAGGCATGATCGCCGGCGCCCGCGCGCTGCCGCTGTCGTCGTCTGTCAAGTTGGACAACAAAGACGAGATCTTGGAGCTTTTGCGGGAGGCTATAGAGAGGCTGCCCGACGAGTTGCGCCAGGCCCGCTGGATGCTGAAGGAAAGAGAGGAGTTCCTGGCTGCGACCCAGCGCAAGGCCGACGAACTGGTCGAGGCTGCCCGCTCGGAGGCTCAGCGCTTGGTCCAGCGCACCGAGATAGTAAAGGAGGCCCAGGCTCAGGCGCGCCGGCTCGTCGAAGAAGCCCGTGAGGAGGCGAGCAGGTTGCGCCACGAGGCGGAGGACTACGCCGACCAGAAACTGGCTCAGTTCGAGATCGTGCTGGAGCGGACCCTAAAGACCGTGGCCGCCGGCAGAGCGAAGCTTGCGGGCCTGCCTGAGGGCGCCGGCCTGCCCAGTGCTGGCTCTCCTGGGACGCCGCCCGGCGGCTCGCCGAGCCCCCCGGCAGGTGCTTCTGGCCTTGGGCCGCCCGGCGCCGGCGAGAGCACCTACCCGGGCCGGCGTCCCGAGGGGCAGGTGGAAGACAGCCGGCTTTTTGACCAGGACTCGGCGTAAGCGGTTGCTCGCGGCGCGCTTGGCGGCCGGCTGGCGCAGAATGGGGACGTGAGCCGTCACCCGTTCGAAGTAGCGCTCGGCGAGCTTCCGGGCCACGGCGGTGAGCGGCGGGTTGTGCGCGCCGGCCGGTTGGTGAGCCCGCTGGTGGCAGACGTCGACAGCCGGGTCCCCGCCGGAGCCGAGGCGGTGGCCGACGTCGTGCTGGAAGCGTTCGACGGCGGGATCGCTGTCTCAGGGACGGTGCGCTCGGTCTGGGAGGGCGAGTGCCGGCGTTGCCTGGCGGGCCTCGGTGGCGAGCTGGTAGCCCCGGTGAGCGAGATCTTCAGGCGCAACGGAGGGGAAGCAGAGGGCACCTACGCGATGGCCGAGGACTCGCTCGACCTCGAGGAAATGGTGCTCGACTGCCTGTTCGCTGCGCTCCCCGTGATGCCCCTTTGCCGGGAGGGCTGCCTTGGCTTGTGCAGCCTCTGCGGCGCGGACCGCAACGTTTCGCCCTGCGCTTGCCAACAGCCGGTGGGGGACCCCCGCTGGTCGGTGCTCGACGTGCTTCGCGACCGAAACTGACGAGCTGGCCACGGTAGGCGGCCGGCACGGTAACATAGCTGACCCGTGGCCGTACCCAAGAAGAAGACCTCCAAGTCCAAGTCGCGCAGCCGGCGGGCTGCTGCCTGGTCGCTCAGAGCGCCGGCGCGTAGCGTTTGCCCCAACTGCCGGCAAGTGAAGCTGCCCCACACCGTCTGCCTGAACTGCGGCTGGTACAAGGGACGCCAGGCCGTCGAAGTGGGCTGAGCGCTACCTAGGAGCGGGGCCCGATGTCCGCGAAGGCGGTGCTGCCCATAGCCGTTGACGCCATGGGGGGAGACCGAGCCCCTGGCGAGATCGTGGCCGGCGCCTTGCAGGCGGCAAGAGAGCTCGGCGTACCTGTGCTTTTGGTCGGGGACCCAGCCTGCTTCGCCGAGCTCGAGGCCCATCCGGCGGTGAGCTACGAGTTTGCGAGCGAGGCCGTGGCGATGGACGAAGACCCGAGCCGTGCTGTCAGGCTGAAGAGGGACTCCTCGTTGGCCCACTGCGCCCAAGCAGTCCGGGAAGGGAGGGCCTCAGCGATGGTGAGCGCTGGCAACACGGGCGCAGCCATGGCGAACGCACTGCTTCGCATAGGGCGCCTGCGCCACGTGGCGAGGCCAGCCATCGCGACACCGATACCGGTACCCGGTTCCAGGCCGACCGTGCTCATCGACTCGGGCGCCAACGTCGACTGCACCCCCCAGATGCTCGTGCAGTTCGCCCAGATGGGCTCCGCCATGGCGGTGGAGCGCTTCGGGGTAGCCGAGCCCCGGGTAGGGCTCTTGTCGATCGGGGAGGAGCCGAGCAAAGGCAATGCCCTCGTAAAGGAGGCCCACGCCCTCTTAGCTGCCGGTGCCGCCGGCCCGCAGGTCCGTTTCATCGGCAACGTCGAGGGTCGCGACGTGATGAGCGACCGGGTCGACGTAGTCGTGACAGACGGCTTCACCGGCAACGTGGTGCTGAAGACCCTCGAAGGGGGCGTGAAAGCCGTGGTCGGGGGTGTGCTCTCGGCCCTCGCCGGCCCAGAGGTAAAGGAGGCGGCTAAAGCCGTCGTGCCCGCTCTCACCCCGCTCGCCACCGAGCTGGACCCCGACACCTACGGTGGGGCCGTGCTGCTCGGCGTGGCAGGCGTGTGCGTGATCAGCCACGGGTCCTCGGGCGCGCGGGCGATCGTCAACGCGATCAGGGTCGCTCACCACGCCGTAAGTGAAAAGCTGTTGGAGCGTGTCGAGGCGGCTATAAGTGCGATAGGTGAAGGCACGGGGCGGCCGGCGAGCGCTCTGAGCTGAGCGCAGCCGCTTGTGCTCAGTCGGCTGACAGCTGGAGGTACGGTGGCTTATGGCTGAAACTGGGACTGGTCAACAGGCGCCCTCACGCGCCGAGGTCCTTCGGCTGGTGCGTGGCGCCCTCGCCGATATTTTGGAAGTGAGCCCGGACAGCATCGACGAAGCCGCGTCGTTTGCCGACCTCGGAGCAGACTCGTTGGCGCTCATCGAGCTGGTGGAGTCCCTCGAAAAGGACCTCGGGGAGCGCTACAGAGGGTTTAGGGTCGAAGACGAGGACTTGGAGGACCTGCTGACTGTGCGCGACGCCGTGGACTACGTGGTAGCCAAGTTAGGGGGCGCTGATTGACGGGTCGGCTCTACGAGGTGGTGCTGGTAGACGGAAGCCGGCAAGAAGGCGCCCTCGAAGCCGCACAGCGGCGCCTAGCCGCCAAACTGGGATGGCTGGTGAGGGACGCTGGGCTCCTGTGCCGAGCGCTCGCTCACCGTTCTTGGTGCGCCGAGCACCCCGGGCAGGTGCCCAACGAGCGCTTGGAGTTCCTCGGCGACGCCGTGCTCGGCTTGGTGGTCACCGACTACCTGTACCGCCACTACCCGGCGATGGCCGAGGGTGAGCTCGCCAAGGCGAGGGCGGCGGTCGTCAACTCAACTTCGTTGGCCGCGCTCGCCAGAGAAATCGACCTGGGAGACGCTTTGTTGCTGGGCAAGGGCGAGGACGCCTCCGGGGGGCGCACAAAGGCTTCGATCTTGGCCGACACGATGGAAGCTGTCATCGGTGCCATGTACTTGGACAGGGGCTACGAAGAGGTGGAACAAGCCCTGCTCGGCCTGCTCGGGGCCCGCCTCAGGGAGGCTGCCAGGGAGCCGGGGGAGGAGGACTACAAGACGCGCCTACAGGAGCTTTGCGCCCAAAACTACGAAGAACCGCCTACATACCGGGTGAGAGACTACGGCCCCGACCATGCCAAGGTGTTTGAAGCTGAAGTGGTAGTGGGGGGGCTAACCCGAGGCAGGGGACAGGGGCGTTCTAAGAAGCAGGCCGAGCAGCTGGCGGCGCAGGAGGCATGGTCGGCCCTCGTGCCGGCCGACTGAACCCGTCCCCTTTAGGGAAAGCCTCGCAAGAAACTTGCCCGAGCTGCCGGAGGTCGAAACCGTCCGGAGAGGCTTGGACCACCTCTACGCCGGCCGGACGCTACGCGCTCTGGAGATCTCCGGGGCTCGCACTGTGCGGCGCCACCCGCCTGAGCACTTGCAGAGGCTGGCTGGCTCGGTGCTCGTAGGAGCCTTCCGGCACGGTAAGTACCTGCTCCTTCACTGGAGCGGCGGGGAAATTCTAGTGGTGCACCTCCGCATGAGCGGGCAGTTGTTGGCCGCGCCAGCGGGTAGCCCCCGGCCGCCCCACACCCACGCGGTGTTCAGCTTCGCCGGCCAGCGTGAGCTGCGCTTTGTAGACCCGCGGACCTTCGGGGAGCTGTTCCTCGCCGGCGTTCAGTGGACGCCCACGCCTGCCAGCCCGAGCGTGAGCCGAGGGCTGCCTGCCGAACTGGCGCACTTGGGCCCCGATGCCCTCCGGGTTGGCCCCTCGGAGCTCGCCGCAGCCATTGCGGGAAGGAGGGCGCCGCTAAAGGCGCTCCTGACAGACCAGCGCCTCGTCGCCGGAGTAGGGAACATATATGCCGACGAAGTTTGCTTTTGGGCTGGGCTGCGGCCCCAGCGTCCTGGAGGCAGCCTGCGCCCGTGGGACCTGCGACGCTTGGCAGCGTCGCTGCGTTCGGTGCTGGAGGCGGCCATTTTGGCCCGGGGGTCCACTCTTGGCGACGAGCGCTATCGGGACATAGAAGGCGCCGCCGGCACCTACCAGTTCGAGCACAAGGTCTACGGCAGGGCGGGAGAAGCGTGCACAAAGTGCGGGCAAACAGTCCAAAAAATAAAGATGGGAGCGAAAAGTGCCTATTTTTGCCCCAAGTGCCAGCGTTAGGCAGGCTCGCTACGCTCTAGGTCGATGAACGGTCTCTCCAAATCGTTGAGGAAGGAACTGGACAGGCTGGTCCTGCCCTACGTCCACACGGTGGTCGACGAAGTGAGGGCGGTCCGCCAATCGCTCGTCCACGAAGCCAAAGCGGTGCGAGCCTCGCTCGCCGACGAGGCCAGGGGCGTGCGCGAGGCGGTCATCGCCTCGCTCGCCGACGAGGCCAGGGGCGTGCGCGAGGCGGTCATCGCCTCGGTGGCAGACGAGACGGCGACGGTGCGAGCCTCGCTCGCCGACGAGGCCAGGGGCGTGCGCGAGGCGGTCATCGCCTCGGTGGCAGACGAGACGGCGACGGTGCGAGCCTCGCTCGCCGACGAGGCCAGGGGCGTGCGCGAGGCGGTCATCGCCTCGGTGGCAGACGAGACGGCGACGGTGCGAGCCTCGCTCGCCGACGAGGCCAGGGGCGTGCGCGAGGCGGTCATCGCCTCGCTCGTAGACGAGTGCAGGGCAGTAAGAGAAGAAGGGCGTGCAGCACGCTCAGCCACCGAAGCAGAAATGACGACGCTGCGCTCCGAAGTGAGCGCGCTACGGGGTGACATCGTAGAGCTGACGCGCATGTTGCGCATGCAGGGTGACGCTTCGGACCAGGTGGCCGAGGTCATGGGCCGCACCCTCACTCGGCTGTCGGCTGAAGTAGAGGCCCTCGCCCTGGCATTGGACCGCGCGGGCGTCGCGCTCTAGCCGCTGGGCTGGCGCAACGCTAGGCGCCGCGGCCAACCGCCAGCGGTACGCGAGCCTCGGAGGCAGCGGGAAATCCACGAAGCGGCCAGCAGGGCTCGCAGCCGCCGCTGGTAACCTCGCTGCCAGATGATCTTCGACTTGGTTGTTTTCGAGGGCGTGGACGAGCTCGACGTGGTGGGCCCGCTCGAAGTGCTACGCCGCGCTGCAGCCCTCGGGGCAGACCTCGAGGCCCGCATCTGCGCCCACCCCGTGGACGTCCCCGTGAAGGGGGCTTTCGGGCTCCCCTTTTACCCAGAGGCGGCCTTCGTACCCGGCCAGGCGGGTGTCGTGGTCGTCCCCGGTGGCGGCTGGGTGGCGCGGGCCCCCGTCGGCGCGTGGGCCGAGGCCAAGCGAGGAGAGTGGCCGGCGCTGCTGGCCCAGGCAGGGGCCTCTGGTAGCGTCCTCGCCGGCGTGTGCACCGGGGCAATGTTGCTGGCTCACGCGGGGGTCTTGGCGGGCAAGCGGGCTACCACCCACCACGACGCGCTAGGCGACCTTGCCGCCCTCGGCATCGAGACGGTCCAACAAAGGGTGGTGGACGGAGGCGAGGTCGTCACTTCCGGCGGGGTGACGAGCGGGATCGACCTGGCGCTTTGGCTCGTTTCGAGGTACTTCGGCGAGAGCCTCGCCGGCGTTGTGGCCGAGGGGCTCGAGTACCCTTGGTCCCCCGCCGGCCTACCCGAGGCCCTGAGCGCCAGAGCTTAGTGGTCCCAACTGTAACGCCCTCTGCCCAAGGTGGCCGTCGGTGACCTTGACGGCGCGTACCCTGGCCTTCTCTATCCCCGCCGTCGTATGCCAAGTCCAGGCTGGCGCTCAGCGAACGCTTTCATTGAGAGCACTAGGCGCGAGCTAGCAATCCGGGCAATAAATCCCCAGGCCAGCAGGGTGCGGAGGGATTTCGGCCTGACTGGGGTGATTTGTCGCCCCGTTCTGGGTAGGACATACCCATGAGCGCGCCGCGCAGGGGTTCTTAGTTGGGTTGCCCGAGCCCTAATCCCCATCACATCTTTAGACGGCCATGCTGCCGTTTTGGTCGCCCGTCGGGAAGGCCCGGGGCCCGTCAGGTTGGTTGCGTTGGCAGATGCGTACGAGCAGCCGAGAAAGTCGCAGACCTGGGTGCGAGAAAGGTGGGTCAAAGTCGATATGCCTAAACCTCGTGTAGCTGTGGTCACCGGCGCCTCCGCCGGTGTCGGTAGGGCCACCTCGATCGCATTTGCCCGTCATGGTTTCGACGTGGCCCTGATAGCTCGCGGCGAGGCGGGCCTCAAGGGTGTCGCCCGCGACGTGGAAGCTGTCGGGCGTCGGCCGCTCGTGCTGGCGGCTGACGTCGCAGATCCCGAAGCCTTAGATGAGGCCGCGAACCGGGTGGAAGCCGAGCTCGGGCCCATCGACGTGTGGGTCAACAACGCCATGACGACCGCCTTTGCCCCCTTCTGGGACATCGGCCCGACGGATTTCAAGCGGGCAGTAGAGGTCACCTTCCTCGGCCAAGTCTGGGGGACAATGGCCGCCTTGAAACGGATGAGGCCGAGAGACCGGGGCAGCATCGTCAACGTCGGTTCCGCCCTGTCCTTTGTCGGCATACCTTTGCAGTCCGCCTATTGCTCCTCGAAGTTCGCCTGCCGCGGCTTTTTCGAGTCGGTCCGAGCCGAGCTCCTCCACGAAGGGAGCCACGTCCACCTATCGATGGTGCACCTGCCGGCTGTCAATACCCCCCAGTTCGACTGGTGCAAGACCGCTCTTGACAAGCACCCCCAACCGGTGCCTCCTATCTACCAGCCCGAGGTGCCAGCCAAGGCCGTTCTTGACGTCGCCCTCGACGGGCGGAGAGAGAAAATTGTGGGCACCTGGAACAAAATGCTCGTCTTCGTCGACTCCCTCTTCCGAGGTGTCGGCAACCATTACGCGGCCACGGCGGCCTGGGGGGCGCAGTTGACCGACCAGAGCGTGGATCCCGACCGGCCGGCCAACCTTCACCACCCCGTCGACGAGGACCGGGACTTCGGCGCTCACGGCACCTTCGACCGCCGGGCCGGCGGTGTGCTCGACCCGTCGTTCCTGAGAAGTTTCCCCCGCACAGTCGTACTGTTCGCCCAAGCGGTTCGCGCCAACCTGTCGGAAAGAGCCAGGAGCGGGCGGAGCATGCTCGACGACCCGCCCCCGAACACCCAGCAGCCCTAGATGTCGGCCAAAGACGGCCCCGCTCGCTACGGAGAGGGGGCCATCACCTCGGTGCAGCCCTTTTTGGTGAAAGGCACGTGATGCGTGGCTGACATGACCTCCACCGAAGCCACCAGGGTGGTGCTCCGACCGCTCGCCAACCCTTTGTCATTGGGCTTCCTGGGGCTGGCGTTCGCCACCGTGCTGTTCAGTGGCTTGGAAATGGGATGGGCCCCTGTGGACGAGACAAAGACCATCGCATTAGCCGTTCTCGTGTTCACGGTCCCTGCTCAGTTCATAAGTTGCATTTTCGGTTTCCTTACCCGCGACATGGTCGCAGCATCAGGGATGGGAGCCTTGGGAGGAACTTGGGCGGCAGCTGCGCTCGGTACGCTCCTTTCCCCGCCGGGGTCGACCAGTGCCGCTTTGGGGCTGGTACTGCTCGCCGGTGCCGCCGCTGTGCTCATGCCAGCCATCGGCGCGGCGCAAGCCAAAGTTCTCGCCGCCGCAGTCAACATAGGAACAGCTCTGCGCTGGTCCGTTACGGCCGGCTACGAGTTCAGCGGCGCAACAGACTGGAAGCTCGCCGCTGGCTCAGTGGGTATCGCTGTGGGCGTACTCGGCCTTTATGCATCACTAGCCTTTGAGATCGAGGACCAGATGCGCAAGACCGTCCTGCCCACCTTTCGTCGAGAAGCGGGAACGGTAGCAATGAAGGGTAACCTGGCTGCCCAGGTCACCTCCGTCGCAAACGAAGCCGGCGTGCGGAAACAACTTTAGCGGGGACAACTGTAAACGAGTGCCGCGCGGGCTACGGGGGTCGGTCGGCGCGCCAAGCGGGCAAGGCGCCTACGCGCGTCAGCCCACTTCCTCGGGCTAGGAGCCCCGCTCTAGCGGCTTTGGGCCTGGGCCGGCCGCGGGTGGGTCGGCCAAAAGCACGCCGGCCCAGGCCGCACAGGGTCCCCCCTTCTGGCGCCGCGGCCAACTAGCTTTGGGTGGGCGTGTTCTTGAAGTCGCTCACCTTGAAGGGGTTCAAGTCGTTTGCCGACCCATGTACGCTCGAGTTCGAGCCGGGCGTAACGGTGGTCGTCGGCCCGAACGGCTCGGGCAAGTCCAACATCGTCGATGCGGTGGCCTGGGTCCTCGGAGCGCAAGGGCCGAGGGCGCTGCGCTCGTCGAAGATGGAAGACGTGATATTTGCCGGCACCTCCAAGCGGCCGGCCCTCGGCCGAGCCGAGGTCTCGCTCACGATCGACAACTCAGCTGGCCTGCTGCCGATCGAGTTCAGCGAGGTGCGCATTACGCGCTCTTTGTGGAGAAGCGGAGACTCTGAGTACTCGATCAACGGGGCCCCTTGCCGGCTGCTCGACGTGCAGGAGCTCCTCTCCGACACCGGCGTAGGCCGCCAGCAGCACACGATCATCTCCCAGGCGCAGCTCGACAGCATCCTCTCAGCGCGGCCCGAGGACCGCAGGGCGGTCATCGAAGAAGCCGCCGGCGTCGCCAAGCACCGTCGGCGGAGGGAGAAGGCTGAGCGCCGCTTGGAGGCGACCGAGGGCGCGTTGGCCCGGGCGCAGGATCTCCTCCGCGAAGTGCGCAGGCAGCTGCGGCCCTTGGAGCGCCAGGCAGAGGCCGCTCGCCGCCACGCCAGCTTGCAAGAAGAACTGGCTGGTCTCAGGCGCTACCTTTACGGCCGAGACGTGGCGGCCGCAAGCTCTCGCCTGTCTGCGGTGCAGGCGAGGCGGGCGGAGCTGCGCCGGTCGGTCGAGGAGGCCGAGAGCTGTCTCGCCCGCTTGGACGAGGCCGTGGCGGCGGCCGAAGCCTCGCTCGACCAGAAGCGCCACGAGGCGAGCGGAGCCGATATCGGCGAAGCTGTGAGCGCCGCTGAGGCCCTCCGCGGCCGCGCGAGCGGTCTGCTCGCCCTAGTGCACGAGCGCCGGCGGAGCTTGGAGCGCGAGCGAGAAGCCGGCCTTGACCAGGACCTGGTGGCGAGCCTCGAGGCAGAAGCGGCCGCCGTTTCTTCCGAACTGCAAGCCGCTGCCGAGGAAGCCACCAGCCTCCTGCCCTTGGAGCGGGAGCTACGCGCCCGAGAGGCAGAGCTCGAGCGGCAGCGCTCCCAGCTCGAGAGCGAGCCGACTGGCGAGGGGGTGGGGGAGCGGCTCGCCGAAGTACGTACCGAGCTGGGAGCTCTGCGCCGACGGCCCGGCCCCCAGCAGCTAAGCAGCGTCGAGGCCCAGCTCGAGGCGGCACGAGGCCGCGCCAAACGGCTTCGGGAAGAAGCTGCCCGGGCCGAAGACGCCCTGCAAGAGGCGGTTTCGGGGGAGGCAGAGCTCGTGCGGGCGGCCCAGGTCGCCGCCCAGCGTCTCGAGGCAGCGCAGGCTGACTTGGCCGCCGCCCAGGAGGCAAGGAGCCAGGCCGAGGCCGCCAAGCACGGCCTCTCGGCGCGAGCCGAAACATTGGCCCAAGCGCTGGACGAGGCCCGGGCGAGGGCGGGGGCGCGCCGCCTCGCGGGCGTCGAGGGCATGGTGGGGGCCTTGTCCGAGCTAGTGGAGGTCGCCCCCGGACTTGAGGCCGCCTTCGAGGCAGCCGCCGGCGAGGCCCTTTCCGCCGTCCTCATGGCGGACGAAGCTTCCGCACGAGCTGCCCTCCGGCACCTTGACGAAGAGGGCACCGCCGGCGCTGTGATCGCCCTCGGGGCCCGAGCCAGAGAGGGCGAGTTGGGCGGCACCGGGCCACTGTGGGAGGCGCCGGCGGCCTCTGGCTCTCAGCTCATCGATGCCGCGCAGGCCGCTATGGCCCTTCCCGCAGGGGCGTTTTGGTTGCGCGGCTCAGTGCGTTCGGGGGACGAGCTGGTGGAGCGGCTGTTGGACCATCTGCTCGCTAGGGCGGTGGTGGTCGAGGGCGGCTCGGACGAAGCGGTGGACTTCGCGCTGGCACGTCCCGAGGTGGTGGTAGTCACGCGTTCGGGTGGGCGCTTCGCCAGCGGCATATGGCGGACCGGCGCGCACGGCACGGGGGCGACCGGCGCGGCCCTC
>Ga0209061_1001426_pt1 | contig 39963 bp, 35 predicted proteins | sample Coa_R1_10_FD_187157 | JGI IMG/M metagenome (GOLD analysis project Ga0209061, IMG submission 187157) | Surface soil microbial communities from Centralia Pennsylvania, which are recovering from an underground coalmine fire - Coalmine... | ecosystem: Environmental > Terrestrial > Soil >... | reverse complement strand
CGCCGGATGGTCAGGGGAACGTGAGCCAGCAGGTAGATGCAGGGAGTGGGAATGTGGTAGCGAGTTACCTGTTTGACGGGTATGGTGTGCGGAAGGTAGCGAGCAGTGACCCGACAGCCTCTCAAGATCCCTACAGTGGGTTATGGGGGGCGGACTACTTACGGATTGGGAGACGGGTTTGTGTTTATTGGGGTTTTAGATACTATGATGTGTTGGCGGGTCGTTTTTTGACGCGAGACCCGATAGGGTTTGAGGGTGGGATAAACCTGTATGAGTATGTGAATAACAACCCACTAATGATGCATGATACATCTGGATATGGCTCACCTATCTATGCAAACCCCTCACCAAGACCGAAAGCACTAGGAGTTATTCTCTGTGGACTTGCTTTAGCCAACGCTATTGCAACTTTGTTTAATAGTTACGGCTCAGATGAAACTGGCCAAAACAGTGTGCCAGTAGGTGATATCTTGTGCCGTCTGGCAGCTAGTTGTGTTGGAGGTGTGGCTTGTAGCCTCCTTATATCTTGGCTCCTATCGTCCTTTCTACCACCTGCCGCACTGATAGCTAACTGTTTAGCAGGGATTGTTTGTGGGATTGTTACCTCCTGTTTAGAAGAGATATGTGACGCCTATTTGAAATGTCATACGGGGTTTAATTCTTATCATGCCTATAAATGTCTTTCATGTGGCCTGGCAGCAGGAATAGCTTCTTGTCTGTTTTGCGGTATTGTGAAATGGGTTTTGCCGCTAACACCACCTTCCCCACTTAGGAATATATGGCGATGGGGCGGGGCAGGCGGAAGTGCCCTTGCAGGAGAAGTATGCTAGGAGTTTCCAAACCACAATAAGCTAGGCAAAGCAAGGCATGGCATACGATTATCGAGTATCTTGGGCTGTTCGTCGAACTTGTATAATTGGGGTTCTCTCTCTTTGTCCTACTGCTGCTTCTTCTCTGGGAGAGAATAGCGGTTCCCTGCTTTTTCGTCGCTCTGCATCTCGCACTCATTTTGGAGGGTACAGCACTGTTTTTTCACTTACAAACCTATCGTTTGTACATTGCTCATGAGGAATTGGTCGAGCAACATTGCTTTAATACGACAACCATCCCTATCCAAAACCTTTTCGCTCTCGTTGAGGATGAGGATACATGGGTAGTTTTAGGAGATGGAAAATGTATCTTTCTGCCAAAGCGCGTCTCTCATCAAAAGGAAGTTATTGCCTACTTAAAGAAGCAAGTTCCCCCACATCCTTCCCCTATCACTCATTCGCCCCCAGCCTGGCTTGTGATGTATCAACTGGGTTTTTGGGCCTTACTTCGACGCGGGTTTTACTGCTTGCGTATAGCTGTTCCTGGGTTATTAGGCTTCCTAGGTGTTGGCATAGGGATCGCGTATTCCAATCTAACTTTAGCTGTGCCGTCTCAACTGTATTCTCACTTTGCCTTCTACGCGGCCTTATGTGGGTGGCTTTTGCTTGGAAATATACTCTGGAAAGGTTTTTCAGGTTCTTTCAGGGAAGGAATAGGTATTGCGGTTCAATATGGCTGGAAGCCGCTTCTCTCGTGGACATTGGAAGATGCGATTTTGGCGGATAGGCCGAATCTAGTTGTGTTTGTAACCCGCTATTTGCTGCAGCATTTAAATCCGGCAGATCTGTCTTGGATGTCACGTTCATTGCGACATCTACTATATGCTTACTTAATCATTGCTGACTATTCATGGAGTATGGAGCTTTTACAAGCTCTGATCAAACTTAAAGATAAAGAGGCCCTCTCGCACATTCGTGCTATAGCCGAGGGAAAGGTACGGGGGAAACTTGGGGCAACCATAATACGAGCTGCCCGAAGAGCTTTGCGTACACTGGAGAGACAGTAGAACGTTCATCGTAACAGAACCCGACAGTAGGAATGCAGGAAAAGAGACGATGCGAGCAGGCAGGTTTTTGACGCGCGACCCGATAGGGTTTATAGGAGGGATAAACTTATATGAGTATGTGGGGAATTGTCCTGTGATGAATCGGGAGCCTGTTGGGGAGGATTTTAGAAAACCTAATCTGAAAAATGTCAGGAAATGCTGGAAGAATTACAATCGTTGCACCCGTAGCTGCATTGTAGATGGTAGGATAGGCAACAAATGAACCGTGATATTTGGATAGATACGGTCTATTCAAAGCTCTATCATTTGATGCATGTTCAGGAAGAGGATATGAGGGACTGGAGAAGGGAGCATGTGCTGCCGTTGCTCCAGATGTTTTATGACACCGCGTCGCTGAGCACGAGATGTCGAGAGCAGCTCCTTGACGGTGCATCGCTGGCCAAATTAAGTAGGGATACATCCGACTACTCTCTATTGGAGAACTTCGAGGCCTTGTTTAACAAAATGAGTCGGTCTTGGTGTCAACTTTCTGAAGGGGTACTCACCGACCTGCGCTTTAGTCTCATGGATGTGCTCTGGCAGCCAGGGTGCGAGTTTCGCAAAGGCCTCGGCCCAATTCGGCAGTCTACCACCAAATCGCTTCTTATGGCTACACTGCCACCGAGGGCTACCGGCAACGCAAGAACATGGTTGCTCGCACAGAGAAGATATGAGGCGCTCGTTCAGCGGTTGCCGTCTGCTCGCGGCTGAAGGTCTACTTGGCTGTATTGGTGCCGACTTGTGAGAGATTTTACATGTTTGGCATGCGCCACCCACTCCTTCAATGACGTGTTAGCCAACTGTACTGTCCTGTCGGCGTCTATTCCATCGGTGGAGGGACGACTTCATAAGAGAATCCGCATAGAGGAAACGTTTTCAAAAGAGCGATCGGAAGACTGGGATCGGTCTATCCCTTTCAGCAAGATTCTCATGGAGCGTTTAGAGCCTATTTGGCACCGGATAGAGGTCTCCAATTCGGGTCTGAAGGGCTTTGACCGGGAGTTGATGCGATGCTGGCTCTGTCAATTTATTGAATTAGGTCAGGTTCTTTATTATCTGCAGTGGCAAATCGCTCAGATGCCTTTGGAAGCCGCAAAACCGATGGACACTTCTCTGTTACGACCTCTTCGTGAAAGTTTGTGTGACATCGAACGCAACGGGTGGGTTATTCACTCATTCGAGGAGGCGACAGACTATGCCCGAGGCTTACGGGGATACAGTTTATACCCACATCGCCTTGGCCGGCCCTCAGCCTGTAGGGTGTCTGTGCCGCCGCTTCGCGAGTTAAAAAGCAAAGATCGGTCAGATATAGAGAAGCTGTCTTTCTTCAAAGGAGGTGCAAGAGAGCGACTTGGCCGTGTTAATAGCCTGCTGGGGACGTTTTCTACAAGAGGCCCAAAGCTATCTTCGGCTGATGGAGACGGTGTGTTGTTCGGATTCGATAGAGCGTGTCATTTTCGGCCTTAGCCGACTATATGGACTTTCATGGAAGTTGATGGGAGAGAGCTTTCTTCTCTACGCGCTTTTGGGTGGGTGCTTGGGATGGAGTTGGTAAGGCCTCAATAATTGGAAGCCATCGGTGATAGTAGGTGGAATAATTCCAAAACCCTGCAGTGGTTATGGAGTGTGTTCGACCGGCAGAGAGAACGACGGCGGATGGGCGAGTGGCGTTTGGTAGGGTAAAGGCAAGCCGGCATTTCGAGAGCGATGTGAGGCCATGCACAGCGGCAGAGTGGGCAGGCCAACTTCGTTATCGCTTTAGAAAGCACTTCAGAGGAGTATATCGGCCTCAAGAACAATGTCGGGGGCAAAACGGCGAATGGTGAATGGGCCGAGTTGCCATGCTTGCGCGAGAGTAGCGACGCCTTCCCCTTCAACGGCCGTCGGTGCGTTTTTTCCACCTACAAGTTTGGGGGCGATGAAGAAGATCACCTGGTGCGCCAATCCGGCCTTAAGGAATGCCTCGTGTAGCGTGGGCCCCCCTTCTACCAGTACGCTGATAATTTGGCGTTCGGCCAGGTGATGAATGAGGGCGTGAAGGTCTACTCGCCCTGCGGAGTCGGCGGGCAGAGGAACGACCTCGACGCCGGTTACCTCAAGTTCTTTCGGGGGGGTTGGCGCTGTGGTCGCAATAAGCAACGGTTGGGTGTGTGGGTTTTGTTGGGCCAGGAGAACGGCGGCACTGCAGGGAGGGGTGCGAAGGTGGCTATCTACGATGACCCGCAGCGGTTGACGTGGTAAGCGGCGACCCGGCAGACGCGCATCGAGGCGCGGATCGTCGGCGAGCACGGTGCCGATGCCGGCCAGTACAGCTCCGCTTTGGGCGCGGAGCCGGTGCACGTAGTTCCTGGCTTTTGGGCCGGTAATCCAGCGTGTATCGCCGGTGGAGGTCGCCACTTTGCCGTCGAGGGTCATGGCCGCCTTAAGCGTAATGAGAGGCAGGCCGGTGTCATGGAAGTGGAAGAAAGCGCGATTGAGGGCGCGGGCTGCCGGTTCCATTACGCCAACCTCCACGGAAATGCCCGCTTCGCGCAACTCTGCAATGCCTCGCCCTTGTACACGTGGGTCTGGATCGAGAGTGGCCACCACCACGTGTCGCACACCGGCGGCGATGAGCGCTTTGGTGCAGGGAGGGGTGCGACCATAGTGGCAGCAGGGTTCAAGGGTGACATAGGCGGTTGCGCCACGTGCGCGTTCGCCAGCCTGTTGTAGCGCATTCACCTCGGCATGGGGCATGCCGGCTGCGACATGGTAGCCCTCCCCAACCATCACGCCATTACGCACCAGTACGCAGCCTACCATGGGGTTGGGGGCGGTAAAGCCTTTTGTCGCAAGCCGAAGAGCACGGCGCATCCAGCGTTCCGATTCGGTCATTCCTCTTCCTCAAGGCCGACGCCCTCCCCCTCAAGAGAGGATGTTGCGCGACCGGAAGTGGCGATCTGTCGTACCATATCGCGTCGAGCAAGCAGGGCGCGTACCCGTGTCTCGACGATGTCAAGCCAGGCCACAAATAGCAGACCGAGTACCAGCAGGAAGCAGAAGGCCCAGTAGTAGATGCCGAACATCAGTTGCGTCAGGGCAACCTTACGGGCATGTTCTCGTAGGATGGGAGGGTAGCGAAGATCGTGTACGATATGAGAATTCGCATGTACGGCGTGCGATAGCTTAGGTTGGAAATAGAACCACCCAAATGCGATCATGCCGAGAATGGCGAGCATGAGCAACGCCCCAACCGTTCGCAGGCGGCGCGAGCGGGGAGAGGGAGGGAGGTCGAGGGAGGGGTGGTTTACATCTTCTTGTGTCATCGCAAGCTCTCTACGGCGCGGCGAAGAGCGCGCACTCCAGCACTTACCCCTTCAGGATGGTGATAGATGGCCGTTCCCGCCACAAGCACGTTTGCACCGCGCGCAACCGTTTGCGGTGCGGTATGCGCGTCAATGCCTCCATCCACCTCGATGGCTATTGGGTGGGAGACACGCGCCACAAGCTGGTGCACCTGCTCGATTTTGGGCAGCATGGTTGCTAAAAACTCCTGCCCACCGAAACCGGGGTTTACCGTCATAACGAGAACAAGGTCAAGGTCTTCCAAAACATACTCTAACACATCTGGGGGGGTGGCAGGGTTAAGAGCGACACCGGCCTTCGCGCCCAAGCTGCGAATATGGGAAAGGGTGCGTTGGAGGTGGGTGCAGGCCTCCGCGTGTACGGTAATTCCATCGGCACCGGCACGGCGGAAGTCTTCGATGTAGCGTTCCGGTTCTACGATCATCAGATGAACGTCGAAGAACGCCGAAGAGATGGGGCGAAGGGCCTGCAAAGCCGCCGGCCCCATGGTGATGTTGGGCACAAAGCGGCCATCCATCACATCGAAATGCAGATACTCCGCGCCGGCCTCCTCGGCCTCTTTAGCGGCTTGGGCGAGCCGGCCAAAGTTGGCCGATAGAAGAGAGGGCGCAATCCGTACGGTTCTCATGGTGTGTTGCCTTTTGGATCGGATTGAGCTTGAGAGGCATAGTAGACATGCTGTAATACGAGCTGGTCGTTGTAGTAGATGCGCAGGGTGAAGTGATCGCCCTGGTAGGTAAAGTCAATAGGCACTTTATCGCCGGCGTAGTGCTGTTCATCAATAATATCTATGGGGATGCCGGTAGCATCGGTATAGGATATCCTTACCTCCCAAGGGCCTGGCCCGCTGGTGGCCGTGGGCTCTAGCACGATGGTAGATTTAAATTCATGGGTTTGCAGTTGATCGTTAGAGCTGTTGGTATCGGGTGGGGGCGTGGTAGAGTTGTTATCGGTTGTGTTATTGGATGGGGGAGCCGGCTGGGCATAGTCGGGTTGAGGGCCGTCGCTTACGGTAAGGTCTACGGCGGTATCGTGCAGCACGCGCTTCTTGTCGGAAACATCCTGGCTCACAACAACGCCCTGGGGCACCGTGTTGCTATAGACCGGTATCACCTGCCCAACTTTTAGCCCCACGCTCAGGAGCTTCTGTTCCGCCTGGTCTCGTGGCAGCCCTACCACATTCGGAACGTTCACATAGGTTGGGCCTTTACTGTACCAGACGTTGATATAGTGGCCGGGTCGTATCTCCTCACCGGGAGAAAGATCGGTTTTATAGATGATGTTGCGTGGCTTGTCCATGTAATCGCCGTGCAGTAGGAGATGGATATGAAGCTGAGAAGCCAGCTTTTGGGCGTCATCAATATTCATTCCCACCAGATTCGGGGCGTGAATAGGCGGCGGGGCGACCCAGTAGGTATGGTAGACGGCATAGAAGGCCACCACCAGCAGCACGATCACGGCCGATACGGCGCCTATAGCGGCAAGGAGGCAGCTAGAAAGGCGCTCTTCACGGGCACGAAGGCGATTTGTGGATGAGGGCATGGCAATGGGTCTCACGGGCTGAGGAGTTTCACCGCCTGCCGTAGCAGGTGACGACACAGGGGTGGCAGCGGTTGGTTCTGAAGTGGGACGACGTGGTGGGGTGGCGGAGAGATTTTCGATATCGGCAAGCGACCAGGAGAGCGGTTTACCAAAGCGCAGGGCGTCGCGCACCTCCTTGAGGTCGTTGAGCAGGTCGGCGGCGGAGGCATAGCGTTGTTCCGGCCGTTTCTGCAAGCATTTGAGTGTGATGCCCTCCAGCGCGCGAGGTACGCTGGAGTTCACCGTACGCGGGGAGGGAATAGCGGCGAAGGCATGCAGGTCCGCAATGGCCTGTGGCGTTTCCGCTGTGTAGAGGGGGGCACCGGTCAGCATCTCGTAGAGAATAGCGCCTAGGGCGTAGATGTCGGCAGCCGGGGTGCCCGGGCGCGTTACGGAAAGCTCAGGTGCATGGTAAGGTGCGCGTGCCATGAGAAGCGCCTGCTGGGCCGAGGGAGAGAGGGCGATGCCTTCGGCGACGCCAAAATCTACGATCTTAACGGCCCCTTCAGGAGTCACAATGATGTTTTGGGGGCGCAGGTCACCATGGGGGAGATCGAGACTGTGTGCTACACGCAGGGCATCCGCGAGGGTACAAGCGATGTCTACGGCTACGGGAACGGTAAAGGGGGCGATGCGATGGATGCGCTCTTTCAGATTGGTTCCGCGCGCATATTCGGTGACAAAAAAGGGACTTGCGGCTTGCAGCTTGATATCGTAGAGGGCTGTAATGTTAGGGTGGGAAAGCTGCTGAGCTTTTTGGAGGCCGATCTGCAAGCCTTGAAGAAAACGGGCATCGGTAGCGCGCTCCGGCACCACCTGCTTCAGGGCGACGACACGGTTCGTTTTCGTATCGCGCGCTTTATAAACGGCGAAGAGAGGTCCTTCACCTATAAGCTCCAGCAGTTCGTAGCCCTGAATGGTAGATAGTTCAGCCACGCGTTTCCTCTTCTTTCGTGGATGGTGCCCCGTGCTCCAGGTCACGTACCCACTGCCAGACGGCCAAAGTGCAGCAGATAACAAACAGAACCAGATAGAGCTTCATGAGCAGCCCTTCGTCGAGTGCGGCCAACGTTTGTGGCGCCAGCAGCCCGTTGGCTTGCAGCAGGGGCGCGATGAGCCAGCGGCCACCGAAGAGAAGGAGCCAAGCCAATACCAGCAACTGGCGTGCTATAGGTGGTAGAAGTGCCGGTGACTCCTCCTGTATGCTCTCGAAAGATGTATTCGGTTCTGTATTGCTCATACTCTATTTACGAAGCTCTCACAGACGATGGTTCGAGGGATGACGTCAGGACGAGAAGCTGCCCGCTCTGTGGCGTTCCAGCGCTCTGAGAACCACGGCATCTGGAACGTCGGGAACGATCTCGACTTTTCCGATAGCACGGGCCAGAATGAATCGGGTTTTCCCGGCAACCACTTTTTTATCTCGGTGCATAATCTCCAGAACTTCGGGGAGGGGCACCTCGGTTGGGAATTGCGTTGGCAGGCCGGCCTGTTGCAGTGCCGCAATAATTCGATGGGTTGTTTCATGAGGGGTGATCCCCATCTCCTCGCCCACCAGAGCGGCCGCCACCATCCCGATGGATACGGCCTCGCCGTGCAAGTAACGTTGATAGTCCGTGGCTGCCTCGAGCGCGTGCCCAAGAGTATGACCGAAGTTGAGAATGGCACGCAACCCCTGTTCCGTTTCATCCTGGGCGACCACTTCGGCTTTGATCTCGCAGGAGCGGGCAACTGCCTTGGTAAGCGCCTCTACCTCGTAGTTCAAGAGTTGGGGGAGAGCCTGATAGGTCTCCTCGAAAAACGCTAGATCATAAATGATACCGTATTTGATGACTTCGGCCAAACCGGCTCGTAGCTCTCGAAGAGGCAAGGTTTTGAGGGTGGAGATGTCCACGAGCACAAGCGATGGCTGATAGAAGGCCCCCACCAGGTTTTTGCCTTGCGGCAGGTTAACCCCGGTCTTCCCGCCGATGGAGGCATCTACTTGTGCGAGCAGGGTCGTGGGGATTTGAATAAGGCGTAGGCCTCGCAAATAGGTTGCCGCTGCAAAGCCTGCCGTGTCGCCGATGACGCCGCCTCCTAGGGCAATGATAAGGCAACGCCGGTCGAGTTGCGCCTCAACGAACTGCTGATAAAGCCTTTCGACGGTGGCCAAATGTTTGAAGGTCTCTCCCTCCTCTACCTCGCAGAAAATAGGGTCGCAGCCACGTAGACGCAGTGTGGCGGCCAGCGTCTCCCCGTAGAGAGCGCGAAGGTTTGGGTGGGTTACGATGGCAGCGCGTGCTCCTTTGGCGATGGCTGCGATCTGGTCGGCCGCATCGCCCGATGCGATCAGTTGGGCGCCAATGGTAATATGGTAGCCCCGTTCTCCGAGATGGACGGGAACGTTTCTGCGTGTTTCGATGGTGCTATCTCCTTCTCTAACCACCTTGGGTCACTTTATACAGCAGAACGACTTTCTCAGCCGACTCCTCTGGGCTGCTATGAGAGGTATCTACCACGCAATGGGCTGCCTTGCGATAGGCAGCCTCACGCTCTTCCAGAAGTGCACGAATGCGCTGCTTCGGGTCGGCACCTTGTGCTAAGAGTGGGCGTTTGTGTACCTGCCCCACGCGTTCGAGAATGACATCAGGATGCGCCGTCAACAATACGAGCAGACCGGAGGCACGGAGTCGCTCGACGTTGTCCGAGTCTAATGGAACGCCTCCACCGGTTGCAATGACCAGACCTCGATGCGAGGCCAGCTCCTCGATAATAATACGTTCTATTCGACGAAACCAAGGCTCGCCTTTCTCCGCGAAGATTTGGGGGATAGAAAGATTGGTGCGCTGCTCGATGAGGGCGTCGCTATCGCGAAACTCCATATCGAGCCGGCGCGCACAAAGGCGCCCGATGGTGCTTTTCCCGGTGCCCATAAACCCGATAAGTACTAGGTTGGGCCGGTGATCGGTACGTGTTTCAGCAAGCATGGTGTGGTTGCCAGCCGCGAGCGCGGATCGCATCCAAGTAGCCATTAAGGTTATACTGAAACTCCTCGACGCTGTCGCCTCCAAACTTTTCGAGAAGCGCATCGGCCAGCGTGAGGGCGACCATGGCCTCGCCGATAGTGGCCGCTGCAGGCACGGCACAAACGTCCGAGCGCTCGAAGTGCGCTTTAACGGGCTGATGTGTCTGCATATCTACCGATGCCAGGGGAGTGGGCAACGTGGAGAGCGGTTTCATCGCGGCACGCACCACAACAGGCTCACCGTTGGTCATGCCGCCCTCAATGCCGCCTGCGTTGTTTGTACCGCGTAGAAAGCCGGCAGACCGCTCGAAGAACAGTTCATCATGGACCTTAGAGCCGGGCACCTCTGCTACCCCGAACCCCATGCCGATCTCCACCCCTTTAATGGCCTGGATGGACATAACGGCTGCGGTTAGTCGGCTGTCGAGTTTCCGATCCCAGTGTACAAAGCTCCCTAGTCCCGGAGGGCAGTTAATGGCGACGACCTCAAAAATGCCTCCGAGCGTATCTCGCGATTCCTCCTGCATACACTTATCAATGGCCGCGATCATTTGGGCTTCTGCGACGGGGTCGGCACATCGCACGGGAGACTCTTCGGCGCGTGCCGCTATCGCATGATAGTCTATCGGTGGGGTAAAACGGGCATGGATGCCCCCGATGGCCACAACGTGGCTCAGCACCTCGATGCCGGCGACTTCCAACAGGGCACGACATATGGCGCCTAGCGCCACGAGGGCGGCGGTGTTGCGGGCGCTGGAGCGTTCGAGAATGGTTCTTAAATCGTTCGAGTGATATTTCAGCATGCCGGCGAAGTCGGCATGGCCAGGACGTGGACGGGTAACCGGCGGGTCTGGATTTTCAACTGGAGCGATGGACATGCGTTCGCGCCAGTTCTCCCAGTCACGATTGCGCACAAGCAGGGTGATTGGGCCGCCCATCGTGCGCCCGTAGCGCACTCCGGAGAGGATTTCGACCGTGTCGCTCTCGATCTGTTGCCGCGCTCCACGGCCGTATCCACCCTGGCGACGCTTTAGCTGTTTGTTGATCGCATCGAGGTCAATGGGCAGGTTAGCAGGCAACCCCTCGATAATAGCGGAGAGCGAAGGGCCGTGCGATTCACCACCTGTCAAAAAGCGGAGCACAAGAACATTATCCTTTCAAATCAAATGGTTTCTTCTGTGCAGAATCTACCCTATTCCACAAAAAAGAGCAAGAGAAGAGAGCATGACGCCTTACCCAAGACGCCAACGACTCCTCTATAGAACGGTCTCCCTTGGTGGTCATACGGCGATGACACCCTCTTTGTCCGTAACCCGAAGGAACTCTGCCCAACGCAGGTAAGCGCATTACCCAAAAAGATGGTTCTATGGAGTGATTGAGAGGCGTAGATATGGATGGGGTGGGGTAGTATTTGATTTCAGTAAGCGCTCGCTAAGCCACAGGCCGAGGCGATGGAAGAGGGTTTCTGGGAGAATAGGAGAAAGATGCAGTGTGATGCCGACAGGAAGAGCCTCTAAAGGGTACACTATGTTAAAAATCCGCTTAACACCTCGGAGCGACCGCAATGGCATTGACCGCTACGAGGAGGGCAAGCTGTATGTTCGCGTAACGGCCGCGCCGGTGAAAGGGGAGGCCAATCGAGCTTTACTGGCTCTATTAGCCGAAGCCTTGGAGATTCCCAAGTCGCACATGGAACTCGTCTCCGGCACGACAGCACGGGAAAAAGTGGTACGCATACAGGGGATGGAGGACGCAGAGCTTAGCGAAAAGCTGCAGCAACGCCTAAAAGCAGATTAGGAGAGAAGATGCCTCAGGTTAAGGTGATCGTGACATTAAAGCCAACACTGTTGGATGCTCAGGGAAGGGTAGTAAAAGAGGCCCTTCACTCTTTGGGTTATACGGATGTCGAGCAGGTTCGCATCGGCAAGTATTTAGAACTGCAAGTTGGATCTCTGGAGGGGGACGACCGCCAGGCATTGGAAAATCGCATTCGCGAAATGTGCGATAGGCTTTTGGCCAATCCGGTGACAGAGGACTATCGTTTTGAGATAGAGGAGGTTAAAGTATGACGACGGCCACTTCCACAGCGCGGCGTCATCGAGTGAGGGGGGCAAAGCCTCGGTTTGCGATCGTACAGTTTCCCGGTTCAAACTGCGATCAGGATGCCTACTTTGCGGTGCGCGATGTTTTTGATTGCCCAGTGGAGTATGTTTGGCATGCCGAGCGCACATTGAAAGGGTTTGACGTGGTGATCCTGCCGGGGGGATTCTCGTACGGCGACTATTTGCGTGCTGGTGCGATTGCGCGCTTTGCTCCCATTATGGAGGCAGTGAGGCGACATGCAGAACTAGGAAAACCGGTCTTGGGAATTTGCAACGGCTTTCAAATTCTCTGTGAGGCCCACCTACTGCCGGGGGCGTTGGTAAGAAACATCGGTTGCCGTTTTGTTTGTAAATATGTAACACTGCGTGTTGAGAACGCCAGCACGCCCTTCACAAGCGCCTATCGCGTGGGGCAACAGGTTCGAATTCCTGTTGCGCACGGTGAGGGGCGCTATGTATGTAGCCCCGAGACGTTAGAGGAGTTGAATCGCCAAGAGCGCATTCTCTTTCGATACGCCGGTCCGTCGGAAAACCCGAACGGCTCCATGGATAACATCGCAGGTATCGCAAATGAAACATTCAACGTGCTCGGTATAATGCCGCATCCGGAACGGGCTGTGGAGAGATTATTAGGCTCAACGGACGGGCGCGGAGTGTTCGAGTCGCTCATCGCCACCGCCGTTGCCAGAGCATAGCGATAGGGTGAAGAAGCATAAAGAGCTACGCCGGGTGGAGAGAAGGAGCTAATTTACCGAAGATTTCTAGATAGCGGGATAAATTTGAGGGTTGACAAGAAAGAGAGTTTGGGTTAAAATAGCTCCATCGAGGCCACAAGCTAAGAGTGAAGAGGCACAATAGCAGTTAGCGTTGCCTCTTTAGGGGTGCAGGGGGTAATCCACTCGCACTGCGCTGCGATCTCCAAGAAGAAAGTTCTCCGAGACGCCAAATTCCGCGCATATTCGCGTGCCTAAACGCCGGAAGAAGGGGTTTGGTGCCTTTTCTCTCGAACGAAACGCGCCCTAATGAAAGCGATTTCTATAGGGCGACAATCCTCAAGAAAGGGAGTTCACGAGATTGAGCAGACGTCTGAGAAGGAGGATGCCGGCAGCGGTTTCGGCTACTGCGCTCTTTGGTAGTCTTGCTGCCCATCCTGCTTTGGCTCTCCACCGTGAGCCGCTTCAGCATAATGAAACACTAACGGCCTTCGCGCATCGCCACCACTGTACGCTCCACGACCTCCTCGCCCTCAATCATATAAAGGACATGCGTCATGTGCCCGATGGGGCGATGTTATTGGTGCCACCTCCAGAAAAGAGGGTTCATCTTGCCGGCCAATTCCATGCGCCGCGCCTCATTCATGGAGACCAGATATGTGTGCGGCTTGGGCCGGGACGCAGCTACCTCCGCACGGCGCTACTAGATAACGATGCGCCGGTTGTTGTGACGGCTAAGCGGAGCGGTTGGGCGCAGATCGCCTTTCATAACGGCGCCTGGGGATGGGTTGAAGCCCGTTATCTGCGCGTTCCAACCAATATCCAAATGGCGCACCTCCACCGCCATGAGGCGCGTACTCTGCAGTTGGCCCGTCGTCATCGCGAGGAGATTGCACGCGAGGCGAAAAGGCATCGCGCGCATCCGGCCGAGCGCCTAGCAAGAGTGCACTCGAAGCATCTATCCCATTTAGCAGAAAGACACATGCACCATCACACGCAGCAGATCGCCTATCATAAGGTGTCGCATCGGCGACATCATGAACGGCACTCTGCCATCGGTTCCGATCACACGCTGTTGGCTCATGCCTCTCTCCGTTCCGGCCTAGTTCGGTCGGCCCTCGCGTATCGTGGCACTCCCTATGTGTACGGTGGGTCGGGCAGGGACGGCTTCGACTGTTCGGGTTTTGTGCGCTATCTCTACCTAAAGCGCGGGATCGATCTGCCGCACAACGCGGCGGAGCAGTTCCATATGGGCAAACCGGTAAGCCGTAAAGACCTCAAACCCGGCGACCTTGTGTTTTTCCACACGGTGACGCCAGGGATATCTCACGTAGGGATGTATATCGGCAATGGACGGTTCATTCATGCCTCTAGCCGTCGTGGCGGTGGCGGGGTACGTATAGATAGCCTCGACGAGAGCTACTATGCCCATGCCTATCGTGGGGCACGACGCATCATTCGTCATCATGGGGGATAGAGCGACCCGAAGATTGACATGGATGGGCGTTCCGCCTTAAGGAACGCCCCTTTCGCTTTTTTCCGTAACATTTTTCGGAAATCGGCATCTTACAGAAGGGAATAGAGCCGATTTTAGTCCTCAACTAGGGAAAGTTGGTGTCGAATACAGCACAAATACGAAGAGCTGCTTGGTTGTTTGCACGAGTTCTCATAGGGCTGATACTCTTTAGTGTGGTTCCTCTGGCGAACGCATGGGCGCGACCTCAGTTTCCACCGATCGTCATCGAGACCTATCATCTGGCGCCAGGCAGCACGGATTATAACGCCGCAAAAAACTGCACGCTATGTCATGTCCCCTCAGGCCCGCCTGAGCGTAACCCCTATGGGAAAGATGTAAAGCGTGCCCTAGAGCGCGCCGGCGCGACTATGCTGACCCCGGCCATTTTACATTCCATTGACAATCTCGATTCGGACGGGGATGGCTACACAAATGCGCAGGAGTTCGCTGCGGACACACTGCCAGGAGACCCACATAGTCATCCGGATGGCGCTAAAAAAGCCGGCACATCAGCAGGTAGCTCTTCACGGCGTTTGCATGGTAATATATCCAATGGTCAGGATCATGCAGTTCTAGGAGGCGCCACCGGAGCCACTTCCGCAGGGAGCCTGGTGCAAAAAATACTTTTTCCGCCCCACGCGCACCATCCGGAACTGGTTCATTTCCCGATAGCCCTTTTCGTTTTTAGTCTTGTGCTTGATCTGTTTGGGCTTAAAAAACAAAATGAGGCGCTTTATCGTGCCGCATTTTATAACCTTCTTGGGGCCGCGATTATGGCGCCGTTCACGATGATCACGGGTTTGCTGGCATGGCAATTTGTCCTTAATGGAGAGCCTTTGAAAGGCACGGTATTATATCATCTCGTGTTCGCTTCAGTGACCACCCTTCTTCTTTGGAGTCTGGTGGGCTTACGGGTCAAGCAAAAAGCCACGGCTTCCTCCCCATCGGCCTTTTACTGGGTGATGGGGGTAGTCGTGTTGGTTTGCATGCTGGTAACGGGATATTTAGGAGGAATTCTTTCCGGTGTCAACGGATAAGCGTTTCAAAAAGGTAGGAGATTAATCGAGGAAAGAGCAAGATGAATCGAAGAGACTTTTTAAAGAGTTCGACGTTAACTACATTGGCAGTGGCCGGGCTTTCTTCCGAGCCTGTTGCGCTATTTGCGCAGGAGGCCAACGCCGCTGCCGGCGATGCGCCTTCGGGGCCGCCGATAGGCTGTGGTGTTATCGGCTTGGGTGAGCGAGGTCGGGAAGTGGTCAATACCCTCAACCATCTGGCGACTTTGCCACCTGTCGCCATCTGCGATATTTATGAGCCATTTTTGAAACGGACTCAGGAGGCAGCTCCAAAGGCCGCTGCCTACAGCGACTACCGACAGTTATTGGAAGATAAAAACGTACAGGCGGTGGTAGTGGCTACCCCCACACACCAACATAAGCAGATCGTGCTCGATGCGTTGCAGGCCGGCAAGCACGTCTACTGCGAGGCGCCTATAGCAAACACCCTAGACGATGCCAAAGCGATAGCCCTGGCGGGGCAGGGTGCTGCTCCGAAGCTGATATTCCAAGCAGGCCTTCAACAGCGGATTCACCCGCAAAGTTTACATGTCTATAAGTTCATTCGCTCCAACGCCTTAGGCACGATAGCGGCTTGTCGCTCGCAGTGGCATCAGAAAACGAGCTGGCGACGGGCTGCACCCGACCCACAGCGCCAACAGGAGATCAATTGGCGTTTAGATAAGGCCATTTCCCCGGGGCTTATGGGTGAGATCGGTATTCACGGTATCAACTTAACAAGCTGGTATGTGGGGGGGCTGCCCGTTGCGGCCACCGGCCGAGGTGGGGTGCTCTTTTGGAAGGATGGGCGCGAAGTTCCAGACACGGTGCAGGCCATCATCGAATATCCGGGTGGGGTAAATCTCGTGTACGACATCACCCTTGTCAACTCGTTCGATGATAGCTACAATCTGTTTATGGGGTCTCAGTCGGCTATCTTGGTTCGTGGTGACAAAGCGTGGATGGTTAACGAGGCGGATGCACCCCTAGAGGGCTGGATCGTCTATGCCCGCAAGGAACCGGTGGGCGATGATGTGGGAGTGGTGCTCGTCGCCGATGCCACCAAGCTGCTGGCGCTGGGGCAGATGCCTTCCCAAGCCAAACAGGAAGACCCCACAAAAACCATGCTCTACCATGCTCTGGAAGCCTTTGTGAATAGCATCCATTCCGGCAAGCCCTCTGAGGCCGGCCCGTTGGAGGGCTATCAGGCGACGGTGGCGGCGCTCAAGACCAATGAAGCCATCGTCAACGGATCGCGGCTTGAGTTCAAGCAGGAATGGTTCCAACTGAGCTAGAAGTTATAAGCACAGAAAAACTTCATACCAAGCAAGCTAGAGGAGAGGATTAGTCTATGAAGAGTACAGACAAGACGGACGGTGCCACTTCACGCCGTGACTTTCTTAAAACCGCCGTGGGGGCCGCCGTCGGAGGGGCTGTAGGGGTTCAGGCGGTAAGCGCTGCGGCGGAGCCACTAAAAACCTACATGCCTTCTACTGCTGCCGGAATGGCGCGGGTTATTGGTGCCAACGACCGCATCCACATCGGCCATATCGGGCCGCACTGGGAGGGGCAGGGCGGGGTGCATGCCCGATTCCTCATGCAGCACGCGCAGGAGTGGAACGTAGAGTATGTGGCCATCGCCGATATATACACCGTTCACCTGCAGGACGCACAGCAACATATCGGCCTCAAGGACAGTCAGTGCCACATTGACTACCGAGAGATGTTGGAAAAGCACCCGGAGATTGATGTGGTCTGGATAACGACTCCAGAGCACTGGCACGCACAACAGACGATAGACTGCTTGGAGGCGGGTAAGGATGTCTATGTGGAGAAACCGCTCTGTAAGGGGGTCGAGCCGGCCCTCAAGATTAAAGAGACGGTGGAGCGCACCAAACGCGTGCTGCAGATGGGAACGCAGGGGGCAACTGATCCGACCTACCATCGCATCGCGGAGCTGATAAACTCCGGGAAGTACGGTGAAGTTGTTTGGGCACGTGGCTCCTATTGCCGCAACACGCCAAGCGGTGAGTGGGATTACTACCCGTTGGAGCCGCAAGCTACCGAGGAAAATACCCACTGGCATATCTTCGAGCAGCCTTGCAGGCATAAACACCCATTCAGCAAAGACCGATTCTTCCGCTGGCGTAAATACTGGAGCTACTCAGCCGGCATTCAGAGCGACCTCTTTCCGCATGTCCTCGCGCCCTTCCTTATCGCCATCGGAAAGATCGAATGGCCTCGGCGCGTAGTGGCTGCCGGCGACTTACTGCTGCAGAAAGACCGTGAAGTGCCGGATACCGTGCACATGATCATCGAATATCCTTCGCAGTTCACGGTTGTCCTTTCCGGCTCTACGAACAACGACCACGGCTATACCCCGACGATCTGCACCAACAAGGCCACCATCGAGTTCGCGATGTTTGGAGGCGGCAACATCCAGATCATTCCACAGTCGCCCTATGCCGACCAGGTAGACCCGCTCAATGAGCATGTGCCGGGCGCCAGCGAGGCGATAGATAACCACGAAAAGAACTTCCTCGATTGTGTGCGCGATCGCACGAAGGTACCCAACGCCAACGTGGATTTGGCGGCGAAGGTGCAGGTAGCCATCGGGATGGGCGAAATAGCTTATCGCGAGAACCGCGAGGTGCTTTTCGACACCGAACGGCTGCGCCTTATCTAACTAAACGGTACTTTTCGAATAAACCAATGCTGTCCATGGGTACTGTAACCCATGGACAGATGTTTTTTGGGATGAGGGATGTGCAGCGATGCCCGAAGTGCGTTTGGCCTGCTATGCCATGGCCACGCGATTTGAGCTGATTTTGTTGGGAGAAGATGCGGTCTACCTGAGGGCGGCCGGAGAGGAGGCCCTCCAAGAGATCGTGCGCTTCGAGGGGCTTTTAAGCATTTATCGCCCCACCAGTGAGCTGGCACGTATCAACCGGATGGCGGCGGAACGTGCGGTCTACGTGCTGCCGGAGGTGTTCGCCCTCCTCAAGGCCGCGAAGCGGCTGTCTTTGCTTACCGCCGGCGCCTTTGACATGACCGTAGGGCCGCTCGTGCGTTTATGGCGCTTGTGTGGAGAGGCAAACCGAGAGCCTTCCGAAGCGGAGCTTGAGGCGGCACGAGCCGTAGTGGGGATGCAACTAGTGGAGCTGAATGAGGAGGCGAGCACGGTGCGCTTTCTTCACCCTGGGGTCTCGCTTGATCCCGGCGCTATAGGCAAGGGCTATGCCGTAGATGTCGCTATGCGGCGCTTGAGGGAAAACGGAATCGCCTGCGCGCTGCTGCATGGCGGCTCGAGCACGGTGTATGCGCTAGGTGCGCCAGAGGGGGAGAGAGGATGGCGGGTAGCCTTGCGCGACCCTAACGGCCATGAACAGGAAGTGGTGGCTGTGGCGGAGTTAAAGAACGCCGCGTTATCGGTGTCGGCGCCGCACGGCAGGTGGTTCGAGGTAGATGGTAGGCGCTACGGACATGTGATTGAGCCGCGCACCGGTCGTCCAATAGAGAGGGTGCAGTTGGCAGCAACCGTCACCGAATGCGCGATGGAGGGAGATGCGATCTCCACGGCCTTGCTTGTTTTAGGTAGTGCCGCACCTACCTGCCTTCAAGAGCCTTTGGCCGTTCGTTCGGCCTTGCTGATAGAGCTGCAGGGGGCGCAACGGCAAATCTATCTGTTTGGAGAGGACTTCTCCGAAACGCAAACGGATTTCCCTATTGTGAAAAAGCCTGTGTTCTCTTAGAGCGATCTTCGCTTTGCTTGGGCATAACGAAGAGAGTGCTCGAATTCGGAGGAGGCGAGCATCGTGTTAAGCCGTTGAAAAAGTGCCAAGGGGGCATTACTTCTTTGGTCAGAAAGCGGTGCGGCGGTTGTAAGGTCGAACTCGGCGGGCCACAGGCCATCCTGACCTTGCATCGTCACAAGGATATGGGCGACGTGCAGCACCTTCTGCAGGGGGGTATAGTCCGCTTCAGAAGTTGAGTCGAGGAGATGCTGGAGAAGCACAACCAGCCGTTCCATCGTCATCACCCGTTGATCGGGCGCCTCGAGAGGAAAGCTATTGCAGAACCACTCCGGAGGCGCCCAAGAAAGGATAGAGATGGAAGAAGCGTTTTGCTTCATCCCCACACATAAGGCTCCTATTGCCCTGGATTGGGGTTCGGGTTATATTCAGCGTTCGGGTTTGCCGAGCCTTGCGGGCCGGTAATCGCGATGTGCTTGGCGATCTCGGCTTTCGTGGCCGCATATTCGGCATCTTTACCTATGTCTTTGCGTTTTTCCCAATCACCACGATAGAAGCCATCCCACCAGTTCTCTTTCGGCGGTTTGTAATCGCGGTCTTCTTGGAACGTGTAGACGACGATGGCATGGTTTGGAAGAACCGGGCAGTGGTATTCACAAAGGCCGCAGCCGGTGCAGAGCTTTTCGTCTACGGTGGGTACGCGCTTGTAGCGGCCACGGTTATCCGGTTTTCCGTCAGGTCCCACATGGTCAATAGGCAACGAGGGATCGCGTGGGAGGGTGTCGTCCCAAGTGTCACGGAAAACGACGGCAGAGTAGGGGCAGACTTCGGCGCAGACAATGCAGTCGCGTCCCCCGTTCCACGCAACACAGGTGGAGTGGTCTACGTTAGCCAAGCCCATTTTGATCTTATATCGCTTGTCCTGCCACGTGAAGGGGCGAATCGCTCCGGTGGGGCACACATCTCCACAAGCGGTGCACTTCTCGGCGCAAGGGCCGATACTCGGCACGAGGATGGGGGTCCATAAGCCCTCAAGCCCCGTATCGAAAGTCGCCGGCTGCAGGGCGTTGGTGGGGCATACACGCATACATTCCGCGCAGCGCGTACAGGCAGCCAGGAATTCGCTTTCGGGCAAGGCTCCCGGTGGGCGCATCGCTTTGTTGTTGCGGTTGTAGCGTCGCATGACCCCTTGATATTCGCTTGCATTGGCCTTAACGGCGCTGCCCCAAAGGATACCGGCGGCGATGGCCGCGATGACGCCTCGACGCCCAAGGTCTATTTCGGTCTGCGGTTCGGGGCGGGGAGCGGTGCCTTTTGGTGCGAGGTGGAGGGCTTCTTTAAGGGAGGCCGGCACTTTCGCTTGAATCTGGATGACATCGGTAGGACAGATCGTTTCACAGCGGAAGCACTGGATGCATTCGCTGATACTATGCATTACCGGCCCCTTGGCGTTCTTGTCGAGGTTCTCATAGGAGCCCATGCGGGACTGGATTTCACACTTTTTGCAGTGAATGCACCCATCCATCTTAATATAGTGCCGCAGCCACGAGATGCGGGAGATAAGGGCTAGGAGGCCGCCATAGGGGCAGAGGTTACGGCACCAGAAACGCTCTTGATAGCCGGAAAGGGCGATGATGCCGATAAACATCAGCATCACGGGCACCACATTGTAGTAGTGCATGGTAGGGAGGCGCCACAGGTCGGTATTGATGCCTAGATTATAGAGAACAGACCCCACGTGAAGCGCATCGGCGGCGCTAAGGATGCCGTTCCAGATATAGGCGACCGGTGGGTAGACACAGAAGGTAAAGGTGCGGGTGATAAGGGAGATCGGGTCGCCGAAGGCAAGGATATCAATACCGAAGGTCACCGCACCGAGGCCAACTAGCAGGTAGATATATTTCCAGTTACGGAAGCGGCGCGTATCACTACGTTTTTTGCTGTAGAAGAGGCGCCCTTTACGATAAAGCAGTCGGTCGGCAATATCTATGCTGGTGCCGAGCGGGCATATCCAACCACAGAAGATGCGTCCGCCCCAAAGGGTAAGCAGGAGAATGAACAGGCCGGGCCCTATGGCATAGATAGGGATGGTATGGGAGGCCAAGCTGTTTTTGAGAGTGTTGAGGAAATCCATCAACATAAAGATGTTTTTATTGATCCCCCATTTCCCTTCGCTGCCTTGGGTGGTCATGAAGAAGAAAAGCACGAAGAGCAGGAAGGTTGTAATTTGGACTGCGCGGCGTATAAACACGATGCGGTGGGCTGCTTTATTGCCCGGCTCCTGGCGCATCTTACGTTTCTGCTCGGCGGTAAAGCGGGCATAGGCAGCCTCGGTATTGCGCTGTACCACGGTGCCTTGGGAAACCGTTTCTGTAGGTTCGGCAACCTTGTGGGTGGCGCTATCGCGTTTGCGAAGGGCGATGTCTATACCGCGAATCAGCAGGTTGTTGGCAGCCCGCTGCCCGCCGCAGCCACAGTTGCCGCAGCTACAACCACCCGATTTAGGAAACTCCTGAGGTATGTCGGCCATTTCCCCTATCTCCTGCGAAACACTAAGGTTTTAGGCGCCTTGGGCGCCGGCGATCTCACGAATGTTCAATTGGCTGGTATCTATCTGGCCTAGTCCTAGGCTATTGGCGATGATCAGGTGCGGCACCATATCGGGCGTTACTCCCTTCACGGTAAGGAAGCGGGTGCAGTAAGAATCGAGCGCAACCGGATCGAAGCCGGCCACAACGGTATTCGGTTGCGTGGTTTCTCCGGGGCCTTTAGGCCCTCTTGTCTGCAGAACGCGCGTGGCATCGGTTACAACGAGTGTGGGGCGCAGGAAGCAGTTCAGCTCTGCGATGCAGTTATGAAGGCCGTAGCGGTGATAGTCCTTGCGGTTCCAGATACAGCCCATGAGCTTTTTCATGGCGATGGTGATGACGGCGGCCTCGTGGTCTTTCACAACCGGATTGACGATGAAGCAATCGGCCTCGATGATGTCGCGCGGGATGCGTTGGAGGATACGATCGAAGTGATGAAGGGGATCGTATTCGGCTCCGTCCGTAGTATGCGTGGGAACGGCAGAGGAGATATCTACCTCTCGGTACATCGTTGGTTGATCGGGGGAGAGTAGGGTCGCTTTCGTGCCTTTTACCGCATCTTCCGCACCGCAGATTTTGAAAGCGAGTTTCCAGTCATCCAGGGAGTAGTCTATGAGCGTGATACGGGAGGCTCCGGCGCGTTCACAAAGCTGTACGAGGCGACGGATAACATCGGGATGGGTGGTAGCGGCCTGATCGGGGGTTCGCATCCAACCCATATTGGGGCTAATGACCACTTTATCGCCTTTTTTAACGAACTGTTCGATACCTCCAAGCTCGTTGATGGCGCGCTCGGTGATATCTCCGTAGGATTTAGGGTCACCCTCCACGGCGACGATATCGGGGGTTGTAGGAGAGGGTTTTTTGGGGGGGCGCAGTTTAGCGAGTTTGGCGAATCGCTCCTCCTGGAAGAAGGTTAGGCTATAAAGCCCACCGAGGAAAGCCGTTCCACCGGCGATCTCCAGAAGTTTGCGTCGAGATAGCTTTTTTGCATCATCTGCCGACATGTTCAATACCTCCCTTAGGAAACTTAAGGTACTTTGGCAGCGGCTTCACGCACCAGTTTTAGAGCGATGGTGGGATTAACCGCTTTATCTATGCCTATGACATAACGCCCTTTATGAGTTACGACGACATAGCCGCTGAAACGCGTTTTTACGGAAAAGGCGCCTTGCCCCAGTCCTTTCAGCAGAGTCACTTTGGCACCATTGGCGAGCATGAGCGGCTTATCGAGGGCCGACATGTACTGATTATAAGCTTGTTGAGCGGCTGCAGGAGAGGGATAGGCGCAGATAAAAAGCTCAGCATAGCGGCCTGCGTTCGTATAGGTGGCGGAGACACCGTTTTGAAGAAAACGTTGACCGGCAATATCGCGCCTCTGATATTTCTGGCTGAAGGGCACATAGCCTGCTGGCAGCAGGCGGATCATTTCAGGCATCTGCGTGGTGCCGGAAAGCTTCGCTGCAACCGCACGCGCGATGGCTATTTGGGCCGTACGGAAGGAGGCCGGTGCATTGGAAGCCGCGATATTGACGTTTACGTAGTAGGGGCCTTTCCAGAAAGAGAGACCACCGCCCAGAAGATACCCCTGTGCCCCAATGGGGACGAACCTCACCATTTTGGCGGAGGGACTAAGCTGATAGCTATAGTAGCCGAATGCATCGAGTGGGCTACCCATTTGGTAGATATCCACCGTAATAACCTGCGATCCCTTACCACCTGGTGCGTAGATAGCATAGTAACACTGCCGAAAGAGATAGCGTTTAACCGACTGGGCTTGTCCGTCAATATGGTCTTCCAGCGTATTCGGCGTAAAAACCTGAACGGGTCTGGTGAGGCGGAAACCGGCAATGGCCTGCGGAATGGCCGATCGCACATCCGCACGTGCCTCAACGTGTGCCAAGCCTACGGTCATAAGTGCCACCGTGCCGGCCACACCTATCTGTTTTTGAAGCCACCTCGAGCCAGGCGCAACGTGCATGAACTCTTACTCCTCTTTGATATTGGCGCAACTCGAACTGCCTGCGCTTTATTGTAGTATACCGCCTATTGTCTTTCGACGCTCTATTGAGGCGAGAAGTTACATAAATTCTATGATATCTCCATCTTGGTCGGCTCCTCAGGAGGGGATGGTGTTTCCTTCCACTCCTTAAGTCGCCGAGCTTTTCGCACCACAACGGTCTCCGTAGGGGAGGGAGAAGACTGAGGAAGACCGGTTTGTTGCGGCTCATCATCTCGGCCTATGAGGCTGGCGATGAGGGCGGCTATGCCTGTAACGATGAGCAACAGGGAGCGCATTTCATGAGACCAGAGGTAGGTACGCACGCCCATGCCGGTGAAATAGAGGCCGACGGCTGCAAAGTAGCTGCGACGCGCCCAAGAAGTATTCGGGCGAAAGGCTTCGAGTAGGGCGGCGATGACAGCTAGAGCCATGACGAGTTCAAGCATGAGGGCACGAACCGTGAGAACCCACTCGTAGTTAAGGCCTGGTGGCAAAGGACGGGCGATACGGTAGGTATCGTAGCTTAGAAAGGCGATGGCATAGCAGAAGGTAATGATCAGGATTCGCCGAAGTACGGCGATGAGAAGCGCACTGAGGATAAGTACGAGCACAATAGGCAGAAGCGTTGCATGAGTGCGGCTCCATGTGATAAGCTGTATCTGATGCGATACCGCCCATCCGGCTAACAGAGCCGGAAAAATAGAAAGAGCCGCCTTGCTTAAGAGTATTCGCATCGTTGACCCTCCAACCCCATTTTCGGAGGTTTCCTGCTCCTATCTCTATTTTATCACAACTTTTACCGTGATGCCATCGCATCTTTTACTGGCCTGAAGGGATGATGCCCAAAAAGTTTGGCGGCAGGCAGGATTTTGACGGAGAATGGAGTATATTAAAAAGTGCCTGACCAAACGTTCGTTCAAATGCGCGAAGAAAAGGAATTCCTCCTTAGCATGGTGAACTTACCTTATTACAAAACACCTGCTAGGAGGAAAATGTGGAGACTTTAAAGCCCCAAGTGGCCGTACAGCTTATTGTCTTTGGCGCGAAAGCGCATGATGACATCGAGGGAACGCTTAGAGAGGTGGCTGCGGCCGGCTATGGCGCATTCGAGGGGGGCCATCTTTTCGCCATGCACGGCGAGGCACGCATACGAAGCCTGCTAGATGCCTTGCACCTGGGCGTGTCGGGCGCGCATTTCGGCTATGGAGAGTATGCCGATGATGCCAATCTTGAAGGTATCATTTCCTACGCCAAAGCACTCGGCATCGAAAACGTAATGTGCTCCGGTGTGGCCGCCGGCACCCTAGAGGGCTACCTCGCTTCGGCCCGGCGCTTCAATGAGGTTGGACGACGTTTGGCCGATCAGGGCATCGCTTTCAACTACCATAACCATGATTGGGAGTTCAAAGACCTCGGTGGGGGCACCACGGGTATGCAGATACTCGCACAAGAGACCGATCCCCGTTACGTTCGTTTTAATCTCGATGTCTTCTGGCTCTACTATGCCGGCCAGAACCCTGCAGCGTTCATTCGCGAGCACGCCCGGCGGGCCGGCTATTTCCATTTTAAGGATGGGCGACGCCTCGTTGGGGCCGATGGAAAAGCCACGCCGGAGTTTCTGGAGCTTGGAAGGGGAGAGGTTCCTCTCGAAGAGGCCTATGCGGCAGCCCAAGAGGTGGGTGCACGCTGGATCGTCGTGGAGCAGGATAGGTCGCAACTCCCGCCTTTAGAGGCCATCACGATCAGTCGAAACTATCTGCGAGAGCACTTCGGAATCTGAAGCCATCTGCGCTCGCGTTCTATAGGCGAACGTCAGCTTTATTACATATAGCGAACCAAGGAGGTTTTCATGTCGAAAGCATTGCGGTTTTTCGTCCGTTGGACGTCCGTTTTTCTCGTGTTGCCCTTGTTATGCTTCACAGGATGCGGAACAAACGGCCCAAAGTACATGCTGATCACCAACGGCGTCTCTCCTTTCTGGGATGCGATGGTTAAGGGGATGCAGGAGGAAGCAAAGCAACTGCACGTAAATGCGGACTGGCGCGGACCCAACCCATCGGAAAACACGGTTCAAATTCAGCTGTTCAACGACGCTTTGGCCGCGCATGTGGATGGAATCGGGCTTTCCGCTATAGACCCCAACGGCATTACACCCACCATCAACAAAGCGGTGGATTCCGGATTGCCCGTCATCTGCTTCGACTCGGACGCACCCAACAGCAAGCGGCTTGCCTACTTGGGGACGAACAACTACGAGGCCGGTTACATTGCCGGCAAGGCCGCCCTCAAGCTTTTTCCGCACGGGGGCAAGTTGGTCGCCTTCGTTGGCACCATGAGCCAGGATAACGCCCGCCAGCGCTACAACGGTTTTCTCGATGCCATTAAGGGAAGCAACGTGCAGTTTATCGCGCCACCCTATCAGGACAATCAGGATAAAGGAATGGCACGCTCTAACGTGCAGGACGCGATCACACGTTATATGAGCAAGGGACTCAACGGGTTGGTGGGGCTTTACTCCTACAACGGACCCGCCATCATTGCCGCCCTTCAAGCACAAAATTTGCGCAGTAAGTTCAAGGTGATCTGCTTCGACGGAGACCCGGCTACATTGAAGGGGCTGGAGCAGGGCATGGTAGACCTCACCGTGGTGCAGAAACCGTTTCAGTTTGGGCGTCTCTCCATTGAACTGCTGAACCTGCTGCATCAGAACCATAACAATGTGGATGCAGCGCTGCAGCAGATGATGCCCGAATTGAAGAGTTTAGACATGAAAGTAGATATGCAAAAACACACCATTGATACCGGCGTTACCGTGGTAACTCCGGCGAATGCGGAGGCCTTTATCAATGATCTGCACGCCCACGGGCTTTCATCAACTTAGGGGTGGGGAACCTTATGGAGACGACCGAAGCATCACGTTTACGCGAGCCTCTTTTTAATTGGCGCCGCCTCTTACTTGCGCGAGAGAGCAGCGTGGTTATTGTGTTGGTGCTGTTGTGTGTGGCGCTCATCTTCTCCCCTGCGCGCGATACCTTCTACAGTCGCCAAAACATTCAAAACATGCTCCTACAGATCGCGCTGCTGGCGATATTTTCTATTGGTGAGACGCTGGTCATCATCACGGCAGGCATAGACCTCTCATTAGGCTCTCTCATCGCTTTTAGCGGCATGGTGTTGGCGATGACGGCGACGCATTTGCCACCTACCATTGCCGTGCCAACGGCGATTGTGGTGGCGCTTGCCGTTTCCCTGCTGATAGGTGCGGTTCATGCTTTGCTGATAGGCAAATTGCGTTTGCCGGCCTTTGTGGTGACCCTGGCCTCTCTTACGATATTGAGGAGCCAGGCGCAATTGATGAACGGGCAGCTACCGGTTCCCATCTCAAAGTATCCGTTTCTTATCAACTTGGCGAACGGGCAGCTTTTTAAAGGCACCTTCTTTGCCGTGCCGATTCCTGCGGTACTTCTGCTGATCATCGCCATTGCGGCCCACTTCATCCTCACCCGTACCCGCATAGGGCGCTATATCTATAGCCTTGGGGGGAACGAACAGGCCACAAGGCTCTCCGGAGTGAATATTCTCGGGGTGCTCCTCTTTGCCTACTGCGCCAGCGCTTTTTTGGGAGGTGTGGCCGGAATCCTCTACGCGGGTTATGGTCAGCAGGGCGACCCTCAAAACGGGCTTGGATACGAGCTTAATGCGGTGGCTGCCGCCGTTATTGGCGGGGCGAACCTTATGGGGGGGGAAGGGAGCGTGATAGGAACGGTGCTTGGAGCCTGTCTCCTGCAGATGATCCTAAGCGCCATCAACCTCACGATTAACAACCCTACCCTCTGGCAAGGGACAGTGGTGGGCGGAGTGTTGTTGGTGGCCGTGCTCGTGACCGCCATTCAGCAACGCAAGAACCGCTCTTAAAACAGCCATGGGGCGGGGAGAGCAGAAACCTTTTGCCCCATGGTATGCTTGCTCTACAGTGCAGCGATAATTGCATCGGTGATCTGATCGGTGGTAGCCTCGCCGCCCATATCGCGGGTTCGCACCTTCCCAGCCTCCATCACTTTCATAACGGCGTTTTCGATGCGGTTGGCAGCCTCCTGTTCCCCTAGATGACGCAGCATCATCACCGCAGAAAGGATAAGGGCGATCGGGTTGGCAATACGGCGCCCGGCGATGTCGGGCGCGGAGCCGTGGACGGCCTCGAACAGCGCGATGCCGCCCTCGCCGATGTTGGCCGAGCCGGCAAACCCAAGGCCGCCGATCAGCCCGGAGGCGAGATCGGAGAGGATATCTCCGTAGAGATTTTCCATGACCATCACGTCAAAACGCTCCGGGCGCATCACCATGTTCATACAGGTTGCGTCTACGATCATCTCCTCATATTCGATTTCAGGAAACTCGCGTGAGATACGCCGGAGACATTCAAGGAAGAGGCCATCGGCGAGTTTCATGATGTTCGCTTTATGAACCGCAGTAACCTTTCGGCGACCGTGGCTTTTGGCATACGAGAAGGCATAGCGCCCAATGCGTAGGCTGGCCGCCTCGGTGATGATCTTAAGGCTCTCGACCACGCCGGGCACCACGATGTGTTCGAGGCCGGAGTAGAGGTCTTCGCTATTTTCACGGATGATCACGAGGTCTACATGCTCGTAGCGCGACGGGACGCCGGGAATGGTGCGTGCCGGCCGCACATTGGCGTAGAGATTAAGCCGTTTGCGCAGAGTGACATTGGCGCTGGGGAAGCCCACGCCTACCGGTGTGGTGATAGGCCCTTTCAGGGCGACACGGTTCTTGAGAATGGAGTGAATGACCTCGTCGGGCACCGGCGTGCCGTATTTGGCCACCACCTCGGCGCCGGCCTCCATACGTTCCCATTCGCATTCCACTCCGGCAGCCTCCACCACACGGACGGCGGCCTCGGTGACTTCAGGGCCAATGCCGTCGCCGGGGATAAGGGTTATGGTATGTTTCACCCGCTTTTCTCCTCTCGCAAAGCTCTGCAATTAACTTTACTCTATTTTCGGTTCTCGGCATAGGGTTCTGCGCAGCAAGATTCCGGCAAAAGTAGGTAGAATGGATAGAGACTGCAGGAAAAGGAAAGATGAAGGCTCATCAACGTTCCAAGGAGCTTTATGAGCGCGCGGTAAAGGTTATTCCCGGTGGTGTGAACTCGCCGGTGCGCGCTTTTCGTGCTGTGGGGGGCGACCCTGTTTTTATTCAACGCGGAGAGGGCGCCTACCTCTACGATGTAGATGGCAATCGCTATCTCGACTGTATCGGCTCATGGGGGCCACTGCTTTTAGGGCACGCGCACCCCGACATTTTGAGCGCCATTAGCGCGCAGTTGCCGCACGGCACCACATTTGGCGCTCCCACCGAGTTGGAGGTTCAATTTGCCGAGGAGCTGTGCGAGGCCGTGCCGTCCCTGCAGAAGGTACGGCTTGTTTCTTCGGGCACAGAGGCCACGATGAGTGCCATTCGCGTTGCAAGGGGCTACACGGGGCGCGATGTTATCGTGAAGTTCGAGGGGTGTTATCACGGCCACGCCGATTTTTTGTTGGCCAAGGCCGGTTCCGGGGTAGCCACGTTGGGCTTGCCGGAGTGCGCGGGGGTGCCTGCAAGCATTACGGCCAACACGCTAACCCTTCCTTATAACGACGTCCAGGCCTTACATACCGCCTTTAAAGAGCACGGCTCTGCCATTGCGGGGGTGATCGTGGAGCCGGTCGTTGGCAATATGGGGTGTGTGCCGCCAACACCGGGTTTTTTAGAGGCCTTACGGGAAGTAACCCAACGACACGGTGCGCTCCTGCTCTTCGACGAGGTGATGACCGGGTTTCGACTCGCCTATGGCGGCGCGCAGGAGCGATTCGGCATTATGCCCGACCTCACGATGCTAGGCAAAATCGCCGGCGGAGGCCTACCATTAGGGGCTTTTGGAGGCCGCGCCGACATTATGGATATGGTTGCGCCGGTAGGGCCGGTCTATCAGGCCGGTACTCTTTCGGGCAACCCTGTGGCCGTAGCAGCGGGTTTGGCTACGGTTCAAACGCTGAAAGCGCGTCGCCACGTTCTCTACGAGCGTCTCGATGCGATGGGGAGTAAGTTGAGCGATGCGCTCCGTTACGCTGCCGAGGAGGCGGGCGTGCCGGTTGTCGTTAACCAAATAGGAAGCATGATCACCGTTTTCTTTACAGACCTACCGGCGGTGAGCAACTATGCGCAGGCCAAAACCTCAAATACACAACGCTTTGCTCGATGGTTTCGTACGCTTCTGGAAGAAGGGGTCTACTGGCCGCCCTCTCAATTCGAGTCGGCCTTTCTCTCGGATGCCATGAGCGAGGAGGATATTTTCCGGCTTATTGAGGCTGCACGGGTTGGCTTTCATAAAGCAAGAGAGGTTGCATGATGGCGAAGGGGCGCAGAAGGTACCGCCCAACGGGCGCGGAGTTACTGGCACGCATCTTGTTTAACATGCCGTTCGTTTTCGGAGTAGAGTGGTTGCTGTTTACCCTGCTTCAGGTTCGCTCCTTCTTCCCACCTGGCAGTGATGGCCTTTTGGCACGGCTTTGGATGGCCGCCGAGTTGACGCCTTCGATGGCCGTTGGGTTTGGTCTTTTTTGGTATTGGCTTGTGCTCATAGGGCGCTCTCATAAGGGGCCTTGGGGAGCGGCGATACTTTACAGCCCTTTGATAAGCGTTCCCTCCGTTGTTGTCGCCGGTGCCTTGGCAGGTTGTTTGATGGGAGTGCCGTTTTGGGGCATGTTGCTGGCTCTCGCTGCGCTCGTGCTCAATCCGCCATTGCTCTTTGCCCAGCTTTTTGCAGGCATCACAATCGGTTTATGGATGGGATATTCGGCAGACACCTGGATTCAGGAAAACCGCTCTATATCTAATGAGAGTTCTCCAAAAGACGACAAATAGACATACCGATGCAGATTCTCGGCGTAGATACGGGGGGCACCTTCACCGATTTTGTGGTGCTTGATGCAGAGCGTCTTCATGTGTTAAAGGTTCCTTCTACACCGGATGATCCCTCACGCAGCCTGCTGATAGGTTTGGCGCAACTGCAGTCTGATGGCATACTGCAAGCAGGTTTTTCCTTGGTGCACGGAACTACGGTGGCCACGAACGCTCTCTTGGAACGTCGTGGGGCCTCAACGGCGCTTATCACCACGAAGGGTTTTCGCGATGTGTTGGCCATAGGCCGGCAGGCGCGTAAACAGCTCTATTCCCTTGCGCCAAGCCCGCATCCATGTCTCCTAAGCCAAGAGAGGCGCTTGGAGGTCAACGAGCGCCTCGATGCCATGGGCAACATTCTTCTTCCTTTGCAGGAGGGGGAAGTAGAGACCTTTCTGGAGCATTTGCAAGCGGAGCAGGTCGAAGCGATCGCCGTTTGCTTGCTCTTCTCCTACCTGAATCCTGCCCACGAGCGCCACATTGGGGAGCTAGCGCGAAGCAGGGGTTTTTGGGTTTCGCTCTCGCATGAGGTAGCGCCGGAGATGCGGGAGTATGAGCGCACCTCTACAACCGTTGTGAATGCCTATGTGGGACCGATTATGGAGCGGTATCTGCGACGGCTGTCCGAGCAGATTGGTTTGTATGGCTGCCGTGGGTTGCGCGTGATGCAGTCGGATGGAGGGTCGCTTTCAGCGGAGGAGGCGGGGCAGAAAGCGGTGCGAACGGGTCTTTCCGGCCCCGCGGGGGGCGTGATCGCAGCCGCGAAATTGGGAAAGCTTTTAGGTTATACCAATCTCATCTCCTTCGATATGGGGGGAACCAGCACGGACACGGCCTTGATAGAGAACGGCGCTTGTGTTACGCAAACGGAGGGGGAGATCGCGGGGTTACCTGTGCGCATTCCCATGTTAGCGATTCACACGGTGGGGGCCGGCGGCGGTTCGATTGTGCACCTAGATGCCGCGGGGGCGTTGCGGGTGGGGCCGCGCAGTGCCGGCGCCTATCCGGGGCCGGTGGCTTATGGTACAGGGGAAGAGCTTACGGTAACGGATGCCCATGTGCTGTTGGGGCGTCTGCCCGCCGAGGTGCGTCTTGGAGGGGCATTGGGGCTAGATCGGGCGCGTGTGGAGGCTGCATTCGGGAAGTTGGCTAAACGGCTTGGGTTGGCGCCGGAAGCTGTTGCGGCAGGGGCGATAGCCGTGGTCAATATGGCGATGGAGCGTGCTTTGCGCCGTATTTCGGTGGAGCAGGGGCGCGACCCGGCCCAGTTCACCCTACTCTGTTTTGGGGGTGCCGGTGGACTTCACGCTTGCGAGTTGGCGGAAGCTCTGGGCATTCCCCAGGTGCTTGTCCCTCCATGCCCCGGCGCGTTCTCGGCGCTTGGGTTGGCTTTAGCCGATATTCGCCGCGAGTATGTTCATGCGCTGCCCCTCGGCCAAGGAGTGCCCACGTGGGGGGCGGTCAATGAAGGCTTTCGCAGTTTGTATCGGATGGCAGAGGAAGAGATGCGTCGGGAGGGGTTAGCACCGGGCGATTGGGAAGCAAAGCCTTTTTTAGAGATGCGCTACCGGGGTCAGGGGCATGCGTTGCTCCTGCCAAAACCTATGCACGGCGGGCTGTCGGCCGCGATGAAGGCGTTTCATAAAGCGCATGAGGCGCAGTACGGTTATGCGGCCCTGGGTGAGCCTGTGGAGATAGTGGGGTTAAGGCTGGTGGCGACGGCGGCGCTGGCGCCGACTCAGTTTTCGCTTGTGCCTCAAACAGGTGTATGGAGTCCGTTGCCTTCATCGGTGCCTCTCTATGAAAACGGGAGATGGATTGCTGTGCCCCTTTACAACCGGTTCCATGTGCCGATAAGGCCAAGTGGGTTGGCCGGCCCTTGCATCCTAACCCAAACCGATGCGACGATCTGCGTTCCCACGGGCTGGCGTTGTTATCAGCAGGCCTTTGGCTGTCTGCTACTCAGAAAACAGAATACATAGTTCTACATAAATAGGGTATAATAGGCCTTGTGCGGGTATAATAAGTACTTGTACCTCTAAAAAGCAAAGGGGTTTGGAGACAACTTTGGCGGACGATAAACTATCTACAGAAGGGCAAAACGGATCTGAGCTAAGGCTGATCGAGGTGGACATAGAGCAGGAGCTGCGGCGCTCCTACTTAGGCTATGCCATTTCGACTTTGGTATCAAGGGCCTTACCGGATGCACGAGACGGTTTTAAGCCGGTGCAACGCCGCATTCTCTATGCGATGCGTGAGCTTGGGATAGGCCCGGGTTCCGCTCGGGTGAAGTCGGCCAAGGTGGTGGGCGAATGCATGGGGAACTACCACCCTCATGGCGATGCGGCCATCTACGCTACGCTCGTGCGCATGGCGCAAGATTTTAGCTATCGCTATCCCATGATCGATCCGCAGGGGAATTTTGGCTCTATTGACGGCGATCCACCTGCCGCGATGCGTTATACCGAGTGTCGGCTTACCCCGCTGGCCATGGAGATGATGGAGGACATCGATCGTGATACGGTGGATTTCATGCCCAATTACGATCAGTCGAGGCAAGAGCCTATTGTCTTTCCTGCCAAGTTCCCGAACCTGCTTTGCAACGGCGCGGAGGGCATTGCGGTTGGAATGTCCACCAGCATTCCACCGCACAATCTTCGGGAGGTTGTTGAGGCTTCTATCTACATGCTCGATCATCCCGATGCCACGCCAGACGACCTTTTGCGTTTCATCCCCGGCCCCGATTTTCCCACCGGGGCGTTAGTTTTGGGCACAAAAGGGGTGCGGGAGGCCTACCGCACCGGCCGTGGTCGCATTGTGATGCAGGCAAACCTTCAGATCGAGCCGATGGATGGAGGGCGCAACGCCATTGTGGTCACCGAACTGCCTTATCAGGTGAACAAGGCACGCCTTATCGAGCATATCGCGGAGTTGGTGCGCCATAAGCGGGTGGACGGCATCACCGACATCAACGATTTTAGCGATCGTAACGGCATGCGTATCGTTATCGAGTTGCGCCGTGATGTGGTGCCCAACCGCATTGTTAATTTCCTCTTAAAGCACACGGCACTACGGCAAACCTTTGGAGCCATTATGCTGGCCCTTGTTAACGGGCAGCCTCGTATTCTCAACCTCGCCCAGATCATTCGGGCCCACCTGGAACATCGGCGCGAGGTCATCGTTAGGCGTACGCGCTATGAGTTGGCGCGTGCACGCCATCAGGCGCACATTCGCGAAGGCCTTCAGATCGCTCTTAACTTTCTCGATGAGATCATCGCGCTCATACGACGCTCGCAAAGCAGTGAAGAGGCGCGGTCCGAGATGTGCGCACGCTTTAATCTCACGCAGATTCAGGCTGATGCCATTCTCAGCATGCAACTGCGTCAGCTCGCCCGCCTAGAACGCCAGAAAATCGAGGACGAGTATCGTCATCTGCTGCGAGAGATCGCAGCCCTAGAGGATATTCTGGAAACGCCCGCCCGTGTTACCAAGATGATCAAAGACGAACTGCGAGCCTTACGCGATAAGTACGGCGATGAGCGGCGCACCCGAATTCTTCAGACCGAAGCGGACGAGATCACCGAAGAAGACCTCATTCCTGAAGAGAAAACCTTGGTAACCATCTCGCGAGATGGCTATATCAAGCGCGTTCCGCTCGATACCTATCGCACGCAACGGCGTGGTGGGAAGGGCGTGCAGGCCGCGAAACTGAAAGAGGAAGACCAGATATCGCACCTGTTTGTGGCCACCACAACCCACTATATTCTGTTTTTCACCGATAAGGGGCGGGTCTACCGTTTGAAGGCCTATGAGGTACCTCAGGTGAGCCGCCAGGCGCGTGGGCAGCATATCAACAACTTCATCCAAACGGAGGCCGGCGAACAGATCACGGCGATACTGCCCATTAAAGATATCAACGGGCCGGGTTATCTCCTCATGGTCACTCAAAACGGCGAGGTGAAACGTACCGCCCTGTCGGAGTTTGCCAACCTACGTGCCAACGGCCTGATCTGTTTTGATATCGAGGAGGGGGATAGCCTGAAATGGGTTCGCCATACAAGTGGCAACGACGAGATCATTCTAGTAACACGTGAGGGGCTTTCCATTCGCTTCCCCGAAACGGATGTACCGGAACGCGGGCGTGCCGCGGGCGGTGTGCGCGGGATCGAGTTGCGCGACCCGGCCACCAAAACACTGCGTGACGTTGTGGTAGCCGTGGCCATCGTGCGGCCGGAGGATCGCGATGCACAGTTGCTGGTGGCCAGCGAAAATGGCTTTGGAAAACGCACCGATCTCGATTCGTATCGCATCCAGTCGCGAGGGGGGCGGGGCATCATCACCATGAACGTTACGCCGCGAACGGGCAAGATCGTAGATGCGGTGATCGTGCGCCCAGAAGATAAGCTCATCTTATTGACGGAAAAAGGGGTAGCGATTCGTATAGATGTGGCCAGTATTCGGCTTGCAGGTCGCAGCACTCAAGGCGTAAAGCTGATTGACCTCGCAGAGGGCGATCGGGTGGCTACCATCGAGCGCCTATTGGAAACGGACTTGGCCGATGAGGAGGGCGAAGGGGAGGAGGTCGCTTCGTCCGCTGCGGGTAAGTAGTCGTCTAAAGCTATGTTGAAGCTGTTTCGATTGCACGAACGTACTCTTAGTGGTTCCTTCTGAGAAAGGAACACCCTCATGAAAGGGGGCCTGCCGGCGATGTTTTCCCGGATGCGTGAAGATATACAGACCGTTTTAAGAAAAGACCCCGCGGCGCGTAACGTACTGGATGCCTTGCTTTACCCGGGTTTGCACGCCATTTGGTCGCATCGAATCGCGCATTGGTTGTGGACTCATCGTTGTTGTTGGCTGGCACGCCTTCTCTCGCAGATAACACGCTTTTTCACACATATCGAAATCCATCCGGGGGCGAAGATCGGACGTCGGCTGTTTATTGACCATGGCGACGGTGTGGTAATAGGCGAGACGGCGGAGATCGGTGACGACGTTCTGCTTTACCATAACGTGACCCTTGGGGGAACGAGCCTCGAACGCAAGAAACGCCATCCGACTCTAGGAAATAACGTGTTGGTGGGCATGGGAGCCGCCATTTTGGGACCTGTAACCATAGGGGACAATTGCCGCATTGGAGCCAACGCGGTTGTCAATAAAGACATTCCACCAAACTGCACGGTGGTCGGCATTCCGGGGCGCATTGTGCGTCGTGATGGCATTCGTGTTAGCGATGCCGAAAGCCCTGTTATGGATAACGTTATTAACCGTGTAGACCCTCAGGATGTGGTTATTCAGGAGTTGCGTAGGCGATTAGAGCTGCTCGAGCAGCATAATGAGAGGCTTGAGGAGCTTATTCTGCGCATGGAAAGGCAACTCTCTGCCGCTAACGTGCCTTACGATGCCCCGCAAGAGGTAGCTCCGTGCTGCTGCCATTGCCATGAAGGAGAGCGAAACGAGCCGTGATCGCCTTCCATACCGAATTATTGAGCTGGAGGTTGATGTAATGTCTCGCGCGGATCGGCACCTGTTGCAACGTATATCTGCGTGGCGCCAAGGAAAGGGGCTACTGAGCCTTTTCTTTCTCCTGCCGCTTCCGCTGTTGGCAATTGGCAGCTCCCTATTTTTTCTGTACGCTCATCGTCTCCACTCCGAAGATACTATCGCTCCAGGCGTTCATCTCTTTACGTTAGACCTTGGCGGCAAGACACCGGAGACGGCAAGAGACGCGATACTGCAGTGGGCGCAGGATAGGTGCGCAACGCTCTTTGCTTTGCATGCGCAGGGGATAGCCAATAGCCCGTCGGTCTCGATGCGGGCAAGAACACTAGGGCTTGGCATTGATGTCGACTCTACGCTCCAAACTGCCGAGCAGGCTGGACAAACAGGATGGCTATCTAAAATAGTCTCTCTTGTAAGGCCATCCAAATCGGACACCCCTATTACACCCACGATCACGGTTGACCAGAAGCAGCTTCACGAGGCGCTGACTCACGTGGCGCATCTCACGCAAGTTCCGGCCATCAATGCGAAGATCGTGCTGCTTCCGAAGGGAGGTTTTGGGCTAAAACATGAGGTGCCGGGGCGAGCCATAGATGTAGACGCAGCGGCGCCAATCGTCACACATGCTTGGCAACAGTTCAATACGCCATCTTCTTCAAGCGCAGGTACGACAGGTGGAAGGGGTGCGACAACAACAGGAAACACCGGCAGTCTGCTCGATCTCAACCTACCTACTCAGGCGGTACAGCCGCGCATCACCTATGACCTCTTACACACTATAGATGGAAAGCTCTCGTCTTATAGCACCTGGTACGCTGAGGGGAAGCGGGGACATAACATTGAGGTGGCTACCGAAAAGATAGATGGAACCCTATTATTGCCCGGCCAAATCTTTTCTTTTAACGAGACGGTGGGGCCTCGCGTGCTGTCCAGTGGTTTCGATGTGGCCCCGGTTATTATTCATGGGCAGTTGCAACCGGGGGTGGGGGGCGGAATCTGCCAGGTATCGGGCACCCTTTACAATGCCGCCTTGAAGGCCGGGTTAAAAACTGTGCTTCGCAATCACCACTCGTTTCCCGTTTCCGATGGGGGCATTCCCACCGGTCGCGATGCGACCGTCGCCTATGGGGAGCTAGATATGCGCTTCCAGAACAGTTTGCCCTATCCCGTCTACATCATCGGACGGGCGCATGGAGGCTTACTGACTTTCGATATTTTTGGGCATGTCGATCCGAATCGCAAAGTGGAACTCGTGCGTGGGCGCCTTCATGAAGGCGATGTGCCCGTAGAGATTATTCATGATCCCAAGCTGCCTCCGGGACGTCGGATTGTGGAACAGGAGGGGCGCCCGGATGTGCGCACCGTGTGGTACCAGATCATCCGTGTAGATGGCAAGGTGGTGAGTCGGGATGTGATTCCATCACACTACGAAGCGCAGCCGGAGATCGTGCGCGTTGGCGTGAGAGTGCAGCCCGCTCCACCCCCTGTACGGCGTCCACCATCCACACAGCCTGCTCAACTTCCTACGCCACCCTAACCCCATCCGCTTGTCCTCGCGGACGGCAACGCAGCGGTCTTAGTGGTCTTCCCTCTCCCTGTAGGGTGGGGCGCCCTGGCCAGAAAATCTCGCTATTTTCTGGGGACTCCTGTGTCGGTCTTGAAGAGTCCGTGAAATAGACGCCTGTCATTTCGAGCGGAGGGCGAGATGAACCACTGTCATTTCGAGCCGATGATACAACTGTCATTTCGAGCCGCAGGCGAGAAATCTTAAGTTTCACTTCCCACAAGCTCTGAGGAATAGGGATGAGGCTGCCAATCTCACGGTTCTAGAGGCAGTTTACTAAGCAAGCCTATCTCATTCGCCCCCCTATCCCGTTCTTTCCCCCGATTCGGGAGGTGCTAGCGCACGGCGATGCAGCGGCCAGAGAAAAAGACGCCTAAGGGAATAAAACAGGCCGCTGAGGGGGAGGGCGTCGGCCTTGAAGTGCCGGTGAGATAGACGCCTGTCATTTCGAGCCGAAGGCGAGATGAACCACTGTCATTTCGAGCCGAAGGCGAGAAATCTTGAGTTTCCATTCCCACCAGTTCTGAGGACGAGGCGTCGGGCTTGAGGGGGAGGACGTCGACCTTGATGGGCGGGGGTGAGGGCTGTAGAGGCGGACAGCAATGCAGCGGCCAGAGAAAAGACGCCTAAGGGAATAAAACAGGCCGCAGAGGTGCTTGGTTAGTTTTGAATGAAGAGAGGGGGCTGGTGTAGTAAGTTGCCCATTCTAGAGCCAATTAGCAAGACATGCCAACGGGAAACAAGCTTCCCTTTCTGAACAAAGCGATAGCAAACCGGAGGTCCCTCGCCCGTCGCAAGATGGGTGCGACCTGACATCAAGGCGCCGCACTCCGCACCACCAAGAGAGGCTTAACGTAGTAAAACTCTACCTTGCGGCAAATAACCAAAAACTTAGGTACATTATCACCCTAGGCCTTAATGCTATGAGGAGTTCACCATGGAAGATGAGGTGTTGCTGCAAGTAAATGACTTGCGTAAGACTTACGACGATGTTACGGCCGTGGACGGAGTGAGCTTTACCATTAAAAAGGGCGAGATATTCGGCCTTCTGGGACCTAATGGTGCCGGCAAAACCACCACCATCCACATTCTCGCCGGTATCTTGCCTCCTACCTCCGGATGGATTCTTTTTGAAAGTGTGCCCTACCGATCCACTCCAGAAGAGCGCAGTCGGTTTGGGGTGGTTCCACAGGAGTTGGCCATCTATGCCAAACTCACCGGAAGAGAGAACCTTTTCTTCTTCGGCAGGCTCTATGGTCTGCATGGTGCGATGCTCACTCGCCGCGTGGCCGAGGTGCTTGAGCTTGTTGGCCTTTCCGAGCATGCCGACCGTCTTGTGGAAAAATACTCCGGCGGCATGAAACGTCGTCTCAATCTAGCCGCAGGGCTTCTACATGCGCCCCAACTCTTACTGCTAGATGAACCCACCGTTGGAGTCGATCCGCAGTCGCGCAATCATATCTTTGAGGGAATCCGTGCCCTGAATCGAAACGGCCTCACCATTCTCTACACCAGCCACTATATGGAGGAGGTTCAGTTGCTTTGCGACCGTGTAGGCATTATAGATAGAGGTAAGCTCATCGCCTGCGACACCGTAGCCAACCTTATCGCCCGCCAAGGTGGCTCTACCATCGAGTTGGTGATCGAGGGGAAAGAGGCCGGCCTGGGGGCTCAGCAGAGCGAGGACGAACTGAAATCAGCTCTTGCCTCGGTTCCCCTTGTGGACGCCATTGAAATAAAGGAAGGCTCGCAGGAAGCCCCTGGACAACATGTCATCACGGTATATAGTGCAAAACCCTATCACGCTCTGCCTGAGCTAGTACGTCTTCTAAACTCCTATCATCTTCCCATCGTCTCTATCAACATCAAACAACCCACCTTAGAGGACGTATTTCTTTCTCTTACCGGCAAGCATTTGCGAGATTAGGCACAGCAACGGCAATTATCACATTCAAATCCAAAGTCCTGCAGAGTGCGTAAGCGTGTTTCTAGCTTCTACCCCCACTTTCTGGAGAGAGGAGAACGATAAGTTCCTAACGGTTCCTTTGACTACCGATTCCTTAATGAATCTTTCAAAAATCTGGGCGTTTAGAATGCGCTGCTATATCCAAAAATCTCTTCGATTTTTTAAATCCTCTCCTGCTTGCACTTTTGTAGGGGGAAGCTTGACACACTTTGCTATACTGCTCTAAAACGAAAGACCAACCACAACCGCCCCCTTTCTTTCTAATAGGGGGAAAGGGCGGGATAGGGGGGCGAATGAGATAGGCTTGCTTAGTAAACTGCCTCTAGAACCGTGAGATTGGCAGCCTCATCCCTATTCCTCAGAGCTTGTGGGAAGTGAAACTTAAGATTTCTCGCCTT
>Ga0209061_1001425_pt1 | contig 39968 bp, 37 predicted proteins | sample Coa_R1_10_FD_187157 | JGI IMG/M metagenome (GOLD analysis project Ga0209061, IMG submission 187157) | Surface soil microbial communities from Centralia Pennsylvania, which are recovering from an underground coalmine fire - Coalmine... | ecosystem: Environmental > Terrestrial > Soil >... | reverse complement strand
TGTCACCCGCCGTCTGCCCGGCCCCGCGCTCGACCAGCTTGCCGAGCGCCACACCGTCGAGGTCTGGGAGCAGCAGCTGCCTCCCGACCGAGCCTCGCTTGAGGCCGGCGTGCGCAACGCGGACGGGCTACTCGCGTTGCTGACCGACCGCATCGACGCTGACTTGATCGAGCGCAGCCCGCGGCTGCGGGCGATCGCGAACTATGCGGTAGGCGTCGACAACATCGATCTCGACGCCGCGCGGCGGCGCGGGATCCCGGTCGGTAACACGCCGGATGTGCTCACCGAAGCGACCGCCGATCTGGCGTTTGCGCTGCTGCTTGCCGCAGCGCGCCGGCTGCCTGAGGCGATCGCCGATGTCGAGGCGGGCGAGTGGCGCACCTGGGAGCCTGGGCGCTGGCTCGGCGCGGAGGTCCATGGGGCGGCGATCGGGATCATCGGCTACGGGCGGATTGGACGGGCTGTGGCTGAGCGGGCACGCGGGTTTGCGATGCGGGTGCTCCACACAGGGCCGGACGGCGTGCCGCTCGAGCGGCTGCTGGCGGAGGCCGACTTCGTCACGCTCCACTGTCCGCTGACCCCGGAGACACGCCATCTGATCAATGCCGGCGCGCTGTCCTTGATGAAGCGCTCGGCGATCCTGATCAACACCGCGCGCGGCCCGATCGTGGACCAGCGCGCACTGGTCGAGGCGCTCCGCGAGGGCAGGATCGCCGGCGCAGCGCTGGACGTGACCGATCCCGAGCCCCCCGCGCCTGGAGATCCGCTGCTGGATGCGCCCAACCTCCTAGTCACCCCGCACATCGGCTCGGCGACGCGCGCGGCACGGGAGCGGATGGCACAGCTGGCCGTGGAGAACCTGCTGGCCGCGCTGGATGGCCAGCCGATGCCCCACCAGGTCGTCTAGCGTGGCGGGAGGCGACCTGCTCGCGTCGGATCCCCCCGCGCCGTACGGGTCGGCAAGAGAGGCAAGCCGCGCGGGGCGCATGGGCGGCGGCTAGCGTGGCCAAGGGCGTGCCAACAGCGAGCGAGACGACTGGCGATCCCCAGGGGGCGCGAATCGAACGCGTCGCGGTCGCCGATATCGGCACAAACTCGACCCGGCTTCTGATCGCGGAGGTGGCGGCGGGCCAGCTGCTGCGCACGCTTGCGCGGCGCACGACCGTGACGCGGCTGGGCGCGGGGGTCGACCGGCACGGGCGGCTGGGCGAGGAGGCGATTGCGCGCGTGTTCGAGACCCTTCGGCGCTACCGCGAGGAGATCGACCGCCATTCTGTTGACCGCGCGCTGGCGGTGATGACCAGCGCGGTGCGTGACGCCGCCAACGGAGACGAGTTCGCCGCGGCCGTGCGGGAGCGCTTCAAGCTGGAGCCGCACGTGCTGAGCGGCGAGCATGAGGCGCGGTTGACCTACCTCGGCGCCCTCAGCAGCCGCTCGGCGGATGAGCGACGCAGGACGTTGGTGATCGACATCGGCGGGGGCTCAACCGAGCTGGTTTCCGGCTGCGGGCGCAAGCTTGGATTCCACGTCTCCGTGCAGGCGGGGGTCGTGCGCCAGTCGGAGCGGCACGTGCACAGCGACCCTCCCGACCCGGCGGAGCTTGAGTCGCTTGCTCGCGAGGTGCGCGAGCTGCTGGCGGACGCCGTTCCCGAGCAAGAGCGCGCCGGGGTGGAGATCGCGATAGCGGTGGCGGGGACGGCGACATCGCTGGCGGCGATCGCGCAGCGGCTCGAACCGTACGACCCGGCGCGGGTTGAGGGCTACCGGCTCACCGCGGATGAGCGCGAGCGCATCCTCGCCTCGCTCGCGGCCATGACGCTGGCCGAGCGTGAGCGAGTGCCTGGGCTTCACCCGGCACGCGCGCCGACGATCGTGCCCGGAATCGTGATCCTGGGCGAAGTGATGCGCCTGTTCGGCCTCGAGTCGGTCGAGGTCTCCGAGCACGACATCCTGCACGGCGCTGCCCTTGCGCTGTGATTCGAACGGATTCGGATCAGGAGCGAAGCAGCCGGGCAGCAGGTGCGGTCGGCGGGGAAACCACAGCCCGCCTGTTGAGAGGCCCTAAACGTCATCACCTCAACGGATGTTCGATTGCGGGTCGGGAAGGCAGGCGTGAACATCTTGTACGGGCTGCGGAGACATTTGACGTCCCCTAAAGCCCGACATAGGCTCGAGCGTTAGCCGCAGACATCGGCGCCTCCCGCCGCTCGGGCCACCCAATCCGGCCCTTTCAGGCACGTACCCCTGCCCGTCCCGATTGGGCCAAACCTGGATCGGAAGTCGCCCCCGCAAGGGGGCGACTTTTGTTTGGATGCGTCGTCCTAAGCCCGATGGGGCGTCGTCGTAGTCCGGACGCTGCATCGTCGTCGGCGGGATGCTGCGTCGTCGTCGGCGGGATGCTGCGTCGTCGTCCTAGGCCGGATGCTGGTCGCCGCAGGCCGCGAGCAGTTCGGGGCACTCGGAGCATCTTTCCGGTGCCCCCGGCCACAAACAGACTCCAAGACCACCCCACAGGACCCCACGAACGGATCGCACCCCGCACTCGGAGCACCTTTCCGGCGCTCCCAGCCGCAAACAGACTCCAAGACCACCCACAGGACCGCACGAACGGATCGCACCGCGCACTCGGAGCACCTTTCCGGCGCTCCCAGCCAGAAACAGACTCCAAGATCGCGTACCTGACCACGGGACCACGGCCTGCCGCTCTTGCAGGCCCTAAGCCAGGCTCGAGCGGCGGGGGTAGGCGATGCTCGGGTCGGTGAGCACGTTCAGCAGCACCGGCTCGGACGCGGCGAATGCGCGCTCGAGGGCGGGCCGCAACTCGGCGGGCCTGCGCACGAGCTCGCCGCGACAGCCCAGCGCCTCGGCCAACAGGTCGTAGCGGGTGCCAGCACGCAGCTCAGCTGCGACCGAATAGCCGTAGAGGGCTTCCATCGGGTGCTTTTCCAGCGCCCAGATGCCGTTGTTGGCAACGATCGCAACGACTGCGATCTGGTGGCGCGAGAGCGTGTCGAGATCGCCCGCCGCGAACCCCAGCGCCCCATCGCCCAGGAGCAGCACAACCTGGCGGCCGGGCCGCGCGAGCCTGGCAGCAAGCGCGTACCCGGGACCAGTGCCAAGGCAACCATACGGTCCCGGGTCGAGCCAGCAGCCAGGCTCAAAGCTGTCGAGCAGTCGGCCGGCGAACGAGACGAAGTCGCCGCCGTCGCCGATCACGATGGCATCGCGATCCAGCATCGGAGCGAGCTCGCCGTAGATCCGCATCGGGTGCAGCGGTGCCCGCTCATCCGCGAGCTCGGCTGCCTCGGCCGCACGACGTTCGGATTCGAGCTGCCGCAGCTTGGCGATCCACTCCTCGCGGGCCCGGGCGGTCACGGTGGCGCGCCGAGCGCCGTAATCCCCGCGGCCACCGGAGTAGCGGCTGCCGCCGCGCCCATCTGCGGCCGGGCTCTTCGCGGCATCGGCAAGTGCGGCGAGGGTGTCGGGCAGCGGGCCGTACAGCTCCGCTGCGAGCGGACGCGGACTGGGATGATCCGGCTCGGCGGCCTCGATCGCGATCAGGGCGGTCTCCGGCGCAAACGCCTGGCCGAAGCCGAGCCGGAAGTCGAGCGGCGCCCCGACGAGCAGGGCCACGTCCGCGCCGCCAAGCGCGGCCGAGCGAGCGCGGGAGAAGCAGAGCTCGTGGTCTGCCGGAAGGCAGCCGCGGCCAAGGCCGTTCAGACACACCGGGATTCGCAGCCGCTCCGCGAGCGCGCGAAGTGCCTGCTCCCCCCTCCCCCAGTACAGGCCCGAGCCGGCCATGATCACCGGCCGCTCCGCCTCGGCAAGCAGCTGCGCCGCCCGCTCAAACCCTTGCGCGTCCGACACAGCCGCTACGCCGCGGCCGGCGACGGCGAGAGCGTCCGAGCGAGCGCTGGCGCCAGCATCCGATCCACCGGCGAGATCCCGTCCGCTGCTGCCCTCGAGCGCGAGCGAACCGCTTCGGTGGGCACTCGCTGCCACCGGCTCGGCGGCGCTCGCGAACACGACATCGAGCGGGAAGTCGACGAAAGCAGGGCCGCCGCGCGACCCACCCGCTGCCGCAAACGCTCGGTCGATCAGCGCTGGGATCTCGGCGGTCGACTCGGCGGTCTCGGCGAGCCTCGCCAGCGGCGCCACAAACCGAACGTGGTCGATCTCCTGCAGGGAGCCCTGCCCCCGACGCGCCTTTGGCGCGCGTCCGCCCAGCACAACCATCGGCGAGCCGCATTGCGCGGCGGAGGCGATCGCGCTCATGCCGTTGGTGACCCCGGGACCCGCCGTCAACGCGCACACACCCGGCTCGCGCGTCACCTTGGCCCACCCCTCCGCCGCGAACGCAGCCGTCTGCTCATGGCGGACATCGACGATCTTGATGCCCTCGGCGCGGCAGCCATCGTAGATCGAGAACAGGTGGCCGCCTGAGAGCGTGAACAAGTGAGTGGTGCCGTGCGCCACGAGACGGCGCGCGATCAAGCGCCCCCCATGCAGCTGCTCGGCACGCTCTTCAGCCACGACCTGGCGGACGCTACCGCAAGCGCGCGGCACGACCCCTTTGCCCCGCGGAGCGACCGCTCCCTCCGCTGGCAGGCGCGCTTCAGCCACGCCCCAACCGGAGCGCGTTGACGACCGCGCCCGCCAGGATGATCAGCGCCACCAGGTAGAACCAGCCGAGCACGATCAGCACGAACACGATCGTCGTGCCGAAGCGGGCGATCGTCGAGATGTGGGAGAGGTAGGCGGGGAACGCAACGTCGATGACGGCGATCCCGATCGTCGCCCCGAGCGCCCCCGGCCACACCCCGCGCCAGGGCGTGCGGAGCTTCGGCACCCGCCAGTAGATCAGCACGAGGCAGCAGAACAGCAGCACCAGCCCAACCCCGAGCGAGACCCCGTAGACGGCATCGGTCAGCCTGGCGAGGTCGAACGGCAAGTGGCGAGCGCCGGCCGTGAGGATGCTCTGCGCGGTTGGGACGGCGACGGTCGCCAGCATGAACAGCAGCACCACGACCACCATCAGCAGCCCGAAGCGCTTTTGCTCCAGCCATCCGCGCGAACGGCAGCGGTAAATGCGGCTGAAGGAGGTGTCGAGCGCGCCCCAGAAGGAGGACGCCAGCCATAGGCTGGCCGCGAGCGCCGCGAACCCGGCAGTCGCGCTCGAGTCCTGCACCTGGTCCAGCAGGCTGCCCAACGTGCGCTTGGTCGAGCTCGGGAAGATCTGGCGCAGATCGTTGATCACGCTGTGCTCGATCGTCGCGCTCGAGAGCACCTGGCCGGCGACGAACAGCGCGAGGAGCGCGATCGGGATGACGCCGAGCAGCATCGTGTAGGCGAGCATCGAAGCAAGCCCCGTGATGCCCGAGTCATAGGCCAGCCGCCAGAAGCGGTGCAACGCCCGATGCGCGCGCGTCAGCATCCGCCACGGGGTCGGCGTCGCGCGGGTGAGCGCCTGCCGCTGCGCGCGCTGTGCTCCCTCCATGCCGCGCAGTGTGTCAGGCGATGACGCGGCGTCGATTGATCAGTGCGCGCCCAGCCGGTGCCTCAGGTGGCGGGGGCGCTCAGAGTCCACCCGGAATCCCGCACTTCCCGCGACCGGGAGCTCTCAGACCGCACTTGCCGCCACCGACAACTCTCAGGTCGCATCTCCCGTAACCGACAGCTTTCAGGTCGCAGAGTGCGCCACCGTGAAAGCCAGCCCCGGCCCCGCCCCGAGTCAGCCCGCCCCCGCCGCGACCCCTCAGGAGGCTGAGAGCGCAGGGCGCCAGGGAATGGCCGCAGCAAGCTCGCGCTCGCCGCAGAGCCAGCGGCCTTCGAGGCAGAGCGCCGGCAGCCGGCGGACGCCGGCCGCCCGCAGCAGCGCCGCCCCCGCCAACGCCGCTTCGTCGAGCGCGGGGTCGCGCGCAGCCGCCAGGGCAAGCGGGCGTGCGATCCCCGCAGCCGCCCCCGCATCGGCAAGCGCCCCCGGGCGCGCCAGGTCGAAGCCGCCGCAGAACGCAAGCCTTGCCGCCGCGAGCGCGAACCGAGGGCCGGCCCCCAGCCCCGCGGCGAGCGCAGCGACGCGCCGCGCCGCACGCGTGTCGAGCGGCAACGGAGGCCAGCTGAGCGGCAGGCGCAGCTCGACCGCTCGAGCCTCCGCGGCGCTGCGCCAGCGGGCGTTGCGCTCAACCTCCTCGCCGCCGAGCGCCCGCGCGTCGAGGGCCAGCCAACGAGCACCGCCCAACCAGCGCTCGACCCGCTCGGCGGCGAAGTATGAGAAGGGGCAGCCGAGGTCGAGGAAGAAGGAGGCGTGAACGCCCGCCGACGCCGGCTCGCCGAAGGAGTCGGCGGCGACGCGTGGACGGTTGCGCTCCGGGCGACCGGGGGCTCCGGCGACGCGCGAGCCGTTGCGCTCCAAGCGACCGGGGGCGCCCGCGCGGCGTTGCCGACGCCGCTCAAGATGATCGGCTAGCAAGATCACCTGACCCATCGCCGTTGTTATCGGCGCGTGCGGGGCCTGCGTTGAACGGAACGAAAACCACTTGGACGCCGTTCCCGCCGTTACACTCGATCTTGGTGGGCGCGAGCACGGCGTCCGCTGCTCCATAAATGCCCAAACCACCGCCCGCAAAGCGCCATCCGTACGACCAATGGTCGCCCGATGCGCGGGCGCTCGATGTGGTTGGCGACAAATGGACGCTGCTGATCGTGCGGGACCTCGCCTCCGGGCCGCGTCGCTTCGTCGAGCTCCAGCGCGTGCTCCCCGGCATCTCGACCGAGCAGTTGCGCTCACGGCTGAACCGGATGGTCGCCGACGGGATGCTGACGCGCAAGCGCTACCGCGAAGTGCCGCCGCGCGTCGACTACGCGCTGACCGACCGGGCGCGCGACCTGAGCCGCGTGCTGGCCGAGCTCGCGCGCTGGGGCTACGAGTGGGTGTGGGGGCCGCCGCGCCCGTCCGAGCGCGTCGATGTGGGCGCGATCTTCCGCCTCGCCCCCGGCTTGCTCGCGCCACCGCCACGCGCCGGGAAGGTTCAGTTGACCATCACCGACGGCGGGCGCGAGGGCGCTCCCGCCAACTTCACGATCACGCTCGAGCGTGAGCGGATCGAGGTCGCCGAGCAGCCAGCGGAGCGGCCCGACGCGACGATCAGCGGTGAGCAGTCCGCCTGGGTGGCGGCGCTCTCCCCCGGCCACGATCGCTCACGTTTGCGCTTCGCCGGGGAGCGGGCGCTCGGGGAGCTTGTGCTTGAGCGGCTCGCGGGCGGCGACGCTGCGCCCGGGGCTGCGGCAGCGGTCGCCTGAGTCGCCGCCGCTCAAACGCGTCACGGCCGCCGGTGGTGATGCTCGGCCCGCTCAAACCCATCACCGCCGCCGGTGGTGATGCTCGGCCCCCTCGAACCCATCACCGCCCGCCGGTGGTGATGCTCGGCACCAGATGCGGGATCTGGTAGAGCGCTTTTGCGCCAGGCAGCCGCGGCTGCACCCAGCAGGCTGGATGGCCGGCCGGCCCGGGCGCGTTGCTGTTCGTCTCCGAGCCGTTGCCGGGCGCGCCGGTGTTCCTGCAGTCCCAAGAGCCGGCGATGTTCTGCACGAGGTCCTCCGGGTCGGCCAGCCAGAGCGGGTTCGGGTAGGTGTCCCCGCGGTTGTTCGCGTCGCGGTTGCTCGCTCCCAGCGACAACGTCTCCGGCCCGACCGGCCCGAACTGCCGCAGGTAGTGGCCGGGCTGGCCGTTGATCGAGCTCGTCTTCGCCGCCAACGCGCTCGCGCCGTTGGAGATGAAGTCGGAGATCAGCTGCTGGTGCAACGACAGCCAGCCGAAGATTGGGTTGAGCTGCTCCAGGAAGGGCGCAAGCGCTGCCAGCAGCGGCTGGGCGCCGCTGATCACCGCGGCGGTCGCCGGCAGGCCAGTGCGGGAGACCCTGATCAGCGGCGAGAGGTTGGTGAACAGATGGCGCAGGGAGGGCGAGAGGTTGCGCAGCGCCAGGAAGGTCGGCCCGAGCTGGAGCGCGACCGGCTCGAGCTCGCGCACGAGGGGGTCGGTGTTGAGCGCAAAGCTCTGCAACCGCGCCAGCGTCAGCCGACTCTGCGTGAGAAACGAGGGGAACTGGCGGAAGATCGCAGCCAGCGATGCGTAGCGCTCGGCGGTCGTATGCAGTGTCGTCTCGCCGGTGGTGATCAGGTTGCGCAGCTGCGCGGGGTAGCGGTCCAGCGCCGCAAAGACGGTGCCGCCGCTGCGCAGAAGGCCGACAGTCGCCGCCTGCTGGACGTCAAGTACCCGCAACAGATCGGTGCCGTTGGCGGCGAACGGCGGCAGGTTCCCGAGCACGCTGTTGAGGTTCTGGCCGTTGCCTCGCAGGACCGCGGCCAGGTCCTCCTGCCACTGCTGGAAGGCGCGCCTGGTCGCGGGGTCGAAGGTGTTGTAGATCTGATCAAGCTGCACCGCCGGAACCACCTGGGCGGGTGGCAGCTGGCTGCCGTCCGGCAGCGGCGGCGCGCTCGGCGTCCCCGGCGTGATCTCGACGTAGGTCTCCCCGAGCAGCGTCTTGATGCGCAGGATCGCGCGCGCGTTGCGGTGCAGCGGCGCGTACCTGCGGTAGATCTCGAGCGTCGCGAGCGTCCGGTTGAGGCGGGGATCGGGGTTGGTCGCGATCACCGTGCCGATCCGCACCCCGGCGATGTCCACCTCCGCCTGGGTCGGCAGCTGATCGGCGTACGGGAAGGCAACCTTGACCACGTAGCCGCGGGCCGCGAACGGCACCGAGCCGCCAAAGGAGATCCACAGGAACAGCAGCAGGCCGATGCACGACAGCGCGAACAGCGCCATCGTCGCGACCTTCATCGGTGAGGGCGAGCGCGTTTCCATCTCAGTGCCGGGCTTCAGGGTTGGCGCTGGCGGCCTGGGCGGCCTTCGCCCCGCTCGGGCTGCGACTCGCGAGCGGCGTCAGACCGGCGAGAAGGCGCTGGAGCCTGCCCGACCGCAGCGCGGCGGCATTGGCGGATGCCTGCTTCGGGCACAGCCCGGCATCCATCACGATCGGGACGATGTTGTAGATCACCGCCTGAAGCGGCGAGCCCTGGACGATCTGCTCCATCGAGTCGCAGCTGAGCTGCAGGAACAGGTTGCGCAGGTCGCCGTTCGCATCCTGGTTTGAGAACAGGGTGCGGGCGTTGTGATCGACCCACGCCAGCCACCACAGGTAGCCGTGCACGCGGCTGCCCGGGTTGTAGCCAAGCAGGTTGACAAAGTGGTTGAGCACCGTGAACACGCGCCGGATCGGCGGGGTCGCAGCCGCCAGGTGGATCGCCGCCGGCTCGAGGCTTTGCACCACGGGCCGCGCGGCGACGACGAACGGGCGGATTTGGTTGCGGAGGATCGGCGTGGATGGGACCGCCAGCTGTCTGAGCGCGACGTTCGCTGCGGGCAGCGCGCGCGCCGCCGGCAGGAGGTTGGTGGCGGTGGGGCCGAGCAGGTTGGCGAAGCGCTCCACCTGGGCGAGCGTGGTGGTCGTCTGGCGTAGGGTGCCCGGCAAGAGCGCCACCGCCTGGCTCACGTTGCGGCTCTGCGATGCGAACGCTGCCCACACTCGGTTTGATGCCTGCACAAGCGAGACGAGCTGAGCCTGCTTCTGCTCAAGCGCCTCGTTCAGCCGCGCCAGCGAGTTGACGAGCTGCTGAAGGTCGCGTCCACGCCGCGCAATTGCGCCGTTCAGCCGGGCAAGGTCGTGATGGGTGGGCTCGAAGCGCTCGAGGATTTTCGCCAGCTCGTCGCCGCCGTTGCGCGAGAAGCCAAGGCCCGCGCCGTTGATCAGCAGATCCAGGTAGTTGCGGGTGTCGCCGTCGAGCTGGCGCTCGATCTGGTCGAGGTCGACGGGCGGCTGGGTGTTTGCGAGCGGGATCGTGAACCCCGGCTTGGCGACCGGCGCATGTCCCGGCTGTGGCGAAAGCTCCATGAACATGTCGTCAAGCCCGGTGCGGGGTCGCAGGAGCGCCGTCCAGTTGGTGTGAATCAGGCCGCGGTACCTCGGGTCGATCGACATCGCCACACGTGCGTAGCCGTCGCGCTCCTGCACCCCTGAGATCACCCCGATCTGCACACCGGAGACGCGCACAGCCTGGCCCTGGCCGGGGCTGACCGCCTTTGCGCTCTCGAGATCCGCGTAGATCGTGAACGGCCTGCTTTGGATGAACGGCAGCCGCAGCCGCTCCTTCTGCAGGATGTAGGCAGCGACGAGGAGCGCGAGCGCAACGAGGCAGATGATCGCGATGAAGTCGCGCAGGTGGGTTCTGATCGCGCGCTTCACCTGAGCGCCTCCTGCACCGCCCGGGTGAGGTGCACGATCATCCCGTCCTGCTTGGCGATGCGGTCGATCTGCTGGAGCGCCGCGCTTGCCTCGAGCTTGAACAGCTGCTGCTCGGCGGCGGTCGGCGGCGCCGTCGGCGTCTGGTTGATCGGCCCGCCGGGCGGCGCATACAGCGATGTAATCGGCGGCTGCGTCTCGCACGGGACGTTCTCACGCAGCGGCGGGCGCTTGTCGCCAGGCGGGGGCTGCGGCTGCACTGAGTCGATCGGCGCGAGCGCCTGGCCGAACATACCCGGCGAGAGCGAGTAGGTCAGCGTGCCACCGGTGCCGAGCACGCGGATGTAGGGGCCGTTGGCATCAAAGTCACGTGACTCGCCGGCCAACCCGGGCAGGTAGTCAACCGCTTCGACGTACACCGGCCGGACCGGCATCCCCTGCTGGGTGAAGACATCGGTGATCTTCAGTCGCGACCACGGGTAGATCACGTTCGCGACGCAGCTTGCGAGCGGCCGCACGCCGTCGCGCAGCAACGGGATCGTCTGCAGCGTGAGGCGGGCGAGCGCCGGCACGGTCCCCGACAGATCGTGCGCCAGGCCACGGAGCTCGCTGGGCTCGACGAGCAGCCGCAGCTGATGGATGAACGGCAGGCTGACGGTGATCGTCCGCCCAGAGGTCCGCACCCCGGGCAGCAGCGCAACCGCCAGGCGGTCGAGCGGCGGCAGCGCGGCGTTGACCGCGTGGAAGGCGGGCGTCGCCACCGACAGCGTCCGTGGTAGCTCGGCGACGGCCGCGGCAAGCGCTGCGTTCTCACGCGCGAACGCTTGGGCGGTGATATTGAAGTGGGTGATCATGTTCTCGAGCGCGAGCTGGTGGACGGCAAGCGCGCCGCTCACCTCGCCCTGGGCTCGGATGTAGTCGGGCAGGTCGTTCGCTCTCAGCCCGAGCAAGTCGTGGGCCACGATCGAGCTGTCGCGGTAGGCGGGGGTCCAGTACTGGATCGAGTCGTTGAAGGCGCTGCTCGACTCGTAGATCCCCTTTCCGTACTGGGCGAGCAGCAGCTGCAGGTTGGCGCGCGTGGCGCGCGGCAGCGCGTCCAGGATCTGGTCGAACTGCACCGGGTCGAACCCCTGCTGGATCGGGAACGTGTAGCCGCTCGGCGCCAGCGGCGAGGAGGGCGTGCCGGGCGAGAGCTGGATGAAGAAGTTGCCCTCAAGGAAGATCCGCGGACGGATCTCGAAGGTGGCGTCCTCATGGATCGGCCGCCGCGGCGTGATCTGCATCGTCACAACCGCCGCGTTGCAGGCGGAGAGGTCCGACTTCGAGCACCCGCGGGGGAAGGAGACGCGCGTGACCTTGCCGACGTTGACCCCTGCGATTCGCACCAGCGAGTCGACCTTCAGGCCGTTGGCATCAGGGAAGGTGGCGCGGATCGTGTACGGGCTGGCGAACGGGTTTGCGAACTTCGTGAAGGCCCCCCAGAAGATGAGGCCGATGAGTGCGATCGCGATCGTGCCCGCCCGCGCCTTCGAGACGCGCTCGCGTCGGCGGCCCTTGCGCTTGCGGAACGGAAGCCGCATCAGTTGTTCCCCGGGACCGGCGCGAGCTGGGGGCCGGTTTGCGGCGCGCGGCTGTAGGTCTCGCCGGCGGGCACGCGCGCGCGCCCGGTGAAGGTAGTCCCCTGGGCGCCCGGCGTGTGCGGGTCGGTCGCCAGGTCGCGATGCTGCGGGTCGTAGTAGTTGAGCCTGAGGACATAGCCGCGCTGACCGGTCTCGCAATCGGCGTAGCCGTTGTTGGTCACCGCGGCGCCGTAGGCCTGCGCGTGCAGATACTCGTTGCCGCCGCCAAGCGGCGAGTAGGTCAAGCCGCCGCCGTCGGCAAACGTCGTCGCCCCCTGCGAGCCGACGTTGTCGGGCTGGTTGCTTTGCGTCTGGTTGAGCAGCGCTCGCTGCGCATAGCCGTAGTTCGTCTGCGCGTCGAGATCGCCGGACAGGTACGTCCACCAGTAGTTCCAGTCGTTGCAGACGGTCACGAAGGGCCCGAGGTAGCGGAGCATGGGGTTGAGCGTGTCGACAGTCGAGGTCAGCCCGAGCAGCGCCAGATCGGTGCTCGGTGCCTGCGCCAGGCCCTTGAGCGCGATCAGCACCCGCTCAAGGCGGGCATCTAGGGGCGGCGTGCGCGCCAGCACGCGCGTGCCCTGCTCGAGCGCCGGGTTGATCCCGGGCAGCGCCGCGCGCAGCTCTCCGGTCGCCGGCGCGAGGTCGTGGTTGAGCGTGGTGAAGTCGGCAAGGAACGGCTGCTGGACCTCGAGCGAGCGGGTGCCGACGGTCAACGCCGGCGGCGTGTCGCGGATCGTCGCCTCCAGGTCGGGCGGGCTCTGCGAGATCGCCGCGAAGGTTGTGCCAGCGTCCCCAAACAGCTTGGCCGCCGTCTGCGAGAGCGGGGCAACGGTTCCGCTGAAGCGGTTGAGCGCGTCGATGAAGCGGATCAGCTCCGCGCGCGGCGCGGACAGATAGCCGGCAACAGGCGTCAGGTAGCCGAACAACGGCGGCAGCTCCACGATCGTCTGATTGAGATCCGGTCCGCGACTGGCGAGCGTGTCCCCCACGCCCAGCTCCGCCTGCTGGATCGCGCGGCGAACCGGTGGCGTGAACATGTCGAAGATCTGGTCGAGCTGCACCGGCACGGTCGTATGCGAGAGCGGCAGCACGCCGCCGTTGGGGATCACCCGCCGCGAGCGTCCCAGGTTGATCGAGACGTACTTGAGGCCAAGCAGGTTGCGCGAGGCGATCGTCGCCGTCGAGTCGACCGGGATCCGCTCGTTGCTGTTCAGCTTGAGCGTCAGCTGTGCGATCACGCGGCCGTGGATCCGCACCGGCTTCATCGCGGCGACGAAGCCGATCCTGGTGCCGCCGTTGACGACCTCATCACCGTCGCTGACGGCGGCGCCGTTGGAGAAGTCCACGCGCAGGATCCGGTAGGGGACGAACGGAAGGCCCCTGTTGGCGTTGTAGGCGAGGAGCACGGCCACGATCGCGATCAGCACGGTCACCGCGCCGATCAGCACGGGGTTCCTGAGCGGGCTCTGGACGCGGCGGGTCTTCACGGCGAGAGCAGGTAGTTGAGGAGCTGCTGGGTGCCATCGAGCGGCGGCGAGCCTCCTTGCTGCTGGGAGGCGGTCGGCGACTGCTGCGGGGCGACGCCTGCGCCGAGGGTCGAGAGCAGCTTTGCAACCGTGCTCGTGACGCTGCCCGCAAGCCCGCTCGCGCCGCCGGGCAGCTTGGCCCTTGCCTTGGGCAGGCGGAGCCTGCCGAGGAGCTCGCGGGCCGACGTGGAGCCACCGTGGTTGCGGCGCCCGCGGCCGCTCGCGCTCGGCCGCCGGGCACCCGTTGCGGGCTGGCGGGCGGCGGCCACGAGCGTCGGGCTGGACGGGCATTGCCGCTCGCCGGGCGTAACCGGCGGCCCGGGCTCGCCCGGCGGGGCCCCGCCGGGATCGCCGATGCAGCCGCCCGGGTTGGTTGGATCGGGCTCGTTGACGCCTGGCTGGTTGGGGCCCAGCCACGCATAGCACTGGCGGTATGAGGGTCCGTACTGCTTGAGGTTGATCGCGATCGTCTGCGGGGTCGCGTACGGGCTGCACATCCTGCTGAGGAACGCGTCGACCGCGAGCATGTGCCCGTAGGTGCCGTAGTAGTTGGTCGCGATCGCCAGGTTGAAGGCGAACTGCAGCAGCGCCTCGAGCCCCGTGTAGCCCTTGCCGCCGGGGCTTGCCGGGTTCCTCTCGACCGCGTAGGAGCGGTCGTCGAGCTGGTGGCCGACGATCGCGAGGTTGTTCGAGAGCTCGGGCGTGTGCAGCGCGAACCGGTTGAGCTGGCCAACGGTCGCCCGCGCGGCGATCACCGCCGCGCGACCCGGAACCGCGGCGGTGCCGAGGGCGCGCAGCGCCGGCAACGAGGCGTGCGCGAACGGCGGCAGGTCGGTGAGGAAGCGGTCGAGCTGCGCTGAGGAGGCGCTCAGGTTGGCGAGCACCGGCATGTCCGAGGCGGTTGCCTGCTCGAGCCTGGCCATCGCTGGGCGCAGTTGGGCGAGGAAGCCGGGTAGCTGATGCCAGGTGGCCGCCACGTTGCGCTGCTGAGCCGCGGTCGCAACCGCGGCCCGGTTGGCGTACTGGATGAAGCTCTGCACCTTGAGCTTGTTGTCGGCGAGCGCGGTGACGAGTTGGTTGGCGTTTGCCGTCAGCTCCTCTAAGGTGCGCGAGTTGTCGGCCAAGAGGCCGAGCAGGTTGTCCGTCTCACGCAGCGCCGGCACCGCCCGCGCGAGCGCAGCCTGCAGGCTCGTCGAGTTGCCGGCAACCGCCGCCCCAAGCTGGTCGATCAGGATCGCGAGGCGCTGACGGTAGGGGAGCTGCTGGATGTTCTGGATCAGGTCGGCGGGAATCGTCGAGAAGGTGTGGGTGACCGGAATCGTGCTCCCGGGCCGCAGCGGCGGCCCCGCGTCACCGGGGTTGCAGTTGATGTAGTAGTCGCCGATCAGCGACTCCGGCTCGCTTTCGCAGAAGACATTGGCGCGGAAGTGACCGAAGCCCGCCTGGTTGACCGACACGGTGACCAGCGCATGGAGCGTCCTGCGGTCGAGGTTGATCGCCGTGATCTTGCCGGCCGGCACCCCGGCCACCTTGAGCTCGCCGCCGGTCGTCAGCCCGAAGGCGTCGTCGAGCTCGATCTTGTAGGTGGGATCGCCCCCGCCGCGCCCGCCACCGGAGGCGAGCGTCGCGATCGCAGCGACCGCGCCAGCCAGCACCACCAGCAGCACGAGCGCGCGCCTCATCTCCCGGTTGGCACCTCGTTGGGGCTGCAGGGGAAGCCGCTGTACGGGTACCAGATCCCGCCCCGCTCCATCGAGCCGGGACAGCGATCCCACTGGTGGGTGACAACCGCCCCCTGAGAGCCGCCTCCCCCCGAGCCCAGCAGGTCGCGCAGCTGCGTCTGCACGAACGAGGGCAGGATGTTGAGCGCGCCGTTGTCGATCGAGGCGACGCCGATGATCGGCGCAACGCGGCTGTAGCCGCCATTCGCGTCCTGGCCGCCCGGGTGGCTGAAGCCCTCGAACCACCCGGTGAGGTCGACCGCGTAAGGACGATCGATCGCCAGCTCGGGCGTTGAGTCGTTGAGCGCGATCGTCGACTCGGTGAACGCCCCGGGCCGCAGCTTGCCGTCGGCGCGCAGCTTGCGCACGGTGACGGCCGCCAACGGGACTCCCAGCTTGGTCAGCTCGACCAGGTCGTTGTTGGGGCCTGGCCGCCTGATCACGCTGGCCAGATCCCGTACCGTCGGCACCGAGTCGATCGCCAGCGGTCGCAGCTGCACGAGCAGCTTCTGCAACAGCGGCGCAACCGGCTTGCCGGCGTTCACCAACGGGGTGAGATCGTTGAGCGCGGTGCGCAGGTTGACGAAGGTCCTGTCGGCCAGGCGCATGAACCCGGGCAGTCGATCGACCGACTGGCCGAGCGCAAGATGCTGCGAGGCGAGCGCCTCGGTGACCGTCGCAAGATGGTTGATCAGCCCACTGAGATCAGCCTGGCGCTGCGCGATCTCGCCAAGCAGCTGCGAGGATCTGACCAGGTATCGGGTGAAGCTCGGCGTGCTCTGGTTGATCTTGGCGAACAGCACGCTGCTTGCGACCACGGCCGGGTTGAGGTACGCAAACGCGGTTCGCGCCTCGGCAGCGCGACCGGCGTACTGCGCGCCGGACCCCTGGATCAGCTCCCGCAGCGCCGCGCGGGTTGGCTTGTTCAACGTATTGAAAAGCTCGTCGAGGTCGACCGCGCTGTTGGTGTCCTGCGGCGGGATCACGCCGCCATTGGGGATCGCCGGCGCGGTGGCGGGGCCGAGCGCAAGCTGCACGTAGCGGTTGGCGATCCCCGACAGCGACGCCAGCCGCACGGTCGCGATCGTGCCCTGGTGCAGCGGCTGAAAGGTGGGGTTGGTGATCTTGAGCGTGACCTGCGCCTGGCCGTTTGGCGTCAGCGAGATGCCGGACACCGAGCCGATCGTGTTGCCGGCGACCTCGACCTGGTCGCCGGTTACAAGCAGGCTCGCGTTCTGAAAGATCGCGCGCACGCTGTAGCCGGTGCCGCTCGAGAAGATGATCAGCGCCACCGCGATGATCGCGGCGAGCAGCGCGCCGACTGCCGCCAGGCGTCCGATCAGGGTCGAATGTCGCACCGACGCGTCTTCCGCAAGTCAGGATCCTCCCGCGCTCTGCCACCTGGATCGGGCTGCGCGACACCGCCCGGCGACGCTACCAAGCGCCAAACAGGGCTGTCAATCGGGAACCGTCGCGGTCCAGCGCCGCGCACCAGCGCGTCTGGCAGCGCGGTCGAGCGCCCCGCAACCGACCCGGCCAGGCGCCGCGCAACCCGCGCGATCTGATCCCCACCGCCACGCCAGGGCCCTCACCAGGGCGGCTCGGGCGGCGGGGCGGCTCAGCTTGCAAGCCGGTCAGGGCGCATACCCGGATCGGGCCGAGCACCCGGCGCTCGGGGTGGATACCCGGGGCGGGACTCGAACCCGCAATGCTCTCGCGAGCAGCGCTTTTTAAGAGCGCCGACTTTGCCTGTTTGTCTACCCGGGCGCCCCCGCGGGCGCCCGCCCGCGGGCGAGCCGATCATAGTAGCCCGCGCGCCGGGCGCAACTCCCGCGCGATCAGCGTGTTTTCAAGGCCACACGACCGAAGAAACCAGCCGGTGGAGGTGCGCTGCTGAAGGTCTCATGCGATCACGTGCGCGATGAGCTGGGCGAGCTCGCCGAGGGGCTGCGGCGACGCATGACCCCGCAGGCCCGGCTGCACCTCCGCAGCTGCGGACGCTGCGCCCGCTTTCGCGCGCAGCTGCGCCGCACGAACAACGCCCTCGCCGCCTTGCTGCTGCCGGGCGTGGCGTCAGCTCGCGACCTGCTCGCCGACGCTGCTGCGAGCGCGCGCTCGGCGCCACCGTCCGCAGGGGGCGCCGCCTCCGCCACCGGCGCTAGCGCCCGCACGTGAGCGAGCGGCCGGCTCCAAGGATCGATTTCGAGCAGTTTCGTGCCGTCGACATGCGAGTCGGACGCGTGGTCGGGGTGGAACCCTTTCCGGAGGCCCGCAAGCCCGCCTGGAAGCTCGAGATCGACTTCGGCCCGCAAATCGGGCTCAAGCGCTCCTCCGCGCAGATCACCCACTACTCGCGTGAGCGGTTGCTGGGCAAGCTCGTCGTCGGTGTGGTGAACCTGCCGTCCCGCCGCATCGGGCCCTTTCACTCTGAAGTGCTGGTGCTGGGGGCGCTCGACAAGCGACTCGGCGTCGTGCTTTTGGCACCCGATGCTGACGTCAGTCCGGGAGCGCGCATCGCCTAGCGCCGGCGCCGCCCGCAGCCGCTACTGCCCGGCTACTGCCCGAGCGAGAAGAGCGCCTCGAGATCGTGACGGGAGTAGGCCTCGAAGGCGACCATCGTGTGCGTGCGCCGCACCCCGGGCAGCTGCGAGATTTGCCTTGTGACAACCTCCGCCAGCTGCTCGGCCTGGCGCAGGCGCAAAATCGCCACGAAGTCCCACTCGCCGGTGACCGAGTAGGCCTCGGCGACGCCGTCGATCCCGGCGAGCTCCCCGCCGAGGGTCGCGAGCGCGTCGCGCTCCGCGGCGATCAACACGATCGCATGGGTCACGGCTGCGGACTGGGACCGGGGATCGTCACGAGCACCGCGCTCACGCCTGGTGGCTTTGGCCGGGCTCGAGCACCACGACCTGACTGCCCGTGCTCGTCTCGACCGCCGCCTTGAAGGCCTCTGCGTCGGCCTCGATCAGCGGGAAAGTGTTGTAGTGGCAGGGGATCACGATGCGCGCGCCAACCAGCCCCGCGGCGTCGACCGCGTCGGTCTGATCCATCGTGAAATGGCCGCCGATGCAGATCAGGGCGACATCGATTGGCGTGCGCCGGCCGACCAGCTGCAGATCGGAGAACAGGCACGTATCGCCGAGGTGGTAGACGATCGTGTCCTTGAAGTTGATCAGCAGCCCGGCGGGTGTGTTGACGGTCCCCTTCGGGGTCGTCGAAGTGTGCCAGGCGGGGACGAGCTTCACCCAGCCCCAATCGAAGCGCACCGTGCCGCCGAGATTGGGGCCCATCACCTCGATTCCCTCCTGCTCGAGCTCCCCGGCCAGCTCCGTGATCGCAACCGTTCTCGCGCCGGTGCGCTTGGCGATCGCCACCGTGTCGCCGACGTGGTCGGTGTGGCCGTGGGTGAGCAGGATCGCGCCTGGGCTCACATCCTCGGCGGCGATCGCCGCCCGCGGATTGCCGCTCAGAAACGGGTCGATCACCACCGTCTCGGCGCCATCGGCGAGCTCGAAGCACGCGTGGCCGAGGAAGCGAATCTCGATCGGCATCAGTCCTCCTGTTCTCGCTTGCCTTCTGATCCTGCGTAGCCGAGCTCGCGCGCGAGCTCGAAGCCGACGGCGACTCCGACCAGCATCGCCATCCTGGTCTCCTCTGCCAGCAACGTGTGCACCGCCCGCGCCCGGAGCCCCGGGTTCTCCTCGGTCACCGCCTCGCGCACCGCGTGCTGGTGGCCGAGGTCGAACCAGCCGCCCTCCGCCAGCGCGCTCGCCAGCACCCGCTGCAGCGAGGGCGCGATGCGCATCACCACGTCCTGGGCCTCGTGCAAGCGCGTCCCGTCTGAGATTGCCGCGATCGCGGCGTCAAGCTCGGAGTCGGTGAAGCTGCGATCGGGCAAGGCGACGCGACGCGCTAGACGCTGCGGATCCGCGATACCGGATACCCCAGCCCCAGTCCCACCGCGGCGCCCACGCCCTCCGCGATCCAGCTCGCGTTCTGGTCGGCGAGCGGCATCAGCGCAACCACCACTCCAAGCACCGCCGTGCCGAGCAGATCGCCGTCGACCGAATCGCCGGCTTGCAACGCGAGCAGATCGGGGACCGCCCACGCGCACAGCAGCGCCAGCGCGGCGCCGTTGCCGCCGAGGGCGACATGCCCGGGCTGCACAAGCTTGGCGACCGCGATCCCCCCGGCGCCGCCCGCCAACGCCAGCAGCGTCGGCGCGCTCGGGCCGTGGCGCCGCTCGAGCAGCCAGCCGTAGAGCATCACCGCGACCAGCGCCGCAAACGCGTAGCCGCTGTTGTCGTAGGTGAGCGCCGCCGTGATCACCTTCCACCAGTTGCCGCTGCCAAGACGGCTCGCGCCGCCGATCACCACCTCCCCCAGCCCGAACAGGTTCGTGCGCCACAGAAGCGCGCCGAGGACCGAGAGGCAGACGATCGCAATCGTCGCGTAGGGACGGGTCTCGGCGCGGATCCCCGGAATCTCCCCGTGGCGCAGGCGGGGCAGCGCGGGCGCGGGCGCAAGCCGTCGGCGGCGCCGCTCCGACACGCGCCCGTCGCGGTCGATCTTCGGCGCCCGCTTCCGCAGCCGGTTGCCGCAGTACGGGCACTCCGTGATGTACGGGCTGACCTCGGACCCGCAGTTCTTGCAAACGACGAACAGATCGGGACCGCCAGCGCTCACGGACCGATTGTAGAGCCGGCAACTATGCGCCGGTCGCTGCGACGATCTCAGCCGCCACCTCGTGGAGGTCGCGGTTGGCCTCGTAGACGACCACCTGCCGCGCCGAGCCATTCCCGCGCTCGAGCAAGTCCTCGATCCCCTCAAGCTCAGCCTCGCAGCCGAGATCCTGGCAGTGCTCGCGCATGCGCGCGAGCAGTCGCCTGGCCAGTGCCCGCGTCGCCACGCGCGTCGAGCTCGGCAGATCGACCAGCTCGCCATCGAGCCCGTGGCGGGCCGCCAGCCACTTGTTCTCGTCGAGCATCTCCGGCGGGTAGCTCGACAGCTGCAATCCGGCCTCGTAATGCTCGCAGAGCTCGCGCACCATCCCCTGGATCAGCGCAGCCAGCGCAAGCGTGTGCTCGATGTGCGTCTGCGAGTCCATCACCCGCACCTCGACCGTCCCGAAGCGAGGGTGCGGGCGCACGTCGTGCCAGAGGTAGGTGTAGTCCGCGATCACCTTCGCCTCGATCATGAACTCGATCCGACGCTCGTAGTCCTGCCAGCCGTCGTAGGCCGGCGGGATGCCGACCCGCGGGAAGGCCCGGAAGATCGGCGTCCGGGTGGAGGCCAGCCCGCTCGAGTCGCCCCGCCAAAACGGCGAGTTGGCCGACAGCCCGAGCAGCACCGGCACGTGCACGCGCATGCCGTTGGCGACGTGGATCGCCTTCTCCGGATCGTCGATGCCGACGTGCACGTGCATCCCGAAGATCAGCTCCTGGCGGGCGACGAAGCGAAGCGCCGAGATCAGGTCCCGGTAGCGGGGGCGAGCGACGATCCGCTGATCCTCCCACAAGGCGAACGGGTGGGTGCCGGCGGAGCCGATCGCGTAGCCCTTGCTCGCGGCGGTCGCGATCACCTGGCGGCGGAGCGCGCGGAGTTGCTCCCCTGCCTCGGGGACGTTCTGGCAGGGGTCGGTCGAGACCTCGAGCACCGACTCCATCAGCTCGGGCTTGATCTCGCCCGCGGGCGCGGGCTCGAGCAGCGACTCGATGGCGTTCACGAGCTCGAGCGTCTGCGCGTCGAGGATCATCAGCTCCTCCTCGATCCCGACGGTGTACGCGCGCCCCGTGAAGTTGTGCTCCACGGCGTGAGCCTAGCCGCTTCGGTCCCCGCGGGCGCGCCTAGACCGACGCGGAGGCCGGGGGCGAGCCGCCTTGGCGGGGAGGCGGCGCGTGTCGGTGCGGGGCGAGCCGCGGGGGTATCTTGGTGCTTGAAGAAGATCGCACAGCACCGTCACCGAGAAGGAGCCACCATGGCGAGCGTCACCGAGACGAAGCTAGACAGGATCCATGAGCTGCTGGGGGCCGAGGCCGAGGACCTGCTCACCCACCGCTGCGAAACGATCGACGCCTCGCGCCTGCACCTGCCCGGCCCAGACTTCATCGAGCGGGTGCTGCTTCCAAGCGACCGCTCGACGCAGACGATCCGCAACCTCCGGGCGCTGTTTAACCACGGTCGTCTGGCGGGCACCGGCTACCTCAGCATCCTCCCCGTCGACCAGGGGATCGAGCACTCGGCGGGCGCGAGCTTCGCCCCCAACCCCGACTACTTCGATCCCGAGGCGATCGTCGAGCTGGCGATCGAAGGTGGCTGCAACGCGGTCGCCTCGACGCTCGGGGTGCTCGGCGCGGTCTCGCGCAAGTACGCGCACCGCATCCCGTTCATCGTCAAGCTCAACCACAACGAGCTGCTCACCTACCCCAACCGCTACGACCAGGTGCCGTTCGGCAGCGTCAGGCGGGCGTGGGAGATGGGCGCGGTCGGCGTCGGCGCGACGATCTACTTCGGCTCGGAGGAGAGCATGCGCCAGCTGCAAGAGGTCTCGGCGATGTTTGAGGAGGCCCACTCGCTCGGCATGTTCACCGTCCTCTGGTGCTACCTGCGCAACCCGGCCTTCAAGCGTGACGGCGTCGACTACCACCTCTCCGCCGACCTGACCGGCCAGGCGAATCACCTCGGCGTGACGATCGAGGCTGACATCATCAAGCAGAAGCTGCCCGAGAACAACAACGGCTACGGGGCGCTCAACCGCGCCAACGGCGGCTACGGGAAGACCTCGCCGCTGGTCTACAGCAAGCTGACAAGCGAGCACCCGATCGACCTCTGCCGCTACCAGGTCGCCAACTGCTACATGGGACGCGCCGGTCTGATCAACTCGGGCGGCGCCTCCTCGGGGGAGTCCGATCTCGCCGAGGCGGTGCGCACCGCGGTGATCAACAAGCGTGCGGGCGGCACCGGCCTGATCAGTGGCCGCAAGGCGTTCCAGCGCCCACGCAAGGAGGGCATCGAGCTGCTCCATGCGATCCAGGACGTCTACCTCTCCGACGAGGTGACGATCGCCTAGCCGACCCCACCCGCGGAGCTTGCCCCGGCCGCTGGGCACCCATGCTGCGGCCGGCCAATCGCGGTGCCCCGACACCGCCCCACCGGCCACCCTGCCGGCCGGCGGGTCCGGTGGGTGATAGGCTCGCGCGGCGCGTGAAGGTCCCAAGCCTCGCCCAGCTCGAGCAGGAGTTCCGTCAGGAGGTTGAGCGCGATCGCCGCCGTCGCGAGCGGCTGCAACGAGAGGTGGCACGGCGCGCGCGGAAGCGCAGCGTCGAACGCGCCCGCCGGCGCGGCTCGTTCCGTTTCTGGCTGCTCGTCGTGGCCCTCGTGGCGACAGCCGCGCTGGTCGCGGCGGCGATGTTCGAGGCGCTCTACCTGCTGCTCAGCTGAGGACGGCTCTCACTCGCCCTGGCTGAGGCCCCGCAGAGCCGCATCGACCTCCTCGCGCGCGTCCCTGCCCTCGTTCGCGCGCTCCTGCTGGATCTCGAGGTAGACCTCCTTGCGAAACACCGGGACCTCCCGCGGCGCCTGGATCCCGATACGCACCTTCTCGCCCATGATCGCGAGCACGGATACCTCGATCTCGTCGCCGATCATGATGCTTTGGTTCGGCTTTCTGGTCAGTACCAACATTGGATGCCTCCCTGCTCGGCCCGCTGGTGGGGTACCACGCCCGTGCGCGCCATCGCCCGACGATGCGCCATTCGAAGGCAGCATACACGGCCCCGGCCGCATTGCAAACGCAAGCGAGCTCGGCGCGCCGGCGGGCCGCCCCTCCGCCCTCGCAACCCGCGGCGTTCCCGCCGCCTGCAGCGCAATCCGACCGCTCGATCCTGTAATAGTCTCCGCCGATGCCACGCAGATCGCTGCGACCAGAGCTGAACCGCATCCGCAGCTGGGTCCGCCAGGGGCGCACCGACGCCTGGATCGCACATCAGCTCGAGGTCACCGTCCAACAGATCCAGGCGTTCAAGCGCGAACAGGGCCTGGAGGGGAACGGCGCCGGCGAAGGCGGCGTGGGCGCGGTCGACTTCGACGATGAAATCGATTTGCGCGCCGAGGACGAGGCGCTGATCGCAGCCGAGCTCGAGGCCGCCGAGGCGCAGCGCGCCGCGCGCGAGCGGGCCGAGCTCGAGGCTGCCGAGGCACAGCGCGCCGCACGCGAGCGGGCCGAGGACGACGAAGCCGATGAGGAGGGGGAGGATGAGGAGGACGAGGCTGCCGCTGAGCGGCGGGCTCGTCGCCGTCGGGGACGTCGCGGTGGCCGCGGCCGCGGGCGGCGCAAGGCCACCACGCTGGAGGCGACCTTCGACCACGGCGAGGAGGGCTACGGGCTGTGGCTCGACCCGGCCGTGCAGGACGATCCGATCTACGCCGAGTACTGGGCCGGCCACCGTCCGGTGGAGGTCACGATCGAGGAGGACCAGATCGTGATCCGCCGCGCCGGCACCGACGAGTCCGAGGACTCGGACTGACCGCTGGCCGCAGCCCGGCGTCGACTGCGGCGCCGGGCACGGCCGTGCGTCAGCGTTCCTCCTCCTTCTCGGCGCCGGCGCGCCGGCCACCGCCGCCGTAGTCGCTCGCGCCGCGCAGCACGCGGGCGAAGGCCGCACCGGCGACTGTCGCCAAGTCCCAGGCCTCTGGGTTTGCGGGAGCTGCGCGCATCGCCGTCTGCAGGCACCAGTCGACGCCGTGCTCGACGTAGTAGCGGGCGAGCTCGTCGGCCGCGTAGGTGGGGCCGAGACGGCGCCGCAGCTCGTCCGCGAGGGCGTCGACGACGGCCTCGAGCGCCAGCCGCTCGGCCCCCTCGCTTGCCCGCAGCCGCCGCGCGCCCTCCTCCCAGAGCGCCTGCACCTGTTCGAGCCTGACGCGCTCCGGCCTCACCGGCGGCAGCCCCCCGCCCGTCCGGCCGGACCGATCCGGCTCAGCCCCCTGGCAGCCCGCTCACCACGTAGGGCTGCTCGCCCGCGCGAACCATCCCCAGACCCCGCGCCCTGGCCGCGATCGTGGCGGGCTGGCGGAGCGCTCGCTGCTCGGCCTCCAGTCGCGCGTTCGCCTGGCGCAGCTCCCGCACGTACGCCTCGACGCGCTGCGCCTCCGCGCGCGTGGCAAAGAAGCTGATCGTGTGCTCGACGTAGAGCGCGACGACCGCCACCAGCACAAGCAGCAGGCAGAGCCGGCCCACCCGGTCCCAGCGGATCCGCTGAATCGGCGCAAGCGGGGCCGCGCGCGGCACGGCGCTCCCGCGCGGGCTCGCGGCCTGAGCCCGACTCCCGCGCAGGCTCGCGGCCTGAGCCCGACGGACGCGCGGGCTCGCCGCCTGAGCTTGACGGACGCGCGGGCTCGCCGCCTGAGCCCGACGGGCACGCGAGGTCGAGCGTGGTTGATGGGCGACTGTGCGCGCAGACGGCATCCGGTTTGAGCTTTGTTCGACGCGCATTGGCTCCTTCCTGCCACAAGCGCCGGTGCGCTGCGTCGGAAAAGCCGCTCACGTCCCGCCGCGGAAGGCCCGGCGGCCCGGGAACTCGGCATCCGACCCAAGCGCCTCCTCGATCCGCAGCAGCTGGTTGTACTTGGCGACGCGGTCGGTCCGCGACGGCGCGCCGGTCTTGATCTGGCCACATCCGGTCGCCACCGCCAGGTCGGCGATCGTCACGTCCTCGGTCTCGCCCGAGCGGTGCGAGATCACCGCCGCATAGCCAGCCTCGCGCGCCATCCGGATCGCTTCGAGCGTCTCGCTGAGCGTCCCGATCTGGTTGACCTTGATCAGGATCGCGTTCGCCACGCCGCTCTCGATCCCGCGCCGCAGGCGCTCGGTGTTGGTGACAAACAGGTCGTCGCCCACCAGCTGTAGCCGCGAGCCGAGCCGCGCGGTCAGCGCGCTCCAGCCATCCCAGTCCTCCTCGGCCATCCCATCCTCAAGTGAGATGATCGGATAGCGCCCGGCGAGCTCCTCCCAGTAGCGCGCGAGCTCGTCGGCGCCGAGCGTGCGCTGCTCGTGCGCCAGCACGTACACCCCGTCGCGGTAGAGCTCCGAGACCGCCGGGTCGAGCGCGATCGCAACCTGCTCGCCCGGCACATAGCCAGCCCGGCCGATCGCGTCGATCAGCACCGCGAGCGCCTGCTCGTTGGACTCGAGGTCGGGTGCGAAGCCGCCCTCGTCGCCGACAGCGGTGGAGAGGCCGCGCTCGTGCAGCGTGCGCTTGAGGTGATGGAAGACCTCCGCGCCCATCCGCAGCGCCTCCGAGAAGCTCGGCGCACCGACGGGAACGATCATGAACTCCTGGAAGTCGACGCGATTGTCGGCGTGCACGCCGCCGTTGAGCACGTTCATCATCGGCACCGGCAACACGTGCGCGCCCGCGCCCCCCAGGTAGCGCCACAGCGGCAGGCGCTCCTCGGCAGCGGCTGCGTGGGCGGCCGCAAGCGACACGGCGAGCAGCGCGTTCGCGCCCAGCCGGGACTTGTTGGGCGTCCCGTCGAGCTCGATCAGGGCGCGGTCGAGCGCGCCCTGGGCGGCCACATCCATCCCCCGCACCGCCGCTGCAATCTCCCCGTTGACGTTCTGCACCGCTCGCGTCACGCCCCTCCCGAGCCAGCGCTCGCCGCCGTCGCGAAGCTCGGTTGCTTCGAACTCGCCGGTGGAGGCGCCGGAGGGAACGGCGGCCCGCCCCCAGGCGCCCGAGCGGACGCTGAGCTCGACCTCGACCGTGGGGTTGCCGCGGCTGTCGAGGATCTGGCGGGCGTGGACCTGCTCGATCTGGCTCACTGGTCGTCCTCCTGTTGCTGGGGATCCGCGGCGGACTCTCTCCCCACTCCCTCCACGCTATCGCGGAACCGCTCGGCGGCGGCGCGCAACGCGAGCTCCGGGTCGACGTCAAGCTCGCGGGCAACGGCCACCGCGGCGAACAGCAGCTCGCCGAGCGCCTCAAAGCGCTCCTCGCGACCGACCGCCCGCTCAAGCGGGGCGAGCCGCTCGCGCAGCCGCGCAAGCGCCGCCGCCCGGCGGCCTTCCTCCGCTCCGGGCGCCTCTGCGGCCAGCGGCGCCGAGGGCTGCCCCGCGCCGGCCTGCATCCGGCGCCGGGCGCCCGTCAACTGCTCGAGCCCGGCGGTGGCGGCGCGGCGCTGGAGCTTGCGCGCGTACAGCAGCGCCGGCAGGTTCTCGGGCACCTCGCCGAACAGGCCAGGCTCGCGCCCGTCCTCCTCACGCTTGATCCGATCCCAGTTGCGCAGCACCTCCCCCGCGCTCCGCGCCCGCGCCCCGCCGAACACGTGGGGATGGCGGCGCACCAGCTTCTGCACGCAGTGCCTGGCGACCGCGCCGAGATCGCCGGCGCCGCGCTCCTCCAGCAGCAGCGCCAGGAAGTGCACCTGGAAGAGCACGTCGCCCAGCTCGTCGAGCAGCCTGCGATCGTCGCCGCGCTGCGCCGCGTCGGCCAGCTCGTAGGCCTCCTCGACCGTGTGCGGCACGATCGAGCGCGCGTCCTGCTCCCGATCCCAGGGGCACTCCCGTCGGAGCCGCCGCGTGATCCGATCGAGCTCCTCCAGCTCGCGCGCGCTCTGCGTGGCTGAGGAGCGCACTACCCGGCGCTCTTAGGAGGCTTATAGCCGGCGCAGTCGCTCATCATGTACAGGCTGCGGCAGTGGGTGCGGGAGAGCCAGTGGTTGCGCGCCTGTTGATTGACCGCCTGCTGGGCGGCGGACGCGTACTCGCTCGCAAGCAGCTGCCTGATCGTCCCGGTGACCTTCGCCAGCGGCTCGTGGGTGGCGGGGATGATCTTCGTCACCTCAAGGACGTAGTAGCCGAACACGCCGTGCACGGGCCCTTCGAGCCGACCGGCCGGGGCGGAGAAGACGGCGGTGTTGAGCGCGTGCTCCTCTTCGCCGGGGGTGATGCCGGTGAGCAGCCCGCAACTGTTGCGACTGGCCGCATCGAGCGAGTAGCGCTTGGCGACCTGGCACCAGCCCTGTCCGTGCTCAAGCGCCGCCTTCGCCAGCTTCGCCTGCAGCAGGCTGTTGGTGCGCACGAGCCTGACATCACGCGTCTGCTGGCTTCCGAACTGCGAGGCGTGGCTGTGGTAGTAGGCGCTGATCGCGGCGGGGGTGACCTTCCTGGTGTTGCGGGCCACGAGCTTCTGGAGGATCGTGTCCACCTTGAACCGGTAGAGGATGTCCGCCTGCGTCTGCCCAGTCTCCCTGAGGAAGGCCTGATACGACCCGCTGGCCGGAAACTGCTTCTTCACTTGGCTTGAGAAAAGCGACTGCACCTGCTTTGCGGTCACCCTGATGTGCAGGCGGTTCGCCTCGAGCTGGTACCAGTAGGAGGTGATCAGAAAGCTCATCACCTGGCTTGAGAGCGAGGTGAACAGCTGCTTGCAGTCGCTTCGCAGCGTGCTCGTCGGCGTTTTGCGCAGCGAGGCGATCTGCGCCCGCGCCTCGCGGATGCAGTTGGCGAAGCCCGGCGGGTCGTTGGGCACGATCACAGGCGCGCCCGGCGACTGCGCCGCGTTGCCCTTGGCAGCGACGTACATCCAGTGATCGAACGCCCGCAAGGTGATCGGGTTGCCGGCCACATCCGCCACCGAGTTGCCCGGGATGTCGCTGCCGCACGCCGCGACGGCCAGCGCCAGCGCAAAAAAGGCGCCGAGCGCCACCGCATACCGCCTCGCTCTCCGCATCGACGGCGGCCCATGGTAGCGGCGCACTCCCCCGGCCGCGCTCCGCCCACCCGGCGCCGTCCCGCTGGGGCGCCCTTGACCCGAGGAGGCTCCCGCACGCTCGCGCAGGCCCGACGCCCCGCTTTCAGACCTCACGCGGCCGCGCGCGTCAGCGCAAGCAGCACGTCGGCGGCCCGTACCACCGCTGGGAACTGCTTTGCGGGGTCGGGCGGCACCCGCACCGACAGCTGGGAGCGCCCCGACTCGTAGAGCGCCTCGGGGATCTCGGCGCGCAGCCGCTTGGCGCGCGCGGAGTCAAGCTGCACGGGCGTGACCGCCAGCCGCCCGCCGCGCAGCGTCACCGCCCGCGCGCCCGCCTGCCCGAGCTTGATCCGCGCCTGCTGGAGCATGATCAGGTTGGCGACCGGCTCGGGCAGCGGCCCGAAGCGGTCCTCGAGCTCCTCGCGCAGCTCGGCCAGCTCGGAGACCTCGCGGGCCGAGGCGATCCGCCGGTGGACCTCGACCTTCGCCTGCTCGTAGGGGACGTAGTCGGCCGGCACGTAGGCGTCGACGTTCAGATCGAGGCGCACCGGCTCCCACTCCTCCTCCGCCGTCGCGGCGCCGTCGCCCGCAGCCGCCGCCACCGCCTCGTCCAGCATCTGCATGTAGAGCTCGAACCCGAGCGCGGCGACGTGCCCGGACTGCTCGTCGCCGAGCAGGTTGCCGGCGCCGCGGATCTCAAGATCGCGCATTGCGACCTTGAAGCCGGCCCCGAGCTCCGTGTAGTCCGACAGCGCCGCCAGCCGCTGCGCCGCCTCCGGCGTCAGCGCCGCCGCGCTCGGGTACAGCAGGTACGCGTACGCACGCTCGCGCGAGCGGCCCACGCGGCCGCGTATCTGGTAGAGCTGCGCAAGCCCGAACGTATCCGCCCGCTCGACGATCAGCGTGTTGGCCTGCGGGATGTCGATTCCCGATTCGATGATCGAGGTGCACACGAGCACGTCGGCCTCACCGCGCAGGAAGCGCAGCATCCGCTGCTCGAGCGCCCGCTCCTCGAGCTGCCCGTGGGCGATCTCGAAGCGCAGCTGCGGCAGCAGCCCGCGCAGCCGCTGCGCCGTCTCCTCGATCGTCTCGACGCGGTTGTGCAGGAAGAATGCCTGGCCGCCGCGCGCGTGCTCGCGCTCGAGCGCCGCGCGCACAAGCTCCTCGTCGTACTCGCCGACATAGGTCTTGACCGGCCGCCGTCCCTCGGGTGGGGTCTCGATCACGCTGATGTCGCGGATTCCGGCGAGCGACATCTGCAGCGTCCGCGGGATCGGCGTCGCGCTCATCGAGATCACGTCGACCTTCAGCTTCAGCTGGCGCAGCAGCTCCTTCTGCTTGACCCCGAAGCGCTGCTCCTCGTCGACGATCAGAAGCCCCAGGTCGCGGGCGCGAACATCGCGTGAGAGCAGCCGGTGGGTGCCGATCAGGATGTCGACCTCGCCGCGGGCAAACCGCTCCACCACCGCCCGCTGCTCCGCCGCCGGGCGGAACCGCGAAACTTGCTCCACCACCACCGGGTAATCCTTCAGGCGCTCGGAGAAGGTGCCGTAGTGCTGCTGGGCGAGGATCGTGGTCGGGACCAGCATCAGCACCTGCTTGCCATCCTGCACGGCCTTGAACGCCGCCCGCAGCGCGACCTCGGTCTTGCCGTAGCCGACATCGCCGCAGATCAGCCGGTCCATCGGCCGGGGTGCCTCCATGTCCGCCTTGACCGCCTCGATCGCCTCCCGCTGATCGGGGGTCTCGCTGTACGGGAAGGCCTCCTCGAACTCCCGCTGCCACTCCCCGTCGGGCGGGAAGGCGTGCCCGGCGCGCCGCTTGCGCTCCGCGTACAGCGACAGCAGCTCACCGGCCAGCTCCTGCGCCGCGCGCCGGGCGCGCGCCTTCACCTGCTCCCAGCGCGAGCCGCCGAGCTTGGAGAGCGGCGGATGCTCGCCGCCGGCGCCGACGTAGCGGCTGATCTTGGCGAGCTGCTCAACCGGCATGAACACGCGATCGGAGCCTGCGTACTCGAGCCGCAGGTAGTCGCGCGTGACCCCGGCGACCGTCTTGGTGTCGAAGCCGGCGAACCGCGCGATCCCGTGGTCCTCGTGGACGACGATGTCTCCCGTGCGCAGCTCGGCGAACGAGCGCAGGACGCCGCGGCGACCGCGGCCAGCGGACGGACGCTCCGGCGCGCGGCGGCGGCGGAAGAGCCGCTCGGAGGGGATCACCGCAAGCCGCAGCTGGGGGGCGATGAAGCCCTCATGCAGCCGCGCCCGGGCGAACAGCAGATGCGTCCGCTCGAGCGCGGCCCCGTTCGCAGCCGGACCATCGCCTGCCCGCACCGGCGGATGCGAGTCGGCTTGTGGCTTCTTTCGATGGGAGCCGGCAGCGGCTTCGCCGGCCGGCTCTTCTTTGGCGGTGCCGGTGGCGCCGCTCCCATCCGGACCAGCGGCGCTGTGGGCGCTCGTCGCACCGCTGCCGTCCGGACCAACGGCTCCTGCACCGTCGACGCCGTCGAGCCAAGCGACCCGCAGCCGGCCGAGGTTGTAGGCGACGCGTTCGCCCTCGCCCCGTTGCGGGAAGGTCACAACCGTGCGATAGCCCGAGCGCAGCAGCTTCTCCAGCTCCGGCTCGGCCTCCCTCAGGCCGCGCGCCGCGATCTCGGCCGCCTGGGCGCGGAACTGGAACGGCTGATCCTGGTCGACGCTCGCCAGGCGGATGCGCGCCCGCCCCGCCAGCTCCGTGCGGATCTGCGCAGGGGGCACGTAGAGATGGTGGGCGTCGGCGTCGTGGAACGCCGCGCACACGTCCTGCCAGTGGTCGGCAAGCGCCGGCTCCACATCCTCCTCGGCGGCGATCACGATCTCCGCCTCCGCCGGCGCAAGCTCCAGGAACGCCCGGAAATCCTCGACCGGCAAAAGATCGGCAACGTCCGGGCGCTCGGCGGCACCCTCGGCGACCCACAGCTCGGCCAGCTCGCGGTGCTCGGCGGCAAGCTCGGCGGCGGGGGCGACCTCGACCTCGTCGGCCTCCTCCAGCGAGCGCTGGGTGAAGGTCGAGAACCAGCGCAACGACTCGATCTCATCGCCGAAGAGATCGACCCGCACCGCGCGGTCCTCAGTCGCCGGGAAGAGGTCAAGCAGCCCGCCCCTGATCGCGAACTGCCCGCGGTCCTCGACCTGATCGACGCGCTCGTAGCCAGCCTGAACCAGCTCGCGGGCGGTCTCCTCCAGGTCGATCAGCTCGCCCGCCCGCAGCACGAACGACTGCGGTCGCAGCGACGGATCGGGGACCTTCTCCGAGAGCGCAACCGCGCTGACCACCACCACCGGCGCCCCGACGCCACCCGCACCGGACCGAGTCACCGCGCGGGCGCCGTCAGTCTCCTTCGCAGCCCCAGACCCTGTGGCGGCGCTGGCCGCAGCGGCGGCCGCAGACCCCGCGAGCGCGCTGGGCGCCGCCCCAAGCAGGGCATCCAATGCAGCCACACGCAACCCCACCAGATGCGGCGGTGGGGTCAGATGCGACTCATACGTTACGCCGCGGCTCGGATAGAACCGAACTGCCCGCGGCGCAAGCCATGCGCGCAGTGCCGAGGCGAGGTGGCGCGCCGCCCGGTCGTCACCGGCGACGACGATCGCGGGCCGCTGCGGCACGTGCTCGAGCAGCGCCGCGAGCAGGTACGGTCGCAGCGACTGGGAGACGAACGCGCGCCCTCCCTGCTCGGCGAAACGGGCAACCTGGGGGTCCTGATCGGCATCCGTGAGCAGCGCTCTCAGCATCTCGTCAAGTTCGAGTCTAGGCATGCACCGCGGGGTCGCTGCCGGGCGGCAGCGGCTCCGATGGCTTCGCCGTCCCCAACCTAGCCCATGCGGCCCGCTCGCCCAACTGGGCCCGTGCGGCCCGCTCGCCCAACCGGGCCCGTGCGGCCCGCTCGCCCAACCGGGCCCATGCGGCCCGCTCGCCCAACCGGGCCCATGCGGCCCGCTCGCCCAACCGGGCCCGTGCGGCCCGCTCGCCCAACCGGGCCCATGCGGCCTGCTCGCCCCTACCCCGGCTGCTGGCTGTCCCCATCCCGGAGCACCAGTTGCTCGACGGCATCGGCGGCCCGCGCCACAAGCTCGGCCACCTCGGCGCGAGACTGGCGGAACTTGCCGAGCACGAACGCGCTGACGATGTCCGGATCGGTGCTTGGCGGGCGCCCCACGCCAACCCGCACGCGATAGAAGTCAGGGGAGCCGAGCGCGGCTCTGACCGACTTCAGTCCGTTGTGGCCAGCGAGGCCGCCGCCGAGCCGCACCCGGACCTCGCCGAACGGCAGGTCGATCTCGTCGTGCACAACGACGATCCGCTCCGGCGGCACGCGCAGCTCTCCGCGCGCCGGCCCAACCGAGCGGCCAGCTTCGTTCATGTACGTCTGCGGTCGCAGCACCGCAACGTAAGGGCCCCCCGCCACTGGCCGCCCCTCGCTAAGCAGGCCCCGGAAGCGCGTCCGCGGCCGCGGCAACTGCCAGCGACGCGAGAGCAGCTCGGCCACGTCGAAGCCGACGTTGTGCGGCGTGCCCTCGTACTGTGCGCCGGGGTTGCCGAGCCCGACGAGGAGCCAGTCGACGGGCGCGCCGCGGCGCCCCGCAAGCCCCATGCCGGCGCTCCGCTACTCGCTGCCCGGCGCTTCGCCCTCGCCCGCCTCGGCGCGCTCGCCCTCCGGCGCGGCCGTGGGCGTCTCGCCGACCACCTCCGTCTCCTCCTCGATCTCGGTCGCGGCCTCCACCTGCAGGCGCGGGGGCGTGATCGTGGCCAGCACGGTGTCCTGATCGCCGATCAGCTTGACCCCGGCAGGTGGCGTGATCTGTCCAAGGGTGAGCGTCTCGCCGATCGCCATCGACGATACGTCGTGCGTGATGGCGTCGGGAATATCGCCCGGCAGGGCCTCGATCGTCAGCTCGCGCACGACGTGCTCGAGCACACCCCCCTCGCGCACGCCCGGAGCGTCCTGCTCGCCGGCCAGTTCGAGGACCACGGTCGCCTGGATCGGCTGATCCAAGCGCACTCGCATCAGATCGATGTGGATCGTCTCACCGCTCACCGGGTGGCGCGCGAGCTCCTTGACCACCACCGGCGTCGGCCGGCCGTCATCGATGCGCAGATCGTGCACGGCGCCCGCCGCGGCAAGCGCGTGACGAAGCTCGCGGGCGGGGATCTGGAAGGCGATCGGCGGCTCGCCGCCACCGTAGACGACGCCTGGCACGTAGCCGGCGCGGCGCAACCGACGGGCCTCCCGTGAGCCGCGCGGCTCGCGCGAGGATGCGATCAGCTCGCTGCTGGAGGAGGTGGGCATGGCCTCGGCGATAGTAGCGAGAAAGCCCTTGACGGCCGCGGTGGCGCGGGTAGGCTTTGCGCATGGACGGCCAGGGACAGCTGCTCCTCTGGATCGCGGGTATGCACATTCTGGGGATAGCGTTCGTCGCAGCGTTGCTGATCCCGGCGCTGCGCGACCGGCCGGACCGTCCTGGCGAGGAGTCCGATTCAGGCTCCGATGACGGCTGGGGCAATCACCCCCGCCGACCGCTGGTCCCGCCTGGGGTCCCCGGCGGCGGGCTGCCCTTGCCGGATGCGCAGCCAGCGCGCCTGCGCCTACGGGATCACCGCCGGCTGCACGAGCTGCGCCAGCAGTCGGGCAGGGGCCGCACGCGCGAGCCAGCGCGGCGTCCGGTGCACGCGCCGGCCAGGCCGGCGCGGGTCCCGCACCGGTAGCGCCCGGGGGGCGCTGCGTGGCTGCGGGCGGCCCGGCCGCCCGGCGGCCCGCAACCAGCGCTCGCACGCTGCCTGCTAGGAGTCGCTCAGCTCGAGGAAGCGCTCGACCGAGGCCTCCTGGTGCTGCAGCCGCTCAGCCACCGCACGCGCGTGTGCCGCAGCAAACTCCAGAAAGTCCTCGACGCACCGCTCCGGGTCGTCGGAGAGCTGATAGACCCGGGTGAAGTCCTGCTGCGCGCAGGCGATCCCGAGCGGCGGACGCCCCTCGGCCAGCGTGCGCGCGCTGCAGACGGGCGTGACCACGATCTGCGAGTCGGGCGCCACCAGCGCCGTCGGCAGGAGCCGCGGTGCGGGCAGCCGCACCGGCAGCCCCACCGAGCGATCGACCGCGATGCTCGAGCCGACCAGCTCGTGCAACGGCTCGCGCCAGACGTCCAGCACGACGTCGGCGGACAGCAGGGCATCGCGCAGCGCACTCGCCTGCTCGATGTAGAGGCGCTCAGCCTCCTCGCGGTCCTCGGCGTCCGCCAGGTCCAGGTCGCACGGCACCCGCAGGAGGTCGCCAGCGGCAACCCTCGCCCCGGCGCCAAGGCTGCCGGACGCGACGAACGTCTGCAGCGTGCCGAGGTCGCGGCGGGCGTGGAAGATGATCGTAACCGCCTGCGAGACCGGCAGCCCGTCGACCCGCATCGAAACCGTCATCGCCGAGCTGTCGTCTAGCAGCGCCCGACGCAGTAGCTCCTCAGCTTCCTCTCCACGATGGTGATCCTCGTCGAACATCCTCTTCATCCTCAGATCGGCTGGATCGCACCGTTATTTACCCTATCTGGCGGCGGCAGGCGCACCCGCGCCGCTCACGCTCAACCCACTCACGGCCGGCCGCGAACGTCCCCGATCATCGTTGCCGTACTCCACCTCCGCTCCGGCCGCCCCTTCACTTGGCAGCGCCCGGCCGGCTCGCGCAGCCAGACGGCGCGCGACCGTCGGCTCGGGCGGGTAGGCTGCCGCAGGCGATGCGCATCCTCTACAAGCCTTTCGGGATCGTTGCCGGCGTGATCGGAGCCAAGCTCGGCAAGCGCACCTTCCACTCGATCTGGGAGGCCGTCGACGAGGGCGAGCCGCCCAAGCCAACCACCGCAGATGCGCCGCTCACGAAGGTGATCGCCGCGGCCACCCTCGAGGCGGCGACGATGGCGGCGGTCGGCGCAATCGTGGACCGCGCCGCCGCACGCGCCTTCCATCACCTGTTCGGCGCCTGGCCAGGGCCCTCCTCCCGCAGATCCACCTGAGCGGCTAGGGCGGCCAAGGATCTGGCGAGCGTAGCGGAGCGCGCATCGGCCGCCCGCCTCACCCTTGCCGGCCATGGCTACCACCCTCTCGGCTCCCCTGGCAATCTGCCAAGACCCAGGGCGCAAGCGCTTCGCGCGCCCAGCGCGGAATTGGGATCTTCGCCAGATTGCGCGAGTCCACGAACACATGGCAGAGCTCACCGGTGGCGAGGCGTGTCGAGCCGTCCACGATCCGGTGGCGGGTGATCATGCTCGTTCGCCCCAGTCGCGCCACCCCGACTTCGAGCGTCAGCTCGCGATCGAACCGCGCGCCTGCGTGAAAGTCCACTTCGGCGTGCACCACGACCAGGTCGATGCCGCGCTCGAGCATCTTCGTGTAGCCGCCGAACGCAGCGCGCCAGAGCTCGGTCATGCTCTGGTCGAAGTAAGTCAGGTAGTGAGCGTTGAACACCTGCCCCTGGATGTCGCATTCCGCGTAGCGGACGCGCAACGAGTGCCGCAGCGGCTGCCCCATGCTCAGCGTGCGTCGATCGGCGGCGCCAGCGCGCGCCCGCGACGGCGGCCACCATCTGCCCTCATCCCGCAACGGCCGCCGGACACGCCCGCACGTACCGCCTGCCGGGCTACTCGCACCTCGACCCGCGTGGGGCCTCACCCCGCCGCCGCTGCGGCTCAGCATCCGACCGACCGCGCTCGGCCTCGGGCGCGCCTCCCCCACGGAGCACGAAGCCGCGGCGCTCGAGCTCGCCCAGCTGATCTTCGAAGGTCGCGAAGTCGCGCGCCAGCAGCGCGTCGATCGGCCGCCCACGCGGACCCGCAGCCCGCACCCAGCGCCGCAGCAGCGCTCCGCCGGCGCGCGCGGAGGCCTCGTCGAGCAGATCAAGCAGAATCGGCAGCTCGGCCGCGTGCTGCAGCTGGCCTGAGAGCAGCGTCAGCGGGTCGGTTGCCAGCACCTGGCAAAGCTCGTCCTCGCTCAAGCCGAGCAGCTCCATCAGCCTGGCTGCGCTGTTTGCGTCCGCTCGCATGCCGGTCGGCGTCATTCGCCCGATGGGCAGCGTCGCACGGCTGCTTAGAAGAGCTGGTTCTCGCCGCCGAACACGCTGCTGACAGAGCCGTCGGTGAAGATCTGGCGGATCGAGTTCGTGAGCAAATCGGCGCAGGAGAGGATCCGCACGTTGTCCGGGCTGCCGGGCGGGGGCGGCACCGTGTCCGTCACCACGATCTGCTCGAGGCGCGCAGCCGCCAGGTTCTGCCATGCGTCACCTGAGAACAGGCCGTGCGTCGCCGCCGCGTAGAGGCGGCGCGCGCCCGCCTCGTGCACCGCCTCGGCGGCAACCCGCAGCGTGCCCGCCGTGTCGATGATGTCGTCGACGATCACTGCGGTCTTGCCGGCCACCTCGCCGATCACGTAGTTGATCTCCGCAAGCTGCTGCGCGGGGCGCTCCTTGTTGAGGATGGCAAGGTCGGCCCCGATCTCGGAGGCGAAGCGCTTGGCAAGCTTGACGCGACCAACGTCGGGGGCAACCACGACCGGATCCTCAAGCCCGAGGTCCGCGAAGTACTGGGTGAGCATGAACAGCGCCGTCATGTGATCACAGGGCTTCTGAAAGAAGCCCTGGATCTGCCCGGAGTGCAGGTCCATCGTGAGGATCCGATCGACGCCCGCGGCCTCGAGCATGTGGGCGACCAGCCGCGCGGAGATCGGCTCGCGCGGCGCCGACTTCTTGTCTTGGCGCGAATATCCGTACCAGGGCGTGACCGCAATCACCCGATGCGCCGATCCACCGACGGCCGCGTCCACCAGCAAAAGCAGCTCCATCAGCGCGTCGTTTGCGCTGAGCCCGGCGCGGTGGTTGGCGCATGTGGGCTGCACGATGAACACATCGGCCCCCCGCACCGACTCTTCGTAGCGGCAGTAGACCTCGCCGTTTGAGAACGTCTTTGGATGCACGCCGCTCAGCGAGACGCCAAGCTTGTCGGCGATCCGCGCCGCGAGCTCGGGGTTCGCCCGCCCGCTGACCAGCATCAGCCGCTTGTCGTAGTCCCGCCGGAGGATGCTCGGGGCGGCGCGCGCCTCGACGATGCTCATCGCGCCTGGAAGTCTACGCCCGGCGCAGGACGAGAGCTGGATATCTCATCGCCGGCTTGCGACCTCGCGGGCCCCTCACCGGGCCCGTCCCCGCGGGGCCCGTCCTCACCGGGCTCGTCCCCGCGGGGCTCGTCCTCGCCAGGCCCGTCCTCGCCGGGCCCGTCCCTGCCGGGCTCATCCCCGCCGGGCCCGTCGCCGCCGCCTCGCGGGTTACGGCCCCCCTCACCAGGCCCGTCCGCGCTCTCCTCAGGGGCGTGACCCGTGGCCTCTCCCTTCCCCTCGCGCTCCAGCCTACGCTCCGCATACCCCTCGATGTTCGTCTGGCGGCTGCGTGCAATGCCGAGCGCGCCCGGGGGGATGTCCTTGGTGATCACTGAGCCAGCGCCGGTGTAGGCGCCGTCGCCGACCTCCACGGGGGCGACCAGGGTCGTATCGACGCCGGTCCGCACGTGAGCGCCGATTCGCGTGCGGTGCTTGCGGGAGCCGTCGTAGTTTGCGGTGATCGTTGCCGCTCCGAGATTGCTGCCCTCGCCGATTTCGGCGTCGCCGACATACGAGAGGTGCGGAACCTTCGCCCCGGGACCGACGTCCGAGCCCTTGATCTCCACGAACGTGCCGGCCTTCGACCCCGGCCGCATCACCGTGCCGGGCCGCAGGTGGGCGAACGGACCCACCGACACACGCTCGCCGACGCGCGCCTCGCGGACGTAGGAGTGGACGATCGTCGCTCCATCGTCGACGTCTGCGTCGATCAGCGTGGCGTGCGGCCCGACGGCGCAGCCCCGGCCGATCCGCGTGCGGCCGTGCAGGCTTGTGAACGGCGCGACCATGCTGTCCTGGCCAATCTCCACGTCGACGTCGACGACGGTCGTCGCTGGGTCGACGACGGTCACCCCGGCGAGCATGTGGCGCTCGAGAATGCGTCGCTGGGCAATGGCCCGAACAGCTGCCAGCTGACGGCGGTCGTTGACCTGCAGGCTCTCGAGCGGATCCTCAAGCTCGAGCGCGAGCACGGTGCGCTCCAGCGCGCGCAACGCTGGGAGCACGTCCGGCAGGTACTCCTCACGCTGGGCGTTGTCGCTGCCCACCCGCTCGAGCGCGGCAACAAGCGCCTCGACCTCGAACGCGAACACGCCTGCGTTGACCTCCCGGATGTGCAGCTCCCGCTCGTCCGCATCGCCGCCGAACTTGGTCTCGACGACGCGCTCGACGGTGCCGTCGGGGGCGCGCACGACCCTGCCGTAGCCGCTCGGGTCCTCGAGCACCGCGGTCAGCATCGTCGCCGCCGCGCCCTGCTCCTCGTGCCGACGCGCGAGCCGACCGAGCGTCCCGGCGCTGATCAGCGGGAGATCGCCGTTCAGCACGATCGCGGTTCGCGCGCCGCGCAGCTGCCCGGCCGCTGCCCTCACCGCGTCCGCCGTCCCCCGCTGCTGCGGCTGGACCACGACCTCGACGCCCTCGTGCTTGAGCGCAAGCTCGGCGAGCCGACGTTCGGGTCCATCCACCACCACGATCCGCCCGATCCCAGCCGAGCGCGCAGCCGCTATCGGCCACGCCAGGAGCGGCCGGCCACACAGCTCGTGTGCGAGCTTCGGGATCCCCGAGCGCATCCGTGTGCCCTGGCCGGCGGCGAGAATCACGGCGACAGGACCGCTCACCGGCGCAATCCTACGCGGTGCTCCCGGGGCCGGAGCTGCTGCCTGCCAGCAGGCGCGCGCGAGCGGAGCGTCGAGCTTGCAACTGGGGAGCCAGGATTCGAACCTGATCCTGGTCGTCCAAAGCGACCTGTGCTGCCGTTACACCACTCCCCAGAGCGCTACCGCGGGTGGTGCCGTCAGCTTAGTTCACACTCGCCGGCCCTCGCTCGCGACGCTCGGCGGGCTCTCGACCCACTCGCCAGCCCGAGATCTAGGTTAAGGCTCGAGCTCAACCTAAGACTTGGAGTCAATTTCTGGCTGATGGCGCCCAAAACTGACTCCGAGTCGGCCGCACTGGGATCCGCCACGGTCTCCTGCCTTGTCAGCTGGCCAGGCTGTCCGACTGTCCGCGCGCCGTCGGTTGCGGGGAGACCGCTGGCGGTTTTCCGTTGTCAGCTGGCCAGGCTGTCCGACTGTGCGCGCGCCAGCACGCGCGCCACCGCCCGCGGCAGGGTGGGGTCTGCGAGCGCGGCCCGGATGTCGGCAGGCCGATGCAGCGCGCGCTCGGCACGCAGGATGCCCACCTCAAGCCCGGCATCGCCAGCCGCAGCAAGGCCAAGCGCGATCGCGTCGCCGCCGCGCCAGGAGCCCTCGGGCAGCGCGAACAGCGACGGCAGGGGGCGCGGCAGCCCCACCAGGTAGAAGCCACCGTCGAAGGTCGGCCCGAGGACGACGTCACATCCGCTGGCGAGGTCCTCGAGCGCGGCGGCCGCGTGCTCGAGGCGCAGCCGCGGGAGGTCAGGCCAGATAACGAGCACCGGCCCGGGTCGCTGGGAGAAGATCCGCGCGGTGGCGTCCGCCAGCCGTCCTGCGATCCCCTCGCCATTCTGCGGGAACATCACCGCATCGCCGACCAGCCGCCGCAGCTCAGGCGCCGCATCGGGCGGATCGTGGGCCACGTGCACGGCCCCGGGCGCGACCTGGTGCGCCCACGCCGCCGCCTGCGCGATCAGCGCCGACTGCAGCGCTACGCATCCTGCGGCCCCGAGCAGAGGCTCAAGCGCTCGCCGCACCTCCCCTCGCCTCGGTGCGCGCGCCATCAAAACGACGGCGGGCGCCACGCTGCGAGCCCACCGCGTGCCGCTTCCCGGCGGCTCGCTCATCGCCTTTCGAAGCGGTAGACGGTCCCTGCGGGCGTCGCCGTCCGGTCCGCCAGCTTGGGCAGGGCGCCGCCGAGCACCGCGGCGAAGATCCCCGTGCTCGCCCCCATCAGCTCGATCAACGTCGAGACCGGCGTCGGC
>Ga0209061_1001424_pt1 | contig 39970 bp, 30 predicted proteins | sample Coa_R1_10_FD_187157 | JGI IMG/M metagenome (GOLD analysis project Ga0209061, IMG submission 187157) | Surface soil microbial communities from Centralia Pennsylvania, which are recovering from an underground coalmine fire - Coalmine... | ecosystem: Environmental > Terrestrial > Soil >... | reverse complement strand
AGAAGGTTCCTCGTGGTTCAGGAACCTAAAAGCCTCGTCTCCTCCGGTATGGGGAGAGGCATGGAACGCACGACTTCTGTGTGAAGGTATCCGTCCTCGGTGGGCCGCTGCGGTGCGAGGCAAAACAACGAAATACGAACTCTATGGAACGACTTGTTACCTCTTACAATTAGCAAAGAAGAACACCTAGGTGCAGAGGTTTGCTTCTATTATAACACCGTTGTGAACGTATGTCAAGATTTTCCTGCTAGCCACAGCAATTTCAAGAAGAAGGCCGTTTTTTCTAACTGCAGCCCAGCCAAAAGAGAAGGATCACTTTCAAGATGTCGCTGTAGAAGTAGATTTGATGCAGGTCTAGTCCTTGGCTCGGCAAGGGCTGCCCACGAAAAAGGAGTTCGATTCGGGCATCCATCCCCGGCAAAAGCCAAAACGTCTGCAGCGCCAGTAGACCTAGCAAAAGGAGTACTAGAGGAAGGCGGAAGCGAAGCCTCTTCCTGGAGAACAGCACAAGCATCCATAGCGCCAGGGCACACCCCCACTCCACACGATTGAAAAGGTGAAAAGTAGCGCGCCCCACATCTAAGGCTACCGGCATTGTAAGGGAGGGCGCTTGGAACTTGGCAAGCGTTGCCAAAAAGGAGACGCCTACGAGCATCCCAGCCCAGTAGATAGGCAGTAACACGACGGCTCGCCCCAACCAAAAACGAAACCAGACAGAACGCATACCGAAATCCTCTATTTGGATAATTAGGTCTTAATATACCCTATTAGCGCTAATGTTCAAGCCCTCACCCCTCTCCCGTCCCTCAAGGCCGACACTGGGGTCCTCAGAAAATCTTGCAATTTTCTGGGGAAGTGCGCCCTCTCCCTCAGAGTTCGGCAGGGACTGAACTTAAGATTTCTCGCCTTCGGCTCGAAATGACAATCGTATCATTGGCTCTTCAAGCCTCTACTCCCCTCTCCCTATCAGAGAGAGGGGAGACCAATAAGCTACCTCTCGGTTTCTAGTGATAAGCTATTCTTTAGACACTAACCAAACTAGCCCCCTTTCTCCCGAATCGGGGGAAAGGCCGGGATAGGGGGCGAACAAGGTAGGCTTGTTCTGCTAATTGCCTCTAGAACCGCGAGATTGGCAGTCCCTGCAGCCCTACCCCCATCTCTCAGAACCGGTGGGGATTGAAATTCAAGATTTCTCGCCTTCGGCTCGAAATGACAGTTGTGGTATCGGCTCGAAATGACACGTGTTTATCTCGCCTTCGGCACGAAAGGACAGTCGTATCACCGGCTCTTCAAGCCTTCACCCCCCGCCCCTCTCCCACTTTGGGAGAGGGGAGACCAATAAGTTCATTGGCGGTTTCCTTTGATAAGCTGTCTTTTGAAAAACTGGCAAAATAGCCCCCTTTCTCCCGAATCGGGGGAAAGGTCGGGATAGGGGGCGAACAAGGTAGGCTTGCTCCGCAAACTGCCTCTAGAACCTTGAGGTTGGCAGTCTCCACAGCCCCCGTCCTTACCCATACAGGGAGAGAGGCTGACCACCTCAGCGGCCTATCTCATTTCTCCTTAATCGCCTCTTTCTCTGGCCGCTGCATCGCCGTGCGCTAGCACCTCCCGAATCGGGGGAAAGGAAGGGATAGGGGGCGAACAAAGTAGGCTTGCGAAATAGACTAGCTCTAGCATCGCGAGATTGGCAGCTTCTGCCGCCCTCACCCCCACCTCTCAGAACCGGTGGGAATGGAAACGCAAGATTTCTCGCCTTCGGCTCGAAATGACAGTTGTTTATCTCGTCTTCGGATCGAAAGGACAGTTGTCTTCGGCTCTTCAAGCCCCCACCCCCCGCCCCTCCCCCTATCAGGGAGAGGGGAGACCAACATGCTAACTCTCGGTTGCCTATGATAAACTTTCCTTTCAACTCAGGAAAGAATACAAAAAGATTCTGAGACAAGTAGAAACAGACCGGTAACAAAGTTGCCGGTTCCTTCTAACTCGATGTCAGGTAAAATCTTCCTACTTGAAGCCTCCAATGAAGGAGAATACGAATGTTCTACGCCAATTTTTGGAAGTCCCTCGTGTTGATAACCACAGCCGGCTCTGCCCTTTTGGCCGGTGCACAACAGAACCCCCCAACCAGCAACGGCCCCATCGTGGATCGATTCGGTCAGTATCTTCCCACCGATTGGCCTGGCAAAGTCCATACCGACGCCGACCTCGAGGCTGCCCTGCAAAAAGAGCAAGACCTTATGCGCACTCAATGGCTCTTGCCTCAACACCGCGATCCCTTCGGTGGCGAAACCGACTTAGGCTGGCACGCCAAGGCCACCGGTTTCTATCGAGTCATGCAACATAACGGGAAGTGGTGGCTCATTACGCCGCAAGGCAATCCCTGTTTCTACACCGGCGTCTGCACAGTGCCGACTCTTATAAACGGCACCCCGATTACGGGGCGTGAAAGCCTCTTTGCCTGGCTGCCACCCAAAACCGGTGCCTACGCTGCCGCTTGGGGCACCTCTCCATGGGATAGCAGCGACAAAACCGAATACTTCTCGTTTGATACGGCCAACCTCATCCGGAAATTCGGCGACGCTTGGGATCAACGCGCTCGCTCGGAGGCGATAGAGCGCCTGCAACATTGGGGATTTTGCGGCGCAGGAAAATGGTCGGAGAGGTTGCCCAACGTTCCCTCTCTCCCCGTCCTTTGGTACTCCGCAGACTACATAGGTCGCCATCCCGACATCTTCGACCCCAAAGTGCAGGCCCAAATTCGCCAGTCGCTTCAACAGCAGATCGCTCCACACAAAAACGACCCCTATATTCTCGGATGGTCTATCAAAAACGAGTTCGACGAAATTATCACCATCCAAGAGATAAAAGAGCTTCTTCAAAAGCCGGCCACGGTTCCGGCCAAACGGGCCTTGGTGGACGAGGCCTTAAAAACCCGTTATCATCATGACGTCGCTGCTATGGCCGCCGCTTGGAAGGTAAGTTCACCTGGCCGTGAAGCTCTCTATAACGCCCAACCAACACCGCCCATGGACGACCTCGAAGCCCTTCGGCAGTTCTTCGCCAGAAGCTACTACGCTTTTCTCTACAAAACGGTGAAGCAGATAGACCCCCATCATCTCTACTTCGGCTTCTGGATCGTGCCCGGCTGGTGGCAGAACGCGAGCGATTGGGGGTTGATTGCCCCCTACTGCGATGTCATAGGCTACGACCGCTACGCCACTACCTTCGCGGATAACTGGCTTGAAGGGCTGTTCAACGCCACCAAAAAGCCCGTGCTGTGCGGCGAGTTCTCCTTCCCGCCCTACTACAATGGGCAGCGCGGCTTTGGCCGCTACTTCGTATCCACCACAGATGAAAGCCAGGAGGCCGACCTTTATGCAAAGTGGGCGAAAGACGCTGCCGCAAACCCCTACTGCGTTGGCCTGATGTGGTTTGAGTATCGTGATGAACCCATCACTGGCCGCGGGCCGGGGCACGGCCCAGAAAGAGTCTACGGCGAAAACTATGCCTTCGGCCTTGTGGATGTGGCAGACCGCCCGCGCTGGGACCTTGTTACCCAAATGCGGGAAGTAAACCTGCAACTTGATCGCATTCGTGCGTCCGGCGAAACGACGCTTGCAAAGTAGAGCTGCCGCACAGCTAGCCCGCTTTCTGCCAGAACTGCCAACAGGCTTGGGCAATGGCCCACTCTTCTTGGGTACGAATAACCAATACGCGCGTTGGAGAGGCGGGAGTGGCGATGTCTCCATCTTCAGCGATCGCTTTATTTTTGTCGGCCTCGAGCGCGATACCCAAAAAGGCCAGTTGCTGACATGCAGCCTCACGCACAAGGGAGGAGTTTTCGCCTATTCCGCCGGTAAAGATCAGGGCGTCCACTCCGCCTAAACATGCGGCCATAGCCCCGATATGCCAACAGAGCCGATGCACAAACATGCGGAAAGCGAGCTGCGCACGCGAGTTTCCCGCCTGCATGGCCGCCTCTATCTCCTGCATACTGTGAGAGATGCCGGAGAGGCCTAACAGCCCCGAACGCCGCTCCAAAACCTCCTCCAATTGTGCTGGGGTATAGTAGCCTTTTTTCAAGAGATAGAGGAGCAAACCCGGGTCTATAGAGCCGGATCGGGTGCCCATCATCAGCCCCTCTAAAGGGGTAAACCCCATCGTTGTGGCCACACTTTTGCCGTTTTGGATGGCGGCCAAAGAGCAGCCGTTGCCTAAATGGCAGGAGACAAGGCGTAGCGAGTGGAGGTCGCGATGAAGCAACGTCGCTGCCCGAGCAGCCACATACTGGTGGCTGATGCCATGAAACCCATAACGCCGAAAACCCCGCTCTTTCCATTCGTAGGGACCGGCATAGAGGGCACCCTCTTCGGGCAGGGTGCTGTGGAAAGCGGTATCGAAAACAGCCAGTTGAGGCACGGCGCCGAACTGTTTTTCCACCGCGCGAATGCCCTCCAAAGCGATGCGATTATGCAGGGGGGCCAACTCCGCGAAGGCCTCGATATCGCGCTTAACCTCCTCCGAAATAGGCGTAGGCTCCCGATACTTTCCCCCTCCATGAACCACCCGATGCCCCACGATCGCAACGACTTCACTTTTGGGCAGCACCGAAAGCTCTTCGATGGTAGCCAACATAAGCCCTATCGCATGGACGGGTGAGGAGGCCTCGATTTGCCGATGGAGGGACTGGGTTGCGCTCTTCGCCTCCAGGGTCGCCTGGCCTTGCATGCGATCGGGGTGTTGCCACACGACACGCCCCTCCCACAGCGGAGCGGGGGGCGTCTCCTGAACGGCGGTAACGGCATATAAGGCGCCCTTATGGCTGCTTGAACCCTCATTAAGTACAAGAATGTTCACCGTCGTTTGTCCATGGGGGTTAGTTCGTCCAACTCCAATTCTTCACCTCGGGTAGGTCGTCGCCATACTCGCGAATATAGGCTTTGTGCTCCAGCAGTTTATCGCGCAACATCTGGCGCAGATGGGCGTGCGCCTGCAGACGCGGAACTCTGTCGAGCACATCCATCGCCAGGTGGAAGCGATCTAGCTCGTTGAGCACGCACATATCGAAAGGCGTCGTTATGGTGCCTTCCTCTTTATACCCTCTTACATGCAGGCGTTGGTTCGTGCGACGATAGGTCAAACGATGGATCAACCAGGGATAGCCGTGAAAAGCGAAGATGATGGGGCAGTCGGTGGTGAAGATGCTATCGTACTCCTTATCGGGCAATCCATGTGGGTGCAGACTCGGAGGCTGCAGAGTCATGAGGTCAACAACATTGACGACACGAATTTTGATGTCGGGGATATGCTTGCGCAGCCAATCTACGGCGGCAAGAGTCTCCAAAGTGGGTACGTCACCGGCGCAGGCCATAACCACATCGGGTTGACCGCCCTGATCGTTGCTTGCCCACTCCCATATGCTCACTCCCGCCGCGCAATGCTTGATGGCGTCGCTCATACTAAGCCACTGTAGCTCTGGATGCTTGCCGGCGATGACCACGTTAACATAGTTTCGACTACGCAAACAGTGGTCCATCACACAAAGCAGGGTATTGGCATCCGGCGGCAGGTAAACGCGGACGATCTCGGCCTTTTTGTTAACCACGACATCTATAAAGCCGGGGTCTTGATGGGTGAAACCGTTGTGGTCTTGGCGCCACACATGAGAAGTAAGAAGATAGTTTAGGCTGGCGATAGGGCGACGCCAGGGTAGCTCGCGAGTGACTTTTAGCCATTTGGCATGCTGATTGAACATCGAATCCACAATGTGAATAAAGGCCTCATAGCTGGCAAAAAGACCATGTCGGCCTGTTAAAAGATAGCCTTCCAGCCAGCCTTGACACATATGCTCGCTTAAAACCTCCATCACCCTGCCTTCCGGCGAGAGATGGTCGTCGGTGGGCAAAATAGGCTCGGTGGTCATTCGGTCGGTCACTTCAAACACGGCCTGAAGCCGATTCGATGCCGTTTCATCTGGGCACATGATGCGGAAGTTGCGGCTCTCCAGGTTTTTCTTCATCACGTCGCGCAGAAAACAGCCGAGAATGCGCGTGGATTCGGCCTGTTGGGTGCCCGGTTTCTCCACGTCAACGGCATAGTCCCGGAAGTCGGGCATGCGAAGGTCGCGCAATAAAGCCCCACCATTGGCGTGAGGGTTTGCGCTCATACGCCGCTCGCCTTGTGGGGCCAATGCCGCGATTTCAGGAAAGAGTTTTCCGTTTTTATCAAATAGCTCCTCCGGTTTGTAGCTGCGTAACCACTGCTCTAACATCCGGAGGTGTTCGGGCTTTCGGTGGAGTTCGGCAAGCGGAACTTGATGCGAGCGAAAGGTTCCTTCGACCTGCTGGCCATCCACGACTTTAGGGCCTGTCCATCCTTTTGGGGTGCGCAGGATGATCATCGGCCACCGAGGTCGCTTAGAAAAACCGTGGGAACGTGCATCCGCCTGAATCGTCCGAATCTCGCGTATCACAGTTTCCAAAGTGGAGGCCATTTGGGGATGGACGAGTTGCGGGTCGTGCCCCTCCACCACATAGGGGTGGTAGCCGTAACCCTCGAATAGCTTTATCAGCTCCTCCGACCCCATACGTCCGAGCACGGTAGGGCCGGAGATTTTATATCCGTTTAGGTGCAGGATGGGCAGCACGGCCCCATCACGAGCCGGATTCAGGAACTTATTCGAGTGCCAGCTTGTGGCACAAGGCCCCGTTTCTGCCTCACCATCTCCCACGACGCAACATACCAGAAGATCGGGGTTGTCGAAGGCGGCTCCATAGGCATGGAGCAGCGAATAACCGAGTTCACCTCCCTCATGAATGGAGCCGGGCGTCTCTGGAGCTACATGGCTGGGAACGCCTCCGGGGAAGGAGAACTGTTTAAACAGTCTCTTCAGGCCCTCTTCATCTTGCGACACATTGGGGTATATCTCGGAATAGGTGCCCTCTAGGTAGGCATTGGCGATGAGAGCCGGGCCGCCGTGCCCCGGCCCGGTTATGAAAATGGCGTTAAGATCGTAAAGCCGGATAAGGCGATTCATGTGGGCGTAGATAAAGTTGAGGCCGGGAGAGGTTCCCCAATGTCCTAGCAAACGGGGCTTGATATGCTCGGGAGTCAGTGGCTCTCGTAAAAGAGGGTTGTCCAACAGATATATCTGCCCAACCGACAGATAGTTTGCCGCTCGCCAGTAGGCGTCGATCAGCCTAAGCTCTTCTGGATCAAGAGACTTGCCTTGTCGCTTCACGAATCGGGACCTCCTCACATTTAAGTGGAGTGGGATAAGAGAACTATACCTGAAAACGGATAAAAGTAGGGTAATATCCTTATTATCACTGAAGGGAGGGCGACTATGTTTCAGACGATTCTCGTTGGATACGATGGCTCTGAAAATGCGCTTCATGCGGCGGAGAGTGCGGCTCGCTTGGCAAAGCTTTTTGGCTCCCACGTCATCCTACTTAACGTTTTTCCCTATCCCTATACGTTGATACCGGATGGCCTTTTCGACCAAGGCGAGGTGGCTCTCGACCCGGAAACGGTGGCGCGCTTGGCACGAGAAGACCTAAGGGTGGTAGAGGATGTGGCACTGCCGGTGTTCGAGAAGTACGGAGTGGCTTGCCAAATTGTGCAAGAGATCGGGGCGCCCATCGAGAAGATACTGCATACGGCCCGAAAGCACCATGTGGACCTCATCGTGGTTGGCAGTCGAGGCCTCAGTGGGTGGCAGCAGCTTCTGCTCGGAAGCGTGGCCAGCGGGGTTCTACAGCAGCACGATTTTCCGGTGCTTGTAGTGCGCAAACAACGGGTGGAGTTTCGCTCGCTGCTTCTGGCCACCGATGGGTCTGCAAGCTCCGCGAAGGCGGCGGCGACGGCCTTCGAGCTTGCCGATCGACTCGATGTGCCTCTCTCAGTGCTCTGTGTGAGGGACACGCGAAAACATTGGCTTGCACGCAAGACAGAGGCGACCATAGATACCGGTCAGCTGCAGAAGGCGCTTGAAGAGGAGCTGGAGCGGCTGCGCGGCAACAAAGACGTGCTGATCCACCTTCGTCTTCGCGATGGAAACCCGGCCCAAGAGATCGTGGAATTTGCTTCTGAAAACGATAAAGACCTCATTATAATGGGCAGTCGAGGGCTTGACCCGGTGCGGTCGCTCTTCCTCGGCAGCACCTCTCGCGCCGTGGTGCATCACGCGCCCTGTTCGGTGCTGGTGGTGCCTCGTGGAGAATAGCCGCGCTGCGGCAGTGAGGAGGAAAAGATGAACGCTTTAGCATGGAACCGCTTTCAATTTGGGTTTACGGTCACCTACCACTACCTCTTCCCACAGCTTACCATGGGGCTTGCCTTGCTGATCCTGCTCTTTAAGCTGATAGCCCTCAAAACGAAAAACACGCTCTATAACGATGCAGCTCGCTTCTGGGGGCGCCTGTTCGGCATCAATTTCGCCATAGGGGTGGTTACGGGCATCCCCATGGAGTTTCAGTTCGGCACAAACTGGGCGCGCTTTTCTAGCTTTGCCGGAGGGGTTGTGGGCAATACCCTCGCCATGGAGGGTATGTTCGCCTTCTTTGCCGAATCGGCCTTTCTTGGGCTTTTCCTCTTCGGAGAGCGCCGGTTCGGAAACAAAGTGAACCTTCTGGCCGCCTTCATGGTGTTCTTCGGCTCTTGGCTTTCCGGATACTTCATCATTGCTACGAACGCTTTTATGCAGCATCCGGTTGGCTATGGCATCGGCCCCGATGGACGCCTCATGCTGGTGAACTTTTGGGCTTTCGTTCTCAACCCCTGGGCCATCTATGAGTATCTTCATAACATGTGTGCCTCCGTGGTGACCGCCTCGTTTGCCGTGGCGGCAGTAGGCGCTCTTTACCTTCTGCTGGGCAGGCATCGGGAGTACGGCAAGATTTTTCTTAAAATGGGCGTCATCGCAGGTCTGGTCTCTTCGCTGCTTCAGGTGTTCCCCACGGGCGATGCCCAGGGCAAGATGTTAGCACGCTATCAGCCGCCCGCTTTAGCCGCAATGGAGGGTGCTTTCAAAACAAGCGCCCACGCCCCCCTTGTGATCATCGGTCAGCCTAACGAGCGCACCGGTCAGATCGAAAACCCCATCACGGTGCCGGATGTGCTGAGTTTTCTTGCCTACGGCTCTACGCGCGCCGAGGTGCGAGGGCTTGACTCGTTTCCACCCGACCAAAGGCCGGATAACGCGATTATGGCCTACTATGCCTACCATATCATGGTGGGTTTGGGCACGATTTTCATTGTGCTCATGGGGCTTTCGGCTCTTCTGCTATGGAAAGGGCGCCTCGATACCTTTCGCCCCTTGCTGTGGGTGCTGCTGTGCAGCTTTCCCTTCCCCTACATCGCGACGACGATGGGGTGGGTTGCTGCCGAGATGGGCCGGCAGCCGTGGGTGGTCTACGGGCTGCAGCGCACGGCGCATGCCACATCGCCTCTGCTCAGCGGCGGGGATGTGGCGTTCTCAACGCTCGGCTTTATGGGGCTGTATCTCGTTATCGGCATCGTGTTCCTCTACCTCTTCTGCCGTGAGCTGGCCCACGGACCCAGCCCATTGACCGCTACCGGGGAGGCTGTTGTCTCGGAGTCGGGGGCGCCCGTTACCGTTTAAGAAAAAGGAGGTTCATATGGCCACGCTCTGGTTCGCGCTGCTTTGCATGATGCTGATCGTCTACGTGGTGCTCGATGGGTTCGATTTCGGCGCGGGCATCTTGCACGTTTGGGTTGCCCGCAGCGATGAGGAACGTCGAACGATCATTGCGGCCATCGGGCCGGTTTGGGATGGCAACGAGGTGTGGCTGATCGCGGCAGGGGGCGTTCTCGTATGTGCCTTCTCCCGCGTCTATGCAGCGGGCTTCAGCGGATTCTACCTTCCGCTTATGATGGCGCTCTGGTTGCTCATCCTCAGAGGGCTTTCCATTGAGATGCGCTCGCACGAAAAAAACTTCCTATGGCGCAGCTTTTGGGATGGTCTGCTGTTCTTCTCCTCAGCGCTCATGGCCGTTGTGCTAGGAGCAGCACTTGGTTGCATTATTCGCGGAGTGCCGATTAACCAAACAGGTTTCTTTGAGGGCCCCCTTTTCACCGATTTCCGCGTTAGCGCGCATCCAGGCGTGCTCGACTGGTACACGGTTTTGGTAGGCCTTTTCGCGCTCTGTACGCTGGCGCTGCACGGTGCCCTTTACCTCTACTGGAAAACTGCCGGGCCGGTACAACAACGATGTCGTGCCCTAGCGCCCTATCTTTGGGGCATTCAGGTCGTGCTCGGCGTTGTTACGACCGTCGCGACCAATGCGGCTCGGCCCGATCTCTACGTGCATCTCATGGCTCGTCCGTGGACATGGATATTTGCCATCACGATTCTGCTGGGCGTTGTTGGCATCCCCCTCCAGTTGCGCCGCGGAAGCGAGCTGCCGGCATTTCTTGCCTCCTGCGCCGTTATCGTCGGCCTGCTGGGGGCCACAGCGGCAGGGCTTTATCCCACCGTTCTTCACTCCACCATTAGCCCCGCCTACGATCTCACCATTTACAATGCCGTCAACGGCGAGAGCACATTGCGCATCGCCCTGTTTTGGTGGATACCCGCGTTCCTTTTGGCCGTTCTCTATTTTGCGACTATCTACCGCCTCTTTCGTGGCAAGGCAGAGCTAGACCCAACCGGTCAGAGCCACTATGGCTAGGGGCTTATTTGCAGAGGGAGACGAGCAAAACGGGGGCTGTGGCAACACAGCCCCCGTCTGTCTTTATCGGCTCAGAAAGCAAACGGAATGTTGATGTCGAGATCCACCCCGAGTTGATCGCATCCGGCGACCACTTTGGCCCGCACGGTGCGCCCATGGCGGAAAGCGATGGCGGTGACGGTGTAGTTGCCCTGCGGCAGATTGATGAGGTGATACATGCCATCCGGTGCCGTCGTCGCATAGAACACCCGTTTTGAGCCGGCCGTTCGGGCGATAACGGGGATGTTCCCCAAAGGCGTGCCGTCCACGGTAACCTGTCCCATAATGCCGCCCACGTTCGTGCCTCGTGCGTTTTGAAGCGCGAGAGTCGCTGCGGCATCTATGCGCCCATAGCCGTAGGTGGGGTCGTATCCTCCGTCCCGCCGATTGTTCAGCTGATGGCAGCCCCTTTCGATATAGTTTACAAGAATCTGCGGGGCGTTCGGCGTAAAGGGGGTAATACCCAGCCGTGCAGCAAGGAGGGCGGCCAGGGCTGCAACATGAGGACAGGCCAGCGACGTGCCCGGTAGATAGCCGTAGTTAAGGCCGTACAGCCCTAAGGCGGCATACAGTCCATCGGGATTGTTGGGGTCGGGGTTGGAGAGAAGCACCTGGTAGGTTGGAGCCAGCGACCAAACCAGCACATACTCTTGAATGGGGTTCAATCCTAGGTCGGCTCCGTTGGGGCTGTTGTTGTAGAACTCGGTGATGTCGCCTCCTGGCGCAGCGCAGCCGAGTTCATAGCCATCGTTGCTGTAAGAGGCCAAATGTTCGTCGAGAACGGTGTTTGGCAACCCATCCGGCCCGATGGGGTCGCCGTAGGCGGTGGCGGCCACGGCCAGCACATGGTCGCAGCAGGCCGGGTAGCGGCGCGTTCGAGCGAGGATGGGGTAATTTGGATCGCCGTCGTTACCGGCAGCGGCCACGCAGAGGCAGCCGTGGTTCCATGCATAGTTAATGGCATCCTGCAGCGCCTGCGGAAAGTCTGTGGTATCGAGCGTAAGGCTGAGGTTGATGGCGATGCAGTGCTGGTCGGCCGCATACTGAATGGCATCAATGAGGTCCGAATCGGAGCCGTCTCCGTTGGCATCTATGATCTTGATGGGCACGATGACGGCGGGAAAAGCCAGACCGGGGATGCCGAGGCCGTTGTTGGGAGCCGCCGCGATGATGCCGGCAAGGCTTGTGCCGTGACCCACATCATCAAAAGCGTTGGTGACGCCTCCTCCTTGATCGCCATCAATGAAGGTATGGGCAAGGGCCTCGTCAATTTGCCCTCCGTTTGTGATGTCGGCATCCGTCACGCCCCCGCTGGGGTTGCCGGTATAGGTAAAATCGGGATGGGTGAAATCTATACCGCTGTCAATCACGGCCACGCGAGGCAGTGCGGGCGAGAGGGGATTGTTTCGATAGAGCTGGGCACGCTCCTGAGCCGTCTCGTAATGGCCGGGATAGATATTCCAGGCAGCTAAGGCGTTTACCGTTTCGAGGTTCCATGTGTAAGTCCAGTAGGACGAGTCGTCTTGGCGGGCTGTATCCGGCGTGTCCAAGCCGGAGAGCACCACAATGAGGTGTTCCAAATCTACCCGTTTCCAATAGTAGTCGTTGGGGTCGGGCAGTGGGGTGTTGCACAGTTCCACCGGATAGTCCGGCTCCGCTCGCAGAACTCCCGGCTGTTTACGCAGCAGTTGCAGTGTGGCGTTGAGCGCGGAAGGCGAAGGCAACCGGTAGGTCGTCCACCCCAAAACCTTGTTGCAATGGCAGAACCGCAGAGGGGTCTGACCGTCAGCAATGGCGTGGGCGTTGAGCAGGGCGATTTTGGTAGAACGGTTAAAGCGCGCCGCGAACTGGGTAGGCGAAACCCCCGGAGCCAGCTTCACCAGAATCTGCTGTATGGGATGGTGAGTCTGTTTGCGAAACGGCAGGCTGAGGGGCTGCTGTAGCAATTCGGGGCCGAGTGCTGATACACGGTAGGCCCCGCCCAACAGCGCTGCACAGAGTGTTAGGGCCAGTAACAGCCGAACGTAAGACCGACGGTAAGTTCGTTGCAATGATCGTTTCATCTTTCCTTCCTCCTAATTGAGAAGAACGGTTTGCGCGATAGAGAACTTCGGGGGCGCATGGTGGGCGCCCAGAGACAACAACACGACGGGTTATGCAGGTTTTGCTCCGCACCTGCTAACATAACGGGTTAGGGGAGGCGTGAAAGGCGCTCCCAACAACCGGAAACTTATAGATGAGCACCTAAGAGCTAGAAACGTTCAGAAAAGGATACATAGAAAAATTGCGCAGGCACGATGCGGATTCCTTCTTTTTGCAAAGCGCAAATTCAGGCGAGGAGAAGATGCCTATGAAGAGGGCCTCCATGCAAACGCTCAAAACCGAGCCGCCGGTAGAGCGATTCGGCCGGGCCGCCCGCTTCGGTGAAAAGATAGGCAAGCTGGTTGCCTTCGGCAAGGGCATCGGCGATGGCGCGCGTCACAAGAGCCGAGGCCACCCCACGCCGACGCCATTCAGGGTGTGTAATAACGCTATCTATGCGTGCCCACCCATGGGCTGAGAAAAGATCGCAGGCCCCTACCGGAGTCCCTTCGATATAGGCTAAATAGAGCCGACACGCGGGAAAAAGGGCCTCCGCTTCCGCCACAGCGCGCCAAAACTGACGCTCTTCCTCCGTCCGTTCGTCGCATATCTGCAACTCTACCCAAAGGCGCCGAGCCTCGGCATCGTGGGAAGGAATGGCTTCCACGCGAACGTGAGGCGACGGTGGTGGCGGCGGTTGAGAGGCCCTATAGGCATATAGAGGATACCGGCTTTGATTCTGCAGGGCACCTTTCCTTAAAAGGGCATCTAGAAAGCCTTGTTTCTCGGCCACAGGGTCTATATCTATCACGATAGGCCATGTACGGTGCTTCTTAAAAACGGTGGCAACCTCTTGCAGTACCTTTTGGGGGCCTCGTCCATCATCTCGTAACCGGAGGGCACGATTGGCGTCGTGATATTTTGGGAGGGTTTCGCTGAAAAGATACCAAGCGCAAGCGGTTTGCCGCGGTTCACCGGCAAAGGCGAAGTAAAGAATCTCGTGCTCTAACAGAGGATCAAGCCACCACAACGTGTCCATAAGACGACTGCGAAGGGTTTTCGCTATTATACTGCTTGCTCATAGTCCTTTCGCAAAATGGCGCAGATGCCGCAGTCCTCATAACGGTCGGCGTGTCGTATCCACTCTCGCAGAGTGCCCTCATAACGCATTCCCGCTTTCTCCATGACCCGTCGTGAGGCGGGGTTGCGCGTAAAGTAGGTAGCGTAGATGCGGTTAAGACCAAGTGTGTCGAACCCGAAGGCGATAACGCGCCGCGCCGCTTCGGTGGCATAGCCTTGACGCCAGTAGGGAACGCCGATCCAGTAGCCCATCTCGGCACGATGATGAGCGGGCTGCACGTGTAGCTCTATAGCGCCCACAAGGGTTTCATCTGCTCTGCGGATGATGGCGAAAGGGTAGTTCGTGCCGGCCGCGATTTGAGTGGCATGCCCGGCTATCCACGCCGCCGCAGCACCTTCGGGATAAGGGTGCGGGATATTGGTAGTGGTGTCGGCGATCTCCGAGGCTCCTGCTAAGCGTTGCACTACGGGCGCATCGCTTAGAGTAAAAGGGCGCAAGAGCAAACGCTCGGTTATTAACTGCAGCTGTGGTTGCTCTGTCATCCGCAACGGTATCTCCTTTCTTGTACCCTTTGTCCGTAACTTTACCGGTTTTGTTGTTTAGATACCGTATAACTACGTGCTCTATACTTAAGGGGTTGCGGGCAAGCACCTATAATGTGAAGAAGTCTCAAAATAACGAAGGGGGAGACAACGATGTCCACAAGCGGTGCCATTCGAGACGGACGTTTCGAGGTGCGCTTCAACGACAACTACACCGAGGCCACAGTAACCATCTATCCGCCGGAGACCGGCGGTAGACCGGTAAGTGCCGACGAGATCGTGAAGCGCTTTCGTGAGCTAGGGGTTACCTATGGCATTCGCGAAAGCGCCATCCGTGAGGCCGTCCATAACGCCCAACCGGGGCAAGACCCCATCACCTTTGTTGCCGCACAAGGAGTGTTGCCTGTGGATGGAATGGACGGCGTTATCCACTTTCGCATTCCGCAGGAGATTCTCACACGCCCGTTACCGAAGAACCGTTTCGGTCAGGTGGACTGGTTCGCCATTGAGCCAGAACGTTTTGTAGAGGCCGGCCAGGAGCTTGCTTGCATTGTGCCGCCGAGTGCCGGCACGCCGGGGAAGACTCTCATCTGGCCTATCCGTGTGATAGAGGCGAAGCCGGGGAAACCGGCGGACCTGCGCCCTGGCCCCTGTGTTCGCGTTTCGGAGGACGGCTTCCACTTCTACGCTACCACAGAGGGGGTTGCCGAGTTGCAGGGCAGCCGACTCGGTGTGCGTGCGTTTTCGCGCGTACATCACACATTGCGCGGCGGCCTGCATCGTTTTGCCCATGGGGCCGCCGTTGTCGGCGACACGATCGGCGCCTGGATCGTTTCGGGAACCTTTCTTGCATTGCGTGGTCGTGCCATCAACTCCTTGCTGCGGGTTAACGGTGACCTGTATCTCCATAGCGCTATCGGCTGTAAAATCGTTGTGACCGGCGATCTCTATGTGGATGGTACCCTGAACAACTGCCAGGTTGATATTCGAGGTAAAATTTTGGGTGGGCCCGATTCGCAGATCGTAGGTGGCTCTATCTGCGCCCAATCCGGCATACAGATTCAGCAGTTAGGCTCTCCAACAGGCACGCCTACCGAAGTTATGGTGAGTTCTGGCCGTTACAACCAGGTGCGCGCCCAGGAGATCGAAGAGGAGCTTGCAGCGTGCGAAACCCACATCGAATCGATCTGCCGTGCCTTAAAACCTTTTAGCACGCTGCGACTGCGCACGCTGCCGGAGGAGAAGCAGACGCTGGTTCAAAAGCTACAGGATCAGCTCCAGGCCTTGGAGGAGCATCAGCGAATGCTCTATGGGGAACGGCGCAGTTTGAGCATCAGCCGGCCGGAATCGGTTCATGCGACCATTCAAGTGGCGGGAACTTCTTATCCAGGGGTACGCATAGAAATAGGGAACGCGAGCACGGTGCTGGGGACTCAGGCGGACAACTGTCGGTTTTACGTGCCGTTCGGCGAAAACCGCATTCGGAGCGCCCCTCTAAAAACAGAGCAAGAGAGGGTTCTCGCTGTCTAGGAAAGAGCGGTGGAGACATCTTTTAAATTAACACGCATCGTACGCACACAATCCTCCGAGATATTTCTTATCTGGGATGGTGAGCGCCGTATCGGCCAGGCAGACATCCATTATGCCAACGACACCATCCACGCTACCATCATCCTTGAGGTAGACCTCAGCGTTGCCGAAGAGGAGGAGTTGCTCGCCCAAATAGACGACGATATCGTCTCCTCCTACCTCCCTCGCTTTGATAGGGAGGATTTTGTCGCCCACGTTTTTCGCGGCGAGGAGATCAGCCGCTACACAGATAGCTCCGGGCCTTTGGAGGATTTTGAAGAGGAGGATGACGAGGACGAGGAAGATGAAGATGAGGAGGAATAGCGCGTGACGTCCTCTTCCACCTCCGGCCGCAAGAGCCGAAAACTTGGCGCGCCGGAACCTATTGCGGCTCTGAATAAGGTGCGTATTTTGGAGCTGGACAAGCCATGGACGGAGCGGGAGCCGCTTGTTGATGTTCGTATCCACTGCCCCGATGTCGTTTTATCGCCTCATCTTTGCCCCTACTTACGTCGTACCGTAGCCGACATGCTGAATCGTGCCCAGGCCTCGTTGCCACCGGGCTACAAGCTGCGTGTTGGTACGTGCCTGCGAACGCTTGACATGCAGAAGAGCGGGTGGGATAGCTTTTTTAGGCGTATGCAGGAGGAGCACCCCAATTGGCCTCTCTCGGCATTACGGCGGGCCACAAATAAGTACTTTGCGCCCTACGATCAAAAGGCACCCCCTGGACACTGCACAGGCGGTGCGGTGGATGTGGGGTTGCTTGGCCCCGACGGAAACCCCTTGGATATGATCGCGCCCACCAAAGGATGGGAAGCGGCCTATACGTGGTCTGACAAGATAGGCCCAGAGGCCAAACGGAACCGCATGATGATGGTGGAGGCCATGCTGAATGCCGGTTTTTCCAACTGCCGCGACGAATACTGGCACTACTCCTGGGGCGATTCGGCCTGGGCCGTGCGGGTTGGCAAAACGGAATGCCCCTACGGATGGGCCTATCCGCCGGTTGCTCTCGAAACGGACTTTGCTGGGAAAGACCTCCGCATTGACAAAGCGCAGGCCGCCAATCCCCTTATCGAAACCGAACGAGATTGGCACGGGCGACCTCTCCGCGCACGAGGCCGCTTCGACATCCTGCCCCCCACTAGAGACGATGGGCGACTCTTTGCCATCGGCCTCTACTGGGCGAAAGGAGTTGATGTGGAGCTGGAAGCCTGCCTGCCGGAAGAGATGAAGCGATCTTTCCCGATTTTTGTGGGTGATGGCAAAGAGAGTTGGGAACCCCTCGAAACTTGGGAACGACAGGGAAATCGCCTGCGCATTTGGCTTTGCCCTAAAGCCGATCGGGTCTATCTCACCGACTATCCCCCGCCACCTAAAGAGCCAGACCGGCAATCTTCAGATACCTCCGCCTAAAGGCAGGAGGCTTGCACCTAACCCGAACTCCCCTCTAGCCTAGCCGGCGTTGACGTTCCCTTTATTCTCCAACGAAAAGAAGAGAATGCAACTCGGTGCAGAGAGGGCTACTTGTCGGTTCAAAAATTGGGGCATTCCTGTCTCTTGATCAAGGAGGAAAAACACCACATTGTTGCTCTTTTGGTTGGCCACCACAAGCCATCGTCCGTCCGGAGAGATGGCAAAGTGGCGCGGCCAGTCGCCCTCTACCGATATATGTCCTCTCGGTAGGAGCCGGCCGGTTGCCTCCTCTACCTGAAAAACAGACAGGCTATTGTGCCCCCGATTGGCCCCATAGAGAAAGCGCCCATCTGGCGATAGCGCCACTTCGGAGGGGTAGTTCTCACCAATAGGCGATTCGGGGAGGGTGGATTGGGTGTGGGTTGCAGTGAGTAAGCCCTTTTCAGGGTCAAATAGAAAGCCGGTGACCGTGGAGTTTAACTCATTAATCACATACAGAAAGCGCCCATTGGGGTGGATGGCGATATGCCGCGGCCCCGCTCCGTCAGGCAAAGCGACCTGATCATGAGGTTCAATCCGAGCTTTCTGGCGGTCAATGCGATAGACAAAAACCCGATCCACGCCTAAATCGGCCACGAAAAGATAGGGTTGTTGTGGGTGAGGAATCGTACAGTGAGCATGCGGCCCCTCCTGCCGATCGGGGCGTGCCCCATGTCCCTCATGGTGAATGCAGGCGGCTTCGGGATGAAGGGCGCCGTCCGGGGCTAAGGGTAGCAGGTGCACGTGTCCGCTGCCGTAAGACGCCGCAAACAGCATCTGCCCCATCGGGTCTACGGAGAGGTGGCAGGTATAGGTGCCGGAGAGGACTTGATCGTTCTTAAATCGTAGTTCGCCCGTAGTCGGTTCCAGGGTGTAGGCGGTAACGCGCCCCGGCTGCGTCTCACTTAGAGCGTAGAGGGTATGCTTGTTTGGATGTAGACCGAGGAATGCGGGCGCTTCAAGGCTGGCAACGCTGCGTTGAGAGGTGATCTCTCCTGCCTCCGAGAGTTCAAGCAACCCGATCTGCCCGCTGTAAGTGCCGACATAGATTCGCATCATGGCATCGGTGCTCCTGTTTTTCAGGGATTCTACCAGAACCGGATGCGATTATCCTCTAGGCCTCGGTACGTGCAGGAAACGGAAGCGCGTGGCCGGAGAAAGAGGAGCGTCGAAAGAGTGCACGCTCTCTCGACGCTCTGCAGAACTACGCAGTTCGACGGAGTTTGCGGCGAATGGCAAAAAGCCCGCCGCTGCAGAGAAGGGCGCCTAGGCCCGCTAGCGACGAGGCCTCCGGAGTGGAAGTGAGGGAGCCTTTGATGAAGTAAGTATTTCCATTACCTGCAGTCACATGGAAGCCGAAGCTGCTTGGGGTCGGTGTGTTGAGAAACTCAAACCCGCTTACCGAGTGGCTTGAGGTAACGGCGTTGCTCTTGCTGTTGTTCTCGTATCCAAACATCTGGCCGGTTGCGTTGTGCCCGGAAATATCGTCTTTCTCGCTCCAACCGCTCGGCGTTGTGTAGCCGGAGGGAATCACGGAAGAGACGGGATTGTCGAACAGCTCAAAAAAGCCGAAGATGTTCGTGATGGTGGTGCTGCCATAGCCGGCGTTTGGCGCCAGGGAGAGGCTATAGGAGGCAACTCCGTTGGAGACGGTTTTGTTGAGGGTAATGCCGTGGATAGCCCCCACATTCGTAAAAGAGCTGTAGCTCTGCGCATGAGCCACCGCCATCGAGCACCCTATAACAGCAGGGATGGACAACAATCTAAACAAACTTTTGAGATGCATCTGTTCCTCCAAAATTTTCTATTGCGTGAAGCTGTACAGCGAATTTCAAAGGCGCTACAACAACCAACAACGCCTACATCTAAGTATGCATTAGCTATGGGTTTAAATAAAATGACAAAAATGCCGGTTTTTATGATCATCTTTGGTCTCCGCCGGCGTAGGAGCAAAATGCTGTAAGGGCGAAGCAGGAAATTTTTAGCGAAAACACGAAGTAACAAAAGATACAGGTAGGCACGGCCTCCCTACACAAAGAAAGAGGCCATCCTGAAGGAGGTTGAAACCATGTTGACACCCGAACAGCTCGATTTCTATCGGGAAAACGGTTACCTACTGGTGAAAGGGTTGCTGACGCCGGAAGAGGCGGCTCTCTATCGTAAAGCCTGCCATGCGTTGGCCGAACGCCTCAGTGCCATGCGCAACATAGATGCCACTTGGGGCAGCGCCAAGCAGGCAGTCGCCGGTGCAGAGAAGACGGTGGTGCTGCACTGCCACGATGTGCAGTTCTATGATGCCCTCTTCACCCGTCTCATTACCGACCCGCGCCTAACCGATGCGGCTGCCGAGATCATCGGCTCACCTAACGTGCAACTTCACCATACCAAGATGTTTATCAAGCCGCCGGAGAAGGGCGCGCCGTTCCCTATGCACCAGGACGCCCCTTATTTCCCCCATGAGCGCCATACCATGATCGCGGCCATCTTCCATTTCGACGATGCTCCCATCGAAAAAGGCTGCGTTCGCGTGGTGCCCGGCAGCCATAAGTTGGGAATGCTGGAGCATAGCCCGGAGGGTGGTTGGCATCTGCCGTTCGAGCAATACCCTATCGAAAGCGCTGTGCCCTGCCCGGCGGAAGCAGGCGATGTGCTCTTCTTCAGCTACCTAACCATTCACGGCTCCGGGCTGAATACCAGCAACGAGGCGCGTACTACCCTTTTGGTGCAGATGCGCGATCCCACCGATAAGCCGACGCAGATGGTGCATCTCTCTCGAGGCCAGGGCATGATGTTGCGGGGGATCGATCCAACCGCATCGGGCAAAGCCGCCTGGCAGGAGTAGCGCCGAAAATGATCGTCTCGAATGTGCCTTCGGAGCCTACCGCTCAAAAGGAGGTCTATACGCCTCCGTTGCCGTTGGATGGATTCTCAACGGAGGAGTTTCGTAGCCGCCGCAAAGCCTTGCGCGAAACCTATCCGGATGGCATCTTGCTGGTGCGCGGTTCCACAGAGAGGGAGTTTACCGGGCCTCTGCCCTATCGGCAGAATAGCGCCTTCTACTACCTCACCGGGGTGCAGACTCCAGGAGCTTTCCTCGTTATGCTGCCGGAGGGCGTGCCTCCGCATGTAGGAAATACAGGCCTAAGCAAACAGGTGCGTGAAATCCTTTTTCTGCCGGCCCGTAATCCCTCCTGGGAACTCTGGACGGGCCCCAAACTTGGCCCCGGAGAGGAGACGCAGAGGCTTACCGGCATCGAGGCAACTTTAGAGGCAGGACGCCTCTGGGGGCTGCTGACCACGTGGCTATCGTACTGTGCAACCCTCTACGTTGTGGCGCCTTATGGAGAGGAGGCTCGGTTTTCACCGGATTATGCGCTTATCGAGCGTATTCGCCAAATGGCTCCGACGGCGCAATTTCGAGACCTCGGCCCAGGGCTGGCAAAGCTTCGCATGATCAAATCTCCTGCGGAAATAGAGCGTATCGAACAGGCCATCGCCATTACCGATGAAGCCCTGCAGGCTGCACGCAATCTCATTCATGAAGGAGATGGACGCTACGAATACGAGGTCGAGGCCGAGGTGCTTCACACCTTCCGACGTCATGGAGCGGTTTTAGGCTTTGCCCCTATCATCGGCAGCGGCATTAACGCGACCATTCTCCACTACACCGATAACAGAAAGCGCATGGAAAACGGTGAAACCGTTGTGGTAGACATCGGGGCACAGGTAGGAGCCTACACGGCCGACCTCACGCGCACCTTTATTGTAGGGGGCAGGCCCTCCGAGCGACAGCGCGAGATATATGCAACCGTGGCGGCCACCCTGAAGCATCTGGTGGACTCCTACCGACCCGGAGTCGATTCGTTAGACGATCTAAATAGGCGCTGCAAAGCGTTTTTGAAAGAGCACCCACTACGAGTTCGCAGTGCAGGCGGCGAGGAACAGACCCTAGACACCTTCATGCCGCATGGGGCAGGGCATCATCTGGGGCTAGATGTGCACGATGTGGGAGAGCGCTACGAACCGCTGCAACCCGGTGCCGTCTTTACCATCGAGCCGGGCCTCTATCTCCCCGAGGAGAGAATAGGGGTACGCTTGGAAAACGACTATCTGGTAACCGAATCGGGGCTACGGGAACTGGGCAACGCGCTTTCCGTTGACGTGGAGTTGGAATAGGCTCCTGTGGAGTGGCGGCCCTTGTAAAAAGGGCGGAAAAGCAGTAAGATCAATAGACATGGAAGAGATTTCTCAAGAACAGCCCCGCCCGCTTTGGAGCGCCGAAGATCAGCACGCACGCCTCGAAGAGCTGCTAACCGACGACCCCGAGAAAAAGTTTGCGCCGCTGCGCCGCGATGTGCGCAGCTTAGGCCGCCTACTGGGTTGGACGCTGAAGGAGCAGGCCGATCCCTCGCTGTACGATACGGTGGAGGCGCTGCGTCAAACGGCTATTGGCTATCGCGAAAGACTTCAGGCCGGTGAAAGTGCGGAAGACGCGCTCGCCTCCATGGAGGCGTGCATCCGCTCCCTCTCGGTGTCTCGCGCCTACCAAGTCACCAAAGCGTTCTCCATCTACTTCGAGCTAACGAATTTAGCGGAGGCCAACCATCGCAAGAGGCGTTTGCGTGCCGCCCGCGTCGCGCCGAATCACGTTCCTCAACCCGGCTCGATGGAGGGAACCCTCCTACGCATGAAACGAGGAGGCATTGGGGCTAGCGAAGCGCTGGAACACCTCAGCAAAGTGGAGGTGATCCCCACATTTACGGCGCACCCCACCGAGGTGGCACGCCGCACGGTGCTGTATAAACGCCGCCAAATTGCCATTCAGATCGAACGAATTGACTGGCTTCCACTCACCGACGCGGAGGCGCGCGAACGAGAAGAGCTGATCGCCGCGGCGATCACCGAGCTTTGGCAGACGGATGAGGTGCGCCGACGGGCTCCAACGGTTCAGGACGAGATACGTATGGGGCTTGATTACTACCCAACTTCCCTCTTTACTGCCCTACCGCGATTTTATGAGGGCCTGGCCGAGGCGTTCCAGCGAGCCTATGGCGTCGCCGTTACCCCCGCCCAGTTGCCCACCGTGCTGCGATTTGGCAGCTGGATTGGAGGCGACGGAGATGGCAACCCCTACGTTCATGGGGGAACCGTTCAAGATGCCCTCGAAATGGCACGACAGATCATTTTAGACCATTACCGGCAGCAGATAGAAGGATTGATAGCGCGTCTCAGTCTTTCTGTAAGACAGGCCGGCGTTTCGCCTGCGCTCGAAGAGGCTTTGGCACGCTACGAGCGGGAACATCCTTTGGAGGAGAAGCAGGCGCGTGCCCGCTCGCGAGAGGAAGTTTACCGCTTCTTCCTAAGCTATGTGGCCCGAAGGCTTCGGGCGGTTCAAGAGGGTGACACCACCCTCGCTTACCCCCATGCGGCTGCCTTCAAGGCCGATCTGCTTCTCATACGCGATAGCCTGCAGGCTAATAAGGCCCAACAGCTTGCTCGCCTCTATCTCGATCCGCTCATAAGGCAGGTAGACACCTTTGGATTTCATCTGCATACGCTCGACCTACGCCAGCATGCGCGCGTTCACGCCAAAGCAATTCAGGAACTCGCTCAAGGTGCCTCTACACAGTCGGGCCATATCCCCTCCCCACCCTCTCCGCAAACGATACAGCTTTTAGATACGCTTCGCACCGTTGCCGCCCTAAAACAAAAGTATCCGCCGCAAGCCATTCGGGCCTACGTGATCAGCGGAGCCACAAGCGTGCAAGACATCTGGAACACCATTTGGCTTGCGCGTAGCTGTGGCATTCGTGTTGAGGCGCATGGCGATGACCCCGGCCTGATGCCGGTACCCCTCTTTGAAACCATTCAAGACCTGCGTAACGCGCCGCAGATCTGTCGTGAGCTTTGGAGTTCGCCCGAGTACTCCCGTCTTCTTGATACATGGGGACGCCGGCAAGAGGTCATGCTTGGCTACTCCGACTCGAACAAAGATGGCGGCATGCTTACCTCCACATGGGAGATATTTAAAGCGCATCGGGCTTTACATCAGGTTGCAGCCGAGTGTAACGTGCAGCTGCGCCTGTTTCACGGCAGAGGGGGCACCGTGGGGCGTGGAGGAGGGCCAACGCATCGGGCCATCACGGCGCAACCCCCTAACGCCTTTCGCGGCTCCATTCGCATTACCGAACAGGGCGAGGTCCTCAACTGGAAATATGCCGACGAGCAGATAGCCGAACGCAACCTCGAACTCATGGTGGCTGCTGCCCTAGAGGCTCTGACCAGAGCCGGTGGATGGGGAGCTGTGATCGAGCCGGAGTGGGAGGCCGCCATGGAGTGGATGTCGCAGAAGGCGTTCGCCTTTTATCGAAAGCACATCGCGGAAAATCCAGAGGTTCTCACTTACTATGAACAGGCTACCCCTGTAGAAGAGCTAGCCCACGCCCGCATTGCCTCCCGTCCGCCACGGCGAAGTGAAAAACGAAATCTGGAAGACCTGCGTGCCATCCCTTGGGTGTTCGGTTGGATGCAAAGCCGGCATGTGCTGCCGGCCTACTTTGGGGTGGGCTATGCCATCGAACAGTTCATCCAAGAGAACCCCAAACATGAGGCGCTCCTGCAGACCATGATGCGCAAGTTCCCTCTGTTCGAGGATATGATCCGCAATGTGGAGACCGGGCTGGCGAAGGGAGACCCCAACATCGCCTGGCGCTACGCCTCTTTGGTAAAGGATAGAGCGCTTGCCGAGCGTGTCTATAACCTCATTATGGAGGAGTTCCATCGCACCGCCCGAATGGTGCTGCGCATCACCGGCCAACGTACACTCTTAGAAGAGAACCCCACGCTCGCCGCCTCCATCCGCCTGCGCAACCCCTACGTAGATCCCATGAGCCTTATCCAGGTAGAGCTGTTGCGCCGAAAACGTGGGGAGCAACAGGAGGCGGGCTTAGATCAAGAGGAGCTTGACTACGCTATCGCGGCCACCATCAACGGGATAGCGGCAGGGCTGCGAAATACCGGTTAACCGGTAGGAGGACATTGGGGATGCCTGCAGCGCTTACCCTTACGAAAAAAGCGTATTTTGACAAGGTAAAAGGAGCTTGGTGGGGAAAATGCGCCGGTGTAACTTTAGGCATCGCCAATCGTGGACGCACCGCGCCCTCCACTTTACACTACTATAGCCCTATCCCGGCCCAGCACGCGGCGGGAGTCGGGCTGGATTTTACGGTCGTTTGGCTCGATACCCTCGAAAAAGTAGGAATAGAGGTAGCCGACACCGATCTCATTAAGGCTTGGCAAAGCCATTTGGACTACTGGCAAGACGAGTTCGGCTATGCCCAATGGAACTGGGCACACGGTTTAGAGCCTCCTGCTTCGGGCACCTACTCCAACTGGTTTCACAACAGCACAGGAGGCGCTATGCGCGCCGACATCTGGTCTCTGCTTTTGCCAGGGGCGCCGCAAGTGGCCGCTGCATTTGCTGCCCGCGATGCACGCATAGACCACGGAATGGAGGGCGTTTGGGCCGCTATGTTTTTGGCGGCGCTGGGCAGCGCGGCCTTTTTCCTGACCGACCCACGGGCTTTATGCGTTATTGGGCTGGCCATGATCCCTCGCAACTGCCGTGTAGCGCGCGCCGTGAAAGCCGTGCTGGATGCGGCCTTTCGTGCCAACGAGTGGTTGGCGGCTCGTGAAGCTGTCCTCAAAGAGGTGGGCAACCCCAACTTTTCCGACGTGGCCCAAAATATGGGCTTCTTTACCATCGGGCTGCTTTACGGCTTTCAAGATTTTGAAACGGCCTTGTGTAGCGCCGTAAATTGTGGCTACGATACCGAGTTTGTAGGAGGAGCCATAGGCGCTGTTAAAGGCATCTTTTACGGCTACGAGCAGATGCCTGAGCTTTGGAAACAGCCTTTAGGAGAGATGTTCATCCCGGGCCCGGGTCTGCACGATCTGCCTTTGCCCGACTCGCTTCACGACATAGCGGAACGACTTGCCACGGTAGGAATGCGCTTCATCGAAGCCTACGTGCCGTATCTCGCCCTGCTTGAAGAAACGGCGGAAACGCCTATAGATACCGCGCCGATGCCTTCACCAACGGCACCTGAAGAGCAGGCTCCGACGGCAACCGATGTCTCCTTAAACGGGGAACCATCCCAAGAAACTGCTGTAGGGCCGTCAGAGGAAAACCTACCTACGTCTCCAACGGAACCTACCCCAACACCAGAAGCGACAGACCTTCCATCCTCTGCTCCTGCCGAAACAGAGGGTTCAACGGCTGTTTCGATGTCCGGCAGTGCCACAACACCCACCGATGTTACCCAGGCCATCGCCTGGGCGGATAATCGCCTCGTCAAACCCCTGCTCGTCTATCCACCCTACCTCATGGAGCGGCGTGTGGGGCCTTATCTTCTCTCGTTGGACGCGGGTGAGGTTTTCGCCGTGTCGCATCTGCAACCCAAATCGTTCCAGCTGGCGATAGCCAATCAGGGCCAAGAGCCTTTCATCGGAAAGATACAGGTGACGGTGCCGCCCGGGTGGCAGATCACCATGCCACCCGGTTTTGGGAACCGCCAGGTCATCGCACCCCAAGGACGGTTGCAGACTGGGTTCACCCTCACCGTGCCCGGTGGCCAGGGCGTTATCGAAATAGTAAACCCGCTTACTATCACGCTTCTGCCGGAGTCGGGGGCACCTTCTCAATCGGCACAGTTCCTCGTTCCAGGAGCCTCTTGCTGGTGGGTTGTGGGAACCTTCGAAAATGCTGAAACCGAAGGGTTCGACCGAGTCTATGCGCCGGAGAGCCGACCGGAACTCTATGAGACCTACACGGGGCGGCTCGGCCAGATCGTGCGATGGGAGCGTCGGAGTTTTCCGGAACTTGTTTTAGACCTCGAACCTCTCTTTCATGGCTCGCCGGGCGTGTGCTATGGGCAGACAACCGTATATGTCCCTACAGAGCGACCTGCACGGCTCGTTGCGGCAACAAATAGCGGCGTTAAGGTTTGGCTGAATGGGCAAAGGGTGCTGGCACGTTTTGAAAGACGCCCATTTCGCCCCACCCCTATCGGCAGCGTTTGGGGGGTGGATGTGCTTTTGAAGCCGGGGCCTAATCGCGTGCTGGTGAAATGGGTGCGTGGAAAAGACCCCTTCTCCTTTGCCCTGCTTTTTGCCGACCAGGAAGGCCGCCTCATGCCGGATGTTGGCAATACCAAGTGGTAAACTAAATAACCCCACCTCAAAAATCGCTTAGGAGGCTCTCTATATGGCACTACGCCGCCCTTTTTTGCACTTTTTTATGGGCTTTCTGCTCTTCTGCTCTCTTTACCAGGCTCGTGCCCAGACGGCCGGCGATCTCCACTACCCTTCCACACCGTTGCCCTACACCACAACCCTTGAACCGGAGATAAATCCAAGAGGGCTTATGGAGCCTCCCCACTACGGTTGGCATACGGACTTCATCGGCCCGTGGCGCGGCTATTTCGATCTTTCAATAGGTGTAAAAGCCTGGTCAGACCGCTTCACTTTCCAAAACCTTATCTTCGGTGGGTTCGTAGACCTTCTGCCCGGATTGCGGGCGCGTCTCGAATTTCGTAAAAGGGACAACAACAAGTTCGCCCAGGTGATACCCGATGAGTTCTGCCTAGAGGCGTACGATCAGTACCGAGGGCACCACATAGAGGGGGGCGTGAGTTTGCGAATAGGGCATGTGCGCTATCTTCACTTCCCTTTCCCCGATGCCATTGCGCTTTTCGACACGGTGCCGGACAATCGCGACCTCTATATCTCTCATGCCGAGAGCGACTACCGCTCTATTGTGTTAGAGGGTGAGGTGGCCTCCTATGGAGGGTGGGGAGCGCATTGGACGGGGCGCGCTGCCGGATTTAGCCCCGGAGACAACCCAAAGGGAACGGTTATCGAGGCCTACGCCTTCTACCGCACCCATTTTGGCAACGGCTGGCGCTTTGAAACGCGCGCAGGCGACCTGGCAGTGCGGCGCTATCCGGTGGGCCAACCTGGAGAGCCGGGCTACAACGTCTATTTGGGCAAGCAGATCGGCGAGTTCAATGTGGGCCTCTTCTACGAACACAAACGTTCAGAACACGATTTTACCGGCATCGCTATTCAATTTCGACCCGGGCCGGTAACACGTGTTTTTGGTCGCTACGATATAGACTATTCAAGACGACCGGAGGGAATCACTGCTCAAATTCCGCTCCTGCACCTGCGCCTCAACGAGCATAAACAGCCACGTCATGGCGATGTTTTGGTGGGGCAGGTGCGCGCCGTCCGCATACGTACCCTCGACGTTCAGGGGCTTGTACGCAACGAGTACGAGTTTCGCCTCGAATCGTGGGGGCAAACAAGCGGGCCGGGAGTCCGCTGTGTGGTGCGTGAGGAGCCATGGTATCTGCAGACCGAAGCTCTGGTAAGCCCCCATACCTCGTTAGATAGTCGCTGGTTTCACGACCGAGCCGGCCCCGGGCAGTATGTGCAGGTGGTTACCTACGACTTCTTCAAGCCGAAACCTCCCGCCGCAGAGACGAATACGGCGGATGGAATGCCTAATGAGGGGCGCTTGGCCCGGCGAGATGCAGACAGACAAAAATAGTCGGAAGCGCTGCCGTCGATCTGCAAAAGTAGGCAAAGAATGTGCCACCATTTAAAAGGAGTAAAGGATGAGTAACAACACTCATTACGATGCGATCGTGGTAGGTGCCGGCCCGGGAGGTACGACGGCTGCGTGGGAGCTGGCGCGCCACGGAGCACGAGTGGCCCTTTTGGAACGCCGCAAGCTGCCACGCCATAAAACCTGCGGTGGCGGCATGCCCGTAACCGTACGGCAACTTTTGCAAATAGATGTCACCCATGATCTGGCTCCGGAGACGTTTGTAGAAGCAAAGGTGCGCTATCTGCGTCACACCTTTCGGTTTGCTAGCCCCTACCTCGCCTCTCTTAACTACGGACCTGCAGACGAAGAGAACCCATCCGATCTGGAGCTTTGGATGGTGCAACGCTCTATTTTTGACAACGCGCTCACCCAACGGGCTGCCCACGCCGGTGCCGAAGTGCGCGATGCCTTAACGGTGCGCCGTGTAGAGTGTGCGGATACAGGCCCTATTCGTGTTGCTGCGGAGGGTGAAACCGGCACATGGAGTGCTACCTGCGATTTCTTGATAGGCGCCGATGGGGCAAACGGTGTGGTGGCGCGTCAGGTAGGCCTAAGGCGTGAACGTGCCATCGCTATCGCCATCGAAGTAGAAGCGCCTCACCGATGGGGCGAAGGCCACGAAGACCTACGCCCGGATGTAGCCCACTTGGACTTCGGGGTTGTGCAGGGCGGCTATGCCTGGGTCTTTCCAAAAGAGAACCATCTTAACGTGGGGGCGGGCTGTTTTCGCCCGCAAGGTCAGAGCGTGCACGGCGACCAAAACCTACGCACCGAGTTGCGGAAAACGATTCTGGACTACCTAGACTATCTTAACGTGCCCTATCGGGAAGAGGAGCTGGTTTTTCATGCGCATCCGCTGCCTATTTGGAATGGGCTAGACACAGTGCAAAACGAACGTGCGAACGTTTTGTTGGTGGGAGATGCTGCAGGGCTTATCAATCCGTTTTTCGGCGATGGCATCTACTCGGCCATCCGCAGTGGCTCGATTGCGGCAAGGGCGATCCTTGAAGGGCGCACGACAACCTATACCCATGCCATTGGGGAGGCGTTTCGAGCCAATTTCGACGCGGCCTTGCGGTTTGCACGCTTCTTCTATCGCTGGCCGGGCTTCTGCTATCGGCACGGCGTTCTACGGCCCTATGCAACGCGCACGGCCGTGCGCATCTTGGCCGGGGAACTTACCTTTCCCGACATATCGCGCCGTATCATCCGGCGCATTCGCCAGGCCATGGCCGTTGAGCGGGGTGGGCCTTATAGCCGCCGACTGCGTGATTTGGAGATGATGGAGTAAGCTAATGGTACCCACTGCTGTTCAATTCGGCGCCGGAAATGTTGGACGGGGCTTTTTGGCACAACTTTTCTGGGAAAGTGGCATGGAGGTGGTGTTCGTAGAGGTCAACGCCACAATCGTGGAGCTTTTAAATGCACGGCGCTCCTATCCTCTTTGTCTCATTCCTATTCCCGGCGTTGCGGATTCCCCCGGAAGCAAGGCTGAAAACCCAACGGTAGTGCAGATCGCACCGGTGCGGGCTTTGCACACAAGCCAACAGCAGGAGATCGCCTTGGAGATAGCCCAGGCCTCCGTGATCTGTACCGCCGTCGGTGCCGCGGCGCTTCAGCACATTGCCCCCCTCATCGCTTTGGGGCTTCTAAAACGACAGGAGCTTCAGCGTGCACCCGTCAACATCTTGTTGTGTGAAAACCTCTATCGAGCCGACAGCGTTTTACGCGAAGCGGTATCGCAACACCTGCCGGAAGCGCTGCGTGAGTCCGTACTCCAACGTACCGGCTTTGTGCCAACGGTTGTAAGTCGTATGATCCCGATCCCCTCCCCCGAAGAGCGTGCTGCCGACCCGCTCTTCATTCGTGCCGAGAGCTACCATCGGTTGCCGGCAGATAAGCATGCGGTCGTCGGCACGTTGCCTCCTATTTCAGGGCTTGAGTTGGTAGATAATTTCCATGCCCACATGGAGCGTAAACTCTATTCCCACAACGCTGCCCACGCTGCTTTGGGCTACCTCGGCTGGCTTAAGGGCTATACATATGCCAGCGATGCCCTTAAAGACGCTACCATTTTGGCGCGCATTAAGGGATTGATGGACGAGACCGGCATGGCCTTGGTGAAACAACACGGTTTCGATCTATTGGAGCAACGTGCCTACGAAGAGGAGCTGTTGAGGCGCATCGCAAACCCGCAGCTTGGCGACACCTGCGATCGCCTTGCACGCGACCCCTTGCGAAAGCTGGCCCCAGAGGATCGCCTGGTGGGGGCGGCTCGATTGTGCCTACAGCAACAGATATTCCCCGACAATACGGCCTATGCGATTGCGGCAGCGCTTCACTATGCCCATCCAGACGACGTTTCCGCTCGAGCGCTTCAAGAACGTATTGATAAGGAAGGAATAGAGGCTTTTCTGGCGGCTCACTGCCATATTGCCGCCACCGAGCCTTTAGGAGAGACCATTCTGCGCTACTATTTTCTACTGAAGGAGACAGCCACTCATGGGCTTTGAGGTTCGTGCCGTACGGCCAGAGGAGAGAGAGGCCTGTTTGGAGTTGTGGTGCCGTGTATGGTCAGAAAATGGGCGTAGTTTCTTTCACCGCTACCTGTTTGCAGATGACACCTGGTTGCCGCACTATACGCAGGTGGGAGTGCTGGACGGCAAGATCGTGAGTGCCGTGCAGATCGTGCGGCGCAAGGTGGCTTGTGGAGAGATGTGGTTGACCATGGGTGGCCTAGCCAACGTATCCACGCTGCCGGAATATCGTGGGCAGGGTTTTAACACGGCCTGTCTTCAACGCGCGCTGGCGGTGATGGAGGCGGAGGGAATGGATTTCTCCGCGCTGGGCACAGGCATTCCCGGCTACTACGAGCGCATCGGATACACCATCTTTCCTCTGCCGGAGGTTGAGGGGGCTGTTAGGCAGCCCTTGCCTTCTGGTTCTGCCGATATCGGTGTGCGTGCCGCCCGCGCCGACGACCTGCCCACTATTCGGGCCATTTACGCCGACTATAATCGCCACCGACCGCTTACCTTTGAGAGAACGCCGAGCTATTGGAGATATTGGATAGGTCTCTCTGAAGAGAGCGATCCCAAGGGGATGCTCGTAGGACAAGATGAGGAGGGGCAGGTGATTGCCTATCTCTGTTACAGCACTTTCGAGCGGGAAGGACAGAGATATGGCGAGGTTAGTGAAATGGGCTTGGCGGATAGGGAGGGCGTCCGGACAGAACGGGTGGTTCTTACCCTGCTAACGGCCTTATGTTGGCAAGAGGAGATACGCTTTCTGCGAGCGCATATCGCTTTAGACCCGGAAGTCTGTTCCGCTCTTGAACAGGTTTTGGAGAAGCCAATCCCCTGCTACAATCGCGGCGGGATGTTGCGACTGTTGCATCGAACCGAGCTGTTTCAAAAGCTGCTTCCCCTTTTCGACCAGAGATGGGTGGAACAGGGGCGCCCCGCAGGGCGGGTGGGTTTCGAGACGCCTTATGGGCCGATCGCTTTAGAGGGGGCCGGTGAGGCGTTGATCTTGAAACGGGTGGAAGAGGGGGAGGGGATTCTGCCCCAGGTTCATTTCTTCCAGTTGCTTTTCGGCACAGCACGCCCTCACCACCTTACGGAAGATAGGGCGCAGCAACGCTTCTTAGACGCCCTGTTTCCACCCAGAAAGGCTCCCGTTTTCTACCGAGCCGACGGTTTTTAGATGCATCCCCCTAGGTAGGAGAGATAGAGAATGGTCTTTATGTTGGAAGAGATTTATCAGCAGCCGGAGGCCGTCGCCAAGGCAGTGCAGCACGGTGATGCCTCCGTCCAGAAACTCGTGAAAGAGCTGAAACAACAGGACGTGCGTTACGTGGTAATAGCCGCCCGCGGTACCTCCGACAACGCCGCCACCTACGCGAAATACCTTATCGAGATCGTTTGTGGCATACCCGTCGCCCTTGCTGCGCCCTCCGTGTTTACTCTTTATGAAGCGAAGCTGCGGCTAGAGCGCTGCCTTGTTTTAGGCATATCGCAGTCGGGGCAGGCGGAAGATGTCGTTCAGACGCTGGCCTCCGCTCGCGCGGCCGGAGCGTTGACCGCCTGCATCACCAATGTGGCCGACTCGCCATTGGCCAACCAAAGCCAGCATGTCTTACTGTGTCATGCCGGGGTAGAGAGGGCTGTGGCGGCCACAAAGACCTATACGACAACGCTTGCCCTCATCGCCCTATTGGCCGGACAGTGGGCTGAGGAAACAACGCTTTTGGAAGAGCTGCGCGAAATGCCGCAACGTATGCACCGGGTGTTGCCTTTGGACTCTCATATTGAGGCGGCCGTTGAGCGCTATCGCTACATTCAAGAGTGTGCCGTGTTGGCACGTGGCATCAATCAGGCCACCGCGCTGGAAGCCGCCCTCAAGATGACGGAAACGAGCTATTTGGTGGCAAAGCCCTACTCGGGTGCCGACTTCCTCCATGGGCCGATAGCCATGATCCATGAGGGGTTTCCCACCTTCCTCTATGCCCCAGACGGTCGCGCCTACCCTTTTATGTGGGAGTTAGCCCAGAAACTGCGGGAGCGTGCCGCCGAGATGATCATCTTTGCACGCTCGCCGGAGCTATTAGAGTTCGCTCGATGCCCTATTCGCATTCCGGTGGATGTTGACGAACGGCTTAGCCCTCTGCTCTATATCGTTGCCGGCCAGCTATGGGCGTGCCGTCTCGCCCTCGCCCGTGGTTACAACCCTGATAGCCCTCGCGGCCTCAACAAAGTGACCGTTACGCGCTGACAGCTATGTTGTTCCGCACAGAAGGCCGGGTAGAGGCGGTGCTTGCTGAGGTTTCCGATCTGCAGGTGTTGGCGGTACGGCCTCTCTCGGCGGATGGAAATACGTCGCCCAGAAAGGCCATCAACTACAAAGCGCTCAACGGCTCGGCACAGGTTGGCGAGCGCGTCTTGCTGAATACCGTAGCTGTAGAGCTTAATTTGGGAACCGGCGGCTACGATTTCGTGGTGGGAATAGTGGGGAAAGAGTGGGAGGATGAGCCGCCTGGGCATCTCATCAAACTGCGCTATACCCCGCTCCAAACGCCCGTGCTGGCGATAGAGGCGCCGGAAAGCCCGTTTCATCCTGCCCTCGAATCGTTGCACCCGCTTGAAGGGGTCCCCGTGGTTTGCTGCGGTCTGCATAGCCAGATCGGCCCGGTCTGCTTCGCCGCACATGCGGTTTTCAAAGAGCAGGGATATTCCGGCCGTGTCGTCTACATTATGACCGATAGCGCGGCCCTACCTATCGCCTGGAGCCATCTGGTGAGGGAGTTGAAGCAGAATGGTTTGTTGCAGACGACGATCACCTGCGGACAGGCCTTCGGAGGCGATTATGAGGCCATCAACCTCTACTCGGCTCTGCAGGCGGCAAAACAGGTGGCTTCTGCCGATGTTGTTTTGGTGGGTCAAGGGCCGGGAAATGCCGGCACACAGACCGCGTTGGGGTTCTCCGGCATAGACCAGGGGCTTGCCCTGAATGCGGCCCTAGCTTTAGAAGGCCACCCCATCTGCGTGCCACGTATTAGCTTTGCAGATAAACGCCCACGTCACTACGGTGTTAGCGAGCAGACCCTCACCGTTTTAGAGCGCGTGGTGCTTGGCTCGGTGCAAGTGCCGCTGTCGGTGATGCCCTCCCAAATGCGTGAAACCGTGCTAACCTCTTTTCGGAAAAGAGGGCTTTTGGACAAACATGCTGTGGTGGAGGTGGAGACCGACGCGCTCTTCAACGTGATGGCAACATATAGCTGGACCACCATGGGGCGCAAACCACAAGAAGACCCCTACTTTTTCCAAACCGCTTTGGCGGCGGGAATCGTGGCCGCCCAATCGGCGTTGAAAACGAGCTAGTGCCCTACCGAGTCGTGCCGATAGCCATCAGGCCCGTTGCGGCCAAGCTTCAAACCGAAGAGATAGTCGCCGAAACAGGCCATTACGATCATAAGCAAGTACTCCAGCCCAACCCAAAGCAGGTAGGTTGGTGGGGCATACCGGGAGAAGAAGAGATGCGCTATCAGCAGAACGATCGGCACGGCAAGGGTATACAAAAAGACTCTCAGGCCGCCCGTTGCCCAAGCGGTTATTCCTCCGATAACAAAGCCGGTGCAGGCCAATGCAAACCACCATTCCCATCCCATGGTGTCATTCCTCCTAACCTTTTAACTCCACAATGGTCACCCCGTCGCCTCCCTCCTCTGCTGTGCCAAGCCGATAGGAGGCTACCAAAGGATGATCGGCCAAAAACTGCTGCACGGCCCTTCGTAAGGCTCCGGTTCCCTTCCCATGTATGATACGTACTTTGGAAAGCCCGGCGGCATAGGCATCATCGAGGTATCGTTCCAGTAGGGACAGGGCCTCATCTACACGCATGGCCAGCAAGGTTAGCTCCGGTGCGATCTGAAGGGCTTTGCGCAGGGCTATCTCAGAGGCGCTTGATGTCGCCCGAGAAGTGGAAGAGGGTTGTATGGTGGGCGCTTTTTCCAGGGGGCGTAGCTGATCTACGGGAAATGTTGCCCGCATCGCTCCCATTTGCACAACGACCTCACCGTTCTTCGGTTCTTCAAGCACCTGCGCCTGCAGATGAAGCGACGGAATGCGCACCCAGTCGCCTCGACGATAGACATGGTGCGTTGGTACCGGCTCGGCAGGCTCCATGGGGGCAGGTTCGAGGGCGGAGTAAGTCTCCTCGCGTAACGCCTTGAGCTTTTGGCGCGCGCTCGCACCCTTGCGTGCCCCCCGATTCATGCGTTGCAACTCTTTTAAAATGTTTTCGGCCTTCTCGGAAGCGTGCGAAAGAATGCGCCTGGCCTCCTCTTGTGCCTGTTGACGCACCGTTCTTTGTACTTCGGCAATTTGGCGTACTCGTTCCTGATATTCGGCGCGGGCGCGTTCCGCCTCCGCACGGGCGGCAAGGGCCGCTTGTTCCGCGATGGCGGCGTTGCGGCGGCTCTGCTCTAGCTGCTCGATAAGCTGCGAGGCTTCGACCTCCTTTCTGGAGAGAGAGGCCCGTGCCTGCTCCAGTATCTCCTCTGGCAAGCCCAAGCGAGCCGCAATGGTGAAAGCGTGCGAGGAACCGGGAACCCCTTGCAACACACGATAGGTTGGAGAGAGCGTCTCTCGGTCGAACTCCACCGAGGCGTTTTCCACGCCGGGCTGGGAAAAAGCATACTCTTTTAATTCACCGTAGTGTGTGGTGGCCACAACGCGGGCTTCTCTCTCTCGAAGGTACTCCAAAATCGCTTTGGCCAGAGCCGCTCCCTCCGCCGGATCGGTTCCCGCCCCTATCTCATCCAGCAGGACAAGCGAGTTACTTACCAGATTTTCGAGGATATGAACGATGTTTTTGAGGTGCGCGCTAAAGGTTGAGAGATTCTGCTGAATATCCTGCTCGTCGCCGATGTCGGCAAAAACCTGCTCGAAAAGCGCGATTTCGGTGCCCTCCTCCGTGGGGATTTGAAGGCCGGCCAAAGTCATGAGAGTGAGCAAGCCGATGGTCTTCAGCGTCACCGTTTTACCGCCGGTGTTGGGGCCGGTGATTAACACAACCGTGCATCTTTCCCCTATCTCAAAATCTATGGGCACCACATTCCCCGTGAGCAGAGGATGACGCGCTTTGCGCAGCTTCACCACCCCTCTTCGGTTCAGAACCGGCTCCATCGCGCGCATCTCTTCGGCAAGAATCGCTTTAGCATGAATGAGATCGAGGTGCCCGAAAATGGAGATCATGCGCTGCAACTCCGCGTAGCGATCTCCAACCATTCGGGAAAGCTCGCGTAAAATTCGGTCTATCTCATGCTCCTCTTCGAGAGATAGCTGCTTCAGCTCATTGCCCAAAGCGATGGTGGCCTCCGGCTCAATAAACACCGTGGCACCGGACTGGCTTGTGTCGTGAACGATGCCGCCGAACGCACGCGCATATTCTGCTTTCACCGGAAGGCAATAACGACCCTCGCGCAGGGTGATGATGCTATCTTGCAGAAAGGGGCGATATCGTTCGCTGGTTAGGATGGACTGCAATCGGTCCATAAGGCGGTTCTGCGTGACTTTCAGTTGGCTGCGGATGCGGGCAAGCTCTGGTGAAGCGGTGTCGCGCACCTCCCCGGTCTCCGTGAGGGCGGCCTCGATTCGGCTCTCCATTTGAGGGAACACAGGGAGATTGGCAGCCATTTCGGCCAGGAGGGGCACATGCTCACGATGGTCAAGAAGAAAGGAGCGTAACCGATGGGCTGCAACGATGGTTGCGCGAATATCCACCAACTCTTTACCGGTCAATCGCACCTGAAGGCGGGCGCGCTCAAGGGCTTCGCGGATGTCGAAGATACCCCCCAAAGGGAGGCCACTCGTGGTGTCGCGCAGCCAGCGCGCTTCGCGCGTTTCCTGCAGGCGCCGAACCACCGTTTCCGGGTAGGGCAGCGGCTCTAGCTCTAAGGCGAAATCGCGCCCAACGGCATTGGAGGTATGCGCCGCAAGCCGGTCACGAATTTTTGAATACTCCAGAACTTGGAGTGCATGTTGGTCTATAACGCTCATGGCTCTTCTGCCTAATAGACGATAAGCGATCTGCTATTGTAGCATAAGTACGCAAGCAAAGGCGGGAAAAACGGCGTTAGAAGTTCGCGGAGAGTGTAAGGCCGTAAATGTGGCGTTCGGGGCGTATCCACGGAGCAAGCAATAACCCATGTGGAGAGGCGACCTCCCAACGCGCGATTCCATAGCCAAGCGCGGCGCCGGCCAATACATCGCCAACCGTGTGCCGATGCAGCCCCACACGTGAGGCCGCGATGAGGGCAGCACCGGCGAACCAGTAGGGGGTTTGGTCGGGATGCAGAGCGCTCTCGGTGGTGGCCACAGCAAAGGCTGCGGTAGCATGGCCGCTAGGGAAGCTGTCGTGCGCATTGCTGTCCGGACGTTTTTCGCGAACAAGCGCCTTAAGCCCCTCGCAGATAAGTACGCTGGTGCCCACCGCATCGGCCACACGGAGCGTGTGGTTCCAACCACGGTGTCCGTCGGTTAGCAACGGTAACCCGACGCCGGTGGCAAGATAGAGGATGTTCCCTGTGCCCGACAGAAACTGCCAGGCTTGATGGTCGAAGGGCTTATCGGCCCAAGCCTGGCACGGGAGTGAGAGTAGAGCAACTAAAACTGAGGTTCTAACAAGTTTAGACCGCCTTAACAACATGATGATCCCTTTCTTTGATAGAGGCCTGGAAAAGTCAGCGAGAAAGCCCTATATAGAGACAAACGAAGATTTTGCTGCTCCTTATTTAGGTCTTTACAAGCAAACACGCTTATGGCATTCTCTTTCTCTGCGTGGCCTCTTTGTTGTACCCTTCCAACCCTCTTCCACGCAACCCAAATCCTCTAATCTCCTTGTTAACCCCGCGAACTTCAGTCTGTTTGAAGCGCGCAAACTTGCCTATGCGCCCTTTTATCAGAGAAGAACATCTCGTACTAAGCAGCTCAAGAGCGATGATGCTGCGCACGGCACTCACTCTCAAGGGCTACTCCTACATGCCCCACGCCCATCCCCTCAAGGCCGGTAGGGGCTGAAACTCAAGATTTCTCGCCTTCGGCTCGAAATGACAGTTGTGGCATCGGCTCGAAATGACAGGCGTCTTTTTACCAGCCCTCAAGGCCTACCTCTACAAGCCCCCACCCCCACTCCCCTCAAGGCCGACGCTGGGGTCCCCAGAAAATCGCAAGATTTACTGGGGCAGGGCGCCCTTCCCCTCCCCCTATTAGGGAGAGGGGAGATTAGCAAAAGGGGCACAGTCACCGTGCCCCTACAGGCGGTTTCTTTTGATAATCTTTCCTTTGAAAAACTAGCCATACTAGTCCCCTTTCTCCCTAATAGGGGGAAAGGCCGGGATAGGGGGCGAGCAAAGTAGGCTTGCTGTGTTAATTGCCTCTAGAACCGTGAGATTGGCAGTCTCTGCAGCCCCACCCCTCGCCCTCAGAACGGGTAGGAAGTGAAACGCAAGATTTCTCGCCTTCGGCTCGAAATGACAGTTGTTCATCTCATCTTCACCTCGAAATGACAGGCGTCTATCTCACCGGCTCTTCAATGCCGACGGTACTGCGCTCAAGGCTCCCCCTCCCCCCAATGGGGAAGAGGGGCACCTCGCGGTGGGCGTCCTCGCGGACAACGCCTTTGCGGCCAGTATAGTTCCCATGATCGTCTATCTCCCTGGCCGCTTCTACTCGCCGACCCTAGAGCCGAGAGCCTCTAAGACAACCGGTGTAGAGGCAACCCAATGGGCGTTCCTATTTAATAGGCAGATGCTTCTTGCGGATCGCCACAGCGCCTCCTTAATAGCCCTTTTGACACGGTGAGCCTATTGGGTAGACTCTGAGGAAGGAACCTGTCCATAAGAACAGGTGGTGAAAAGCTTTGCAACGCGGTAGGCTGTAAGCTTGGCATTCGCCAAATGCGGATACAAATAAGAAAGGAGTGCGAACATGCAATACGTCAATCTCGGACGTACGGCTCTCAAGGTAAGTCGCCTCTGCCTCGGCACCATGAACTTCGGCCCCCTCACCAGCGAGCAAGATAGCTACGCCATTATGGATCGGGCGCTGGAGCTGGGAATCAACTTTTTTGATACGGCCAATGTGTACGGCTGGAAAAAGGGTGAGGGCGTCACCGAGCAGATCATCGGCCGCTGGTGGGCGCAGGGCGGCGGTCGCCGGGATAAGGTGGTCATCGCCACAAAGGTCTACGGCGATATGGGCGATTGGCCCAACACCAGCCGCCTCTCGAAGCTGCACATGCGCAAGGCCCTTGACGACAGCCTGCGCCGTCTCAAAACCGACTTCATTGATCTCTATCAGTTCCATCATATCTGGCGAGAGGCCACTTGGGACGAAATTTGGGAGTTCTGCGAATGGGCGCACGCGGCGGGCAAGGTTCTCTACTTCGGCTCCTCCAACTTCGCCGGCTGGCACATCGTGCAGGCCAACGAGGCGGCTAAGCGTCGCAACTTTCTCGGCTTGGTGTCGGAACAGTCCATCTATCACCTGCTTCGCCGCCAGATCGAGATGGAGGTGATGCCGGCCTGCGCCGCCTACGGCGTGGGAATCATCCCTTGGAGCCCGCTGGGAGGCGGCTTGCTGGGCGGTGTGCTGCAGAAGTTAAGCGAGGGGCGCAGAGCCTCCGAGGGCATGCAACAGCAGGTGGAGGCGCATCGGGAGAAGCTGGAGGCCTGGGAGAACCTCTGCCGAGAGCTTGGCGAGAAGCCGGCCAACGTGGCCATCGCCTGGATGCTGCAAAACCCCGTGATCACCGCGCCCATCATCGGGCCACGCACCATCGAACAGCTCAACGACATCGTGCGCGCACTGGAAATCAAACTAGACGAGGAGACCAACAAGCGCATCGAGGCCATCTTCCCCGGCTATAAAACCGCACCGGAAGAGTACGCCTGGTAAGCGCTCTTCTTTACCAATTGGCACCGCCTTTGGAAGCTTCCTTCCAAAGGCGGGTTGCTTTTCTGCTTCCCTGACGAGATGACCCCTAAGGGCGCCTTTCCCCTCAGAACCGGTGGGAATGGAAACTTAAGATTTCTCGCCTTCGGCTCGAAATGACAGTCGTATCGCCGGCTCTTCAAGGCCTACCTCCTACAAGCCCCCCGCCCTTCAAGGCCGACGCCCTCCCCCTCCCCCCCATTGGGGAGAGGGGCACCTCGCGGTGGGCGTCCTCGCGGACGGCGCCTTTGCGGCCAGCACAGTTTCCATAATCGTCTCTTTTCCTGGCCGCTGCATCGCCGTGCGCTAGCACCTCCCGAATCGGGGGAAAGGTCGGGATAGGG
>Ga0209061_1001423_pt1 | contig 40010 bp, 42 predicted proteins | sample Coa_R1_10_FD_187157 | JGI IMG/M metagenome (GOLD analysis project Ga0209061, IMG submission 187157) | Surface soil microbial communities from Centralia Pennsylvania, which are recovering from an underground coalmine fire - Coalmine... | ecosystem: Environmental > Terrestrial > Soil >... | reverse complement strand
AAGAAATGTTTGACGTAATACGTTCGACATGGTATAATGACAACGTCAACGTTACGTTACGTAAAAACGTCTTTCATCGTCCTCATCTCCAACCTTTGGAGACTCTACGAAAACGGGGCAAGCTCAATCCGCCAGGCAGCTCGTGAGAAAACACAAGAAATGGCGCGCGCTGGAGAGATCGTTCTTCCCCCCGATTGCTCTGAGCAAGCCGCGAAGCAAGTGGAGCAGCTACGCGGAGGCGAAAGAAAGCTCAAAACGCTGAAACGTTGGAGGTCGGCGGGCAAGATCCTCTACGAACATGTTCTGGTGTTTGGCGATATGGTCCTGACGGATGAGGATGGCTGGTATACCATCTTTGAGCGTCCCACTGGAAAGATGATCTGGGGAAAGCATCGGTATGACGGGGATATCTACGGCCTGTATCAATTTGCTATCCACCTTTCCCTCTTGACTGATTGGAAACAATTTTCAGCGCTGCCCCAACCGGAAAAACTGGGTCTGGAATGGCGCGTCACCGAACTGACGTGGGAAACCGGGCATAGTATGCACTGGGAGCTATTCGCGAGGATGCATTACGACCTGGCACAGGCGGCGGAAGCTGCAAGAGCGAGGAGCCGCAGCCCCTTCTAGGCAGAGGAAAAGGGCTATTCCTCATCTTCTTCCGGGATCGACTTCACCTTCCATTCTCACCCACCGTTTTGCCCGCGGGCGCTCTCGGGCTGGGAGGCTATCGGCCCTGCAAACTCCCCATATTGCGTGCGCCTGGCTGTCTCGGCAGGCAAGGACAGCGCAACAGGTGTCTTCACCTGACCAAACGTTCCACTTCTTCCTGTTTTCCCCTGGTAAAGAGTTAGAGGCTTTTTGTCTCGACTTTCGGAAAGGAATACATCGATGGTAGATACCGCAACACAGCAAGCGATCAAAGTCTCTCTGGTCACGGATGAGGAATCATTGCCAGAGCTAGAAAAGTACCTGGATGTCAATTACAGTGGCTGGCGCTATGTGGGAGAGGCGTTTCCCTGGGCCTATATGACCATTGCTGCCATTGTGCTCCCCCAAGCAGAGTGGACCGATGAGGATGCAGGCGTTTTTGATGAGCTACAACAGGAACATCTGCTTCGCTCTTATGACTGGTCTTATGCAACAGAATAGGAACTTGCGCTGCGTGCGCCCGGCCAGGTGATTCCATCGCTGCTTGGCGCACTCTCAGGACTCGTGGGCAGGAATGGCTATCTCACGCAGAACGGCACCTGCATGTGCAATGAGACGCATCGCCGGAATAGCACCGTCTGCTGCATTTGCTACGCGCGTCAGGTCTACGAATGCTATCAGCAAGACTATCGTGTCGAAAATGATGCTTTGCCTGCTCAATAACCTTGTGCCCCCTCATGCCCAGGCTTTCCGAGGTGTTCGCCCGTGTGCTCCCCTTCAAATCGTGCCGGGAGCCTGCGCAGATTGTTTCAAGCCGAGCTTGACGTTCTGATGACTTCCATCTAGTCAGAACGTTGGTCAGGCTCATGGATGCTTCCCGCGCATCTGCACGGGAAGCACTTTTTATGGATAACAGAGGAGAATAGGTGCCTTGACAGACACAGCAGGAAAGCTACGAAAGCTGAAAAGGCAAGAAGTAGAGCGCTTGAGAGATCGTTTTGTGACCCGTTTCAAGCTCGAAGATCTGGAAGATCAGGCCTGCGTCAGCGTACTAGAGGTGCCAACGCGGGTGGATTTGCCGCTAGGCGAACTCCTCAACCCTGAGATGAGAGAACTCCTCACGGTCTGGTTTCTGGCCGACTGCACATTTCTTCCTGGCAAAATGACGCCACAACACCAATTCTGTGCGCAAGGAATCGAAGGGATGGTAAGCATCGAGCCTGTTCCTCTCCATATGGCCTTATTGGCTGCGAGCAGGACCGGCATCTACCGCATCGCGATTTTTGTCCCTCGCGGGTGGATCTGCAACCTCCAGGGCGCTTCCAGCTTACAAGGAGGTGGGGCGAGCGAGCAGGATCGAGCAGATTCCGAGGCAGGTAAATGACTGCTTAAAGAGAGTTGAGCAGATCCGTTTGCTGATAGATACAAAGAAGCGTAGACCCATTGAACATTCTGGGCTTTTTCCTGGGATACATCAACTGCGTGCAATGGCACAGGCCATTCTGGATGATTGGGCGGGACTCCAAAGATAGGCACCGGATCGTCCTGATTCTCCTGTGCAAGACCCTGCCAAAAACACAGCTATGATTGCTGCCCTCTCCACCCCAGAAGCTGTTCATTTCTCTCTAAAATTCCATAAGCGTTCGTTCCCATTTGCGTTAAGATCCTGGATCTACCTCTATCACGAGTGCATCGCCTCGTAGATCGGTCCAGGTGTGCGAAGCTCTCCTCGTTTAGCAAGCAAAACCGCTAGATCGGATAGCACGGGATGGTCGTAAATGGCGAGAGGATCGAGCGAAACCTGGAAGTGTCGTTCGATAGCCAGCAGCAGGGAGGCGAGCGCGAGAGAATCTCCTCCTGCCTCAAAGAAATCGCACTGCTCACTCACTTGGTCAAGAGGTTGAGCCAGAACAGTCGTAAATAGCTCTCGTAAGAGCAACGTTACATGGCTCAACCCTGGAAATGCACTTCCGAGTTCGTCTGGAGAGACTATCTCTTTGCGTGTCGTTGTTTCGTCGCTCCTGCGAGCGACGGTCATGCCTTGTTTGGGATCACATGAGCGTTTGGCATGCTCTGGATCGAGACGAATGAACATGCAGTCAGAGCCGGCCAAAACGCGTGTGGGAGCGTTTTGCCAGGACATTACTCCCTCCGGTCTGTGGGCAGAGCCGTTGGCCGGCACAAAGCGATCCCACTCTGGAGCAGGCAAGTGTCCTCTGGGACGCGGCAAAAGGACGGTCTGAACCGAGAGTTCAGCACGAGATAGCCGTTTACTTGTTCCTAACAACCAGCTTGGCAGCAGCCAGATGCCCGAAGCGGCTAATGCACAGAGTGGGGCCATACCGTAGATCATGCCTTGAAGGGCAAGCAGCCCGGCGGGCAGCATATTTGCGGGATCATGGACCAGCGTGAGGATCGCCACTACCACAAACACCATGGACAGGAGCGTTTCCTGCGCTGTGATCCGCACGGCCTGGCGCCACTTCTGGCTCTCTCGTACCTTCGGCGTACGCAAGAACACCCCCTTCTTGTGCAGGCACGCCGAAATACAAGCCCGACAGGTGACCCAGGATAAAGCGAAGAAGAAGAGGAAGGCTCCTGTGGCTTGCGACAGCTTACACCCAGTCGCTTCGCGCAGTCCCCATACCGTCCTCACGAAATTGGTCAACAGCAAGAGCATCGGGATGAGAATGGCCAGTTGCAGTGAAGGGATGAAGAGGTGCCAACCAAGAGCAGGCAAGCTCACCGCGACGACGAGCAATAAGGTGGAGAAGAAGGAGATGGCTTCGATGAGGTACTGAATCCCCAGGCCCAGGTAACAGAGTCGTTGTCCAGGCGTCAGGTACAGCCGCTCGGGTGAAGAGAGGCCCAGCAGTGGTTTCCAGTGTTTCAAGAGCAACTGGATGGTGCCAAAGGCCCAGCGAAAGCGTTGCTTCTTGAGCGCGTCGAACTCAAAGGGCATGAGACCGGCTCCATAGCTGCGATGGTCATAGACGCCTCGCCAGCCCTTACCAAGCAAACGGAATGAGAGTTCAGCGTCTTCGGTCACGCTCTCCTCATCCCAGAGTCCTACTTGCTCCAGGCAAGAGCGCCGCACCAACCCCATCGTGCCCGCGCAAATGATGCCGTTGCTTTCGCGCCGGCTGGTCATGTAGGTCGCGAAAAAGATTTCATACATATAATTTAAGCCCTCGAAATAGGGATTTCCCTGCCATTCGCGATAGTGTTGCGGCGTCTGGACGAAGGCGATCTCGGGATCAGCGAAGTGTCGGACAGTGGCACAGAGGAACTCTTGATCGACCAGGTAATCGGCGTCTACCACGGCGATCAGTTCGACCCAGTCGGGCAGGCGACGCGTCCCCTCATTGAGGGCTCCGGCTTTAAATCCTGGCCAGTGTTCCAAATGAAGAAACTGCACGCGCTCGTTGTATTGCTGACACAGTTGTTGGATCGGCTTCCATGTAGCGGGATCAGGCGTGTTATTATCAATCACCTGGATCATCCAGCGTCCAGGATACTGCTGCCGGAGCAATTGCTTGATGACGCGGGCCAATAACTCTGGTGGCTCATTGTGGGCAGGCACCTGAAAACAGCAGCCGGGCCAGCGATCCGGTTCTGGGGTGGAGAGCATCAGGTCGCGCGCAGGGAAGCTTCGCCTGCCAAGCACGTTGAGCAAATCATAGGTAAAGGGGAAGGTGACCACAACCGAGATGGCCTGTGCCACCCAGACGATGCTCCCAAGCACCAGAGAAATTCCTGCCGATTGGAGGACCATCCACCCCAAGGAGAGCAAGTAAACCGCCGCATTTTGCCCAACGCAAGCCGCATAAATGGAGGCCCATGCTTTCCAGGCGCGCCCTCGCCCAAAGAGCAAGGCTAGTCCTGGTACAAGGACCACGGCTCCTGCTAGCCAGAACTGATGGAAGCGCCAGGTGGCGATGGCCCCAGCTAGAGCAACCAGTGCCAGCAGCAGGATGCCTGAGAGGCGATCCTCTCGGACGAAGCGCGGCATCATACCAACAGTTGCTAGCGCCGTGGCAACTGTTGTCACAAATAAGATCTGTTCGATCAAAGAATGCAGCATAAGAAAATCCTTATGATCTCATAACTCTTATCGCATCGAATCACGTGTTGTTTTTCCCCTACGTACCGCCCAGTGTAGCGAAGTGCTGAGTGGAAAAATCAGAACAACCGGGAAGGATTTCGGGAAGGATTCCAGAAAAATGAGCTTGAAGGACCTCTGAAACGACGGGGGACGCAAGGGAAAAAGCGAGACGGCAGTGAAATGAGTGGATAGAGCCAGACGCTCCCTGTCAGTTGCGAGACTCCTCATCATATTCAGAGTGGGAGCTAGAGCTTCTCCCTTAGAGACACTTCACCCGAGAACGCCGGAGTACGCGGCAGATTGCATACCCCCTTTTGGTGTTTATGGAGGTCAATCACCTATGGACAATCCGCTTGCTGGGCCATGCAGGACAGAAATATCCAGGAGAACAATCATGGAGGATGTATGAAGCAGATCAAAACAGATGGCGATCTGGTGCGAGTTGCGAGACAGATCGATAGGCATTTAGACGCTATTCGCAGCCTCGTTCAAGATCTTGAAGTGGCTGAGCACCCCCAGGCGCGGGAGTTTATCAAAGGATTAGACCAGAATGGCCTGACCGCTTTTGCCTGGGCGGAACATATCGTGCATCATGCCCTGCTCTATCCTGAGCGCTGGGAAACAGGCCGGTATGGGATACGCCGGAAAGGAAAATCACGATAGCACTCGCTATCTGCAGCCAGTGCTTATAGATACCGAAAGAAGGAATGCGCTTATGGATGCATTTCAAACCTCAGTTGGATATAGATCGTTGTTCATTCTCACCTACCCACCAGAGAAGCAAGACGTACAGAATTTATCGGAAGATGCGTTGCTTCAGCTTTCGAGAGATTTGTTTGATGGTTTGCTGGCCGAGGCGCTGCGCTCAACCGGAGAATGGCATTGGGAGCTAGCAATTAGAGAGGTCATAGAGCAAGTCGCCGAGGATCTCAGTTTTCAGGATCATGCCGTGTATGAAAAACTCACTCGCGCGCTTCAAGACTGGTATCAGACTAGCTATCGAGTGCCGAGCACCAAAGAGTTCGAGGAATATGCTGCCGGAAGCTGGTTCCCTCCGAAAACCCGTGTGATTGAGCTAAAGATTCCGGCCCAGGATATACCTGCTGTGTGGGCTTCGGCTTCCAGGTATATCTATGACCTTCGCGCGGATGTTGGCCGCTGGGTTTCGTCAGAGGATGATCTTTTTCTGCGCTGGCAGCGGGATCATGAGAACGCGTTACTCAACCTCTTTGATGTTGGACTGTTGCCAGGACCAGCACTGGCCGCAGCGGCGGCACAGGGGATACACATGCCATATTGGCGTGACAGCTTGCGCAAACTATCTGGATGGGTGATCTGCCAGGCGTATCTGGAGCAAGGAGATGCTGGGCCCTGGCGCGTCATCCGCACACAGGTAGGGTATACACAAGATTCTTCGCCTGCCAGCCGCGAGGCTCCGCTTCAGGGCGGAAGCTAACGATTCCTCATCAGAGGACCACTTCACCGGAGAGTACCGGGGCACGCAGCATATTGCGTGTCCCTTTTTGGTGTTTATGGAGGTTAACTTCCTATGGACAATCAACAGATCCTTACGCCTCCCGTTGCGCGCCAGATCTTCCTGGAGTCGTTTCATCTCTCGCAGGGAGACCCGATTTTGCAGGGATACCTCTTGCGCTATGTAGCGACGTGTCGTCCAGCCTGGCGACTTTCTGAGCAGAGTTGTCAGCGGCTGTGCATCCAACTTCTGCCCACCATCCACGCGCTCACGGCCCGCAGCATGCATTGCCCTCTGAGCAGGTGGAAAGCCCGGCGGGAACTTACAAGCATGGCCGAAGTCATGCGCGTGACGTTTGATCAAGCGCGGGCCGATCACTCCGAGCTGGTCATCTCTCTTCTCCGAGGATTCATTTTCCGCGACTGGCGCTTTTTATGTGATCTTGGCGGACGCCCACGCAGCGGTGATCCTTCTCTCCCACACCATGACCCGTACCTGAGTTTCTTTTGTCATTACTTGCTCCTGGGCCACCAAACAGGGGTCGATGTGTTTGACGAACTGCTGGCAGAGATGCGTGAAGCGGTAACGAGCCGCAACGCGTTATACGAGGCTGCGATGGATTACCCGTCGGCGACGCTGTGCCTCTCGGAGGTGCTTGCCGTGCATAATGCAAAACATTCAGAGCGCCCAGTGCCTGGTCTGGTCAGTGATGGTGACGACATGCTCCAGGAGGAAAAGGAGGTGGTCTATGGGTAGCTTTCGCGCCTGGCGCATGAGCGGCGGTGAATGGCTCCACCCAGATGTGCTCATCAATTATGGTGGGGAGTATCTTCAACTGGTTCACTCACCTGAAGAAGTTGAGATCCCGGCCTGGTCCTGCTGTGTGTGTTGCAAGCGGTTGCAAAGCGTCTCCAGCCTCTCTCATGGGCCTGAGAGCCAGCCGCTTCCGTTTACGCCGCATATTCGCGTCAAATATTATCCCCGAACGCCCTCGAACCAAAATTTGGAGCGGCGCTACTGTATCGAGCGCTGCCGCGTCCCGAAAATCGAAATGCTGGAGGAAGAGGAAAGCACAAAGGATGCGGAGGTGGAAGCGGAGCAACCGAAAACGGCAGAGTGCGCCCGGCCAGCACTGGAGACTCCAGAGAGCCTGGTGCTGCGGGGCATTTGCATTTTGCCCGTTTATTGTATCCGTTGTGGAGAGGGGCTTTCGGCTGAGGAAAAAAAGGCGAAAGTATTCCTCTGCTCGCACTGCAAGGCCGCGCTCCACCCAGACGAGGGGCTGCTCGATGTTGCATTTTACTGCTGTGTCTGCGGAAAGCCCAAGCCTCTTGAGTTTGTTGAGTATCAAAGGAAGATGGCAAGCGGAGGGACCTCCTTCACTCTCTGCTGGCCGCATGCTTTTTTCTACCTGCGCGAGTACCATCGTCTGCGTGAGGCGAAGCGTCTCGCATTGCAACAGACGCTGATGCGCTGTATGGCCGAGGGCTATAGCGTTGAGGAATGTAAAATCCTTCGCGATGCTCTTGATGAGATCTAGTCTCTTTTCCTTCTGGTGCTCTGCTATGGGCCAGCGGCTGCCCCTCTCACCTTATCCAAAAATTCAGCCTTTTCTCCTGACAAGTTGCTCTGGACAAGGCTTTTTTATTGGTTGCGCGAGGAGATGTTCGCGCGCAGCCAACTGGTGATTGCACTGATCATCAACCCCCATCTGAGAAGCTGTGCCCGCCGATCAAAACAGCTTGAGAGGGTACTGCTTCTCGACCCATTTCGTAAGGAGGAGCTATATATGTCACAATCCCCTTTTGATCCCTATGGAAAGACGGTCCCACTGCGATCCTACGCTTCGCCCCCTCGCACATCGAGCCTACCGTGGTGGGTTATTCCCGTCCTTGTCGTGTTCCTTGCCCTGTGTGTGCTTGGCCTGCTGGTCGGCTATCTGCTTGCCTCTGCCGTCAGCGGCGCAGGGAGCGCGCTCTTTGCGCCCACTGGCGCGCCAGTGGGAAGCCGAGTCCATATCCCGGCGTTTGGAGGGAAACAGCCACGAAGCGCATCGGCTGTCGCCGATGATTTCATGATGGGGCTCAAGAACCAGGACTACCTCCGGTCCTACAACGATTTTGATACGACCGTTCTGGTTCTTGAGACTCCCGAAGATTTCGAGCGCCAGGTCAAGACCACGGATACCTGCTATGGCGCTATCACTCAGTATCAGCCCGTCGCGCATACAGAAGAGCAAGGGGAGGCGCACTTTACGTACCGCGTCAGCAGGAAGAAGTTCTCCAGGTCGTATTGCTTCCAGCTTGTCCTCTTGCAAAATGATACGGGGAACTGGGCCATCACCAACTATGGCAAAAACGGCCAGCTTTCACCTCCTGGTGTCCAGGCATGTGCATAAATATGCATGATAAATGGAGGTGTCACAGCGATGGCAGGAAATCTGCCATCGCTTATTCACACGCGGGAGTTCGAGGGACAGGATCTGTCATCTCGCAGCAATTTCCTCCAAATGCCTCGATACGGTCCATTTCGCCACATTGACCTCTGCTATCGTAGTAAAGGCGGGCACAAGATGATGCGGGTATTTCTCTCGCCGGGTAGCATTTTCTGATACAGAAGTACATAATAGCGTTTCAGGACGTGCCAAGAAGTACTGTTTTATTCCAGCAAAGCTAGTATTTTCTGCCCTCAGTCAGGTATACTAGCTATCGAGACCCATCGATCTCGGTCGGTAGGTCCGCTGGAAAGGAAACCGTAATAAGATGTACTACCACTACCCAAGAATACGGGATTACACTCCTGCCGCAACATTAATTCTCATCCTTTACTTTCTCGGCTGGTTCCCTGGGTTCATTTTCAACCTGATAAAACTGCTGATTGCGGCTTTTGAAAAAGATAGCTATGATCAGGTGCAGGGCTTCGGCTGCTTGGTGTGGTTGCTGATCGTGTGCGGCTTTGGCCCGATTGCCCTTTTGGGGTTTGCGTACTTTGCACTTTTGCACCTCTACTAGAAGACATCCACCTGGCTCATAGACACGATGGATGGCTTCTGTTACCACCGCTTCGTTTCTCTCTGCTCTCTTGTCGAGAACAGGGAGATTTTTGTCTGGCATCCCAAGGGGGCATCGCAGGAGGTTATGTGTTATAATAAAAAAATGTCGCTCTGAGCGACAAATTAAAAGAAAGGGGGATGTATAAAATTTCGTTTGTCCGGTAAGCTGACAGAAAAAGGCTTTAACAAGCCCGCAGTGGCTTCATTCCAGGCGGTAAGGTGTTTGTGGCTTGAGTCGATCTGCCTGGGTTGATTGACTGCTCCTCTTCATCTATTTCTCCTCTTGAAAAAACGTTCAACTGCTGTTATACTCCTTGATGAACGAAGGAAGGGGAAGCGTTCGGATTGCCCTAAAATAGCGGAGTTTAAAAGTAGAGAGCAATGAGCAAAGCGACCAAAACCATTCGCCAGCGGCTGGCAAATCGTGAACACCTGGCTGAGTGGTGCGCTACAACTCATACTCTTTTTAATGTTATTGCAGAATTCTACTTTTCCGTGATTCAGGCACACGAGCGCGTGTTGGCTCTCTCTAATCAGGATGCTCTCACCGCACTGGAACGGCTCACTCATGCGACCCATGAGAATCCAGACCCAGTTATGCCCCTTGCTGAGATTGCGCAACAAGTCCCTGCGATGTTCCGGCGCGCGGCTATCAACGCAGCAATAGGATCGGCTCGCTCGTTTTACACCAGCTTGGCAAAGTGGCGTACTCACAAAGTGAAGGCTGAGGTGAAGCACAAGCTATTCACCGAACGCCCGCCGGTTCCTCCCCGTACTTGGAACAAGGCCGTGCCATTGTATTCAGGGATGTCCAAAGGCCGAAAGCCGTCATCTCTTATGCTTCGACTCTGGAACGGCCAGACCTGGATCTGGGTCAAATGTAAGGTGAATGGGCGCGATCTGCCAGATGGCTGGGAAGCAGGCAGTCCCACCCTGGTGCATCGAAACAATGCCTGGTGGGTCCATACCCCGCTCGAAAAGCGTTTTGCTTCGCCAGGTCGCGTCAAGGACCAGCTCATGCGCGCAGATCTCAGGATTTGCGCGGTGGATCTCAATCTCGACGATCACATTGCGGTCTGTAGTATTCTCAGCGCGGACGGCACGCCGTTGGTGACCCGCTTCATTGGGAACGGGGGACAGGTGAACGGCCGTAGGAAGACGTTGCTGGGGAGGATCGCGCGCAATCGGCGCGCAACCGGCGTGATTACGGAAGGGGAGCAAGATAATCGCGTACTATGGACGAATATCCATATCCTCAATGAGCAGGTGAGCCATCGCGTCAGTCGTCGAATTATTGATTTTGCCCAGGCCCACGGAGCGACCTTGTTGGTTTTTGAACACCTGGGGAATCTTCGCCCAACCAAGGGCCGCTATAGTCACCGCGCGAATCAGAAACGTGCCCATTGGATGAAAGGCAAGATTTTCCAATATGCTCGCTACAAAGCGTGGGAAGCCGGGATTGTCACATGCCGGGTTTCCCCACGTGGGACCAGCCGAGAGTGTGCCCGCTGTCACTCCCCCGTGATCCGCTACGTGGCAGGGCAACCGGAAGAGGGCTACACGCCTGGTGCATCCCTGATCTTCTGCACGAACCCCGTGTGCCGACAGCGTGATCACGCAGATCGCAATGCGAGTATCGTCATCGGGCAACGGCTCCTGGCTCGCTCTCAGTCCACTCGTTCACAGGAAAAGCCCCTTGCTCGTTCTTCTCGGAAGAACAGGTTTGCGAAAGCGAAGGGTGGCGCTCTCTCCCAAGACGCCCAAAGCAAGGCGCGGCCATCTACCGCGCGTGCTGGGCATGGAGAAAGCGCCGAGTCAGGCACCGCTCAGGGATACTCACCAGGGATGGCCGGTGGTTCCCGCGATATACCTCGTCAACTACCTCTGTTCCCGGAGTAGCGGCCATGCCGCAGATACTTCTACAGGGGCGTATTCAGGTGTGTCAGAAGAAGCCATGCCTCTTGAGAGGCTGGCGGAGTGTCACCATATGGCAGCATTGTTACGGTAAGCCTCACCCGGTTGCCGGAAGGCCAGCGATCTGCAAAAATTTTGATGAGTGTGCTGGTCACTTTGTAGAGAAAGAACTGACTGAAGTTGTTGAGGCTGGTTCAGAGGCGGAGGCGATTGATAACTCGATGCAGGTGTATGAGAATAGTGATCTGGAGCCGACGTGGTGTGAGGGATATCCAAAGATTGAGGTGCTCAAGGAGTAGGATAATGAGTATCTCCATGACAAACCAGCGCAGAGGGCTGATTGTAGCAAGCAAGTGCGTCGAATATCTTCACTTCCCCAAATACGCAGCCCTCACCTCATGAGGATGCTATGGATGGAGTTGGTGTTTACGCTAATGACCTGGCTGCCCTTACCACCCGAAACTGCTAATCACAGACCGTGCCCAGACACGCACAGTGCAGTTCTCTGTTTGTCGCAAAGAGCTAGGCCAGATGAAGCAGGTTTTCCTCTGGTCCCTGGTGGGTCGCATCACGTTAGCATTTCCTGGCCAAGCGGGTAGGATGGGCGTTAACGGATGGGCAGTTAGGTTCATAGCGTACACAGTTGGTCTATCACAAGAGCAAGGAGCGAGAGCGTGTTCGATGAGTCCTATAACGTACTTGACCCTGAAGAGGAAGCGAGCCTGCGTCCTGGCATCGACCTGCTCTTGACGCGGCAGGTCGCCGTGCGTGAGCACGTCGATCCAAGAACGGTAGAGCGCTGGATCGACAAGGGGCTGCCTGCTTACAAAGCTACGAAGGCGCAACTCGGCATTCTCGTGCAGGAAGGATACCTCACGCGTCTTCCGCCGCACGGCGTAATCCTCTTAATTAAGGAGACAGATCTCAAACTTATTCCTCGAATTCGAGCCTATCCGTCAGATACGAAGAGACCCCGACGAGGGAAAACGACCGGGGCTGGGACGCCAGAACGGCAGTAAATGTCTGGCTTTACTAAATATATCGCTCTGAACGACAAATTAAAATGCAAGCAAAGAGCCATGCTTGTCAGCGGCTTCTCCTCCAGCGTTTTATAGACGATAACAGAGACTGCCTCTTCGTTGAGCAAAAGAGCATGATCCGCAAAATAGCTATCGCTCATCTAACGTACCAGGCGCTTACTCTAACTCGACAGATGGCAGCCCATTCATGCCGAGAATGCAGGAGAGTTCGCCTGTGTGGTGAATGTCATGCTCTAACGTATGCCAGATGATCCATTGGCGGGTTCGTTCGGTTGGATCATCGCTTCGCGTCGGAAAGACGTACTCAAGATCAGCGGGAGTCCAACGGGCCAGGGCTGACTCTAGCATGTGCCAAGTGAGATCCAATCCGCTCACCAACTCTTCCGCTCTTCGGGCCGGTTGCGCGGCCCCGTCCCAGTGCTCCATTGCCGCAAGCTCCATGCTTCCCTCTCCCATGCGCACATGGAACCACCAGACGCGGGCCGCAATAATATGGGCGGCAATCCTGCCCACCGACCAACCAGGGATCGCGCTGTAGGCGAGTTCCTCGCTGGTGAGCGGTGCGAGAGCCTGAACAAGATGCTTCTGATGGCTGCCCCAACCCTGGTAAAAGGTGGCAAGTGAGAGATACATGGTCGGCTCCTACATGTCAATCACCAGTGCGGTCCCCCACGGGACCGCACCTCGATATGGGCGAGCCACCCTATACGCCCCATCTTCAGGCTACTTTCTGCCAACCGAAAGCGTAATTTCATCAGGTTGGGCCACTTGAACACGCCTGAGTGAGAGAGTGCCTCTTTATTCCAATAGAAATACTTTTGCCAGTTGAGATCTTCAGCTCGATCATGCTGATCAGCATCACCTCATTTCTGCCGCTTTTGGGCCTCATATGCATCATGAAGACGAATAGCTTCATACACGCTTTCGTCCCATTGAAATGGAGGAAGCTTTCTTTGTGCTCTCGACACATTGTAGAGATGGACAAATTCTTTGATTGAAATGATCCTTGCTGGTCCCTCCACCTCAAAATAATGCTGACGAGAAACAGGAGAATACTGCGAAATGAGAGTGTGTTGAGGGTGTATGATCTCAATGACCTCTCCCCCCGCTTTCTCCTCGAACACTCTTCCTTCCAGGACCCAGCAGTATTCGCGATAATATCGTGCCATATCCTCGTCGCGATGAGCGAACGATGGTGCAGGCAAATCAACCCTCGTCAATGCGACGTGCGCGTTTGCATCTGGAATTTCGAGAAAAAAAGGCATGTTCCTCCCCCTTATCTGTGCATCAAGAGCGATGTTTCATAAGCGCGAACAACTCTTGAGCGTACCGGCGCAAATCATCCTCGGAGGCGCTGGACAGAGGCGCCGTATTGCCATACGCTAATGTATTATACAGCTTTTCGATCCGGGCCTTCGCCTGCTCACGCCTCTTGCGGGGAGCAGGAAGAACGGCACGCTGCAAACGAAGGACCGCCGTGGTGGTCGCGCGCACAAGCTCTATCGCTTCAGGATCATCCCGAGCGAGGCTTGCTAGTCGTTCCTTGTTTTGCTTGGCCTTGACGAGGATCTGCAAAACGCCCTCCTCATCAAGCGGCTCATAGAGGTTATCTCGCGCACGGTTGAGTCGATCTTGCTCTTTCTCATATGCTTTCACCTCGCTCATCACTGTGCGCACCAGCGGATGAATGCCCCACCTGCCAGAGACCCCATCGAGAGGCACGAGCAAGAAATTTTGGATCAGCCTTGCCCGCATCTCAAGCAGCAAGGAGGGATTGGACAATGACTGCTGGCGCAGGAAAGCAGAGACGCGGAGGGACTCTGGCAGATGTGGATAGGAGTCGGAGCAGTCGAGCCGATTTTCGATATAGAGGAAAAGCAACTCCTGAGCAGGATAGGCAACCCCCTGGCGCGTGGCGGCAATCACTGGATAAGCCGGGAAGGGATGTGAAAGGGAATCGGTGCCACGTCGATCAAGAAATGCACGCCGGTCCTGCCGATAGAGGTGCAGACACTCGGTTAAACTCACTCCTGTCTCGCTCACGTAGGCCCCTGCCTGATCAAGAGCCAGAGGGTGTCCACCAAACTCTTCGTGGAGATCTAAGGCCGCCTGTCGCACTGGAGGCGGAGCATGCACGAGTTGCTTGGTAGAGGCCAGCAAACCAGCACGACGCAGGAGAAAGATCGGCCCTTCTTCCTCGTCGAATGGTGGAACACAGATACATTTGAGTTCATCCATCGACTCTCGTTGGGGCCTGGTTGTGATAACATGGCCTTCCATATTATCATCGAGCACATCGTTGAGGAGGGCATATCCTCCTATCTGATCCAGTACCAGGAGGAACTGGGACTGATAGCGGCGAAGGAAAGCTCGGAATGTCTGAAAGACTTGCTCGTCGTTGGGACGAGCAGGGATTCTCAAACCGCATGTGCGAAGGAGTTGTGCGATATTTTCAGCAAGCTGCCACCTGCTTGGAGCGTCAAGCCAGATGACGGCCTGATACTGGTCCAACATGCGATAGGCATATTCGAGCGCTATCTCTGTCTTCCCAACTCCTGGCATCCCCATCAATGCAACGATTTTGAGGGAAAGGGGCAGATCAGAGACAAAAAAGGTTTCTAGCTCCGCCAGGAGGAATTGCCTTCCTGTAAAGAGAGGGTTGCGTTCGTAAGGAATAAAGTGATACATAAACGCTCAAAAATTACCTTTCATTCTACTTGGGAGTGGCTTTCATCCCTCCCGATAGAGGGACATGTGCGTTCTTGCATAACAGATTTGTGCATCTCTTCCCCCTATTGTGAACGTATCATCTTTCGCGCAGGCGCTCTTCTCAGAGTGGGAATACTGTAATAGTGAACAACAGAGACGCTCACACTTTACGGGAGCATGATAAAGCAGAAATGCCTCTCCTCTGTCAGGTAACGTGCAAGTTCTACGATACATTCAAAGGTAACCTGCTGAACTTGCTCAATCTCTTCACTGAAAGAGATCAGACGTTGATACCCAGCGAGATCATCCATCGCGCTCTCTAACAGATCATAGCCAGAATAGTCCATGCGATAAATGCTCGCAAGCGTCTCCTGCTTGGTCTCGCTATAGTTCTCCTCTGCTTGGTCAAGTGATCGTAGCACCTTCCAGAACAGTTCTTGCGCTTTCCCTACCGCATCAGGAGCAGTTTTAAAGAAGATCCGCAGGATACGACAGTCCTGGTAATGGACATGGCTGACCGTAACTGCATAGGTGAGGTGCCAAGTGTATCTCAGTTCCTCGGTCAATCGCTCTTCAAACAAGTCACAGAAGAGTTGCACGCAACTTCGCTCAAAATGCAGTGGAAGGACCCATTCAAACGAGATCTCAGCTTCCCACTGTGCTAACCGCGAAAACTCAGCCATGCGGATACTCTGCTCATGTCTTTGGGGCAACTTCGGGAAAAATGGCCCTGGAAGAGGGTTTCGTTGGCCTGATCGCTGCGTGGAAAATGGAGTATCCTGCAAGAGATGCAAAAGTCTTTGTTTCCCCAGTGTTCCGATACAAATCAAACTGCTATTCTGTGGAACGTAGTAGGAATCGTAAAATGCCTGGATATCCTGCTGGCTACTGCCCATAAATCCGTCTGGCACTCCTATGGCCGAATGATACGACTGGAGGCGGTGATGGTGTTCAAAGAGCCAGGGCCTTCCTTGAAGCGCCCAGGAGCGGGCCTGCTCATGCTCATAGCGACGATGATACTCCCGAAGGATCACCGCTTTTTCCTCTTTGATCTGTTGTGAAAGCTCCTTTGGCAGAAGGAGCATCTGACCAAAGAGATCCAGTGCCCGGTGAATATGCTTTTCTTCATTGGGGAGGTGAAATTTATATTCTGACGAGTAATAGGAGGTGGTTCCGAACCAGGCATACCCGCCGAGGAGGGTCTTGAACGTCCTCTCTAACTGGGCAAAGGTCAATGGATGAACATTTTCACCCACGACGTGTTCGACGAGATGCGCTAACCCGCTCCGCTCGACGGGATCTTCCCGTGCTCCAGCGTGGATCACGACCCCTGCGTAAAACCAGGAGGCACAAGGCCACTCTTTCACATACACAGATAGACCGTTATCGAGTTGTTCGCTGTGGAAATCAGTATACAGATCCTGAAACATCGTTCTTGTTCCTCATATAGAAGGGACTAGGAAAGGTGGGACTGTTTCCTCTCCTTATCACTACTATACAATTATTTTCCTTGATCTTCATCTGTTTGATCGCCTTATTCTGTGATGTGGTGGCGCACTTGTACACGACGAATAGACCTTGATCCTGATAGAGCTTATGTAGCTTAGATGCTTCTTCCTGCCTCATCTAAGAGGAAAAGCTGACCATCTATCTGCAAGTGCAGGAGTCGCTCGCGGAGACTTTCCGTCATATGTTGCAGGTGATCGGGTACTGGGGTAAACGTCCTCGCTCGCCTGGTGTAGCAGCATCGAGAGCAGAACATCGCTGCGAGAGGAATGTGTCATGATTCTACGGCGCTTTCTGCGTCAGGTTCCGGCTCACCTCTATTTCTCGTGTATTCTCTCCGAGTTTCGCGATCCCACTATCACCTGGGACGAGGTGGTGCCGTTCATCGGCAAGCGCATGCCTAATCCTCTCCTCCTGGATTTCTATGTGCTCCGCTGCTATACTTCCACCATGGAGGAGCGATTTATGCAGAAGAACCCCCAGCAGAACATGCCTGCTGAACCGGCCTCAGCCGAGGAGAATACGCTCGTGCAGCTCAGTCTCTTTGGTTCTCCCAGCGTGATGGGAGAACCACCCGATCCGTTGGAGACGCCTTTTCCTCCGCTAATCCGCACCAATCCGCTCAGCGATCAATCGAGCTTGGCGGCCTGCACGCTGCCCTATCGCCAGGAGCTAATGCTGCGCGGCAAATCAACCTATACCGTTACTTGCTTCCTCTCCGATCTCAAGCTGTTCAGCGACTACCTGGGCCACGACACGCCTGTGGGATGTATCACCAAAGAGCAACTGACTGACTGGCTGATGCAGCTCAAATTTGGCACGGATCACACCCCCGCACCCAAAACGATGGCGCGCCGGGTCACCTTCCTCAAAAATTTCTTCTCCTGGCTGGCCCGCGAGCAGGTGATTCATGAAGACCCTTCGGCGAGCCTGATCCTGGAGCGTCCCCTGCCGCCGTTGCCCCAATTGTTATTCGATGATGAGGTGCGGCGTCTGCTCGATGCCGCTACTGATGACGTGCGTTGCCACTGCCTTGTCTTTCTAATCTTGCATACAGGGCTGAAGAAAGAGGAGGTGATGAGGCTACGATTGCAACACGTCGATCTCTCCGATCCCGATGCTCCTGTGGTGGAGGTGCATTTCGCAGCCTCGACTGGCAAGCAGCACCGCGAACGGCGCCTGGCGCTGCCGGCGGAGTTCACCGCGATTTTCAATCGTTACGTGAACGCCTATCATCCTGGCGACGAGCTGTTTCCCTGCACGGATCGTAATTTGAATTATATTCTTGCGCGAGCAGTAAAGGCAGCCGGCATTAAAAAGCGGGTGACATTGCAGTTGTTGCGCGATACCTTTGCTGTGCAACAACTGCGCTCTGGTGTCCCCTCAGAGGCCCTGCGTGAGAAGCTGGGCCTCTCGGAAGAAGCCTGGCTCGAATCCGGGGAGAAATACCGCCGCCTGGCATTTCCGAAATAAAGGCAAGATGCCCGCGACGCGAGGGCTACCTGGGCGGTGTTCATGTCCCCTTTTCAGAAGACGCACGCCTTTCTTTGCTCCTATGAAATATCCCCTTTGGGAATCTCACCGACTCACTGGACAAGCGTAATGGGGGGACACAGCGTCCCTGGCCGAAAAATGATCAAAATGATCATCTGGCTGATAAAGAATAGTCTTCTTTCCTTCAGCCTCTATCATGCATACTAGAAGAGGTAAAATCTGCAAACTCTATTAAAAATCATGAGGTACTGGCATGAGAGATCTCGACTGCAAGGAGCTTGCTGTTGTTGTCCTTACTCCTGCTGAGCAGCAGGCGCTTCTTCATACTTCGCAACTTGATCCCTGGAATGCTGGAAGAGGCACGGTTCCAGTCCTTTCCACAGCGGTTCTGGAGAAGATGCAGTTGCCTCCAGTAGCGCGCTATACTCTTCCGCGCGCAGGAGTATGCATTCACGGCTATACCCGGCACTTGACCTGGCTTCTGGAAGAGACCGGCGGGCCAGATCTGGCCTGGTGGGGATGGCCGGAAGCTGGCGTCGCCTTGCTGGCGGCGGGATGGGCGTATCAGCGCCCATTGGATGATCCGATTCTGCGGGACGTGGTATGTCGTTTATTCGGGCTTTCCTTCTCTTCAGAGATACCTGTAACGCCTCTCACGCCGCTTACCTTGCCGGTCTTCGTACCAGGCGTGGAGCAATCTACATCTGAGGAGAGCACCTGGCTGGGAGTGCAGCCAGGGAATTCATCGTTGAACTGAAAACAACTCTGCCAGACTGAATGCAGGACACCAGGGCAGTTATCACACGCGCTCTCGCGCCGCTCTTACCTTTGTCAGCACCGGCGTAATTTGCGCCGACATAACTCGCTCGGGATAACGAGCTACCAAACATCGTGCTGCATCGCTTCTGGACTGGGTTGCAAGGTTTCCCCTCTCTATGGCAAAGAAGGAGATATGCTAGCGATCCGGGGCATTTTTGCGCAGGCGTTAATATCTTGCCATTGAAAGGCGTTGACAAGGGATGTGGCCCCTGCGCATAATGGAGGCAGGCCGAAGCAAAGAGAGGCAAGCAGGACCGATTTCGTGGGAGAAACAAAAACATATGGCGGATGGAGATTCTTCGGAGCTGCTTCTGGCAGGGCTGACACGTGAAATCGCCACAATGCAGCTACTCAGCAGTGGAAGTTCAGAGCCGGCGTACCGGTGGCTCGCCGATCCACCTGGCAAAGCTGTCATGTACCACTATCTCCAAAAGCATCCGCGCTGTGAAACGGACCAAGGGCCTATTCTCCCTGTATTTTACGCAGAACTTCCTCCAGCCCCGTCTGGTCGCGGGAAGCCGAACCTGACAGGTTTCCTGCTTGCCCAGCTAGGAGATACCAGCGCGGCGAACTGGAAAGATGCCCTGGACAGGACCTACCGCTTAGCCGACCTGATCCACACCTATCAGGTGGAACTGGTCGTGCTCGCAGCGTTTCACCATCTCTGTACTCCAACGGGTCGTTTCTTGACAGATCAGCTTGAATGGCTGGTTTCCTTCTTTCGCGCGCATCTCAAAACCATCCCCTTGCTGGCCATAGGAGAAAAAGAGACCGTCAATAGCCTTATTCTGGCGTCGTCGTCTGGGGTCATGCGGCGTTTTCACCGGATACGCCTGCCTGGTGAGCCACCGGAGCCTGATGACCCTGACGCATGGGCGGAACTCCGAAAGCGCCTGGGGCTTGATACGCTCAACTGAACCACTCTCCTGCATGAATGCAAGAGGCTCTGATGTCATGATCGCTCCCTCTTCTAGGCTCTCCCTTTACGGATCTGTCGAGACTGCATCGGTACAGCATCTCGGCTTTTAGCATTGACTGGCGAGATCTGCTCGCCAGCGACTCGCTCTGACTCGGATGTGGCCTCACGCCAATACAGCTTTCTCTTTTTCTGGAATTCTTCCCGGTTTTCTTCCCGGTCGTTCAGGTTCTGTTCTGCTTTTTCAGATCACGGTTTTGGTAGACTCAAGACTGGGTGGCATAGAGAGAGAGGATACAGAGTACTTGATAGGTATGAAAAAGAAAGTGGGGTTTCAATGGTATGCATCGTAACTCGATGTTGAAATGGTCTGGAAAGAAGAACATGCAATCAACCAAACCTGTTCCGCGCCCTACAACAGGAGATCGGCAGGCGTGGCAAGCCTACTGGAAGTATTGTCAGCAGGCGTGGCGTACCGAGCCAGAAATCAGTACCACGCGACAGCGGGAATTAACGGTCTTGCGTAATAGACAAGCCGATAGCGAGAGGGGGATCTATCCTTTTCAGAAGCAGCGCCTTTCTCGCGCTGACGTAGAATGGTTATTGGCGACCCATGAACAGGGACGAGGGCCAGTGCTTCCCCGTGACGTTGAGAGCCGAACAGGCCTGGATTTGCGGGGAGCGAATCTTGCGGGAGCCAACCTTGCGGGTCTGCCACTGACTGGACTCGTCGGCAGTCTCGTGACGGTGCCGCCGAGACAAGACGAATACGAGGCGAGAAAAAAAGCCGCCATTCATCTGGAGGGCGCGAACCTGAGCGGGACGCATCTGGAATACGCGCATCTGGAGGGCGTTCATATGGAAGGGGCGTGTCTGGAACATGCCCGTCTCCAGTCCGCCTCTATGGATGGGGCATATCTCGAAGGTGCCAACCTCCAGCATGCTGATTGCTTTGAAGCCTCGCTGGATGGGGCGTGGTTATGGTCTGTCCACGGAGAGGAGGCGCGATTGTGGGGCGCGTCCATGCGAGAAGCGCAGTTCTTCTCTACGCATCTCGAACGTGCAGATCTCAGTGAGGTGAAGCTGGATGGGGCCGAGCTTATGGAGGTGTTCTTGGAAGGGGCAAACCTGAAGCATGCTTGTCTTGCCGACGCAACGCTCTATCGTGTCTATTTTGATTATGCAACCCAGTTGCTGATGGTTGATTTAGGCGATGACGCACGCGGGCTGGCTTCTCTGTCGCATATCCGTTGGGGAGAGGCTGACATAGATGGCATTTCCTGGTCGCGATTTCCCATGCTGGGCAACGAGGTTGAAGTTTATCAGGTGACCGATCATAATGGCGCGCCAAAGTCACTGAAACGCCGGCGGGGAGATTACCGGGGGGCCATCACCGCAACACGACAACTCGCACGGGCGCTTCAGGCACAGGGATTTGACGAGGAGGCGGCCTACTTCGCCCTGCGCGCGAGACGCCTGGAGCGCACTTTGTTCTTCTTGCGAGGACGCTGGGGAGCATTCTTGTATGCTCAGTTTTCTGATTGGTTCAATGCCTATGGCTATCGCCCAGAGCGAGGCATCTTCTGGCTCATCATAGGAGTTATAATCCTGCTTCTGTCAAAGAGAGAAGCACGGAGAGAAAAAATGCGCAATCTGTAGCCAGAACATTCTTATTGCTGCAGTGATGAATTACTGCTTGCCTCTACCATATTGCACAAAAATGAAGTACAATGGAGACGAAGCTGTTCAGAGATAGCAGAAGCACTGCTTCATCCTGATTCTGTTTTGATAGACTGATGGTAGCGACAACACAAGGAGCCTTGTATGGAAGCAATACTGCCTCCCATTCTACCGTTTAGCTTGCGTTTTGCGCAGAAAGTTGTTCCTGTTCGAGACGGTGACGAAACAGCAGGAGCTGAGACTGAGACGCAGACCTCGCGCGATGGGATTGTCAGAACTGACTCTGAAGAGGATGCTGATACTGACTAGATGCGCGCCGTACTGATTTTAACACGATCAGGGGATCAACATGTCCCACCTGTCGCCGATGAGATCCGCGCCAGAGGAGTTCGTGTGTTTTGTTGCGATCTTGCCGATTTTCCCGAGGCGGTAACGATGACAACAACACTTGACCCGGGCGGTTGGTCAGGGACTCTTCTGTACCAGGAACAGCACCTTTCTCTTGATTCGCTCATCAGTATCTGGCGACGACGGCCAGTGCCCTATAAAGCTCCCACGACGTATGCCCAGGGGATTAGAACTTTTATTGAAGAAGAAGCAGATCGTGCTTTTCTTGGGGTACTCGATAGCCTCTTTCCGTACATCCTGTGGGTGAGCCGGACGCACAGTGTCCGGCGGGCGGAACTCAAGGCACTGCAACTGGCTCAGGCGCAACAGTGTGGTTTTCGTGTTCCTCGCACATTAATTACTAATACCCCTGATGCTCTTACTGAGTTCTATGATGCTTGTCAGGGAAATGTCGTCCTCAAGTCCGTCTCACGTGGGACGATAGAGGACGAACCCCACCGGATCGGACGTTTTATTTATACCAGCAAAGTCGAAAAGGCTGATCTCGACAGCCTAGATGGGGTACGCGTGACAGCTCATCTGCTGCAAGAGCACATTGCCAGGAGCATCAACATTCGTGTAGTGGTAATTGGCAAGCAGGTCTTTGCAGTGGAGCTTCATTCCCCGCATCTGGATTTCCGCCAGAACTACGATGATATTACCTATGCTCTTCATACCTTACCGGGAGATATCGAGCAAAAAGTGCTGGCCCTGGTGCGTGGGTTTGATGTTCAATTTTCGTCGATGGATCTACTGCTCACCGCTCAGGGTGAATATGTGTTTCTCGATCTGAACCCCAATGGGCAATGGTTCTTTCTCCAGCGTCACCTGCAAGATCGCCTCCCTTTAAAAGAGGCGATGGCTGATTTATTGGTTTCACCAAAGGATTACTCGTTATGATACAGAAGCAACAATCTGCCCGTGATGTGCTCTCACTCCGATTGCGGCAGGAACTGGTCGCCTCACTCATGCAATCTGGGGCCATTCACTCCCCTGCTATTCAGCAGGCATTTTTAACTGTTCCGCGAGAAGCCTTTGTCCCTTTTTTTTACCAAGAAGACGAAACCAGCCGGAGAATGGCCTGGGTACGGGTTGAGGCTGCCCAATGTTCCCCAGAAGAGTATCTTGCTCATATCTATCGAAACGATCCCCTGGTCACGAAAATAGATGATCGCGGCTGGCCCAAGAGTTCCAGTTCTATGCCCTCGGCGATGGGGAAAATGCTGGAAGCGCTTGATGTCCAGCCCGGCCAACAGGTGTTGGAAATCGGGACGGGGTCTGGCTATAATGCAGCCCTGCTCGCCCACCTTTCAGGCGCTGCCCACAACATCGTGACTATCGAACACGATGCGACACTTGCAGCCCATGCTAGAGAAGCACTTGAAAAAGTGCTTGGGAAGGGGGTGGCTGTCGTTGTTGGCGATGGTTTTCTTGGATACGAGCAAGGAGGCCTCTATGATCGGATTATTGCGACCGCCAGCGTGCCTCTGCTTCCAAGAGCCTGGATCACACAATTACAGAGGGGGGGAAAGCTCGTTATGGATTTGCAAGGCTCCCTGGCGAGTGGCTTTCTGGTGGTTGAGAAATTGGCAGAGAGGGTCATCGGTCATTTTCTTGCCGAACCCCTGCATTTTATGCCTCTTGAGACGGAGGCAGTCGTGGTGCCGGAAGCCAATAAGGCGACGTTATTACAGCAATCATGTTCTGCAACATTTGTGCTAGAGAAAGATCATATTTTTCCAGGCAAGCTATTTGACCCGAGCTTTCGATGGTTTTTGCAATGGCGCCTTCCCGGTTGCCAGGTCAGCAAGCAAAGACAGCGCACGCGCGATGCAGGAGCCATGCTCCACTCTGTTTTTCTCGTAGAGCCGCAACGTAAGTCTCTCGTGTGTTTGCAGCAACAAGAAGGGGAAGAACAGTGGCATGTAGCGGTCTATGGCTTACCCTCTCTCTGGGACGATCTCCTGCAAGCCTGGAACGATTTTCTGTCCATTGGAATGCCGAGCCAGCAGCAGTATCAATTGGTGGTAGAGGGAGAAAGGTTGGTCCTACTGGTGGGTCCGTTCAGATTTTCTTTCTAAGAAACGCTGCCCTCTCTAGCCAAGAGGGAGGAATGCCATGTGATGGGAAGGTGGATGAGTATCAGCGCAAGAGGAACGGCAAAACCAAAGGGGGAGCGAACAAAGAGAACGCTAGGGCCAAGCCTCATGACCAGCGTTTCGGCTTTGGGCCACGCTTGAGCATCGAGCGAGGAGCAGGGATCTCCATCGGCAATGTCTGCTGATATGCGAACTGGCTCTTATAGAGGCCATAGGGCGGGGGGCCAAGTTCCACCTGAAGCTGGGTGACGAGGGCGCGGCAGACCTGCTCGTCGAATGGATAAAAATGCAGGGTGTCATCCCCGGCGTCATGTAAAGCTATCTGGAGCGTGGCGAAGAGAGCAGCATCGCCAATCCGTTGCGGATCGAAGTAGGTCCCGCCAATATCGACCACGACGTGCTCTCTCCTATCGCCCTGCACATCGGCTTCGGCCAAGCAGGCAGGGAATCCGTGGAGGGCGAACCAGCGGCGGATCGCCTCTGCTGCGAGCGCGCAACCACCACGCGACCAGCTATAGATAGGTCTATTAACAACTTCTTCAAACTGGGCCAGCAAGCGTTTCCGTTTGGGGGCCTTCCAGAAGGCAAAAAATCGCCTCTCAAACAGCTCTTTTGTTTCTTCCATACTTTTTTCTCACGTCCTCAGTTCACGGCTCTCCCATGAGCAGCTTGAACTGACTCTTCTTGCAGCAACTATAGCATACCACGGTCACTCTCGTCAGCAGCGGAGATCGGTTGGTGTCTCTTCGTCTGAGGGAACAGTTCCTCCTTATTGACGGGTTGGGGCATGATGAGATAGGATAATGGTGGAGTTGGTTCATCGTTTCAGAAGGGCGTAAGCATGTTTTTGGCTGTAGATATTGATGGGGTGCTTGCTCGTGATCGCAATGGGTATGCTACCTATTTGAATCGCTACTTTCAGCTTGGGATCGCCGATTCGGTGATTGAAGGTCTGGACGATTATGCCCACTTCATCCAACTAGAAGAAGTGCGTTCCTTTGTTCGAGGAAATGAGGCATTAGCCGCAGAATTCAACCGAGTAGCAAAAGAAGCACAGTATGCAGAATTGGTACAAAAACTGCGTGTGCCTATTGATGGTGCTTTGGCTGCGATGCAGGAAATTGCTAGGCGCTATCCTTTTCGGTACGTGACCTGCCGAAACGCTGCGACGATGCAGACCACGCAGGAGTGGCTCGCACGCTATGGCTTTCCTGAGCCTGAGAATGTCTCGTGTTGCGAGGAAGGTATCCATCAAAAATATCTTGTGGCCTATCGCTTTGCCGACATGTCCGAACCGCTGGTCTTTATTGACGATCTGGCCGAGCCGTTTATGAAGTCCTTCGCGACCCTGATTAAGTATCACTATCAGGATGCGAAAGCTATCTGGAAACGGTGTGGCCTGCTGGCTTTCGGTCATTCCGAAGCACCCACCTGGCCGTTCAGTAAACCCATGTATTCCGTGTGGCCCCTCCCCAATTGGGCCGCGTTTGAGAGTCTGATAGGCACTGGAGAGCGTTTATTAGCCTGAACAGGTAAAGGGATATCATGGCGAATTCAACACCAGAACCGGAAAAGAGTGAAGCTGAAGAGATTCTTGAGATTATCAACGATCCTGAATTTGATGAATGGGCAGAGGCAGGCTTGATCAACCCAACTGATCCAGCATTGCCGACAGTATCTTCGCATGATACGGATGCCGATCTCCCTGCTGTCCGTCCCTGATTGCTAAGGGGTCACAATGCGCCAAGAGCTTCCTGCTGCGTGACCTCTTCCATCTCTCCATCAGAAGAGACGTTCCCAAGAATATAGCAAGCTCCTTCAGATCCCTGGGCCTTTCTCCATTTTCGCGCACGGCTACAGGCGCGGCGGTTTGGTGAAAAGGGGTGGAGGAAAGTTGGTGATGGGATGAGAGATCAGCGCCTGATAGACAGTATGAGAGAGAATCAGAGACTCATCATCAATCACGAGCAAATAATGAATTTTTGTGTCATCTGCGTCAAACATGGTCCGAAATGGAGCTACCCAGCTACAAGAGATGTCGCTGAGGACCAGGGCCGTCTCTTTGTGCAGCATGACTCCTTTCATCGCCATCCGATGACGCTGCATTTCAAAGGAGTGCGCGAGCTGGCGGATCTCTCTGTTCCCAGTTGTGAGGGGATCTTCTACCTGCGCTAGATAGTCACTGAGTGTGGGCAGTTTTTCTTGCATACCAAGCATTCCTCCCGAATACATGCATTGATCGTTACTGCGAACCTATTCCGTCGCTGGCTGTATATTCCGGTGATCGTTGTCCCAAACTGGTATGATCCCATTCTGGCCTAACCTCAACAAAGAAAAAGCGTCAATTTCTGCAAGATTTGAGGAGGCAAAAGATACTTTATTTGTAGAGAACCAACCGCTTGCGACAGGATACTGAACAACTCTCTCCGTCTGGCTGGCAGGAAGGAGTGCGAATACCCTTTCCTGCCAGTTTTTTCCCTCGAAAGATCACGGTCGGATCGCGGCAACTGCGCGCTGGCTCTGGTGTTCTCCTTACATGTGCGGTGCAGGTCCCGATAGTAGGCCAGCTTGCCCGCGCCAGTCGAGCCGACCCCACTGTCAGGCGGTCTGCTGTCCTGTACGGCGGCCCGTGTAGCGCCGCATGGTCTGCATCTGCGGCCCGACCAGCCTGGGGCAGCACTGCAACCCGCACAATTACACCTTTTTCCACTGTTCTCCTTGTCTTTGCAGTGCTGCTGTTTCATGTGGGCTTCATCAATAATGACATTTTACAACCCAGCAAAGAAGCGCACCCACCTGCCATGAGGAGAGACAGGTTCTTGTAGCTTTACGCGACGAGTGTAGCCATAGCTGAAGCGTGGACAACGGTTACAGGGAATCGGCTTCAAGCTCACTCTGTGAGACAAAAGGCAACCCTGCAATGAAGAGCCCTGCTTGGAAGGCTCCTGTGCGGAATGTGCCATAGACATTGCTCGCCGCAAAATCAGGAAGCAGCCCTGCTATCCGCGCCAGGCCATTTGTAACGCCTACAACCAGGGAAGCAAACTCTTCTCCATAGGCATCCTCTGGGTGATATTTGACCAGCGTTTGCGCGCGTGCGAGCGAGGTATGAAGTTCGTGCAATTGCCCTGAGATTGCACTTGTGTCTGGCAGATGCTGGAGATGCTGAATACATTCCAGCCCAGCCTTGTGAAACGTATCAACGCGGGGATCAGTGAGAAACGCATCGACCTGCTGTTTCGCTGCGATAAATGCGTTGTACTCCTCGCTGCTCTGGACATCAAAGAACCTCATGAATTCAAGGATGCCCTTTTTTAGAGAGACGATGAGATCTCGCACATCATCTCTCATCGGGTCTATAAGTGCTTCCTGGATGAGAAGCTCCTTTGCTTCCATCACACGCAGTGAGAACGTGTGGATGTTTTGCTTCATCGATGGATAGTCTGCTGTTGGTGTGTGCTGCATGCGTTCGAGAAGTGCGAGAGTAGTTTCAATGAAGTGGAACAGTCGATGCTCTTGATCCATGTTTCTTCTCTCCTGGACTCGTCAATTTTGATTGCCATCCAGAGTTCCTGACCGTCGCAAGATGTTGAGGAACTCTGAGTCACCTGAAGAATAGGTGGTCATTTTTCGTAGCCAGATCTGCTTCAAGCTCATCGTCTTGAGATGATCCAGCGTCTGCTGGAGCGTAGGATCGCGTAGCTGCACCTGGGCCAACCAGTTCACGGCGAGGCGTGAACGGATGTGGTGTGTACCAATTTCGAGCGCCAGTGTGAGCATTTTTCCAAGAGACTCCCGTTCGGGTTCTGTCCGGGCCAGGGCATTGGCAACAACCCTGGTGGACGAGGCAAACGCTTGGTCCCCATACTCCCACAGATACTCCTGTTTCACCTGCTCCGCAAGCTGAGCCAACGTGATCGCATCATATGAGCCAAGATCCTCGAAAATCACATACTGGGCGGTGGCTTTGCGTAGGTGAGGTCGCCTTTTCACTGCATGGGCAATGCCTCTGGATACCTCGTAGTGATTACTCTGTTGCGGGAACGGAACGTCGCTCTGCTTGCGCTCATGTCCGAGAAAGAAGCCAGGGGTATCAAAGTTGGTGATGAAGGAGAGCAAGCGCATAAAGCCCTCATACGAGGGAGCTATTTGGTAATGCAGCAGGGAGATCTGTGAGAGGGCAACGGCATCCGCGCCAAGCGGCGAGGGTGAGAGGTTAGTAGCACCAAGCCACCAGACCAGATCTTCGAGATTACGTGCGTGCTCCACGTCGCCAGGGAAAGATGGGGATCCTTGAAAAGCCGGTGTTCCCAATGCCGTTTCTCTATGATAGGAAAAGAGCCGTTCTGTATCCATGTTGCTCATGATCATCCCTCCCGATCTTTTACCGCTTGTATGGCCGATGCATTCTCTTCCCCTGATGGTTGCACTATCAGCGCCATGAGAAGTTCAGCCACATTCCGGACATTTTCTCTGTTCAAGTAATAATACACCCATTGCTCATCCCTATAGTGAGAAATCAAGCCAACAGATTGCAACCTTTGCAAATGGGTTGAAATAGTGGATTTTGCCGTACGATAGACGCTTGCTAACTCTTTGACATTCATCAACCGTTCGTACCTGTTCAATTGGCTCAAAATGCGAAGGCGCGTTGGTTCTGCCAGCGCTTTCAGAATACTCGCTTGGTGTGCAAATTCGTGGTCGGTCAGTAACGGGATAAAGAGCGTCGGAGTGTCAGCGTGCAGAGAAGTGATCGTATCTCCCCTCGATTCTAGCAGCGTGTCAAGGAGAAATGTACTCACGTTCTGTATCTGTTCTCGATTTACGTAATAATACGACTGTTGCCGCTTCTTGGTATGGGAGATCAAGCCTGCGGATCGTAAGGCCCGTAAATGATTTGAAATAGTGGGTTGGACAACAAAATAAGCAGTTGTGAGATCCTTGACGTTTATCAACCGTTCGTACCTGTTCAATTGGCTCAAAATCCAAAGGCGCGTTGGTTCTGCCAGCGCTTTCAGAACACGTGCCTGGCGTGCTGCCTCTTCCTCGGTCAGTGGTGGGGTAAATATGGTTGGAATGTCAGGGAGTGGAGAAGAAACCACATCTTCCTCTTCTTCACTCTCTTCCCGGAACAGTTCTGAAGCATGGACTCCCAGAGCAGTTGCAACTTTCTCTAACGTTGCAGGGCGTGCGTTATATGACGGGTTGCGCCAGAGTCGTCGGGCGGTTTGACGATCCAGGTGAGCCTCCCGCTCCAACTTCGCCATTGAGAAATTTTTCGCCATTGCGAGCTCCCGTACGACCAGCCGACGCATAAATGCCCCCTTTTGCAGCATATCTATATTGCCATGCAGCAATATATCTTTTTGAAGAATACTACAAAAACGCCATTCCTTCAATCCTATGCAGTCGATCCAAATGTTCTCTCCCCATCCAGATGGCATGTGCGTCAGCCATTGTCACTGCCATGATGTGTAACCATCCGTGGCGAGGTTTGATCATATCTAACATACAGCAAGGCAACGTGGAGCATGTCTGGGGCGTCACGACGACCTGCGCCGTGAACACGAAGCTCCCAGGGGGCTGGTCAGCAGCGAGACTTGTAAGAGTCTCCACGCTTTCGCGTGTGAGGTCGCTGACGACCCTTTCTTTTACTGAGCAGCTTTCATCAGTTGCTGCTTGATGACTGCTGTGTCTGCACCAGATGAGAAGTACTTCCGAGCATAGTCTCCGAACGTTGCCCGATACCAAAATTTGTTCTCGCCACTTCGTGTAATAAAAGGAATCCGCATCAACCTGGCCGTTTGCCGCGCCCAGGTGGCACTGACATCAATGCACACGGCATCAGCGAGGCCCTGCGACGAAACAGCTTGCCCATCGTGCTCGACGAGCCAGGTGAAAAGCAGCTTCTCAGAGGGGGTGAGCGCGCCAATCTGAGTGAGCAGCTTTTTGAGCGTCTTCGCTTCGCTATAGAGCAACTCTGACGAGGGGGCAGTCTGTATTTCGGCGGGACGAAGCGCAGGGCGAGGCTGCTCCCCTTCCGACGAGGCTTTCGGTACGCCCGTTGCACGCTCGATCACAATCGTCGCCTGCGCCACATGCGTTTGCAGATGATCGAGTTGGAGGACCGCGGGCAACTCGGTGACTGGCATCGTCGTCCCCTCCACGGAGACCTTGATCGACTTCAGCAGATCGAGCTGCTCTTGCAACCGGTGGATGCGGGCGTCTTTCTCGGCCAAGAGCGCCAGAACCTGCGGGTCTTGCCGTGCTGACAGGCCTGCGGGCGCCCCGAGTTCGGCAGGACGTGACGCGCCTCTCGCTCGCTTTGTGCGTCCCCCTGTGCTTGCGACTTCGCCGGCTGGCTTCTGCCCATCGGCATCGTCTTGTACCGGCAGGCTATGAAGCAGGGTAAGAACATTATGCAGGCTCTCTGGTGGCGGCGAGCTACTCACCTGTCGCCGCGATCCAGCCTTTGGATGTGTCGTCTGCACCGGGCCGATAGTAATTTTTTGCACCTCTGGTGAGATTGCTGGTCCAAAGACATAGAACTCGCCTGGAGCCAGCCGCTTGAGTACTTGTGAGGTAGAAGGAAACTCCAGTTCTGCATTACTCCGCTTCATATCAACGTCGAGCGAAGCTCTGCCAATCAGTTTGTTATTACATTCCCCAAGTGCATCCTTGCCCAGCTTCGAGATGCGCTGTGTCGCCAGGATCGCACAAAAACCACGTGCGCGGCCACGTGAGCATAATGCTTCCACAGCCTGTTTGGCTTCGGAGTTGCCACGTTCTGGACAAAAAATGTGCGCCTCATCAATGACGACCAAACAATCATGCCACAGATGCTTTGGCGCATTGATCAGCGCCTCAAGAAAGAGCCGAACGATCTGCTGGCGCACACTGGGAAGGAATTCATACAAATCGAGAATAACAGAGGTCCGCGCCTCTAAAAGGGGTGTTACAAGCTGAGCGGCGTTTGCCGGTGAGATTGAAAAGTCTACCTCATCTGTCTCGCTCCCAAGCAGCAGGTACTCATATTTCTCCCGTAATGTGCGCAGTGATCCTTCTACATCAATGATGATGTGTTGAACCTTGCTGTGAGATTGCTCCAGTAGCCGCCGGATGGCCCAGGTTTTCCCGCCACCGCTGTTGGCCTGAATGATTGCTCGTGTCTCAATGAGCGTCGTCAGGTCCAGTGTGACATCTATGCCCAGCGAGATCTGCTGATCAAGGGATGATTCAGATAGGTTGCTCCGTATGCTCGCGGTCATTGCTGTCTCTCCTCCAGCTTCTCTTCCCTATAGACAGAAATCACATGTCTTCTCCTTGCCCTTCTAGCACTGCTAAAACTTTTCGACATAGCCCGAGGCGATCTCCTCGGTGGGCGTCGTGTACACATAGAGATTACGCAACGTCTGGTTCTTTCCAAACACATTCACGAGTTGCACCTTGCATACCTTACGTAAGGCTGCTGGCGTCACTGGTGCTGCACGACATATCCTGCATTCTGTCCATCTGCTGCACTACAATTCCGGTACTGCTGCATTGCCAAAACAAGAATTATAATTACAGCTATTCCCGCCGCATCAATTTGCGATTGAGCGTGATATTCTTATTGGCGACCTGCCTTCTGCCACGATACCTCCGCCAGACGCCTGAATTCCCCGACCAGCCTCCGGCATCGAGGATCTCCGGCAGCGTGTTGGTCGGATCGGCCATCACGGTCGCGGTCCAATCGTGCCGGGCCAGGTAGGCGCAGAGATTGAGGGGCTGGCCGTCGGCATCTTTCACCTGGCGGCCCAGGTCATGGACGCGGCGGGAAAGGTTGCGCGTGCTCCAAAATGGCGTCTGGCCGTCCAGTTCTCTTACCCGCTCGACCAGCTCCCCCTGGTTCGTCGTGCGCACGAGGAGCGGCGCTTCTGGCCGGCGGTCCGTGCGCTGCTCCAGGTAGTGCCGCACGACGCTCATGGCATCGGCAGGGATGAGGAGATATTGATAATCCTCTTCGCGGTGCTGATGCGTTTTGTGACGCAGCACACGGATCGTGCCCTCCGCCAGATCCAGGTCGGCCAGGGTGAGTGTCGTCACTTCTCCAGGCCGTGGCCCCAGGCCCCACAGCAGATGCAACATGAGCAGGTCGCGCCAGCCCTGGGGGACGCTCGTATCGGGTACCGCGAAGAGCTGCTGTAATTGCTCATAGGTGAGATTGACGAGGGTAGCCCGCTTGTCGCCGACACGGGTCTGTTTGCCCTGCTCGCGCCGCATGTCATCAATACGTTCGGCTTCTTTGCCCGCCGGACCATGCACGGCTTTGATGGCGAGATATTGCTCGTGCGAGATGATATTGGCGAGAAAGGCTTTTTCCGCATACACATGGACACTGGAAAGCCGCGCGCTGATCGTATTCATGGCATACTCTTTGTTAATCAGCCATTCCCGATAGGCCGCGACCAGGCCAGGGGAGATATAGGCCCACTGCCATTGTCCCTCGTCGCTCTCTAGTGGCGCGACCAGTTCGATGTTGCCCTCCTTGAGATAGGCGCGAAAAGAGGCCAGATCCGTCCGGCGCCGCCGCATGGTATTTCTGGCTTTCCCGCGCCGATAGCCTTCAAAAACGTGGTGTTGTGCCCATTCATCAGCGCGCTCCCCAAGCGCTTGCAGCCGCTCGATGAGTCGCGCGCGTTCGTCGTCTTCGGGCAGAACCAGGACCGCGCGAGGGGACTCCTCCTGCTGGCCCTGCTCATTGGCAATGGTTTCATCTTGCATCACTCTTCTCCACTTTCTTCTTATGCCACCTGTGAGCGTCTTCGTGCTGACCGACCGGAGCCGTGCGCGGTGCGGTAGGTCTTGCGCAGGAAGTGAGCCACATGCCAGGCGGTCACGTCCTGACACGGGAACCCGCGCCAAGCCAAATGGCCGTAGACTTCCTGGAACCACTCCGGCTGACGCCCGGCACGCCTGCGCCGCAGTCCGCCATCAGGGGTAATCATCGGCGTGTCCTCCCCACGGGAGAGCGCCACAGCATCAAGCATGCGCTGCAAGGGGATCAGCGCATTGTCTGGTCCCGCACAGGGGGAGGTGTAGAGAATGGTTGTGAGGCCGAGGTCCTCCAGTGCTCGCAGGCACTGGGCGCGGCTCAGGTACATGGCCGGTGCTCCTTTCACTTCTGTCTGCTCTCTCGTCTCTCCTCGTTCTTTCGTGCCTATATATAAGGAACGGATTCGTCAGAATCGGGACACACTCTTTTAGGTATCGCGCCGCTCCACGCCTCCGTTCAGCCCTTCTCCGCCTGCCGTTTCACCGCACGTGAGGAGTGCTGCGTGATGCATGATTGCCAGCCAGATGGTACTGCGCGATGGCTCTTCGAGCGGCCCGAGCGTGGTGACGGTGTACCACGCCTCGGCGCGTTCCTGCCCGCGTGTCATGGAAAATTGGATGCGCTCTCCCGGCCAGGCGTTGAAACTGTAGCGATCTAGCATGGCACGCTCCTCACGGCAGATGGAGCGCGAGGCGTCGCGCCCATGCACCTGCAGTTCAGTTACTTCATCCGGGTGGGCCAGGACGCTGGTCAGCCACAGATGCTGGCCAGTGCCCTTTACGGAATAGACGAGGTAGCCCCGGTGGCGATGGGTGCGGCTCCGTGCGGCCTTGCTCCCATATTCTTCCGCGTAATCCGGCAACATCTCATCGACCAGCCATTTGATCGGGTGGGAGGCGGCGACCGGATGGTGGCGTGCCAGCCAGATGAGCGTCAGTGCGCAGCGCGTGGTATCACGCTTGGGGCTATCCCGTCGCGTCGCGTCGATCAACTGGATCGCCGCATACACGCGCTGCTGAGAGGCGTCGTCGCTATACCGCCGGATCTGGCTCTCTAGCTCGGCATAGTGCTGCTCAAACTGGCTCGCCCCTTCGCGTTCGATCAAGGCCCGCGTTGCCTCCTGGGCCAGACGCGAAAGCTCCCAGTCCAGATGTGGATACAGTTGGTTCCTCATGGGTCAGACTCCCTTCTCGGGATCGTGCATGGTTGTGCGCTGTGACACACTGGATGGGTGCTTTGATACAACAGCATCTCTGAGAGAAGCTTTTTCTCTCTGAAAGACAGATCGCCCCCTGCCGTTTCTTCCGTCATCACCAACTTGGAGGGAGGATACTGAACGTAAACGGTTCTTGCTCTTTTCAGGGAAGAGCGCAAGAAATGGTCCATCGTTTGTTTTCTCCAACACAAGTGGATATCCTGTCTGCTTTTCTTTTTTCTCTGCACAAAGGAGCATCATTCCCACACAACTAGGAAATGATTTACTTCTTCTTTTCAATAGAGACAGGATCATTATTTTCTCTTTCGGCTAGAAGCGGATTCTCGCAATGCTGCACGATGGGCAATCGTGGACCCACCGTGCTAGGCGGGCGTCTACCAATCACTAAGATAGAGTAAGTACCTATGTTTCCACCTATCCGATATTGTTTCCATATCGGATAGATCTTCTCCCCCTAGCATAGCACACTTTTCGCGTGTTTGCAACAGATGGAATGGACGAAAGGACAAGAGGACATACAGACGTAAAGAACTGAGTGTCCTCTTTGTGTCGAGCGAAGATCAGCAATCTTCGTCGCACATTCCGTGAGCAGCGCAGGATCTTTTGCGAAAATAGTTAAAACCTCTTGACAGGATGAGCAGTCATCATGTATAATATGATTGAATGGGCAGTGCCAGGTCTGGAAGAGCCTGCGAGACGAAGCAGCAAAGGGGAAGCGTATGAAGCAACCGGAAAAACTGGTCCGGCAGGGAGAGCGGTACCTCCGTGGTCTGGCCGCAACCTATCGACGATGCTGGCAAGCCGCCTGTCAGTATGATGGGCTTGACCCGGATGCTGCCTTTATCTACTTTTCACGTGAGAATCCCTACGTGCCCTACCTGGGGAGGATCTTGCAGCAGTACCAGGAGAACCTCTGGGCGTTTGGGTGTTGGGGCTATGTCGGTCTGACGATCAGCGGATCGCTCAGGCGGTAGGCTTTTAGACGAAGAGCACTTTCCATTGTGTCTCGTTGATGACGGTTCACAGCGTTGCGAACAGGCTGTACAGAACCACTGCCAAAGATTCGGAACTGTTCACGTCGATGAGGGGAGGCACCCGATGGCAAAAGATGATGTATTAGGAACACTCAATAAGCCACAGCGGCAGGCGGTGACTACGACAGAAGGCCCGCTGCTCATCCTGGCCGGGCCAGGCAGCGGAAAAACTCGCGTGATTACGCACCGCATCGCCTATCTGGTCAAGCATGAGCAGGTCAAGCCGTGGAATGTGCTAGCTGTCACGTTCACAAATCGAGCGGCGAAAGAGATGCGTGAGCGGCTGGACACGTTGATAGGCCCCGGTCGGGCCAAAGTCATGACCATCCGTACCTTCCACAGCCTTTGTGCCAGTGTGCTACGGCAAGAAGGTGACTATCTTGCCCACTATGGCATGAATGTACATTACGTGATATACGATCAGAAAGATCAACTCCAGGTCTTGAGACGAGCGCTGGACTTCGTGGATGCCAGCGATCTCTTTCCTGATACGCGACAACCGCCCAAACCCGGCGATATTTTAGAGGCGATTTCGCGGGCCAAATCCCACATGCGCACGCCCCAACGCATGGCGGAGTTGGCGACCAAAGATATCGAGCGCCTGGCCGCCCGGGTCTATCCGCACTATAACCAGCTCCTGCGCGCCAGGAACGCCCTGGATTTTGATGACCTGTTGCTCTTCGTTGAGCATCTCTGGCGCTCGCAGCCGGAGCGCCTGCAGGTCTACCAGCACCGCTATCAATTCATTCATGTGGACGAGTTCCAGGACTGCAACCTGCCGCAGTATAAGCTGGTGCGGCTCCTGGGCTACGGCACGGAGGACTGCCATCAGGGCCTGGGCAATGTCTGCGTGGTGGGCGACGATGACCAGATGATCTATACCTGGCGTGGGGCCAGCGCTGAGAACGTGCTCCGCTTCGAGCGCGATTTCCCGCAGACCACCACCATCCTGCTCGAACAGAATTATCGCTCAACGCAGGCAATCCTGGATGCAGCTCAGAACGTGGTACGCGAAAATCGACAGCGCAAAGAGAAGCACCTCTGGACAGCAAAGCAGGGAGGCGCGCTGCTCACGTTGCATGTTGCCGCTGATGACATTGAAGAGGCCCGTGCGGTCGCCCGCGCTATCAAGCAGTTCAAAGAGCAGAGGACGGTAGCACACTGGCGCGAGATCGCGGTGTTGTACCGGATGAATGCGCAGTCCCGCGCGCTGGAACAGCAATTGCGCCTGGCGCTGATCCCGTATATCGTGATCGGATCGCACTCGTTTTGGGAGAGGAAAGAAATTAAAGATGTGCTGGCCTATGTGCGAGTCGTGGCGAATCCAGCCGATGACGTGGCGCTGGAGCGGATATTGAACGTGCCCAATCGTGGTCTGGGTCAGCAAACGATTGGCCGGTTGCGGTCGTTTGCTGATGAGCACAAGCTCTCCCTCTCGCAGGCGATCTCAGACCACCTGGCACAGATTCCGAAACTGACAGCCAGAGCGAAAACATCCCTGCTGGCATTTCGGCAACTCCTCGCCGAACTGGTGGAGGAGAGCCGCCGCCTTCCGCTTCCAGAATTTATGGATAGTATCCTTGTCAAGACCGGATATCAGCAGGAACTGGTGGCGACCAGCACAGAAGATATCGATAGGGAGGCCAATGTCTCGGAACTGCGCCGGGTGGCGGAGGAGTTCGTGGATGATGACCTGGCGACGAGTCTGCAAACCTTTCTCGAACATGTAACCCTGATCGGAGGCGCTGATACGGTGCAAACCGGCGACAATGGCAAGTTGGTGAATAAGCAGGAAAAGGATTGCGTCCATCTGATTACCCTTCACGCCTCCAAAGGGTTAGAATTCCCGGTCATCTGCATCGTGGGTTGTGACGAGGGATCGCTGCCGCATAGTCGCGCGAGCTTCGACCAGGCGCAGATGGAGGAGGAGCGACGGCTGGCGTATGTTGGTTTTACGCGTGCAATGAATCATCTGCTGCTGTTCCGCGCGCAGCGCCGCTATATTTTCGGGGAAGTGCGCGACATGGATGCCTCACGTTTTCTTGATGACATTCCATCAGGCCTCATTACGAGCGCCAGCGAGCGCGTGCTGTGACGCGAAAGAGGAAGCTCCCTCATGAGCACAAAGGGAGGGAAAAGAAGGATAATTCGACTCATTAGGAGAGGAAAAGTGTTTCATTCTCTGGCGAAAAAGAGCATACTATCTTGGGCCAGTTGCTCTTCAACCGTGCCAACGGCGTCCATTGCTCGTTCGCGTAGGAGCGCAGACGTGTGAAAGGAAGGTGAGAGATGGAGAAGTCACCATCGCAGAGAACACCACTCATGGAAATGTTTCTGGATGCACAGCGCGAGAAGCTCCAGGAACAACTGAAAAATGCAAGGAAGTACCGTCATAGCCGCGAGGAGCAGGCAAGAGCTATCGCCTCGCTACGTATGATAGAAGCATCGCTCGATCTCGCTGTGGTGGTCGCAGATGCTGACCACCCGAGTCATGGACCAGCAGAGCAGATCATTCTCCCGGTCCCAACATGGATCGAACCAGCCAGGCCAATCCAGTTCAATGGCGCGCCATTTCTTGTTGCGGCCTTGAATCTGATGGGTAGCGGCGACCCAGACGCCATTCGAGCGGCGCAACAGAATGCGACTCCAGCAGTACAGGAAGCGCTCGCATCTTTGCATCAATTCGTTGACCGCTGGATGGTTGATGTGGTTGATGCTGCGGGCGAAATCGTTTTTGGGATGGTCTACGAACAGGGGTATGGCTGGCGCAGTAGCCAGGAGAGCGAACTCTGTCCCTGGCAGCAGTGCCATGAGCAGCAGGCAACCTTCGTCGAATGCGCTCGATGCAAGAGTCTACGCGAACGTATTACAAACTATGTCTGTGCTGTTCTCGCGAAGGAGGGCATTGAGCATGCTGGCATAACGAGGGCGCTGGACGGTCTGAAGATGGGCAGCACCTCATCTCCGACAAAGCCGGACAACAGTGACCAGGCCGAGCAGTATCCGCAGAATCAAGAGACACAAGATCTACTCATTGAGCGCTATCGCGCCAACCGCGCCAACGATGTGCAGCGGAGCGTCAGACTGTATGAACTGCAAGGCAATGCTGTGATGGCCGAGCAAGCGAGGACCTTGCAAAGACTGCACAGCACGCTGCTCGATATGACAACAAAAGTCTATATTGATGCCCAGACCAGCGAGAAGATACTCACCTTCATGAAGCTGATGGCACACGGGGAACGGAGCGTCCCCCCAGAGACCTACAACGATCCAACACGCACGCTTGATCGCCCTTTCTGGATTGAATGCGAGAAGCCCATCACCATCACAGGTGTTCCTCTCGTCATTCAAGGGCTGCTCTTTGCCAAGCCCAGCGATCCCCTCGTCAAAAAGGCATTTCTCTCGCAAGGATACAGCCCACATCTGCTTGAGCAGAAATCGCTTCAGTTCTGGGGGGTGGATCTCGTGAGTGATCAGGGCATGGTCATCTTCAATTTTGTGTGGACAGGACGAAGCTGGAGGATCAATAGCAGCCATGATTGCCCTTTCGGTCAATGCATACCAACAGAGATAGTGCGAGGCCGGGCCTGCCAGACGTGCCAAGCCTGCTACAAATGGGCGGCGATGTGGTTGGGAACGGTCTTGCTTGCCAGAACAGGGCATTTCCAGGAGATTCGTCGAGAGGAACGCGCCCTGCACGCTGAACAGATGACTCCCATCGATGGGTCACAGCGGCACATCATTGAATTGAACTATGAGGTTCTGACGAGCACTAGCGTCCACGAAGAGTCCACACCTGCTCCAATAGCGTTACGACGCCTCCAGGCCAGTGGTTTGCCAGCGTTCATTGATACCTACAGAAGACAAGAGGCGAGACGCATTGAGGAGATGAAGCGAGACGGTGGCAGCACCTTCGAGATTCGAGCAATGCAGCTCCTCACGGTCTTCCAGGTCGAGGTGCTAAAATCGTCAAAAATTCTGCTTATTCCAGATCACGCGCAAAGGATGATCGAGCAGAAAATCCAGGAATACGGTGGAGTGGATGGCCCCCGTATACCAACGCTCCTCCCCTCGATCAGCAGCCGGAGTCTTTGGATCAAACTGGCAAATCCACTCGGCATCGCTGGCGCTCCTTGGAAAGCAGATGCATTATTCTGGTCACAGTCGAATGATCCAAAGGTGATTGAGAAAATCATGCCTTTGTTAAATGATCCCCGGATGCGCGAAATGGCCCAGCGCCTTCGCAACGAGCCGAAGGAGTTTGCTCTTGATGTCATCGATACAGACAAGAGGGTCCAGTTCACGCTTGCCTATGAGCCCGGTGAGCGCTTTCTGCCATCGCGTGACTCGCACCAATGTCACTATCATTCCCCTGGATGCGGGCAGCAGGGCCTGATCTGTCCTGCCTGCCGAAAAGTATTGGAACTGATCAGTGGCTATTTTTCCATGATCCTGCTCGCACGATCCGGCGAGTTCGCTGAATTCCTGATCATTGAGGAGACCGAGCGTGTCAAGCGCGAGGAGCCAGATGTGCCAGCCGATCCGTCTCGCTCGCCAAAAAAGCCAAAGACGAAGAAGAAGCACAGGCAGGCAACGACCTGGGAGGATCGCACGATCTCTACGATGACCGTCAAGGTATCTCAGAAAGTGGTGGTTGAAGAATGCGAGGCAGATGAAAAAAGGCAAGGTCATCCTCATTGGATGAAATTGCATAAAGAAGAAGATATTGAGAGCTACCAGGCAGTACAGCCTTCCTATTTGCGCAACGGCAAACGCATTTTCCCGAAAGTTGCACGACAATGGTATAAGCTAAAGAAAACAACAAGCGTGGAGGAGATGCAGTAACTGGGGAGATCCTGTGAAGCTGGGAAAGAGTTGAACAGTGTTGCCAGATCCAATCATCTCAACTCGACCTTTGCCTGGCCGCATTTTCGTAAAAGCGTTGATGGCTTGGAGGAAATGGGAGATCATCTTGAGCTTGCCCCGTTTTCGTAGAGTCTCCAAAGGTTGGAGATGAGGACGATGAAAGACGTTTTTACGTAACGTAACGTTGACGTTGTCATTATACCATGTCGAACGTATTACGTCAAACATTTCTT
>Ga0209061_1001421_pt1 | contig 40034 bp, 42 predicted proteins | sample Coa_R1_10_FD_187157 | JGI IMG/M metagenome (GOLD analysis project Ga0209061, IMG submission 187157) | Surface soil microbial communities from Centralia Pennsylvania, which are recovering from an underground coalmine fire - Coalmine... | ecosystem: Environmental > Terrestrial > Soil >... | reverse complement strand
GCGGCCGCGCAGGACCCGGATCGCCGCACGGCGGTGGAGCATCTCGGCGTCGGCCGGCGGGTTAGGCGTCGGCCGGCGGGTTAGGCGTCGGCCGGCGGGTTAGCGGCCCGGTCATGCGGGCGCCGGAATCGGGCTCGGCGGCGGCCGCGGCGTCAGCCTGCCGGTAGCCGGAGATGGCCTGCGCATACCCCGGCTGCGCGTGCGGCGTGCCGTCCCGCCGATCCTCAGGCGCCCGGCGGCCAGGTGTGCACGGGCTGGTTGGTGTGCATGTGCTCGATGTAGCGCAGGGTCATCTGGCGCAGCGCGCCGGCGCGGTCCAGCCCGCGCTCCGCCAGGTCCGCGGCCGTGCCGATCTGCCAGGCGGCGCCGTTCCGGCCGGTCAGGCAGCGCTGCTCGATGATGCCGAGCAGCCGCTCGGCGTGGGCCTGGCCGACCCCCCACCTGGCGAGGCCGTCGCGGGCCAGCGGCAGCAGGCGGCGGACGATGAGCTCGGCGGCCGGCGCCTCGCCGGCGCCCGGCCAGTACAGCAGGGCGTCCAGGCCGTGGCGGGCGGCCTCGTGGAGGTTCTCCGCGGCGGTCGCGAACGACATCTGGGTCCAGATGGGGCGCTGCGCCTCGGCGAGGGCGCGCACAAGGCCGTAGTAGAACGCCGCGTTCGCCATGACGTCGGCGACCGTCGGGCCGGCCGGCAGCACCCTGTTCTCCACCCGCAGGTGCGGCCTGCCGCCGGCCACGGCGTAGACCGGGCGGTTCCAGCGGTAGATGGTCCCGTTGTGCAGGCTCATCTCGGCCAGCTCCGGGATGCCGCCGCCGTCGAGGACCGCGGCAGGGTCCTCGTCCTCGCACAGCGGCAGCAGCGCCGGGAAGTACCTGATGTTCTCCTCGAACAGGTCGAAGACCGAGGTGATCCAGCGCTCGCCGAACCACACCCGCGGCCGTACCCCCTGCTCCCTGAGCTCGTCGGGCCGGGTGTCGGTGGACTGCTCGAACAGGGTGATCCTCGTCTCGTGCCACAGCTGCCTGCCGAACAGGAACGGGGCGTTGGCCGCCGCCGCCACCTGCGGGCCTGCGATGGCCTGGGCGGCGTTCCAGTAGCTCGCGAAGGCATCGGGCGACAGCTGCAGGTGAAGCTGCACGCTGGTGCAGGCGGCCTCGGGCGTGATGCTGTCCGCGTAGGTGAGCAGGTGTTCCGCGCCGTCGATCGCGATGCGCATGTCTTCGCCGCGGGCCGCGAAGATCTGCTCGTTCAGCACCCGGTACCGCTCGTTCGCCGACATGGCCCCCTGGTGCACGTCGTGCTCGGCCAGCGTCGGCAGGATGCCGATCATGATCAGGCGGCTGTCCAGCGACCGGGCCCTGGCGTCGGCGGCGTTCAGGTCGTCGCGGATCTCCCGCTCCAGGTCCGCGAGCGCGTCGCCGCCGGGCAGCCGCGGCGGCACGTTGATCTCGAGGTTGAACTGGCCGACCTCGGTCGCCCAGGCCGGGCTGGCGATCGCCTTCAGCACGTCGGCGTTGCGCATGGACGGCGCCCCGTGCCGGTCGACGAGGTTGAGCTCGATCTCCTGGCCGACCTGCGCCGCAGCGGAGTCGAACATGCGCTCGCGCAGCATCCGGGCGAACACGTCCAGCGAGCGGCGCACCTTGTCCCGGTACCTGCGGCGGTCCTCGCCGCTGATCGTGATCGCCTGGATGTCACGGCCCATGGCGGCCTCCGGTTGACAGGGGTCCCTCCGCTTTCCACGTTCCCACGCGGCAACCGCCGATGCCAGTTCAGGCCGTGCCCAGCCGCGCGGCCTCGTCGGCCGCCCACATGCCGGGCAGCCCGCGCTCGTGCTCGTGCGCCGGGTAGGCAACGAACGGTGTCCGCGAGGAACCGGTCGAAGTCCCGGCCGCCGGCCCAGTCCAGCAGCACCTCGTCCGGGCGCCGGACCTTGTCGCGCAGGCCGAACGGCTCGATGGTGATCCGCTCGGCGCCGAGGGCGTGGCTGGTCCCGCCCGGTCCCCGGACCGGGCCGAGGCGGCGCGGGATCTCCTCGAACGCCGTCGGCCAGTCGTCCTCGGCGCCGAGCAGCAGGCCGATCAGGTGCCCGGTAGCTGCCACCGCGGCCCCTAGGCCCGCATCGCCGACCGGGCCTCCGTGCCGGTGCCGGGCCGGGCGGTGCCGGTGCCGGGCCGGGCCGGCGGCACCTCCGGGAGGCGGCCGGCGCGCAGCACCAGCATCGTCACGTCGTCCACCAGGTCCCCCGCGCTGAAGCTGAGCATCGCCTGGCGCATGGCCGCGACGAGCTGGGCCGGCGGCGCGCCGGCCAGGCCGGCAAGCTCGCCGGCCAGCCGGTCGTGGAAGTAGGCGTTGCCCTGGCCGCGCGCCTGCGCCATCCCGTCGGTGTACAGGAACAGCACGTCACCCTCGTCCAGGGTAAGTTCCTGCCGGGCGGGCTCGGCGTCATCGAACAGGCCGAGCGGGAGGCCGCCGCCGCTCATCATCCGCACCGCGCCGTCCGGCCGCAGCAGGACCGGGCCCGGGTGGCCCGCGCTGCCCAGCACCGCGTGCAGCGTGGCACCGCGCCAGCTCAGGTGCGCGATGCTGGCGGTGACGAACCCGCCGTCGGCGCCGTCCCCCTCGGCCAGCACGATCTCGTTGGCGCCGGACAGCACCTCGGCCGGGTCGGCGCAGCGGCGCGCGAGCACGCGGATCGCGTGCCGTGCCGCGGCCGTCACCGCCGCCGTGTCCTCGTCTTTCCCGCACACGTCGCCGACCGCGACTCCCCATCCGCCGGGAGTCCGGTAGACGTCGTAGAAGTCCCCGCCGGCGCCCGGCTCGTCGGCCGCCGCGATGTAGGTCGCCGCGATCTCCAGCCCGGGGATCTCCGGCATCCGCCGCGGCAGCAGGCTGGCGTGCAGGACATCGGCGGTCTCCGAGCGGTGGCGGAACATCCTGGTCACCCGGATCGCCAGCCCCATCTGCCGCCCGATCTCCTCCGCCAGCGCGAGATCGGCCACGGTGAAATGCCCGTTCCCGGCGGGCCGGGCGAGCGTCAGCACGCCATAGCCGTTTTCGCCGTCCGACAGCGGCACCGACAGCACCGACGCCGCGTCCAGCATGATCGCCACCGGCTCGCCCTCGGCGCTGACGCCGAGGGCGGCCGCGTCTTCCACGCGGGCCAGAAGCGCCGGGCGGCGCGCTGCGTGCACCGCGCACGGGACGGAATCCGGCGTCGGGTCGGCGGCGGCCGCGGCGCTGGCGTGCCCGGAGAGCCCGGGATCGTCCGGCCCGGCGACCAACTGCCGCCGCAGCCGGCGCCTGCGCTCCATGTCGACGATCACCCAGGCGGCCAGTTCGCCGGCGAGCAGCCGCGCGCAGCGCTGCAGCGTGCGGGACTCGTTGCCGCCCTCGTTCTCCAGCAGCAGCCGGGCCATCGCCGTGACCAGGTCGAGCCGGCGGGTAAGGCCCCGCACCGCGTCCAGGCGCGGGCCCCGGCTGGACGCGGCACCGTCTAGGGCGCCCGCGGCGTCCTGGGCGCCCGCGGCATCCTTGGCCTTCGCGGCCTTGGCCTTCGCGGCGTGCCCGGCGGCGGCCGCCGGATGAGGTCCGGCCGGCTCGCGGACCGCCACCATCAGCAGGTCGGGCTGACCCCGCAGCGCGACACGGCCGATGACCAGCTCACCGGACCGCACGCCATCCCCGCCGAGCAGGTCGCACCGGACCCGGCGCCGGGCGCCGGTCCGGCTCGCGGCGCTGAGCTGGGACCGGACCGCCGCGCGCGACGGCATGGCGACGAAGGCGGTGAACGGCCTGCCGGTGGCGTAGCCGGGCCCCGCCCCGATCAGGTCGCCCGCGGACCTGTTGGCCCGCTGGATGGTGCCGTCCCGTGCCAGCAGGAACAGCGGAACGGGCGCGTCGGCGAAGGCGGCACGCAGCAGGCTCCGCTCCGAGGTTTCGGCTTCCCTGGCGCCGCGCTCGGCCTGCCCGGCCGGCCCCGTGGCCAGCCGTAGCAACTCGACGGCGCCGTCAAGCTCGGCGAACAGTGCCTCGAGCAGGTCGCCGGGCACGGCTCCCGGCGTCCGGGCCGCCTGCCGCAGCGCGGCGCACCGCGCCTGGAGCTCCGCAACCTGGCTGGCTGCCTCGTCCGGCTCCGGCATTCGGTTCATGGATGAGGCGCCTCCTCCCCCGTCAACAGTACCGGGGAATGGCCGGACCGCACCGCCGCCAGCCGGGGACGGACGTACGATTGGTGGACCGTCAACCCGGTCCACGCCGAGACGCCGGAGCTCAGGGTGGCAGAGCTGCGCCTGTCCATGGAAGCCCGTGAAGGCTGCGTTGTGGTGGCCGCCGCCGGGGAACTGGACGTCGTGACGAGCCGCCAGTTCGACGACTACCTCTCCGAGGCGCGCTCGCGCAGCGACCGCGTAATCCTGGACCTGTCTCGCGTCGATTTCCTCGACACCACCGCCCTGGCGGTCATCGTGACCCACTGGAGGCGCCAGGCGGGCGCCGGCGGCATGTTCCTGCTGGCCGGCGCGAGGTACCGGTACACCAAGGCCCTGTGGGTCACCGGCCTGGCCGACCGGCTGCCGATGTATGAGGACGTGGGCACGGCGATGGCGGCCGCGCAGCTCACGCCGGGCGTCGAAGGAGGGGAACCAGGCGATGGCGGCGCGGCCGCCGGTTAGCTACGGCCGATCGGTAACCAGCGGTACCAGCGGCTTCGCGTGCCGCCCTCGCCCACGCGGACCAGGAAGCCGATGAGCCAGATCACCAGGACCGCCAGCGCGATCCACCACAGGACATGTACCGCGAAACCCAGCCCGCCGAGGATGAGGGCGAGCAGCAGAACGATCAAGATGATCGCCATGAGCCGGTTCCTTCTTTCTAGATGACCGCCCGAAACGGTCCCTGACTACCCGGCAGGCGGCGATTCACACCTGTGCGGGCGGCCTGGCGTCCGGCGGCGGCCGGCGGCGGCCGCAGGGCGGGGCTGCACGCCGGGGCCGGCCGGTGCGGGACGGCGGCTGCACGCCGGGCCGGCCGGTGCGGGCGCCGGCTACGGCTGCAGGACTATCCGGCCCACGGTGTAATCGGCCAGGTGAGGAAGGCGGCCGTTCTCGATGATCTCATGCGCCCGGGCGGCGTCGGCGAACCTCATGGCCGGCGCGAGGCTGACGACCGGCGGCCGGGCGTTGATCGATGCCGCGGCCTCGCCCAGTTCGCCGACCGTCATGCCGCTCATGATGAACCCGAGAAGTTGCAGCTCGCGCGTATAGAACCGCCACTGGTCCAGTTCGATGCGCCGTCCGCTGCCGGCTATCACGACGATCCGGCCTCGCGGATTCACCAGGCCCGCGGCCTCGCTGAGATCGACCCGCCCGGTGGTGTCGATCACGACGTCGAGGCCATCGGTGGCTGCCGCCGCAGCCGCGGCCAGCCCGCCAGCCGCGTCGGGCACGACGGCCACGCGCCACGTGCCGAGCTCGGCCAGCCGGGGCACCGCCCGCCGGTCGCGCACGACGGCGACGGCGTGCGCGCCGTGCGCCGCCGCGGCCTGGATCAGGCACATCCCGACCGCGCCGTTGGCCCCGATGACGGCGGCCGTCTCGCCGCGCCGCACGCGCGCCCTGGCGACCAGGGCGCCATGGGCTGTGGCGCCGGGGTGGACCGCGGCGACGAACGGCACCGGATCGGCACCGTGCGGCAGCGGGTACAGCCGTTCGCGATCGACCACCGCGAGTTCCGCGGTGGCTCCGGGCCGGCCGCCGTATCCGGCCGAGTTGGCCCACACCCGGCTACCCGGCCGCGGATCGCCGACGCCGGGGCCGACGGCTGCCACGGTGCCGACGAGGTCGCGGCCGACCGCCAGCGGGAAGCTGGCCGGCGTCGGCCAGGCGCCCGAGCGCACGAACGTGTCCACCTTGTTGACCGCGACCGCCTCGACGCGCACCAGCGCCTGCCCCGGCCCGGGCGCGGGGTCGGGAAGATCTCCATACCGGATGCCGGCCGCGTCACAGAACCGCTCGATGTAGGCAGCCTTCACGAGGCCATCTTCCCCCGCCCCCGGGCTCGCCGCCCGCCCGCGGGCTCGCTTCCCCGTCCCCGGGCTCGCCGCCGGCCCCCGGGCTCGCCGCCCGCCCGCGGGCTCAACGGCGGGCGGCGGGCAGTCCGCGGGCCCTGGCCGCCGGTGACGCGGCATCGCGCCGGCCCGGCTTCTCGCCGCGTTCCTCGTCGGGAGGCCGGCGGCGGAAGAAGGACCAGAAGGTGACGGCATTGGCCAGCTGGAAGGCGGCGGCCAGCTCGAACGGCAGCGAGAGGCTGACCTCGTCGAGCAGGTAGCCGGTCAGCAGCGGGCTGGCGGCCATGGCCGCCTGGCTGGGCAGGTTGGACAGGGCCGCAATCGACCCGCGCTCGCCCGGGTCGGCCAGGCCGGTGGTGTACGACTGGCGCAGCGGCATGCCGATGCGCTGGACGAGCATGCGGACCAAGTACACCGCGCCCGCGGCGGCGAACGAGGGCGCCAGCACCATCGGCACCAGCAGCAGCGCCTGCGCCGTCCGCACCACGGCCACGGTGCGCACCAAGCCCCACCGCCGGGCCAGGCCTGCCGCGGACAGCGCCGAGACGGTGGTGGCGGCGTTGATGACGGCGAACAGCGTGCCCACCTGCGCCGCGCCGACCCCGTACCTGCGGAAGAACCAGTAGGTGACGAACGGCCCGAACATGCCGATGCCGATGCCGTTGAGGCCGTTGGTGATCCACAGCCGGTACAGCAGCCAGCCCGACCTGCTGGGCAGCGCCCGCCGCTTCGCCGTGGCCGGCAGCGAGCGGGTCCGGCGCGGCTGCTCCGCCAGCGAGAGCGCGATGAGCCCGGCGAAGGCGGACACGGCGGCGATGGCGAGAAAGGCGCCCCGGAACGCCGCGGTGGCGGCGGTGCCGTGCACGTGGCGGGCCGATACCAGCAGGGCGAGCAGCCCGCCGCCGGTCGCGCCGAGGGACGAGCCGAAGGCCAGCCGGCCGAAGGCGTCGTTGCGGTGCCGGGCGGGGAGGATGTCGGTCACGAAGGCCGACTCGGCCGGCTGGTACGGGCCGACCGCCCCCGCCCCCGCCCCGGCGCCGCGGCCGAAGCTTCCGACGGCGCCGGCCAGGAAGAGCACCGGGACCGAAGCGGTGAAGGCGAACACCATGCCGGCCGTCGCGGTGAGCAGCGGCATGACCACCAGCAGCGGCTTGCGGCCCAGCCGGTCCGACAGCATACCCGCCACCGCGGACAAGACCGCCGAGCAGGCGGCCACGGCGAGGACGTAGGCCGACAGCCGGAAAGCGCTGAAGCCCTCGAGCGCCAGGTAGATCGGCGTCACGACGCCGGCCAGGGCGCGGCCCGCGCTCATCGCCACCCGGGCGGCGACCACCACGGTCAGGTTGCGGCCCCACCACCGGGGCACCATCCAGCCCCGCACCCGGCCGTCCCCCGCCGCCGCGCCGCGAGCCGGCTTACTGGGTGTTCGGAAAGTCCGCCCGACGGGCTCGTTGCGCCAGCCATCCCCTCGGGTGGGGCCTGGCGCGCCACCGATCCCCATTCGATCCCTCACCTCAGCAGCGGCTGGGTCCGTGTGACGGACGAGACTCTTTCCTCTGGTTCGCAAACGCCCTCTTCACGCCCATCAGGCTGCGCGGTGCCCGGGCGACCCCGGCTGGCGGTCCGGGCGCGTTCCGCCGGAGCGCGGCCGGGCAGGCTCACGGCCGGGCGCCGCCGCGGCCGGCAGAGCGTGTCCCGCCCGGACGGCCGCGCTCCGCCAGGCCGTGGCGGCCGCGGCAGCGGTTCATGCACCAGACCACGACCCGCGCTCCTGTCCCCCCGAAGTAGTTAGCCATGTTAAGTATATGGCGCTGCGGCCGGCGCGCGTGCCCTGCCGCCGGGACCACGCCGGCGCCCGCTGATGCGATCGCCGCCATCCGGCCGCCGGCAGCCGCAGGCCGCACCGCCTGGACCGGATCGCGCGGAGGGCGCCCGGTCGCGCGGCGGCCCACCTCTGCGCACGGCTGCCTCGCCGATGCCGATCCCGCCGAATTGCTCGCCGATATCGATCCCGCCGAGACAGCGGCCGCGTCCGGTCCGCCAGCCGGCCAGGCTTCAGGCCCCTGGTATCGCCGGCCGAAGGCTTCGAGTGTGGCCGGGTCTGGTTCGGGACCGCCGCGACGGCCGCCGCCGAGGCTGTCGATCTCGGCCATCTCGTCGCCGGAGAGTTCGGGGCAACCTCCTCCGTCCGCCCGGCGACCAGCAGCGCGCATCTCACGAGATGACCGTGGCGACCAGCGGGCCGGCTGCACCTAACTAATCCGCCGAGGCGGATATGACGAGAGGGAACATTGCTTCGACCGTCGGGCTCCAGCTACAGTGTGGGTGGCGCTGGGAGGGCGCCGCCGGGTCCGCGGGAAGGACTGAGTCCACCTCCGAAAGCTACGAGGTTGCTTCTGCGGGATCTTCCTCGGCCTGAGCAGCGGATCGCAGGCGAAGGAGGGAGATGCCATGGCCGCGTCGCTTCCTGGGCGCCCCGATCTCGACCAGTTGCGCCGCCGGGCCAAGGAGCTGCGCGACGCGGCCCGCCAAGGCGATCCTGTGGCGTTGGGTCGCTTCGCCCGCCATCACCAGACGGCTGGGGCGGGCCGGGTCACGCTGGCCGCAGCCCAGCTGGTGATCGCCCGCGAGTCGGGTTTCGCCAGCTGGCCCAGACTGGCCGCAGCGGTCGACGCGAGCCGCTCCGCCCGGCACCGGGTGTCGGTGTTGTTGGCTGCGTCGGTCGAGGGCAGGCTGGGTCAGGCCGCAGAAATCCTGAAGGGCGATCCGGGGATCGCCGGCGGGGACCTGCGGGCCGCCGCGGTGTTGGGTGACACCGACGCGGCTCGCGCCCTGCTGGCGGTCGACCCGGCGGCTGCGGTGGCCGTCGACGAGGAGCGGGGGTGGACGCCGCTTCTCTACGCCTGCTACTCGTCGTGGCATCGCATCGACGCAGCCCGGGCGGTGGGCCTGGCCGGGGTGGTCCGTCTGCTGCTCGATGCGGGGGCCAGCCCCGATACCAACGACGGGGGTAGGCCCCGGCTGCGCGCTGCGCTGAAGGGATCGGTGGAGGTCAACAACCCCGCGGTCACCGAGGTCCTCTTGGCGGCCGGCGCCAATCCGGATCTCGGCCAACCGATCGTCGACGCTGTCGGCCGGCGAGACCATCGGTGCCTGCGCCTGCTGGTGGCTCACGGCGCCCGGGTGCAGCGAACCTGGGCTTTGGGCGCGGCCGTCTCCGGCGACGATCCAGAAGCGGTGGCTTTGCTGCTCGACGCGCTCCGGGAAGCCGGCGTGCCGGTGGCGGACCTGGCGACCGAGCGCTTGCCCGACGCCGCCGCCAACGCCTCGATGCCGGTCGTCACCGCGCTGCTCCACGCCGGAGCCGATCCCGACGCCAGCGAAGACGGCGTCTCGGCGCTGCGCCGGGCGGTCCGCACCGGCCGGCGCGACGTTGCCGCCCGGCTGCGAGCCGCCGGCGCCACCGACAACGCCACCGACATCGACCGGTTCCTCGGCGCCTGCTGGGCCGGCGACCGGCGGATGGCGGAGCAGCTCCTCGCCGCCCATCCCGGCCTGCCCGAGCGGCTGAGCGAGGCGGACCGGTCGGTGATCGTCGACGCCGCCGGCACCGCGTCGGCCGAGGCCGTCGCAGTGCTGCTCGACCTCGGCTTCTCTGCGACCGCGGAGAAGTTCGGGGACCAGCCGTTGCACAACGCCGCCTACCATGGCAACGCTGCGGTGGTGGCGTTGCTCCTCGAACGGGGCGTCGATGTCGATGCCCGCGACGGGACCTATGGGGGCACGGCACTGGGCTTCGCCAGCGTCGGCAGCGGCGAGGCCGGCCGGCCCGGTGACTGGATCAAGACCGTCGAGCTGCTCGTAGAGGCCGGAGCGTCGCCCGAGGGGGTGTGGGTTGCCGACAAGCCGCCCAGCGGGGAAGTGGCCGAACTTCTCCGCTCCTACGGCATCGGGCCCGGCCAGGCCGGCGAGCTCGACACCGACGCCCTCGCCGACAGGCCCGAGCCAGCCGGAACCGCGGTGACGGCTGAAACGGGGGTGATGGCCGACATCGCACGGCATCTGGCCGCCGCCTACGCCGAGCGGGACCTCGAGCTGCTCGGCTCGCTGTTGCATCCTCAGGTCCGCTGGAGCGGCGAGTGCACCAACAAGGACCAGGTGCTCGACTGGTACCGGGCGCTGCACGCCGAGGGGACCGTCGCCACGGTCGAGACCGTCGAGGTAGACCGCGACGCGGTGCTCCTAGGGCTCGCCGCGACCGGCCGGGCCCAAGGCGCCCGCCCCGCCGGAGGGCAACACCTCTGCCAGGTCTTCACCGTCGTCGATGCCCAGATCGTCGGCATCCGCGGCTACCCCGACCGGGCCAGCGCGCTGGCTCGACAAGCGACGCCCGAATGACGGCTCCGACCATGAGGAAGATAGGCCTCCTCGGGGGGATGAGCTGGGAGTCGTCGATCGAGTACGAAAGGATCATCAACCAGGAGGTCCGCCGCCGACTCGGTGGTGCGCATTCAGCGGAACTGGTTTTGATCTCCTACGACTTCGCCGAAATCGAATGCCTGCAAAACGAGGCCCGCTGGGGCGACGCCGCCGACCTGCTGGCCGACGGTGCGACGCGGCTCGAGCGGGCCGGTGCCGAGGTGATCGTCTTGTGCACCAACACCATGCACCGGGTGGCCGACGCCATCGAACAGGCAGTCAACGGGGTGTTCGTGCACATCGCCGATGCCACCGCGACCGCTGTCCACAAGACCGGGATATCCACGGTGGGCCTGTTGGGCACCCGCTTCACGATGGAAGACGCCCTTTACCGCGAACGCCTGGAGCGACGCCACGGCCTACAGGTCATCGTCCCCTCAGCCGACGACCGCCAGCTCGTCCACGAGGTCATCTACCGAGAACTCGTGCGAGGGGTGATCAATCCCAGGTCGCGAGATCATTGCCGAAAGGTCATCGATAGGCTGCGAGCAGTTGGTGCGCAGGGAGTGATCGCCGGATGCACCGAGATCGAGCTGCTGATCAGCGACGCCGACGTCGGCCAGCTCCCCTGGTTCCCGACCACCCGCCTGCACGCCCTCGCCGCGCTCGGCGCCGCCCTATGACCCGGGACACGATCACGCTGCGGCGGCTACGACTCGACGATCTCGACCTGGTTCGCAGATGGCTCCAAGAGCCGGGGGTGGCCCGCTGGTTCCTGGAGGGCTCCTCCCTGGAGGCGGAGCTCAACGATGTGAGGCGCTGCGCCGTGGGCGAGGAGCCCACCGAGGTGCTCCTGGCCAGCTGGCAGGGCAGCCCGATCGGCTGGTGCCAGTGGTACCTGTGCCACAACTACCCCGACCACGCGGCCGGAGTTGGGGCGGCTCCCGACGACGTCGGCATCGACTACGCCATCGGCGACCCGGCCCGCCGGAGCAAGGGCCTGGGCACGCGGTTGATCGCAGCCCTGGTAGCTCACATACGCAACCGCCACCCTGGTGCCGCCATCGTCGCCGACCCCGAAGCGTCCAACGTGGCGTCACGCACCGTCCTAGAACGGAACGGCTTCGTTCTCATCGCCGAACGGCCGGTGCCTTCCGAGCCCACGCCGAACGTCATGGCCATCTACCGACTGCCTCGAGAACCATCGTGAGCCGCACACTTACGGAGACGGCGCAAGCGGCTGCGGCCAGGGCTGCCTCGCGCTTCGGGATGTGCCCAACCAGTATCAACGTGCTCAGCGATTCCAACAACACGGTGATGCTCCTCCACCCCTACCGAGTGGTAGCCAAAGTCGCAACCGGCCACTACCGGCGCCTAAAACTCGAGCTCGACGTCGCCAGACACCTCCACGCCCAGCACGCACCGGTCCTCGCGCCCGCCAAACGCCCACCGCCGCACGTGCACGAGGCGGACGGCCTGCAGATCACATTCTGGAAGTACTTCCAGCCGGACAAGGGAGAATGCCAGCCTGCCGCCGTCGCTACATCGCTGCACCAGCTGCACCAAGCCCTCGACACATATCCCGCACCCCTGCCCCGCTTTGGGTTTCCCCTCCCAGCGTGGAGAGATCCTCTTAAGGGAGAGGAGTTCTCCGATGGGAGAGACGCGCAGGAAGTTCGATCGGGACTTCCGGGAGGGCGCGGTGCGGCTGGTGCGGGAGACCGGCAAGCCGATCGCGCAGGTGGCCCGGGACCTCGGGGTCAACGAGGGGACGCTGGGCAACTGGGTCAACGCTGACCGGCGGCGCCGGGACGGCGGGAACGGGGAGCTGACCGGGGATGAGCGGGCCGAGCTGGGCCGGCTGCGTAAGGAGAACGCCGAGCTCGCCATGAGGTGTGACGTGCTCAAGCGCAGCGTGGCCCTCTGGGTCCAGGACGCGATGGGCAGCAGGTAGCCGTGGCCATGTTCATCGCAGCCCAGAGGGCACAGCACGGCATCCCGCAGGCGGTGTCCTGCCGGGCGCTGGGCGTGTCCCAGTCCTGGTTCTATAAGTGGAAGGACGGTGACTGCTCGCCGCGGCACCGGCGGCGGGAGCGGCTCAAAGCCGAGATCGCCCGGCTGTTCGCGCAGCGTAAGGGCAAGGATGGCTCCCCGCGGATCACTGCCGCGCTGCGGGATGCCGGGTGGGCAGTCAGCGAGAACACCGTCGCGGCCCTGATGCGCGAGATGGGCCTGGCCGCCCGGCGGAAAAAGAACCGCAGGGCCGCGACGCGCCAGGGCATGGGCCGGTGGCGGGCACCGGGCCTGATCGGGCGCCAGTTCCCCGTCGGCGGGCTGAACCGCAAGTGGTACGGCGACGGCACCGAGATCGTGACCGATGAGGGCAGGCTCTACCTGGACAGCGTCATGGACATGGCCTCACGCAGGATCCTCGGGCATACCCTCGGCGAGCACCACGACAGCGAGCTGGCCTACGGCGCGCTGGCCATGGCGGTGGCGGTGCGCGGCGGGAGCGTGCCCGGCGTGATCTTCCACACCGGCCAGGGCAGCGAGTACACGGCCGGGTCGTTCCGGCAGGCCTGCCGGCGGCTGGGCATCGCCCAGTCCATGGGCCGGCCGGGCTCGGCGCTGGACAACGCGGTCATCGAGTCCTGGCACTCCACCTTGGAGTTCGAGCTGCGGTCGCTGCGCACGTCCGCCGCGAAGGCGGAGGCGCGGGCCGCGGTCGCCGCCTGGATCGAGGACTACAACCACGACCGCCGCCACTCGGCGCTGGGCATGCGGTCCCCGGTGGATTACGAGCGGTCGCTGGCGGGAAAGGACGCCGCGTGAGCGCGGCGGGCCCGCTGCGCGGCCCGGGCAAAGGAGGCGGCTGCGCCGCCGCTGTCCTTGCCGCGCCCGCTAAGGGTACGGGGCCACCACCCCGGCCTCAAGGGTGCTGCGCATCGCGCTGGCGCGCGACGGCCCTGCGGGCCGCCCTTGACCCCGGGGACCCCTGTAGCCCCTGGGAGCAGGAAAAGCGGGCCGGGCCAGGCCTGCCCCCGCCGGGCGCGGGCGCGACAAGGCCAGCCCGCCCTGGCCATGATCACCACAACCGAAGTCTCCACGGTTTGAGGGGAATCCCGCATCCCTCAGTGCCCGGGCCGAGGGCGGCCGGGACCTGGCGGCGTAATAAGTGCTCGGTGCGATCGCCATCCCGTGCCCGGACGGCACGCGGCAGACCGGCTCGACCCCGAACACCTGCTTGTGCGCGTCGATGAACGCGACTAGCGCTGCTGTGGCCGGTCGAGCCCGGCCGCAAAGAAAGCCGACGCCGCCTTGAGGATCTCACCAGTTGACTGAACTTGGTGTGGTGTTTGTGCAGGTCTTGTGCTGATGCAGTAGCGTCGCCGGGCATGGGAGACGGACGGGACCTGGCATCGCTTCCGGTGCCGGCGACGGGGGAACTAGCCGCGACGAATGACCGGTATGAGCCTTACCGGCTGATCGGGCCTGGCGGCATGGCAGTCGACCCGGTGACAGAGTTTTTCCGGGACCTGCTGGCGGCGGGCCGGTCGGAAGGCGACGTTGCGGTCCTATGGAATGGACCTGCTGCGGTGGTTCCGGTTCACCTGGGCGGCCGGGATCGCGTGGGACCGTGCGGACCAGCGCGATGCCCGTGATTTCAGCCGGTGGCTGCAGCTATCCGGCCAGGACGGGAAAGGTTACGCGCCCGCGGTCCGGGCTCACAGCGAGACGGTCCTGCGGGGCTTTTACGCGTATCACCTGGAGGCCGGGACCGGCCCGGTGATCAATCCTTTCCCGCTGGACCGGGCCCGGCGGCGCGGCCGTCCCGGCGCTCATCACAACCCGATGGAGAATTACCCGGAGCAGCGGAGCGGCCGTTACCGGCCGCGGCTGCCCTCGCGGGTCCCGCGGGCGGTCAGCGACGATGAGTTCAACGCGATCTTCGCGAAGCTGCCGTCGAACCGGGACCGGGCCCTGGTCGCGTTCTACGTGTCCAGGATCGACGTGTTCCTGGACGGCAAGCCGGCCGGGGCCGCGGTCCCGTTCATCATCGGCCGTCACGTGCACAAGGCGGTCGCCCCGCCGCAGGTGCCGCCGGGTGAGCGGACCGGGATCGACTACCTCGGCCTGGTCGCCGCCGCGCACGAGGACGAAGCCGGCACCGGCGCGAAGCTCGACTTCACCGCACTCGCCGCCCTCGGCGGCGCCCAGCCAGGCCAGGAAGCGGATGAGCCGGGCCAGGACGAGGATGAGGGGGAAGCCCGGTGAGCCCGCCGCCGTGGGCCGCGCATTTCGGCCTGTCCCGCACCCCGTTCGGCAAATCCATTGCGGCCCGGGACCTGTTCGGCCGCCAGGCCCACGCCGAGGCGATCGCCCGGATCAGCTTCTGCATCGTCGAATCGGCGCTCGGGGTGGTGATGGGCGATGCCGGCGCGGGGAAGACGGTGGCGCTGCGCGCCACCGTCGGTGCCCTCGACCCGACCCGCCACCAGGTCATCTATATTGCGAACCCGGCATTCGGCACCAGGGGGCTATATGTGAGCGTGGTCCGGGCCCTCGGCGGCCGGCCCCGCTATCTCAAGGCCGAGCTGATGGCCCAGGCCTCGGACCTGCTCGCCGCCGAGGCCGCCGAGCGGCACCGCCGCGTCACAGTGATCCTGGACGAAGCGCACCTGGCCGCGCCGGACCAGCTGGAAGAACTGCGGCTCATGCTGAACGCCGAGATGGACTCAGCCAGCCCGTTCGCCGCCATCCTCGCCGGGCAGCCCACCTTGAACCGGCAGCTGCGCATGGGCACGTTCGCCGCCCTGGACCAGCGGATCGCGACCAGGTTCACCATCAAGCCGATGGACCTCGCCGAATCCGCCTCCTACCTGCGCCACCACCTCAAACTCGCCGGCCGCGAAGACCCCGTCTTCGCCGACGACGCGATCGCCCGGCTGCACCGGGTCGCCAGCGGCCTGCCCCGCGCCCTGAACAACGCCGGCACCGCCGCGCTGATGGCCGCCGCCGCAGCCGGCAAGGACCTCGTCGATGACGCCTGCGCCAGGAAAGCCGTCGCTGAGCTCACCCGCGACTGACCCGCCCCCGTACGCCAGCACCCGCCACCACCACCCCGCAGCGCCCCGGCCATGAACCGCGACCAGGCGCTGCGCTGGTGGCGCGCCGGATACCAGGCCGGCCGGCAAGCCGCCGAACACGAGCACCAGGCCGCCGCACGATGGGAACGGCTCGTCGCCAGCTACCACGCCCAGCACGCCGCCAGCCAGCAAGCCAAACTCGACGCGCTGCTGCTGGAGACAATCGCGGCACTCGCCAGCCTTTTCAGCAAGAACAACCCCAGCAGCCCCGCACCCTGACCACCCACGCACCCTCGTCAACCGCGTGCCGGAACGCCGGCATCAAACGCTGCCGAACCACGTGCAGACAGCGTGGCCGACAACACGAGGACCCCGCCCGCTGGGGCCAGTGGGCGGTTCCCAGCCCGGTCTCCAAGACCGACACCGAAACGCGCAAGGAAGACAGACGGCGCAAGTCCCGGATGGATAGCCGCACCCGCGAGCGCCTTCCCGTCCTGCCGGTCCTGGCCCGCTCGGCCGCCGGCCACCGCGACCGCACGGCCGGGACGCTGAAGGCCGCTCTGGCCGCGCCGCCCGGGGCGGTTTTCACCGCCGGCGGCCGGTCCTTCACCAGGTCCGCGCCCCGCAAGGCCGGCATCAGGACCTGGGCGCACGACAGCGACGGCACCCGGCACGACCTGACCTGGGAAGAAGACCACGCGTTCTGGACATGGGCGGCCATCGAGGTGCTCCGGGCCACCGGCATCCGGGTCGAGGAACTGCTCGAGCTCACCCATCACAGCCTGATCCAGTACCGGCTGCCGACCACCGGCGAGCTGGTGCCGCTGCTGCAGATCGCCCCGTCCAAGACCGACACCGAACGGCTGCTGGTCGTCTCGCCTGCTGATACAGCCGCAGCCACACGAACGCGTCCGGCGACGCCGGCAGCGCCTGCATCGCCCGTGATCCCTTGCGGATAACGGTGATCAGTTGCTGGCCGGGATCAGCGCCCGGGCAGACGGCGCCGAGCAGTTCCGAGGCCCGGGCCCCGGTCGAGATCCAGAACGCCACCAGTGCCCGGTCCCGGTTAGAGGGCAGCCTGGCGAACAGTTCGTTGAACGCCTCGTCCGGGATCTGCTTCGGGACCCGGCGGGGCACCCGCGGCCGGAACAAGCCCGCCTTCTGCTTCGGGAACGGGTTCATCGGGTTGTGGTGGGAGTTCGCCCGTTCCGGCCGGGCCAGCGGGAACGGTTCACGAGCGGGCCGGTCCCGGCCTCCAGGTGATAGCCGTAGAACCCCCGGCAGACCGTTTCGCAGTGCGCGACCGTCGACGGCGCGTACTTCGCCGACGAGGGCCGTTTCCCCGGCACCGGCACGGCCGCTGCCTGCGGGGGCCGGGGCTTGCCGGCGATCTGGAGATGCCGGCAGAAGTCGCGGGCCTCAGCCCTGCCTGGTCCCACGGACGTCCACGGCCCAGGTGAACCGGAACCACCGCAGCAGCGCCAGCGAGTACGACCGCTGGGTTGTCGCCGGCCGCCCGGCTGCCTGCAGGTCCCGCAGGAACTCCGATACCGGCTCCACGCGCTCGCCACCGGGACCGCTCAGGAAGTACGGCTCCCACAGGTCCCCGGTCTCGACCAGCGCCCCGGCCGCGGGCACCGTGAGCGACCCGAGGTCCCGGACTCCATCGTCTTGCTCAGCCATGAGCAGCGACCGTAACGACGTCCGCCGCAGTGCGTCCGGGGATTGATCACCAGGACATCGCTAGTTCAGTCAACAGGCCCAAGCCGGGGACGTGGCTGCAGTGGGACTGGGGCGACGGTCCGCAGGTCAGGGGCCGCAGGACGCCGCTGTTCTGCGCGCGGCTGGCCTGGTCCCGGTTCCGGGTGGTGATCCCGGCCTGGGACCAGCAGCTGGGCACGCTGACCTGGTGCATCGACCAGGCGCTGCTGGCGGCGGGCGGGGCGCGGCCTACCTGCTGACCGACAACCCGCGCACCGTCACCACGAATCACGTGCCCGGGATCTCGGTGCGGCACCCGGAGATGGTCGCCATGGGCCGCCACTACGGCTGCACGGTGGAGACGTGCGCGCCATTCGATCCGGAGTCCAAGGGCGGGGTCGAGGCCAGGCGAACAGGCCGGCCAGGGTCCGCAGCCGGTCATCGAAAGGAGTCCGCGCGGCTGGTGCTGCCGGCCGCGCAGGCGCGGATGGCCGTGAGGGATGCGAACCCTTCGTGACGGTGAGGCTTGGTTCTTGCCGGCCGCGGACAGGCGGCTCGGCGCGGCGGGACCGTTCCGTCTCGATCCGGTAGGCGAGTACCCCGGCCAGGGAGCGTGCCCTGGAGATCTGGTCATCCTCCCAGGCCCGCTGGTGCACCACCTTCGCGAGCAGCGCGGGAACGTCATGGCCGGCGTTGGCGGCGTCGGTGATCGCGGCGGCCGCCACGATGCGCGCCGGGTCGGCGGCGTACGCGGCCCAGCGCTGCTCGCCGAAGAGCCGGCGCAGGTGATCGTCGTACGGGGTGGTCTCGGTGTACCCGGCGGCACGCAGCGCGGCGGCCTGTTCCGCTAGGGCGCTGCCGTTGGCCGGGCCGATGATGGCCCGGGCGAGGCGGGCGCCGATCACCGCGCCTTGATGCAGGTGGGTGAGTAGCTGGAGCGCCGGAGCGGTTCCCGCCATCGAGGCGGCGATGAAGGTGTCCGCCATATCGGTGACGATCGCCGCCGTGCCGGGTTCCTGAGCGGCCCGCGCCATATGCTGGGCGGCCCGCGACAAACCTCCAGGAACCAGTCCCGTCACGGACGCGGCAGCTGCCACCGCGTCGGCAGCTCGCGTGACCGGGTTGACGGCGCCGGGGCGCCAGCGATCGCGGAGCTTCGTGACGGTCAGATCCGGGGCGAGCTTGCCGCCGCCGAACCAGAATCGCGGCCGGATAAGCAGCCCGTGCTGTTTCGCCATCTGGGTGAAGTGCTCCTCGCTGGTGGCGACCGCCGCGCATGCGCGTACTTTGCGTTCCAGCCGCACCCGCAGCGGTTCGGGGTCGCCGCGGGCGGCGGAGATCTCGGTGTCGGCGCGGGAGGGTTCCGGAAGGGCGCGTCCGGTCATCCGGCCGTGCACCTTGGCCAGCCCGAAGCGATCCTCCAGATCGGAACACACCCGGCCTACCTTGCGGTAATCGTTCCAGATTGACACCTTGGTACCGTCCTCGCGGACCAGGTTGACCGCGATGTGGATGTGGTCGTTGCCGTTGGCCGACAGGCGAGGGTTTCGTCCGCCTCGGCCAGCCGGGCAGCCTGCTCGCCGACCAGCTGCCGCAGCTCCTCGTTCACCCGCGTCAGCTGAGCGTTCTGCTCCCGCAGTTCCCTGATCTCCAGGGACTGCCGTTCGATCTGCGCCGACTGCTGCTCGATGACCTCCAGCGCCCGCACCAGCAGTTCCTCGGCAGACGCTCCGCCCGCAGACGCCGCCCCGGCACCGCCCGCACCCGCCAGGACCCCTGCCACCGCAGACACGAACCACGGCAAACACCGCTTTCACCGGCAAATCACGTACCCCGCCCGGCGTGTCACAGGCGTTGGCCCCGCGAGCCGCCGCGACCACCGTCACAGCACTTCCGAATACTTACCGCCTGCGGACGGCGATCGCCTGGGACTGGGACGGGTGGATGCTCCTGGATCCGCAGACGCTGATGTTCACCGGCGAGGTCTGGCGCGACCATCCGCGGCAGGTTTTTTCCCGCCTGCTCGACAACGAGTTCGTCATGGACGACGTGATCAAGTTCTGCGTGCTGGCCAGGTCGCCATGCCCCGCAGGGACCCTGTCGCAGGCAACAGGAAGCCGGCCGGAGCGCAGCCCGCGCTACCGCACCATCTTCACCCAGCTTGGCTGCGGTGACGAGCTGCGGGCGGTGTTCCGCGCGGGCGGAACGTGCTGGGGAGGGCTCAGCCTCGTCCGCGGCCGGGCGGCCAAGCCGTTCAATGCGGCGGACACCGCCCTGGTGGCTGCGGCCGACGGCCACATAGCCGATGCCCTCCGCAGGTCGCTTACGGCCGACATTGTCTTTCCTGCCAGTGCCGGGGAGTCGGCCGGGGTGCTCGTGCTGGACGGCAACGACGCGGTGGCCTCCCTGACTCCGGAAGCCTCGTATCTGCTCGGGCAGGCCGGCCGGGACGACCACGAACGCCTGCCGCTGCCCATGGCGGTGTACTCGGTGTCTCACCGGGCCCGTGCGGTCGCGGCGGGCCGGGCCGGCGGACCGCCGACGGCCAGGTTCTGGATTGGATCGGGACGCTGGCTATCGGTCGAAGCCGCGCCGCTGGCCGCGGGGAAGGGGTCACCGGAGCAGGTCGCGGTGGTGGTCCAGCCGGCCCGCCCGGCTCACCTGGCGCCGCTGGTGCTGATGGCGCGCGGCCTTACCGCCCGGGAACGGCAGATCGCCCTGCTGCTCCTCCGCGGCGACACGACCGAGCAGATCGCCCGGCGCCTGGTCATCTCCCGGCACACCCTTCGCGACCACATCAAGACCGTCTACGCCAAGCTCGACGTGACCAGCCGCCCGGAACTCACCGCGCTGCTCCTCCACGAGGAGACAACCCTGCTCAGCACGGCTGAGGCGAGCGGCGGACTCTTGACGAGCGCGGGACCCCGTCTCATGGTGAACCCGGAATATCCCCCATCGACGGGATTCACTGCCTTCACCGTGCCCGCGACGATGGGAAGCGGTTCCGGCGCACCAAGCGCAGCGGGCCGTGCGCGGCCGGTGGGAGCGTCCAGATCGTTCGGCCCCGCATTCGCGCCTCCCGGGTGACGCCACCCGACGGGGATCGACCCCGCCCGTGATCGAGAAGGGTGATGCAGCATGACGCTACGGGTGGTCGGTGCCGGGCTCGCTCGCACCGGCACCACCTCGCTCAAGCTGGCACTCGAGCGCCTGCTCGGCAGGGCCTGCTATCACATGGCGGACGTGTACGCGCACCCGGAACACATCCGGGTCTGGCACGACGCCATCGGCGGCCGGCCGCCCGACTGGACCACGTTCCTGGCGGGCTACCGGGCCGCCGTTGACCTGCCCGCGTCGGCCTTCTGGCGGGAACTCGCCGCCGCCAATCCCGGGGCCCTCCTCGTGCTGTCGGTCCGTGACCACGCCGAACAGTGGTGGGACAGCTGGAGCAGCACGATAGTGGCAGCGGCGGCGGCCCGGCCCGCACCCGGGAGCCTGGCCGCGGAATACCAGGCGATGGCGGCCGACATGCTGGCCACCCGGCTCGGCGCGGCCGACCCGTCGGACAAGACGGCGATGATGGCCGCCTACGAGCGGCACAACGCCGCCGTGCGGGCCTGCGCGCCAGCCGGGCGGCCGCTGGAATGGCGGGCCGCCGACGGATGGGCGCCGCTGGCCGCACGCCTCGGCGTCCCGGTTCCCGGCGAACCCTTCCCCCAGGCGAACACCCGCTCGCAGTCCCGCGTGCCGGAGTTCGGGACGTACGCCGAATGGGCCCAGGCGCGATGAGCGAGCGGCTGCGGGAACTCGCGGGCAAGGAGCTCGCGGTCCGGCTGCCCGAACATCTCGGCCGGCTGGGCTGGGACCGGGCGCGGCTGGAGGCACATCAGCGCGGCCGGCTGCGTGAGCTGCTCGCCCGCGCCGCAGCGAATTCCCCGTTCCACGCCCGCCGCCTCGCCGGGATCGGCGTGGACCGGTTCGAGCCGGGCGACCTGCCCCGGCTGCCGGTCATGACCAAAGCCGAGCTGATGAGCCAGTTCGACGACGTGGTCACCGACCGGCGCCTGACCCTCCGGCGGGTCCAAGCTCATCTGGACGCGTCGAAGGACAGCGCCAGCCTGCTGCTGGACACGCACGTCTGCCTCGCCACGGGCGGAAGCTCGGGGGTACGCGCCGTCTTCGTGCAGACCGTCGGCGAGTACATGGACTACATGGCGTCGTTCATCCGTCCCGGGGTGGCCAGGAACGCCGCGGCCGGCGCGCGGCCAGACGATCTCGTCGTCGCCGTGGTGGCGGCCCCCTCTCCCGTCCACTCGTCGGGGCTGGCCACGGCAGCGATCAGCGGCCCGGTCCGGCTGGTCTCCGTCCCGGCCACGCTGCCCCTGGCGGACATGGTCCGGCGGCTGAACGATCTTCAGCCGCCCGCGCTCACGGGTTACCCGACGATGCTGGCGGTGCTGGCCGCCGAGCAGCGCGCCGGGCGGCTGCGCATCGCGCCGACCGCGGTGACGACGGCCAGCGAGCAGCTCACGGAGGAGGATCGCGCGGCGATCACCGGGGCCTTCGGCGTCCCGGTCACGGACCTGTTCTGCGCGGCCGAAGGCCTGATCGGCCACACCGAGCCCGGCGGGCGGGTGCTGACGTTCGCCACCGACATGTGCGTCGCGGAGCTGGTCGACGCCGGCAACCAGCCGGTACCGCCGGGGGCGACGGCGGACAAGGTGCTGCTGACCAACCTGCACAACTTCACCCAGCCGCTGATCCGCTACGAGCTGACCGACCGCTTCACGCGCCAGCCGGACGACCCAGCCGGCCGACTCCGGGCCACCGTGGAGGGCCGGGCCGAATACGTCTTCCGCTACGGCGACGTCGCCGTGCACCCGCGGGCCTTCGACACCGCGCTGGACGGCGAGCCCGCCGTGACCGAGTACCAGGTCCGCCAGACCAGGCACGGCGCGGTCATCGACGTCGTGGCCGACGGCCGGCTCGACCGCGCTGCCCTGGCCGCCGCCATCCGCGGCGCGGTGGAGCGCTCCGGCCTGTGGGAGCCCGAGATCGAGATTCGGGTCGTCCCGTCCATCGACCGTCACCCCGACAGCGGCAAGGTCTTGCGTTTCATCCCCGGCCGCCGCTCGGGCAGATAGGAGGCCGGCCGATGTCAGCCCGGCCCGCCGACGGCGGCGGATTCGCGTGCGTCGAGCAGGACCCCGATCCGGCTGCGCTGATCGCGATGCTCGACCTGTTCGAGCCGCCGCTCCGCGTCCCCAGGGCCGCCTTGCTGGACCAGCTGGCGCTGGCCGAGGCCCGCACGGCGCTCGACATCGGGTGCGGCACCGGCGGCGGGACCGCGGAGATGGCGCGGCGGATGCCGCGGGACAGCACGGCGGCCGGTGTCGACGCCAGCGAGGCGATGATCGCCGAGGCCCGCAGGCGCGCCGCCGGCCAAGGCGTCGGCCTCACCTTCCGCGTGGGCGACGCGCAGGGCCTTCCGTATCCGGACGGATCGTTCGGTGCGTGCCGGGCCCAAGCGGTCTTGCAGCACCTGGCCGATCCGGCCCGGGCCGTCCGCGAGATGGCGCGGGTCACCCGGCCCGGCTGCCGGGTGGGGGTTCTGGAGTACGACCTCGGCACCCTGCTGGTCGATCACCCGGACCGGCCGGTGACCACGGCCGTGCTCGGAGCGTTGTGTGACTCGATGGCCCAGCCCTGGATCGGGCGCCAGGTGCTCCGGCTGTTCCGCATGGCGGGGCTGGCCGATGTCCTGGCGGAGCCGCTCGCTGTCCTCGGCAGCTATGAGGTCTTCCGTGCCCTGCTCGGCCCGGCCGTGACGCGCCTATGCGACGAGCGCGCGCTCACCGCCGGGCAGGCCGACGAGTGGTGGTCCTGGCTGGGCCGGCAGCACGAGGCGGGGGCGTTTCTCGGCGGCGTCACCGTGTTCGCCGTCACGGGGACCCGGCCGGGCACCCGCCCGCTAGCCAGATCGCGAAACCACCCACCTCATCGATGATTCCTGCCCCGTTAGTCACAAGGGATCGTGGAGATTCCGGCCTTCGCGGAGGATCTGGTACCCGATAGGGCACCTTTTCCTCTATGAAGCTCGAATCCTCCACGATAACGGCCGGTCATTCGTACTGATGAGCAAATGCCGGGCCTCATGAGAACAGTGAGGCACCGGGGTCTCGGGAGGAACGGGCGCACCGCGGTCGCGCCGAATGGGCGCGTCGCGGTCGCGGAGGAACGGGGCACCACGTTCTCCGGGCTAGCTTCCCGGTGTGACCTCGGCCCGGTCGAGCAGCAGCGCGGTCAGCTCGGCGCGGCTGGACACGCCGAGCTTGGCGAAGATCGCCTTCATGTGGTCGCTCAGCGTGTGCCGGGAGATGAACAAGGACCTGGCGATGTCCGCGGTGGGCAGGCCGCGCAGCAGCAGCTGGGTGATCTGGCGCTCCCGGCCGGTCAGCCCGCGCAGGTCGAGGACGAGCGGGGAGAGCTCGGCCGGCCCGGCGGGTTCCAGGATGACGGCGGTCTGGCCGGAGCCGTGGGCGCCCAGGGGCGTCAGCCGCGCGGCGTGGACGCGCAGCCAGCGTCCCCGCGTGGTCCGCACGCGCCCGGTCGGCGCGCCGGGCAGGGCGGGCGCGCCCGACAGGGCGGGGCCGCTGGACGCGGCCGGGCCGCCGGACGGGGTGGGGTTGCCGGACGGGGCGCCGCCCGGCGGCGCGGCGTCCGGGGCCCGCGCGGCGGTGGCCGCGCCGACGATCGCGGCGGGCAGGTCCAGCCCGCGGGCGCGTTCCGGGGGCAGCTGGGCGAGCCAGTGCCGGGCGGCGTCGGTCTGGGACACCACGCCGCCGTCGTCGTCGAGAACCAGCACGCCGGGAGGCGCCGGGGCGGCGGGGCCGTCGCCCGCGAGCAGGTGCGACAGGCGGAGCCCGCGGGCAATCGGCTCGCACACCCGGGCCACGAACGAGACCTCTTCCGCGCTGAACGGCGGGTCGGTGACCGAACGCGCGACGCAGGCCGCGCCCCACGCGGCGCCGCCGCAGCGGAACACCGCGCGCAGCTCGTCGCCGTAGCCGAGGCCGACCAGGATGGACCGGTACCGGACGCTGCGGCGCGGCTCCCCGCCGGTGGCCTGCCACAGCGTCTGCACCGGCACCGGCTGCCGGGCGAGGTCGCGGAACCTCACGAAGTCCGACTCGAAGTACTCGTTGCGGATGATCGTTCTCGCTTGGTCATGGCCGGCCTGCAGCAGCAGCCCGGGCAGCGGCAGCATGGTCGCCGGGTCCAGCCGCGTCCACCCCCCGGTGCGGAAGGCCACGACCCGGCGCAGTTCCGCCGCCAGCTCCCCGAACGGGTCAGGGCCGGCCAGCCCCCGCAGGCAGAGCCGGGTGATCGAGTCGTACGCGGCGCGGTACCGCAGCCGCTGCGCCGTCTCCACTACTCCACGGTAACACCGACGTCCGGCCGCCTGCGGACGCGGCCGGAAAACCCCGCGGTTACGGGATGGCCGGCGGCGCGCGGGCGGGTGATGCTGGGCGGGTGACCCGGACCTCACTGACCATCGACGGGTTCACCGCGGTCGGCTGGGAGCGCGTACGGGACGCGTTCGCGGACAATTTCGCCCGTCACGGCGAAGCCGGCGCGGCGGTGTGCGTCTACTCCGATGGCCGCCCGGTGGCCGATCTCGCGGCCGGCCTGGCCGACCCGGGCGAGGGCCGCCCGTACACCCGCGCGACCCGCCAGCCGTTCATGTCCGTGTCCAAGGGCATCCTCGCCATCGCCGCCAGCATGCTCGCCGACCGGGGGCTCATCGACCTCGATGCCCCGGTGGCCCGCTACTGGCCGGAGTTCGCCCGGGCAGGCAAGGAGGCCATCCCGGTGCGGTGGCTGCTGACCCACCAGGCCGGGCTGGCCGCGCTCGACCGGCCGCTGTCCCGCGACGAGCTGCTGTCCTGGACGCCCGTGATCCGAGCGCTGGAAGAACAGGAGCCGAGCTGGCCGCCGGGCACGGCGCACGGCTACCACTCGGTGACCTACGGCTTCCTGGTCGGCGAGCTCATCCGGCGGGTCACCGGCATGTTCCCGGGCCCCTGGGTCGCCGAGCACGTCAGCGGGCCGCTCGGCGCCGACTGCCATCTCGGACTGCCCGCCGGATTCCGCGGGGACATCGCCCCGGTGCTGCCGTTCCGGCCGCCGCCGGGCCGCCAGGCGAGCACGCTGCGGATGGAGCCGGGCACGCTGCCCTACCGCGCCGCCGTGGGCATTACCAGCCCGCCGCTGAGCCCGCTTGACGTCAACCAGCCGGAGATCCAGGCCGCGCAGCTCCCGGCGGTCAACGGCGTCGGCAGCGCCCGCGGCCTGGCCCGGATCTTCGCCGCCGTCATCGGCGAGGTCGACGGGGTGCGCCTGCTGTCCCCCGCCGCCATGGAACAGGCCCGCCGCGAGCACGTCCGCGGGCCAGACCTGGCGGCGGCGGCCATGGCCGAATCGGCGCTCGGCCTCGGGTTCAACCTGCCCACCGCGGACCGGCCGCTGGGCGGCCCCGGCTCGTTCGGCACCGTGGGCCTCGGCGGCTGCCGCGCCTGGGCGCTGCCCGAGGCCGGGCTGGCGTTCGCCTACCTCCCCACCCAGCTGCTGGACGCCGACCCCGACCCGCGCGACCTGGCCCTGTCCGCCGCCGCCTGCCGCCGGTAGCCTACGCGGGTGCGCGCAGGACGACCCGAGTGGATCAGGCAGGGCGGCGCGGACACCGTGACCGGCACCGTGCGCGAGCTGACCGGCGCGGACCCCCGGCCGGTCGAGGCCTGGCTCGAGCAGGCGCGCGCCAGCTTGCTCGGACCGTAGCGGGCTGGGCACCACACGCACCACGGACCCGTTCGGTATCAGAATCATTGGTCCGAACGGGGCCGGGGTGCGGCGGGAACCGTCGCCCTGCGTGCAGGTGGAGCTCGGCGGCGAACCGCTGGGCTATCTCCATGGCCTTGGCGAGTTCGGGGTGCCGGATGATGACCATGCCGTCGGCGATCGTGGTGGCCCGCCAGTCCCGCCGGGGCGCGCCGACCGGCAGCAGCTTCAGGGCGGCGACGTGCTCGCCGTAGCTGGCCAGCAGGCGGTCCAGGCCCTGGTAGCGGGTGATCCGGCCGGCGCACTGGGCTCGCTTGAAGATGCTGGCCGCGTTGTACCTGCGCTCGACCGGGTGCGGGATGTGGCCGCGGGTGACCGCGTGCGCCCAGGCCGAGAACAGGTCGGCGTCGGTGGCGTAGTTCATCACGTCGACGGTGCGGGCCCCCGGCGGGCGGGCGCCGATCTCGCCGAACACCACCTCGCCGTCGGCCTTGCGGTACCACTCCATGTGGGTGAAACCGTCGCGGAAGCCGAGCGCCTTTAGCACGTTCAGCGACCGCGACCAAAGACCGGATGTGATCTCGTCCAGCGGTCCGCGCAACACAAGCCCGGCACTGTGGACGAGGGCATCAACCCGGCCATGCCGCTCCAGGACGCCCGCGACGAGCGAGCGGCAGCCCGCGCGGGTGCCGAGATCGTCGTATGCCGCCTCGGCGGCACCGCCCGACCGGTTGATGGCGTCCGCCGCCGCGGCGGCGATCGACGGGTCGGACCCGCTCCCATCCGCGGCGACTCCTGCGTCATGGACGATGACGGTCGCGCCGCGAGCCGCCAGGAGGTCCGCATAGGCCCGTCCCAGCCCGCGGCCGCCGCCGGTGATGAGCGCGACATATCCGCCGAGTCCGATCATGGTCCGAACCTACGCTGATTCGCGGACAGCCCGGTGAGGCCGCCGGGCTTCAATTACTCCGGCTCATGGCCAGCAGGGCGCGGATCGTGTCGTGGTGCGCCGACCAGGCCGCCCAGGTGGAGGTGGCCCAGTCCTCGACGATGGACGGCCGGGACCGCTCGCCGGCGTCGGCGACATCGCGGACCGTCACCGGGAACGCGGTGGGCATCGGGACGAGCAGCGGATAGTCACGGTGGGTCCAGTCGCCGATCATCCTGCGCAGCCGCGTTCCGCTGACGCCGTGCTCGATGGACGCGCACAGACTCATGAGGTGCCCGGCCACGGACTGGCGGTTGCGCCGTTCCGCGTTCGTGGCGTGCTGCACGGCGTAGGTGTCGACGATGCGCTGCGCCATGGTCCCGTCGCCGCGCGGCATTGTGTCCTTCCAGGCCAGGACCGAGCCGTACAGCGCCCAGCATCCCGGTGAGGAGAGCATGTACTTGTGGATCGGGCCGCTCTGCTCGGGCACCACAGCGCCGCAGCCAAGACAGCGGACCACCGTCCTCACCGGCCATCCGGGACTGCGGCCTGCCCGGCCAGTGCGGCGGCGAGGTCGCGGCGGCAGTTCACGCCGGCCTTGGCGAATACCGATTTCATGTGGTCGCGCACGGTGTGCGGGGAGATGAACAGCGCGGCGCCAATATCTGGGCTGGGCAGCCCGGCGATGGCCAGCGCGGCCACGTCGCGTTCCCGGGCGGACAGCCCCCAGACCCGCATCAGCAGCGGGGCCAGGTCGCTGGCACGGGCGGGCTCCAGGGTGACCGCGTACCCGCCGGCCAGCCGCGGGCTGTCGGTGACGGGGGCGACCCGGGCCACGACCCAGGAGCCGTCGGTGGCCTGGAGCCGGACCGCGATCGGTTCGGCCGGCTGGCCTGGTGCCACCGCGAGCCGGGTGGCCGCGGCGTAGACGAAGCCGGGCAGCGGCTCATCGTCGCTGGGGCGTTGCGGGCCGAGCCGGCCGATCCAGCGCCATGCCGCGCTCGTGGCCGCGACCAGGGCCAGGTCGCGGTCGAGCATGATGGTGCCGGGCTCAGCACCGGCGCCGGCGCTGTCGTCATCGGCGCGGTCGTGTTCGCGGTGGCCGGCCGGGGCGCGCAGCCCGGCCCGCAGCCGGGCAGCGGGCAGCGGCGCCAGGCTGACCATGAAGCCGGCGTCGTCGGGGCTGAACCAGCCGGAGGACTGCTCCCGGCCAAGGTCCAGGTGCGCCCACGCGTCCCCGCCGGCGGTCAGCCTGGCCACCAGCTGGTCACCGCCGCCGCGCGGGCCGATCAGCTCGCGCCACAGCTTGCTGCGGCGCAGGTCCCCGCCGGTGGCGGCGGACAAGATGGTAACCGGGTGCCGTGACTGCCACTTCGGCGACGGCTGAGCGGCGGCCGGGAGCATCCGGTAGAACAGGCGCTGGGCTCCGCCGACGATCGGGTTGTTGGACAGGTAGCGGGTGGGCAAGTCGGCCGCGGGGTCGAGCAGCGTCCAGCACCACCAGTCGAACCCGACGGCCCTGCGCATGTCCGCGGCGGCCAGGCGGAAGCCGTCGTTGTCCAGGCCGACGCGGGCCAGCCGGGCGATCTGGTCCCGGACCCGGCGCCGGGCAGTTTCGGTGCTCACTTTCTCGAGGCTATCCCCGGGTCGTCCGGCCGGGTATCCCCCACTGTGCGGGATACCCGGCCGCGGCGGCGGCGGGCATCGTGAATCGTCAGCGGGTGCCGCCACGGCGCCCGCGTCACCGAACCGAGGGGACTTGAAGGGGACCTTTCTGATGACCGCCACGTTGCCGACGCGGGTTACCGCCGGGCTCCGCGGGCGCATGTCCGGGCGCCTGGCGCTGCCGGGAGAGGCGGAGTACGAGGCCGCCCGCCAGGTATGGAACGCCAGCCACGACTACCGGCCCGCGCTGGTCGTGCAGCCGCGGTCGGCGGACGATGTCCGGGCGGCGGTGCGGTTCGCCGGGGACCACGGCCTGCCGGTGTGCGTGCGGGGTGGCGGGCACAACCATGCCGGGTACGCGGTCGCGGGCGGCGCGCTGATGCTGGACCTGTCGGCGATGGCCTCGGTACGGGTCGACCCGGCCCGGCGCGTGGCGGTCGTGGGCGGCGGCGCGACCTGGGGGGTGGTCGACCAGGCTACTCAGGCGGCGGGGCTGGCGGTCACCGGCGTCGACGTGCCCGCGGTCGGCGTCGGCGGCGCCACGCTGGGCGGCGGGTCCGGCTGGCTGCACCGCAAGCTGAGGCTGAGCTGCGACAACCTGCTCGCCGCCGAGATCGTCACCGCTGACGCGCGCGTGCTGCGGGTGTCCGCGGAGGAACACCCGGAGCTGTGGTGGTTCACCGGCCCGCTCACCGCCGGGGTGATCGACGCGATCGCCGCCGCGGCCGCCGGGCCGCCGCCGATGTGCGCGGTCATGCTGCAGCCGCTGGGCGGCGCGGTGGCCCGCGTCCCCGCCGATGCCACCGCCGTCCGGCACCGGGACGCGCGCCCGCCGGCTGAGACACGGAGCCGCGCCGAATACCGCGAAGCCCTGCGGATCGCCAGCGGGCGGCAGGAATCCGGCCCTGACCACGCCGACCTGGCCGCCGACCGCCGTCGATCTTCAACTGCCTGGGACGAGGTACCGGCAGCAGGCCGACCCGCACCCGACTCGTTAACGCTCCCGCCCGAGCGCGCCACGCACATCCTGGACGGGGACCGCTGGGGCGGCGGCCACCGCCGGGGGACCGGCAGGCCCGGAAAGACGGAGTTCCCGGCCGACTGGGACGTGTGTCGTCCCAGCTCGGGAGCTGCTTGACGCCATCGGGTTGCTGCGCCGGACGATCCGCCGAGGGCTCCGCCAGGTCTCCGAGACCGAACCGCTGCCGCCCACGCAGTCCGAGCTGCTGCGGCTGGCCGAGAGCCGGCCGGGGATCACGGTGGCCGACGCGGCGCAGGAAATGCGCCTGGCACCGAACACGGTGAGCGCGCTGGTCAGCCAGCTGACCGCGGCGGGCCTGCTGCGCCGCAGCCGCGGCGGCACGGACGGCCGGACCGCGCTGCTTACGATCACCGCGCGCACTCGCAAGCGGCTGGCCGAACGGCGGGACCTGCGCGCCGAGCTGGTGGCGCGGGCGCTGTCCCGGCTGTCGCCCGCCGACCGGCGCGCCCTGGCGGCCGCCGTGACAGTGCTGCACCGGCTGGCAGAGGGGGTGGAGGCCGATGAGCGAGCCGCATGAGCCGGCGGCGGGCACGGCCACCGTGCCGGACCGGCCGGACGACGCGGTGGCGTGCTCGGGGCTGACCTACCGGTTCGGTACGCACACCGCGGTCGACCACGTCGACCTGCGCATCGCCCACGACGAGACGTTCGGGCTGCTCGGCCCGAACGGCGCCGGCAAGACGACCACGATCCGGATGCTGACCACCCTGCTGCGGCCGATGGAGGGGCGGATCAGCGTGCTCGGCACCGATGCCGCGGCCCAACCGATGCGGGTCAGCCGCATGATCGGCTACGTCCCGCAGCTGCTGTCCGCCGACGCCACGCTGACCGGCCGGGAGAACGTGGAGCTGTTCGCCAGGCTGTTCGACGTGCCCAGGACCCGGCGCCGCGACCGGGTGGAGGGCGCGCTGGCCGCGATGGGCCTGACCGAGGCGGCCGGCCGGCTGGTCAAGACCTACTCCGGCGGCATGATCAGGCGGCTCGAGCTCGCCCAGGCCCTGGTCAACGCGCCCAGGCTGCTGATCCTGGACGAGCCCACGGTCGGGCTCGACCCGATAGACCGCACCGGCGTCTGGGAGTACGTCTGCCGCCTGCGCGAGGCCAGCGACACGACGGTGCTGATGACCACGCACTGCATGGACGAGTCCGACAACTACTGCGACCGCATCGCGCTGATGCACACCGGGTCCATCCGGGCCACCGGCACGCCGGGCGAGCTCAAGTCCGGGCTCGGCCCGGATGCCACGCTGGATGACGTGTTCCGGCACTTCACCGGAGGCACGCTGGACGACGACACCGGCAAGGGGGGCATCCGTGACGTCCGCCGCGCGAGGCGCACCGCCCGCCGTCTCGGCTGAGCGGCCGCGGCCGGGCGGGACGGCGCTGCTGCCGCCCGACACGCCGCTGGCCACCCTCCGCCGCCTGGGCAGCAGGATCGCCACGCTGTGCTGGGTCGAGCTGCGCAAGATCAGGCACGACCGTACCGAGCTGTACACCCGGGCCATCCAGCCCGCCCTGTGGCTGCTGATCTACGGCGAGGTGTTCACCCGGATCCACGCCATCCCCACCCCGGACGGCATCCCGTACCTGGCCTTCCTGGCGCCCGGCATCCTGGCCCAGTCCGCGCTGTTCATCGCGATCTCCTACGGCATCCAGATCATCTGGGAACGCGACGCCGGCGTGCTGACCAAGCTCATGGTCACGCCGACGCCGCGGTCCGCGCTGATCGCCGGCAAGGCGTTCGCGGCCGGAGTCCGTTCGGTGGTGCAGGCCGTGGTGGTGCCGATCTTGTCGGCGCTGCTCGGCGTGGGCCTGACCGGCAACCCGCTCAGGCTCCTCGGCGCGATGGCCGCGGTCGTGCTGGGCTCGGCGTTCTTCTCCTGCCTGTCGATGAGCATCGCCGGCGTCGCGCTGTCCAGGGACCGGCTGATGGGCATCGGCCAGGCCATCACCATGCCGTTGTTGTTCAGCTCGAGCGCGCTGTACCCGGAGCAGATCATGCCGGGCTGGCTGCAGGTCATCAGCCGGTGCAATCCGCTGTCGTACGAGGTCGACGCGCTGCGCGGGCTGCTGATCGGGACCGGTTCGCACCTCGGGCTGGACTTCGCCGTGCTGCGGCGGCCACGGTGGCCGGCGTGACCGCCTCGGCCGCGCTGCTCCCCCGGCTGGCCCGCTAGGACCGGCCGGTTACGATCGGGCCTCGTGCACGAGGTCTTCTTCGAGACGCGGATCTCGGACCGCGACGGCGTGGTCGGGACGGGGCTCCAGACGCTGCTCGTCGCACCGGTGGCCGGGGACGCACCCCGGCTTCGTTCGGGATGAAAAGTCCCGGTCGTCCGCCGCAGGTCGCTACGGTCCCCGGCGCTTGACAGGTAGGAAATCTCCTACCTATTGTGGCGGCATGAGCCTCAACCGCATTCAGCTGCTGTCCGTGCCGGTGGCCGACCAGGACCGGGCCAGGGACTTCTACGTCGGCACGCTCGGCTTCGACCTGGTGGTGGACAACGTGATGGGACCGGGCCAGCGCTGGGTCCAGGTCCGCCCCAGGGACGGGCAGACGTCCATCACGCTGGTCACCTGGTTCGAGACGATGCCGCCTGGATCGCTCAAGGGCCTGGTCATCGAGACCGACGACCTGGACGGCGACGTCGCCGCCCTGGCCGCCCGGGGCGTGAAGACGGGCGAGATCAGCGACGCCCCCTGGGGCCGGTACGTCACCCTCGACGACCCGGACGGCAACGGCCTGGTCCTGCAGGCCACTCATCCCGGTGCCTGACGTCTTCGCCGCCGTGGCCAGCCCGGCCCGGCGCAGGCTGCTTGACCTGCTGCGCGACCGCGGCCCGCTGCCCGTGCAGGACCTGGCCTCGCACTTCGCGATGGCCCGGCCGAGCGTATCGGAGCACCTGAAGGTGCTCAAGGACGCCGGGCTGGTGGCCGAGCGCAAGAGCGGCAGGCACCGCTACTACCACGTCGAGCCGGAGCTGCTGCGGGAGCTGGCCGACTGGCTGACACCCTATGAGCGGTTCTGGCGGCAGAAACTGGCCAGCCTGCGCGCCCTGCTGGACGGGCAGGACGAGACCGGGCCGCCGTGAACCAGGCACGCACCGTCCACGTCGACCAGTTTCTCGCCCACCCGCCCGCGCGGGTGTGGCGAGCGCTGACCGACCCGGAGCTGCTGGCCAGGTGGCTGATGCCGAACGACTTCCAGCCGGTGCCTGGCCACCGGTTCACGTTCCGCACCGATCCGCGGCCGGAGGCCGGCTTCGACGGCGTGGTGCACTGCCAGGTCCTGGCCGTCGAGCCGCCGCGGCTGCTGCGCATCAGCTGGCGCGGCGGCCGGCTCGACACCACCGTGACCTGGACCCTGGTCCCGGAAGGCAGCGGCACCCGGCTGCTGGTCGAGCACGACGGCTTCGACCCCGGCGACCCGGTCCAGCAGTCCACGCGGCGGATCATGGGGGCGGGATGGCGCTCGCACCTCATGCCCGCGCTGGAAGCGATCCTGGCCCGAGAGGATTGAGCTGCCCGTAGCGCCGGTGCCCTCGTGGGTTCAGCACCCGTGAGGCGCGGTGCGCGGGCCGGGGACCAGATCACGGGATCCGGACTCGTCGACCCGGACCGGTCGGTGCTCGCGCCACGACAGCGTGCAGGCTTCGGCGACCCAGCCGGTTTCCACCGCGTCCGCGACCGTGCACGGCGACGTCCGCCGTCCGGCCACCACCTCGGTGAAGGCGGTCAGTTCGGCGCGGAACGCGGCGGCGAACCTGTCCATGAAGAACGTGAACGGCTTGCCGTCCTGGAATGACACACCCGGTTCGGCCGACCGCAATGGCAGCCCTGGTCCCAGGCCGGCCGCGACGCTGTCCTTCGAGCCGTGCACCTCGAGCTGCACGTCGTGGCCGCGCGCGTTGTACCGGCTGTTCGAGACGACGGCGAGCGCGCCGCCCGACAGGGTGAGGACGGCCGACGCCGTGTCAACGTCACCGAACCCGGCGAACCAGTCCGCGCCCAGGTTCGCCCCGGCCGCGTAGGCCTCGGTCACCTCCTGGCCGGTCACCCAGCGGATGGCGTCGAAGTCGTGCACGGCGCAGTCACGGAAGATCCCGCCGGATGCCGCGACGTAGGCCTGCGTCGGCGGGGCCGGGTCCAGCGTGGTCGACCGGACGGTATGCACCCAGCCCAGCTCGCCGCCGGCCACCGCGACCCGGGCGGCGGCGAAGGCCGCGTCGAACCGGCGCGGATAGCCGACCTGGACCTCGACCCCCGCGTCGGCGACCTGGCGGGCGAGCCGGGCCGCCTCCGCGCTGTCCAGGGCCACCGGCTTCTCGCAGAACGCGGGCAGGCCGGCCGCCAGGCACCGGCGGATCAGCTCGGGGTGCAGGTCGGTGGGGGCGGCGATCACCACCCCGTCGACCCCGGACGCCATCAGCGCCTCCGGGGTACCGGCCACCTGCGCGCCGAGTCTCCCCGCGATTTCGCCGGCCAGCGCGGCCACCGGATCGCTCACCACCAGCGAGTCGACTTCGGGCAGGTTGGTGAGCGTCTCGGCGTGGAAGGCGCCGATCCGGCCGAGCCCGAGCAGCCCGATGCGTATCAGTCCATCCCCCCGACCACGTTCTGGTCCCAGTCGATGACCGAGCCGGTGACCACGCCGGACCGGTCCGACAGCAGGAACACCACGAAGTCGGCGATCTCGCCGACCTGGCCGAGCCTACCCATGGGCAGCGATGCGCCGCTCTGGCTCGCCAGTCGTCGCCGGCGCCGTGGAACCGGCGCTGGGTGGCGTCCTCGCCCTCGGTGTCGGTCCAGCCGATGTTCAGCCCGTTGATGCGGATCTTGTCCCAGCGGTGGGCGTGCGCGGCGTTGCGGGACAGCCCGGCCAGGCCGGCGTCAGCGAGGCCACCGTGGACCGGTCCTCAACCACCGCGGCGGCGTGGCCCGAGCACCGTCAACGACATCCGCCAGGCCATCGCCGACCTGGACCGGCAGGCCAGCCAACTGCGGCTCAACCGCCGGGTCTTCATGATCGACATCGTGATGCAGGCCCCCGGCCGGTTCTCCTCCGCGGTCAGGACCGCGCTCGAGCGGGAACTGCCGTCGCTGCGGCCCGCGGTCATCCGCTCCCGGTTCGACTTCCGCGAGACGGCCACCCGGGCGAGATCGCCAAGGCCCTGGACACGATCACCCGGCGGGGCTCACGAGGAGTCATCCTCAAGGCCCCAGAGGCGCCCGAGGTCAACGCCGCGGTCCTGCGCCTGGCCGAGGCCGGCATCCCGGTCGTCACCCTCGTCACCGACCTGCCGTTCAGCAAACGGGTGGCCTACGTCGGGATGGATAACCGGTCGGCCGGCGCGACCGCGGCCTATCTCGCCCGCCAGCGGCTGGGCGAACGGGACAGCCGCATCCTCATCGCGCTGAGCCGCACCGTCTTCCGCGGCGAGGAAGAACGCGAGATCGGCTTCCGGGCCGCGATCCGCAAGCGCTGGCCGCACCGCGGCCTCGCCGAGATCACCGACACCGATGGCCTGAACACCACGGTCTACCGGCTGGCGCTCGGCGCCCTGGATCACCACCCCGACATCGAGGCCGTCTACTCGATCGGCGGCGGCAACCGCGCCATCCTCGACGCCTTCGACGCCCGGCACCGCTCCTGCCGGGCATTCATCGCCCACGACCTGGACGCGGACAACCGGGAACTGCTCCAGGCGGGCCGCCTGTCCGCCGTGCTCTACCACGACCTGCGCCGGGATATGCACCGCGCCTGCCAGATCATCATGCAAGCCCACGGCGCCCTGGACGGCCCGATCCTCACCGCGCCCGCGGCCATCCAGGTCATCACGCCCTTCAACCTCCCGCCGGATACGGCGTCGTAAAGCCGCCACGGATGCCGTCACTTCAGCAGCTGGCGGCCCATGACCATGCGCTGGATCTGGTTGGTGCCCTCATAGACCTGGGTGATCACGACGGAACAGTACGTCAGCGCTCCGCACTCAAACACCGGCCTCTTGGCGAGACTCGTCCGGTACCCATCCACCCCGAGCTTGTGACGCTCTTGCGCAACCACCTCAAGCAATACGGCGTCGGGCGAGGCGGACGTATATCTACCCTTGCGCGCGGTGGTGGCATCCTGACCGACCGCGCCTATCTCGCTGTATTCCACAAGACACGGGCCGCTGCATTCACGGTAAGCGAGGCGGCGTCGCTTCTTGCCCGGCGACCCTACGACCTTCGTCACGCCGCCGTCTCGACTTGGCTAAACGCCGGAGTGGCCCCACCCCAGGTTGCCGAATGGGCAGGCCACAGCGTGGACGTGCTACTACGGGTCTACGCCAAGTGCATCGCCGGGAAGCAAGACGAGGCGAAGCGGCGCATCCTCGAAGCAACCCAACCGGACGCAGACCACACGGACGCCGAGCGAGACGGCGACGACCAGGGCGGCGAGGGGAAGCGTCCTACGTAGACCTGTGGTCCGCGCATGGTCTACAGCCTGGTCGGGACCTTGCCGACTTAGGCACGTATTGGGCACAGCCAGCCGCATAACACCGCAGCGAGCCGCGCACAGTCGCATAAAACGGGATGAGCCCCTGACCGCGTTCCTGCTGGTCAGGGGCTCATTCTGGCTTGTGTGGCAGGTCCAGGGTTCGAACCTGGGTAGGCGAAGCCGACGGTTTTACAGACCGCTCCCTTTGGCCACTCGGGCAACCTGCCGTGCGCCGCTGGTGCTTGCGGCATCCAGAAGGATAGCCCACATCGCGGTCCGGCGGTAAGCCGATGCGGCCCGGGCCGCGCATGCAACGACGGGCAGCCGTGTCCGTGCCGCGCCTGCCGGCGGCCGCGGCGGACGCGACCGGCGGCGTCGCTAGCCTGGAGCCGTGGCATCTCAGGAGTCATCCTTCGACATCGTGTCCAAGCTGGACCGCCAGGAAGTGGACAACGCGCTCAACCAGGCGGCCAGGGAGATCGGCACGCGGTTCGACTTCCGTGGCGTCGGGGCATCCATCGCCTGGTCCGGCGACCGCGCCGTCGACATCCGTGCCAACAGCGAGGAGCGCGCCAAGGCCGTCCTCGACGTCTTCAAGGATAAGCTGGTCCGGCGGGGCGTGTCGCTAAAGGCGCTGGACCCCTCCGATCCCCGGCCGTCGGGCAAGGAGTACCGGATGGCGGTGGGCCTCAGGGAGGGCATCTCCGCCGACAACGCCAAGAAGATCACGAAGATCATCAGAGACGAGGGGCCGAAGGGCGTCCGCGCCCAGGTCCAGGGCGACGAGGTGCGCGTCTCGTCGAGGAAGAAGGACGACCTGCAAGCGGTCATCGCCTTGCTCAAGGGCAGGGACTTCGACTTCGCCCTCCAGTTCGTCAACTACAGGTGAGCGGCGCAGGGCGGCCCGCCCCGCCGCCCGGCCCGCACACCACGGGCGCCGCAGCGGACCAGCGCCGGCGGCCCGCGCGCTCACACCGCGGGCGCCGCACCGCACCCGGCGCCGGCGGCCCGCGCACCACTGGCGCCGCAGCAACGCCGACGGCAGCCCAAGCACCGCCGGCGCCGCAGCAACGCCGACGGCGGGCGAACGGCGGCAGCCTGCGCTCAGCGGCGGTAGCCGGCCAGCGCCTCCAGCCGGCGGACCCGCTCGCCCGCGGGCTGGTGGGCAGCGAATAGCCCGCCGAGGCCCTCGGCGCCGAACGGGCGGGCGGTCATGAGGTGGCCCACCGAGATCAGCCGCCCGCCGGGGGCGACCGGTAGCTCGGCTGTCCCGGCGTCGATTATGCGCAGCGCGCGCCCGCACTCCTTACCGGAATCTGTCACGACCTCCATTGGCAGCACCAGGCCCGCTGCCGGCCTGGCACCATCGGCAGGCGGATGACGCTTCTATCGTCTACCCAGCGTAAGATTTAACCGTCCTAACTCATGCCCCCCGGCCGTGGGGTGGGGCTCGCCCGGAGCCCGGCCGCGGCATGCGGAGGAGGTCTTTGCGCTGTGACCAAGCAGGTCCAGAAGCTCGATCACGTCATTATCCGGTTCGCCGGCGACTCCGGTGACGGCATGCAGCTTGCCGGGGACAGGTTCACCCAGGAGACGGCGGTCTTCGGCAACGACCTGTCCACGCTGCCGAATTTCCCGGCCGAAATCCGGGCGCCGGCCGGCACGCTCCCCGGCGTGTCCAGCTTCCAGCTCCATTTCGCCGACCACGACATCCTCACGCCCGGTGACGCGCCGGACGTGCTCATCGCGATGAACCCCGCGGCGCTGAAGGCCAACATCGCCGACCTGCCGCGCGGCGGGGACCTGATCGTCAACACCGACGAGTTCACCAAGCGCAACCTCGCCAAGGTCGGCTACCAGGCCAGCCCGCTGGAGGACGGCTCGCTGGCGCAGTACCGCGTGCACGCGCTGCCGATCACCTCGATGACCGTCAAGGCCCTGGAGTCCTTCGACATCACCAGGAAGGATGCCGAGCGGGCCAAGAACATGTTCGCGCTCGGCATGCTGTCCTGGCTGTACGACCGGCCCGCCGACGGCACGCTGGCGTTCCTCAAGGCCAAGTTCGCCAGCAGGCCGGAAATCATGCAGGCGAACCTGGCCGCCTTCCGGGCGGGGTGGAACTTCGGCGAGACCACCGAGGCGTTCTCGGTGCGGTACGAGGTCATGCCGGCGACGCTGCCCCCCGGCACCTACCGGAACATCAGCGGCAACACCGCGCTGGCCTACGGGCTGGTCACCGCGTCGCAGCTGTCCGGCCTGCCGCTGTTCCTCGGCTCCTACCCGATCACGCCGGCCTCGGACATCCTGCACGAGCTCGCCAGGCACAAGCGCTTCGGCGTGCGCACGTTCCAGGCGGAGGACGAGATCGCGGCCGTCGGCGCCGCTCTCGGCGCCGCCTTCGGCGGCTCGCTGGGCGCCACCGCCACGTCCGGGCCGGGCATGCTGCTGAAGGCCGAGACCATCGGCCTGGCCGTGTCCGTCGAGCTGCCGCTGATCGTCTGCGACATCCAGAGGGCCGGGCCGTCCACCGGCATGCCGACCAAGACCGAGCAGGCCGACCTGCTGCAGGCGATGTTCGGCCGCAACGGCGAGTCGCCGGTGCCGGTCGTCGCCGCCGCCAGCCCGGCGGACTGCTTCCACACCGCGATCGAGGCGGCCAGGATCGCGGTGAAGTACCGCACCCCGGTGATCCTGCTGTCCGACGGTTACCTCGCCAACGGCTCGGAGCCGTGGCGCATCCCGGAGATCGCCAGCCTGCCCGACCTGCGCGGCCAGTTCAGCTTCGCCGCGCCCGGCGAGCAGCAGTTCCGGCCGTTCCTGCGGGACCCGCGGACGCTGGCCCGGCCGTGGGCCGTCCCGGGCACGCCCGGCCTGGAGCACCGGGTCGGCGGCCTGGAGAAGGCCGACGTCACCGGGGACATCTCCTACGATCCCGACAACCATGACCGCATGGTCCGGCTGCGGCAGGCCAAGGTCGACGGGATCGCGGCCGACATCCCGCCGCTGCCGGTCGACGACCCAGGCGGCGAGGCGCGCGTGCTCGTCATCGGCTGGGGGTCCACCTACGGCTCGATCGGGGCGGCGGTGCGGCAGGTACGCGGTGCCGGGCACCCGGTGGCCCGCGCCCACCTGCGCCACCTCAACCCGTTCCCGCCGAACCTCGGCGAGGTGCTGCGCCGCTACGACAAGGTGCTGCTGCCGGAGATCAACCTCGGCCAGCTTGCCCTGCTGCTGCGCGGGCGCTTCCTGGTCGACGTGATCTCCTACAACAGGGTGCGCGGCCTGCCGTTCCGCGCGGCCGAACTGGCGGGTGCGATAGAGGACGTGATCAGCCATGGCTGAGACCAACGGCCACCACGGCAACGGCAGCGGCCGGCTGGCCTCGCTCGCTGCGGTGCCGCGCGCCACCGGCCGTTTGGCCGCAAAGGACTTCAAGTCCGACCAGGAGGTGCGCTGGTGCCCCGGCTGCGGGGACTACGCGATCCTGGCGGCGTTCCAGTCCTTCCTGCCCGAGCTGGAGGTGCCGCGGGAGAACGTCGTGGTCATCTCCGGGATCGGCTGCTCGTCCCGGCTGCCGTACTACGTGCACAGCTACGGGATGCATTCGATCCACGGCCGCGCGCCGGCCATCGCGACCGGGCTGGCCGCGTCCCGGCCGGACCTGTCGGTGTGGGTGATCACCGGCGACGGCGACGCGCTGTCCATCGGCGGCAACCACCTGATCCACGCGCTGCGGCGCAACGTCAACATCAAGATCCTGCTGTTCAACAACCGGATCTACGGCCTGACCAAGGGGCAGTACTCGCCG
>Ga0209061_1001416_pt1 | contig 40075 bp, 28 predicted proteins | sample Coa_R1_10_FD_187157 | JGI IMG/M metagenome (GOLD analysis project Ga0209061, IMG submission 187157) | Surface soil microbial communities from Centralia Pennsylvania, which are recovering from an underground coalmine fire - Coalmine... | ecosystem: Environmental > Terrestrial > Soil >... | reverse complement strand
GTCGAGAACCTCGCCCGTCGCCTCCCCACCCGAGCAACCCGACTCACCAACCCCCAAACAACAGCACCGAGGGGGACATTCAACGCTGCTCACTTGACAGACGTTCCTCCATATGAGGAGCGCGGCCGGCCGGCGCACGGGCGGGGGCGCCGATGCGCGAGCTCCGCGGCCGGCCGAGGGGAGGGCGCCGGTGTGCGAGCGCGGCGTCTGGCCGGCCGAGGGGAGGGCGCCGGTGTGCGAGCGCGGCGTCTGGCCGGCCGAAGGGAGGGGCGCGGGTGTGCGAGCGCCGCGGCCCGCGGCGGTCCGCTAACTTGCCGCCGTGACCGTGACCGTCACGGACCTGACCGCCAGCGGGGCGCGGGCCGGCGGCCGCGAGACCGCCGTCGGTGACCCCCACCCGGCCGCAGCGGTGCCGCTGCTGTCCGTCCGTCGGCTGACGGCCGAGTTCGGGCCCCTGCGCGCGCTGGCCGGCGTCGAGCTGACGGTGGGCCACGGCGAGCTCGTGGCCCTCGCCGGCGAGCCGGGCGCGGGCAAGACGACGCTCGTGCGCTGCCTGGCCGGCGACCTGGCTGCGTCGAGGGGTGAGATCCTGCTTGACGGGCGCCCGCTGCCGTCCACGCCCAAGGGCGCCGAGCGTGCCGGGATCGCGGTCGTCTGGCAGGACCTGGCGCTGTGCGACAACCTCGATGTCGCCGGCAACCTTCTGCTCGGACGCGAGGGGCGGCGGACGATGCTCTCCGACTGGCGGCTTCACGCCCGCGCCGCGGCGATGCTCGACGGCCTCGGGATCCCGATCCGGGACACAACCAGGCTGGTCGGCTCGCTGCCGGGCGGCCAGCGCCAGCTGCTCGCGATCGCCCGTGCCATCGGCCGTGGCCCGAGGCTTCTGGTGCTCGACGACCCGACCGCGACGCTCGGCGTGCTGGAGACGGGCCAGGTCGAGGAGCTGATCGCCCAGGCGCGCGCGCACGGGGCCTCGGTTCTGCTGGCAGGCCGGGACGCCGCCCAGATGTTCAGGCTCGCCGACCGCATCGTCGTGCTGCGCCACGGACGCGTGGTGGGCGAGCTCGAGCCCCGCTCCTCACACCCCGACGATCTGGTGGCGCTGCAGTCCGGCCAGCAGGTGGACTCCTCGGCACGCCGACAGCTCACCCGGCTTCACGGGCTTGCCGACCGGCTCACCTCCGCCGATCCGTCGTCGAGCCTATCGCTGATCATCTCCGCGCTGGGGGCCGCGCTCCGCGCCGAACGGGCGTGCATCCACATCGTGCAGGACGACGCGCTGGTGCTCGCGGCGTCGCTGGGCCTGAAGCTGAGCGCCCAGCCGCCGTGGGCGCGGCTGGCGCTGGGGCAGGCCGGGGGTCCGGCCGGGCGCGCCGCCCGAAGCGGGGAGCGCGTGATCGAGGAGGACCTGCGAGCCAGCCAGTCCTGGGCGGCCTTCGGCGAGCTTGGCGATACGAGGCGGATCGCCAGCTCCTGGTCTGTGCCGGTCTGCGGGCCGTCGGGGGTCAGCGCGGTGATCACCGTCTTCAGGCCCCAGCCCGGGGCGCCGCAGCGCGACGAACTGGACCTGCTGACGCTGTACGCGGGCTATGCGGCGAGCGCGGTCGAGCGCGACCGCCTGCTCGACGACCTGCGATCGCGCAACCGCGTGCTGGAGACGATCAGGGAGGTGCTCGAGACACTCGCGGGCCCGGTGCTCGTCGCCGATGGGCTCGCGGTCGCGCTGCAGTCGCTGCGACGGGGGCTTCGCGCCGACGAGGTTGCGCTGGCGAGCGCCCGCGCTGGCGGCGGCGTCGACTGGCGCGCCTGCGTGCACGCGCTACCCGGCAACCCTGGCGCGCCCTCGCGCCGGCTGCGCGCCGCCGCGCGCCGGGCGCTCGCGGACCGCGGCGGCGACGGCAGCGCGCGCGTGGTGGCGGACGCCGGCTCTGGCGTGGTGCTGTCCGTCCAGTTTGCGGCGCCTTCCGGGCCATCGGCCGTCCTCGCGCGCTGGGAGCGGGGTACGGCGGGCGATCAGGAGCGGGCGCTGATCGAGGATGCGGCCCACTCGCTGCGTCTCGCGCTCGAGCGCGAGGAGGCTGCCCTGGCGCATCAGGAGGCGTCCGCCCTGCGACGCTCGCGGGAGCTGCAGCGCGACTTCCTCTCGCGGCTCAGTCACGAGCTACGAACGCCGCTGACCGCGATCCGTGGGTACGCGTCGAGCCTGCTGGCCCCGGACGTGATCTGGGACGAGGCCTCCCAGGAGCGGTTCCTTCAGCGGATCGCCGCCGAGTCCGCCAGGCTGGGGCGTCTGGTCGACGACCTGCTGGACTTCTCGGCGATCGAGTCCGGCGTGATGCGCCTGCAGCCCGACTGGTGCGACGTTCAGTTGGTCATCGAGGCCGCTGTGTCCTGCCTGGAGCCGGCCTTCGCGGGGGCCGTGGCGATCGAGTGCCACCCGGAGCTGCCGCCGGTGTGGGCCGACCACGACCGGCTTGAGCAGGTGTTCGTGAACCTGCTCTCAAACGCCTTCCGGCACAACCCGCCCGGCACCCGCGTGTCGATCAGCGCCCGGCCGCGCGCGCGGGAGGTCCTGATCAGCGTCGCAGATGACGGGGCGGGCTTCCCCGAGCAGCTCGCCGGCTCGCCGTTCGAGCCGGCGCGCCGGCAGCGCTCGGCCAGCGCCGGCGCCGGCCTGGGCCTGTCGATCACACGCGGCATCATCCGGGCGCACGGCGGCGAGATCCGACTCGTTCGCCAGACCCGCGGCACCGAGTTCCGCATCACGCTGCCGGTGGAGGCGGCCGGTCCGGCGATCCCCGTCCCGGGCGCGCTCGATGCCTGACGCGGCCCGCACCACGCGCGCTTTGGTCGTCGAGGACGATCCGAACATCGTCGACCTCATCCGCTCCAACCTGGCGGTGCGGGGATTCGACACGGTCGTGTGCAACGACGGGGCGCGCGCGCTCGAGCTCCTGGAGACGGAGGAGCCTGACATCGTGCTCCTGGACCTGATGCTTCCCGAGGTCGACGGCTTCGAGCTCTGCCGGCTGATCCGCGAGCGCTCATCGGTGGCGGTGATCGTGGTGTCGGCCCGCGGTGGGGAGCGCGACAAGGTCACGGCGCTGAACATGGGCGCCGACGACTACATGACCAAGCCATTCAGCGTCGAGGAGCTGCTGGCGAGGATCACCGCCAACCTGCGCCGCACCAGAGCGCCCGTGGGCGCCGAGCCATCCCCACCGGTGATCTCCGTCGGCGACGTCGTGATCGACCTCTCCAGCCGCCAGGTGACCCGGCGCGGTGCGCCGGTGCACCTCACCCCGACCGAGTTCGCGCTGCTGCGCGAGCTCGTCACAAACCGGGGGAAGCTGCTCAGCCACGCGCATCTGCTGCGCCGCGTGTGGGGCCACGGCTACCAGACCGAGACCGAGTACGTGCGGGTCTACGTCCGCCGGCTGCGCGCCAAGCTGGAGGGCGAGGACGGCGATCCGCTGATCCTCACCGCGCCACGCGCCGGGTACCGGTTCGTGGCCGAGTGATGTTCACCGCTTTTTTACGCCGACGCCCTCGATGTTAACGACTCGTTCACGCCTCCGGGTCTACGGTGACGTGCACAGTCAAAAACTCGATGCGGCCGCGGCGCTGAGGCTGCGCCGCGTGGACGCGTCGTGAAGGCCTGAGGAGGAGGTTCCAAGTGCACTTGCTCATGCGCAGGGCGCCGCTTGCACTGCTGGCCGCGGTCGCGGGGCTGGGCGTGGCCGCCTGCGGAAGCTCGAGCTCCAGCTCAAGCTCCAGCTCAAGCGCCGCAGCGACAAGCTCAAGCGCCGCAGCGACAAGCTCAAGCGCAGCCACCACGTCGGCTGCCGCCACCGGCTCCACGCCGACCGTGTCGGCCGACTCGTTCACCAACGACTTCTCCGCCATGGCGGCCCTGAAGCAGCTCGCGGCCGCAGGCAGCGGCAAGATCGCCGCGATCCTGCCGGATACCACGAGCTCGACCCGCTACGTCGAGTTCGACCAGCCTGACATCCGCAGGGCGCTGCTGGCCGCGGGCGTCCCCGCGTCTGACATCATCATCCAGAACGCGCAGGGCTCCGACCAGACGTTCCTCACCGACGCGCAGACGGACATCACCAACGGCGCCAAGGTGATCCTCTCGGATCCCGAGGACTCCGGCACCGGTGCCCAGGTCGAGAAGTACGCCGCCGCGCATCACGTGCAGGTGATCGACTACGACCGCCTGACGCTCGGTGGCAGCCGCCCATACTACGTCAGCTTCAACAACGTCACGGTGGGCAAGGTGATGGGGGAGGGGCTCGTGTCCTGCATCGCCGCCTGGCATGTCTCAAAGCCGCAGGTGATCGTGATGCACGGGGCGGCCACGGACAACAACGCAACGCTGTTCGCCGAGGGGTACAACTCGGTGCTGGACCCGCTGTTCGCCTCGCACAAGTACATCCTTGTGGCCCGTACCGTCGGCACGTGGGATCCGCCGACGGCGCTGACGGAGTTCGAGCAGGCCTACACCGCGCATCCAAACGCCAACGCGGCGCTGATCCCCAACGACGAGACGGGCGCGCCGATCATCACCTACCTCAAGAGCCACGGGATCAAGCCGGACACCTTCCCCACGACCGGACAGGACGCCACGCTCACCGGGCTTCAGAACGTGCTGTCCGGTTACCAGTGCGGCACGGTGTACAAGCCGATCTACAAGGAGGCGCAGGCCGCCGTCGCGCTGGCGGTCTACCTGCGTGCCGGCAAGACCCCGCCCTCCGCGCTGCTCAACGGCACCACGGAGGACATCGACGAGCACAAGGCCGTGCCGTCCGTGCTGCTGCAGCCCGAGTGGGTGACGCCGGCCAACATGGACGCGACGATCATCAAGGACAACTTCGTCCCCGCAAGCCAGCTGTGCGCCGGCGCGTACGCGGCCGACTGCCGAAAGGCGGGGATAAGCTGACCCGCGACCGTAGCTGAGCGATCGCCGCAGTGCCCGCCCGTCGGGGGCGGGCACTGCGGCGGCCCCCGCTCGGCGCTGTGCGACATGCCCGCCAAAAAGACACGCCTGAGCCGATGATGGCCTTCCAGCCCGGCGGCGCCCCGCAAGCGGCCGACCCGCAGAGCGCGGTCGCCGACGCTGATCGCGTCCTGCTGGAGCTCCGCGGCGTCTCGAAGTCGTTCGGGCCGGTCCGCGCGCTCGCTGACGTGGACCTCGTCGTCCCGGCGGGGAAGGTCACCGCGCTGATCGGCGACAACGGAGCGGGCAAGTCCTCGCTGATCAAGACGGTCTCCGGTCTGTGGGGACCGGATGCCGGGGAGATCCTGTGGGAGGGCCGGCCGGTGCGATTGCACGGGCCTCGTGACGCCGAGGCGCTCGGGATCAAGACGATCTATCAGGACCTTGCGCTGTGCGACAACCTGGACATCGTCCAGAACATGTTCCTCGGCCATGAGCTGCTGCGCCACCGCATGCTCGACGAGCCGAGCATGGAGCAGGCGGCACGTACGACCCTCAGAGAGCTCTCGGTCACCACCGTGCGCTCCATCCGCCAGCCGGTCGGCTCGCTGTCGGGCGGTCAGCGACAGTCGATCGCGGTCGCCAAGGCTGTGATGGCGCAGGCCAAGCTGGTGATCATGGACGAGCCGACCGCCGCGCTCGGCGTCGCCCAGACGCGGATGGTGCTGGACCTGGTGAGGCGGCTGTCGAGCCGAGGCGTGGCCGTCCTGGTCATCTCCCACAACCTCGTGGACGTGTTCGAGGTGGCCGACAGAATCGCGGTGCTCTACCTCGGACGCATGGTCGCGAGCGGGCCAGCCACCGAGTTCGACACCCAGAGCGCGGTCCAGTACATGACGACCGGCCGAGCTGACGGGCGCCTTGGCCGGGCGGGCGGCCGCCGATAGGTCAGGGGGAGAGGAGGCAAGGTGTCAGAGTCCGAGGACAGCACGGCCACACCCGGCGCCGGCGACTTCGGCCGTGCGCAGCTGGAGCCGCCATCCGGCCGGCCGGTGATCGCGCAGGTCGCCGACGAGGCTCCGCCGCCCGACGGCGAAGCGGCAGTCGCCGCCGCGCCGGAGGTGCTCGCGAGCTCGCTGCGCGAGTACCTGGCGGTGTGGGGGCGGAGGATCCGCAACGGGGAGAGCGGTGCACTGCCGATCTTCGGCGGCATGGTCGCGATCGTCGTGTTCTTCCAGCTTGAGAACTCGCACTTTCTGACCTCGGGCAACCTCGTCAACCTGTTCGTTCAGAGCACGATCTACATCATGTTCGGCGCGGCCGAGCTGTTCGCGCTGCTTCTGTCGGAGATCGACCTCTCGGTCGGTTACGCGGCCGGCGTCGGCGCGTTCGCGATCGCGGAGCTCATCGCGCCGCCGGTTGGCCTGCCCTGGTGGCTGGGGATCGCCGGCGGCGTGGCGTTCACCTCGCTGCTGGGCTTCATCCAGGGGAGCCTCATCACGCGGCTCGGCCTGCCGTCGTTCGTTGTCACCCTTGGCGGCCTGCTCGCCTTCGAGGGGCTGATGCTCGAGCTGGCCAATGTCGACAAGACCGCGGTCGGCGGGGTGATGACGATCGACTCGAACAGCCCCGTGGCAAAGCTCGTCCAAACCCGGATGAGCGTGACGCTCGCCTGGGTCGTTCTGGCGGTGGTGCTCGCGCTGTTCGCCGCCACGGCGCTTGCGAGGGCGCGCCAGCGACGCACCCGCGGCCTGAGCGGGCCGCCGCTGAGCGTGACGGTGCTCACGATCGCGCTCACGGCCGTCGGCGGCATCGCCCTGGTCGCAATCTGCAACAGCGCCGCCCCGGCGGGGGTGCCGTGGGTGGTGCCGTTCGTGCTCTCGGTCCTTCTGCTGTGGACCTGGCTGCTGGGTCGCACCCGGCTCGGGCGCTACATCTACGCGATCGGGGCCAACCCGGAGGCTGCCCGCCGAGCGGGCATCAACGTCCCCCGCATACGAACGATCGGCTTTGTGCTGTGCGGGCTCACGGCCGGGCTGGCGGGGCTCGTGTACGAGTCCAACCTCGGGTCGATAGCCACCGACATCGACGGCGGCAGCCTCGTTCTCTACGCGGTCGCCGCGGCCGTGATCGGCGGCGCGAGCCTGTTCGGCGGCCGAGGGCGCCCGCTGCACGCGCTGCTCGGCGGCCTGGTCGTCGCAGCGGTGTTCAACGGGCTCGGGCTGATGGGGATCAGCGACGCGGGCGACGACATGGCGACCGCGCTGGTGCTGATCGCCGCCGTCGCGCTGGACTCGCTCGTGCGCCGGCGCGCCACGAGCCGCTGACGGGGCCTGCGCCCGCTGACGGGGCCTGCGCCCGCTGACGGGGCCTGCGCCCGCTGACGGGGCCTGCGCCGCCCGACGCGGCCTGCCAGCCCCGTGGGGGACATGGTCCTGCCCGTCTTGCGGGTTGGTTTCGCCCGAAGGCGGCTTGGCTCCGCGCCGCTGCGGCTTGGCTCCGTGCCGCTGCGGCTTGGCTCCGTGCCGCTGCGGCTTGGCTCCGTGCCGCTGCGGCTTGGCTCCGTGCCGCTGCTGCTTGGCTCCGCGCCGCTGCGGCCTGGCCTCAGGCCCGCGCGCCGACCCGCCAGTCACAATGGCCGCCATGAGCGAGCCGGATCCCGACAGCTCGACCGGGGCCACGCGCGCGGAGACGTCGCCGCCACGCGCCGTGACCGAGCCCACGCGCGCGGCCACGGAGCCGACACGCGCCATGACCGAGCGCACCCGTGCTGTGACCGAGCGCACCCGTGCTGTGACCGAGCGCACCCGCGCCGTGACCGAGCCCACGCGCGCCGCGACCGAGCGCATGCGCGCCGCCGGGGCGCACGAGGAGGCGATCCGCGCCTTCGGCCGCGCCTGTGAGCGGCTGCACTCCGGCGAGCGGACGCTGCTGCCGACCTCCGACCTGGATCCCGTCGGGGACGTCAGCCGCCTGGACGAGCTGGCATGCCCGGATCCGGGGGCCGCGCTTGAGGGCGTCGCCGTGATCAAGCTCAACGGGGGGCTTGCCACGACGATGGGCCTGCGCGGCCCCAAGTCGCTCGTGCAGGCGCGGGAGGGACGCTCGTTCCTTGAGATCATCGTCGGCCAGGTCCTCTCGCTCAGGCGAAGGCACGGCGTGAGGCTGCCGCTGCTGCTGATGAACTCGCGGGCCACCCGGTCGGAGACCCTTGCGAACCTGGAGGCTCATCCCGACCTCCCGGTGGACGGGCTGCCGCTCGACTTCCTGCAGAGCATGGTCCCCAAGCTGCGGGCCGACACGCTCGAGCCGGTTCGCTGGCCCTCCGAGCCCGAGCTGGAGTGGTGCCCTCCGGGCCACGGCGACGTGTACGGCGCGCTGCGGCGCTCCGGCGCGCTGCGGGCGCTGCTTGAGCGCGGAATCAGCCACGCGATGATCTCCAACGCCGACAACCTCGGCGCCACGGTTGACCCGCGGATCGCCGAGCACATGCGCTCGCGGCGGATCCCGTTTCTGATGGAGGTCGTGCGCGGCACGGAGGCCGACCGAAAGGGCGGCCACCTGGCGCGGCGGCGAGCCGACGGCCGGCTCGTTCTGCGTGAGACCGCGCAGACGCCGCCGGAGGACGCCGACTCCTTCCGCGACCATCGTCGCTGGCGCTGGTACAACACCAACTCGGTCTGGGTGGACCTGCGCGCGGTGAAGGCGGCGCTGGATGCCAGCGGCGGGGTGCTTGACCTGCCGCTGATCGTCAACCGAAAGACGGTCGATCCGCGCGACCCAGACTCGATCCCCGTCATCCAGCTGGAGAGCGCGATGGGCGCTGCGATCGGCAGCTTCGAGCGGGCCGAGCTGCTGCACGTCCCGCGCACCCGGTTTGCCCCGGTCAAGACGACCGACGACCTGCTCGTGCTGCGATCCGACTTCTACGAGCTGGACCGGGATCTGGCGGTGCGACCCGTCGCCGGCAGGGAGGACGATCCGCCCTACGTGGAGCTGGACTCCCGCTTCTACCGGCTGATCGACGCGTTCGAGGCGCGCTTTCCGGAGGGGCCGCCGTCGCTGCGCGAGGCCACGCGCCTGGTGGTGCGTGGTGACGTGACCTTCCGCGCCGGGGTGCGCGTGCGCGGAGATGTCACGCTGGAGGCGCCCGAGCCACGCGAGATCGCCGCGGGGACGATCCTTCAGGGCCCCGTCGGCGCGGCGACCCGTCAGGAGGAGGTGCCGCGCTGAGCGCCGGACGGCGGCCGGAGCAGGCGACGGGGGGCGGCGAGCCTGTGCTCGCGGGGGAGAGGAGGAGCGCGCGGGAGCACCAGCGGTCGGCCGACCCGGCCGGCGCCGAGTCGATCTCGATCCTGCTCGCCGACGACCACCACCTGGTTCGGACCGGCCTTCGACTGCTCTTGGAGGCGCAGGATGGGCTGTCGGTGGTCGCCGAGGCGGGCGACATAGCCGGTGCGCGCCGGCTGGCAGCCGCGCACCGCCCGGACGTGCTCGTGCTTGACGTCAACCTCCCCGACGGCTCGGCGGTCGACGCGATCCCGGCGCTGCGCGAGGCCGCACCCGCGACGCGGATCGTCGTGCTCACGATGGACCGCGACCCGGATCTCGCTCGCGCCGCCCTGGGCGCTGGGGCCGTCGGCTTCGTTCTCAAGGAGGCGGCCAGCGGGGAGCTGATCCAGGCGGTGCGCCTGGCCGCCGCCGGCGGCACCTACCTCAACCCGGAGCTGGGAGCCGTGATCGCAGCAGGCGCCGGTCGCGCCGCCCGGCGCCCTCACGATCTAACCAGGCGCGAGCTCGAGGTGCTGAGGCTGCTGGCGCTCGGTCACACCAACGCCGAGATCGCCGCCCAGCTGTATCTGAGCGTGCGCACCGTCGAGTCCCACCGCGCGCATCTGCAGCGAAAGACGCAGCTGTCCTCACGCGCGCAGCTGGTCGCCTACGCGCGCGAGCACGGGCTGCTCTGAAACCGGGCCGGACCGACCGCCGCAGCCGGCCGGCGCGGGCCGGCTCCATGGCCCTGAGCCGGCCCGCGCCGATGGCCGGAGCCGGCCGGGACCGGCCGCCCCGCCGGTCCCGGCTACTTCACGAACAGGATCTCCGAGTACTTGGGCAGCGGCCACAGGTCGTCGGCGACGATGCGCTCCAGGCGGTCGGCGGCCTCGCGCACGGCGTCCATCGCCGGGATCACCCGCTCGAGCATGTAGCGCGCGTGGGCCATCGTCTCGCGCGGGTGGTTCTCGGCGAGGTTCGCGCTCTCAAGCTCCCGGATGGCGTCGATGAACGTCGAGACCAGCTCGCCGGTCTCGGCCGCCAGCTCCCCGAGCTGCGCGGAGGCCAGCATCGAGAGGTGGCGGGCCGCTGCCGGCAGCAGCATGGTGCGTGCGATCGACGCGGCCGTCTCCGCCTCGATGTTGAGCTTGGTGACGTACTGCTCCAGGAACACCTCGTAGCGGCTCTCCAGCTCCCGCTCGGAGAGCACCCCGTAGCGCGAGAACGCGGTGACGGTCTGCTCGGAGAGCAGGTGCGGCAGCGCGTCGGGCGTGGCGCGGAGGTTGAGCAGCCCGCGGCGCTCGGCCTCGGCGTGCCACTCCTCGGAGTAGTTGTCGCCGCCGAAGACGATCCGCTTGTTCGCCGCGTAGCTGCGCTGCAGGATCGGCCGCAGCGCAGACTCCAGGTCGGCGCCCTTTGAGAGCTCCGCCTCGAGCTCGTCGGCCAGCTCGTCGACCGCCTCGGCGACGATCGTGTTGAGCACCGTGTTGGGCAGCGAGAGCGACATGCTGGAGCCCAGCGCGCGGAACTCGAACTTGTTGCCGGTGAACGCGAACGGGCTGGTCCGGTTGCGGTCGCCGCCGTGCTTGGGGAGGGGCGGCAGCACCGGCGTGCCCAGGCCCAGGAACGACTCCGGCGTGGACTCGCCCACCTCGCCGCGCTCGATCGCTCCGAAGACCTTCTCGAGCTCCGTGCCCAAAAAGATCGAGATGATCGCCGGCGGAGCCTCGTTGGCGCCGAGCCGGTGGTCCTGGCCGGGGGAGGCGATCGATGCGCGCAGCAGCCCCTGGTGGCGGTTGACCGCCTGGATGACCGCCGCGCAGAAGAACAGAAACTGCAGGTTCTCGTGCGGCGTGTCGCCGGGGTCGAGCAGGTTCTCCCCGAGGTCCGTGCTCATCGACCAGTTGTTGTGCTTGCCCGAGCCGTTGACGCCGGCAAACGGCTTCTCGTGCAGCAGGCAGACGAGCCCGTAGCGCCGTGCCACGGTCTGCAGGAGCTGCATCGTCAGCTGCTGGTGATCGGCGCCGACGTTGGAGTTCTCGAAGATCGGCGCGATCTCGTACTGGCTGGGGGCGACCTCGTTGTGGCGCGTCTTGACGGGGACGCCGAGCTTCTGCAGCTCAAGCTCGGTCTCCAGCATGCACGCCAGCACCCGCTCCGGGATCGAGCCGAAGTAGTGGTCGTCGAGCTCGTGCCCCTTGGGGGGCTTTGCGCCGAACAGCGTCCGCCCGCAGGTCACCAGGTCCGGGCGCTCGAAGTAGTACTGCTCGTCGATCAGGAAGTACTCCTGCTCCGGGCCCACGGTCGTGAACACGCGCTGCGCGTCCTGGTTGCCGAACAGCCGCAGCGCGCGGATCGCCGACCGCGACAGGGCGTCCATGGATCGAAGCAGCGGGATCTTGTGGTCAAGCGCCTCGCCGGTCCAGGAGGCGAACGCGGTCGGGATGCACAAAAGCGCGCCGTTTGGGTTCTCCAGGATGAAGGCCGGGCTGGTGGGATCCCAGGCGGTGTAGCCGCGTGCCTCGAACGTCGCGCGGATCCCGCCGGTCGGGAACGAGGAGGCGTCCGGCTCGCCCTGGATCAGCTCCTTGCCGGAGAACTCGGCGAGCGCGGTCCCCTCGCCGGTGGGCGCGTAGAAGCTGTCGTGCTTCTCGGCGGTGAGGCCGGTGAGCGGCTGGAACACGTGCGTGTAGTGCGTGGCACCCTTCTCAAGAGCCCACTCCTTCATCGCCAGCGCGACCGCGTCGGCCAGGCTCGTGTCGAGCGCCTCGCCCCGGGCGAGCGTGTTGGAGAGGCGGTTGTACACGTCCTTGGGCAGCCGCTGGCGCTGCACCGCCGGGCTGAAGACGTTGATCCCGAAGAACTGGTTGTCTGAGATCGTCAGGTCCGCGGTTCCGATCGCGTTGCCGTTGGGGCTCCAACGGCGGGCGGCCTGGACGTTGTGCTGGCGCATCGGCATGTTTGTCTTGCGTTCCTTTGCTGTGAGCTTTCTGCGGCAACGGCGGCGGCAGGGCGCGCCGAGAGGCGTCTGCGGGAGACGTGCGCCGCAGCGTAGGCGACCGCGGTCGCGTCGTCACTATCCCTATGGACAAACCCGTGTCGGCGCCCGGCGCCCGCCCGTGTGCCGACGCGCGCCCACGGTGGCCGGCACGGCGTGGCGCTCCGCTTCGGCCCCGGCGCGCGGCCTTGCCCCGGCGCGCCGCCTTGGCCCGGGCGCGCCTGTTCGGTCACGGCGCGCGTCTTCGGTCACGGCGCGCCTCGTCGGTCACGGCGCGCGTCTTCGGTCACGGCGCGCCTCGTCGGTCACGGCGCGCCGCCTCGGCCGGGAACGCTGTGCTCGTCGGCTCAGTGCCCGACGCCGAGCACCGGGATCGAGACCGGTGCGACGTGGACCACGCAAGTCGGCGACGGCGGCCCGCCCGCGGGAAACGCCTGCGCCAGCGCATCGGCGATCATGTGCGCGCGGGCCGCGTAGCCGGGCGAGTAGTAGTGGATCCCGTCCGGAATGAACCAGCGGCGCCGCGCGACCGAGGCCCAGTCGAACACGCGCATGTTCGGGTACCGCGCGCATGCGCGCACGAGCGCCCGGTTCCAGCCCTGCATGTTGCGCTCCGCGTACGGGCCGCCGCTGTTAAGCGTCTTCACGTTGACCCACATCACGGGCTGATCGCCGATGGTGGACATCATCTCGCGGATGCGCTGCGCGTCGCCGACCGACGAGCCGACGTAGACGTCGGCTGCGTCGTTGGTCCCGAGCGCCAGCACCCAGCACCCCCGGTATCCCGCGTCCACCAGCCGCTTGGCGACCGTGCGCGCGTCAACCGTGCCGGGCAGCGTCTCGACGATCGAGGTCCCGCCCGTGATGCGCATGATGCTGCGGCGCACCCCCACCCGCGCGTACTGCTCCGGCATCCGCTGCGCCGGGTCGGGAAGGTAGTTGCTGGAGGTCAGCCCGTCCGAGGTCGAGTCTCCGATGTGGACCACCGAGCTGCATGACGTCCGGTCCGCTGCCGCCCGCGAGCCGCCGGGACCGCCTTTGGTCCCGGCGGGCCCGCCGGCGCTGCCGACACTTCCGCTCGCGGTCCCGCCGGATCCGCTGGGCGTGCCGCCACCCGCCGGCCCGCTGCCCGCCTTGCCGCCATCGCCGGTCCGTCCGCCCGGCGCACTGCCGCCGGCCGCCTGAGAGCCGCCCGCGCCCGCCGACCCACTCGCGACGCCCGTCCCGCCGCCACCGCTCCCGGAGTCGTCGCCCGGCGTCCCTGCTCCCCCGGTCGGCCCGACGGCTGCGGCCGACAGCGCCGAGAGGCCCTGGCCCGGCGCCGTCACCCCGGCGAGCCCGAGCACCGCGACGGTCGCCATCAACGCGCAGGCGCCGCCACAGGCCCGCCAGGCGCTCGGCAGCCGGCGCATCCGCCAGCGCGCCGCCCGGGCGCGTGACCAGGCCCGGCCGAGCGCCCCGTGGCGGACGGGCTCCTCGACAAAGCGCCACGAGAGCGCCGCGAGCGCCACGGTCGCCGCCACCTGCGCCAGCGCGCGCACCGGCGCCACGGTCTGGCTGTAGGCCGGGGTGGTGAGCACGATGATCGGCTCATGCCACAGGTAGATCGCGTACGAGCGCACGCCGATCCATCGGAGCGGCCGCGCGCCCAGCGCGCGCGCGAGCCTGCTCGCGGGGTGCGCGGCGGCGGCGATCACGAGCGCCGTCGCCAGCGAGAGGAGCACCAATCCGCCGCGGTACATGAACGGCGAGTACTGGTCGGTTCGCCACACCAGCACCGCGATCGCCACGAGCCCGCCCAGCCCGAGCAGATCCAGGATCCACCGCGCGCGCTCGGTCACCGGCCCGGTCAGGGCGCGGCTTGGCCACACCAGCGCCAGGGCGGCGCCGATCAGCAGGCCGAACGCGCGCGTGTCGGTGCCGTCGTAGATGCGGGTGTTGTCGATGCTCGGGTGATAGAGCAGCGCCATCTCAAGCGCCGAGGCCCCGGCCAGGGCCAGCACCACCAGCGCCAGCCCGGGTCGCGCCCGGTTCCCGCGACGGCCGTCGCGTCTGCCGAACAGGCGCAGCCCGGCCAATAGCAGCCACGGCCACAGCAGGTAGAACTGCTCCTCCACGGCCAGCGACCAAAGGTGGCCGAGCGGCGACGGCGGGCCGAAGCGCGCGAAGTACGACACGTGGCGGGTGATCTGCCACCAGTTGTTGAGATACAGCAGCGCCGACAGCGTCTGGCCGCGAACGTCGCCGATCCTCTGCGGGGAGGCGAGCGCGACCCACACGACGACGAGGGCGAGCATGACGTACAGCGCCGGCAGCAGGCGGCGGGCGCGCCTTCTCCAGAAGTCGGCGAGCGCCAGGCGCCGTCCGTCCCAGCCGCCGAGCAGAAGGTCGGTGATCAGGTAGCCGCTGAGCGTGAAGAACACGCCGACCCCGAGCAGTCCCCCTGGCGCCCATGTGAGCCCGAGGTGGTAGGCGATCACGGCCGCGACCGCGAGCGCGCGCAGCCCGTCCAGCGCGGGCATGTACCTGGCGCTGCGCTGCAGGGGCTCCGGCATCAGCGCGCCCCCGCACCCCTGCCGCCCCTGTACCTGGCGCGGCTCACCCGCCCTCGGTCACCGAGCCTTCGGGCGAGACGTGGTAGCTGGGCGGTGCCGAGGCGATCCTCACCGACAGCGTCCCGCTCGCCAGAGCCCCGCCCGACAGCGACGGTGAAACGCGCCAGGCGACGATGTGCCGTCCGGCGCGCACCGCCGACAGCGTCCATCGGAAAGTGGCGGTCTGCCCGGCGGCGAGCGGCCCGAACGCCCAGGTGTTGGAGTACGCCGTCGCGGCGCCGCCCTGCGCGCCCCCGGCGCAGCCGTAGCCGCAGGGGCCCGGCGCGCGGGTCAGGATCCAGACGGGCCGCGAGGGATCCGCCAGGCTGGGCAGTGCGGCGATGTCGGCCGAGAACGGCGCCGCCTGCGTGCCCTCCCCCGGTGGAGCGGGATACGCGCAGGTCACGTTGCAGATTGTGACCGATACATCGGGCAGCGTAACCCTGCCCACGTTGCGCACCCGGATCGTCAGGCTCGTCGTCTGCGCCAGCCGCTGGAAGCGGGGCAATGAGGCACTGGCCCGCACCGCGGCTCCCGTCGCGGCCGTCGTGGGTGCGCTCGCTGGTGCCACGCTGCGCGCGGTGGGCGCGGATGGCGAGGCCGTGGCGCAGGAGGCGAGCAGCAGCGCGGCCGCCGCGCCCGCGAGCGTTGGGCCAGCTGACGGCAGGCGAAGGCTCGGCGGCCGTGTGCTCAACGGCCGCGAACATACCACCGATCCCCCCGGCTGCTGGCTCCGTCTCCGCGCCGCGCCGGCGCTACCGTCTCCCCGCCCTGCCGGCGCTCGGCGCCTGTGCCGCGAGTAGGCTTTCGGCCGCCGTCGAGTCGGTCCCCGACCGAGGGAGTGAGACCTTTGATCAGAGTCGCCGCCGATCGTGCGCTTTCGCCGACGCGGTCGCTGCTTGAGGAGATCGGCAACATGATGATCCTCACCGGCCGCACGCTCGTCTCGGCGGTGCGTCCCCCATACCCGTACGGCGCGGAGCTCGTCGACCAGTTCCTGTTCGCGCTGCGCTTGTGCTGGTTTCCGCTGCTGATCTCCACGATCGCGTTCGGGTATGAGGCGCCCGGGCTGCAGGCTGCCAACTTCCTGGTCCTGTTCGGCGCGCTGGACCGCCTCGGTGGCTTCTTCGTGCTGGCATCGATCCGCGAGTTCGCGCCGTTCGTCGACGCGATCGTGCTCGCCGGCGTGGCCGGCACGGCGATCACCGCCGACCTTGGTGCGCGCAAGATCCGGGAGGAGCTGGACGCGCTGGAGGTGCTGGGCGTGGACCCGATCAAGAACCTCGTCGTACCGCGCTTCCTGGCGCTGATGCTGCTCACCGGCCTGTTCGACATCTACGCGCTGATCTTCGGCGTGGTGGGGGGAATCCTTGCCACGATCGTCAACCACGCGCCGCTTGGGCCGTTCTTCGCGACCTTCTTCAACAACGCCGAGACGACCGACCTGTGGGGGTCGGTGGTCAAGACGACCCTGTTCGGCGCGATCATCGCGATCGTCTGCTGTTACAAGGGGATGACCGCCTCCGGGGGCGCCGAGGGCGTGGGCAGGGCCGTCAACCAGGCCGTGGTGATCGCCTTCCTGGGGATCTTCGCGTTCAACTACGCGTTCACCCAGACCCTGCTGGCCACCCACCCCGACATCACCACGATCGTGAAGTGATGAGTCGCCGGAACCTGGAAACTAGGATCGACGGGAGCGTCTCTAGACCTCAACCTGAGGGTGAGTATTACCGGGGTGGCGACTCCACAACCGGGGCTCGGGGCCGCTTGGCCGGGGCTCAGGGGGCCTGGACCGGGGCTCGGGGCCGCTTGGCCGGGGCTCAGGGGGCCTGGACCGAGCACGGCGACGCCGGTGCGCGGAGGTTGGGCCGGTGAACGACCTGCTGTTGACCCCACGCGGCTGGATCGAGGCCTGGGGTCAGATCGTCCGCTTCGCGGCGAGGATGATCGCCGAGGTCGCGTCGCTGCGGGTGATGCGCTTCTTCGGCGAGGCGCTGCGCCAGGCGGGGATCCTGATCGTGTCCTCGACGCTGGTGATCTGGGGACTGGTGTTCATCATCGGCCTGGAATGCGGGATCGAGGGCGCCTACTTCACCTACGGGGAGGGCACGCCGGCCTACTCCGGGGTGTTCGCGGCCTGGTGCGACCTGCGCGAGCTCGTGCCGCTCGTCTTCGGCTACATGATGGCGGCCAAGGTGGGGACCGGGATCGTGGCCGAGATCGGTTCGATGCGCATCTCCGACGAGATCGATGCGCTCGAGGTGATGGGCATCAGCGCCATGCGCTTTCTGTGCGCCACTCGTCTGCTGGCGGCGCTGATCGTGCTGCCGTTCGTCTACCTCTGCTCGATCGCGGCCGGCTTCTTCGCCAGCTACCTGGCCGTCGTTCAGCAGATCGGCTACGTGTCCTCGGGCGGCTTCTTTTTGATCTTCTGGCAGTTTCAGAACCCGCCTGATGTCTTATACAGCCTGATAAAGGCGATGGCTATGGCGATCGTGATCGTGATCGTCGGCTGCTACTACGGCTACACGGCGAGCGGCGGCCCGGTCGGCGTGGGGACCGCCACGGCCAAGTCGATGGTGCTCAACCTCGTGTCCGTTCACCTGATCGGGATGCTCGGAACCCAGCTCTTCTGGGGTGCGAACCCGCGCGCGCCGATCGGAGGCTAGGTGGATCAGCGCCCCGCAGCACCGCAAGGCCAGTCGCCCGTCCCCCCCGGCGCGCCCGGCGGCCCGGCGGCTCACGCCGGCCACATGAGCGGCGAGCACGCGACGCCGCCCGCCGGCGGCAACCCGACGACGTCACGCGTGTCGGTGATCTCAGAGTCGGCGCCGCGCCCGGGCCCGCCGCAGGACGCCTCGGCCGAGGAGTATCGATGGCACTCCTATGCGATGCGCCCGGCGGGCCAGCCTGACGCGGTCCGCTTCATCGACATCCACAAGTCGTTCGGGCGCACGCACGTGCTGCGCGGGTTGAACATGGCCCTGCCGGAGGGCATGGTGTCCATGATCCTCGGGCCCTCCGGCACCGGGAAGTCGGTCTGCATCAAGCACATGGTCGGCCTGCTGTACCCGGACAGCGGCGACATCCTCGTACACGGGCGCTCTGTGCCTGACATGCCTGACAGCGAGCTGTTTGAGATGCGCAAGCGGTTTGGGCTGCTGTTCCAGGACGGGGCGCTGTTCGGCTCGATGAACCTCTATGACAACGTGGCGTTCCCGCTTCGCCAGCACACCGAGAAGGGCGAGGACGAGATCGAGGAGATCGTCATGCGGCGCCTGACGGAGGTGGGGCTCGCGGACGCGCGGTGGAAGATGCCCAACGAGCTGTCCGGCGGGATGCGAAAGCGCGCCGGGTTTGCGCGCGCGCTCGTGCTGGAGCCGGACATCCTGCTGTTCGACGAGCCCGACTCGGGGCTTGACCCGGTGCGCACCGCCCTTCTGGGCGAGCTGATCCTGCGCATCCACCGCGAGATGATGGAGGAGGCCAAGCGCAAGCGCCGGGAGCACCTGCCCACCTTCTGCGTGGTGACGCACGACATCATGAGCGCCAGGCGCGTCGCCGACTACATCAACGTGCTCTGGAAGGGAAGGATCGTTGAAGCCGGCCCGGCCGATGAGATGCTCAGCTCCGACAACCCGTTCATTCGCCAGTTCCTGTCTGGGGAGTCGCACGGCCCGCTGACGATGGACTGACGTGCGCGGAGCCCGAAGCTCCCCTCGCGCGCCGGCTCCCCGGTCCGCGGAATGGCGAGCCCCTGCCGGCGCTCGGTTCCCCGCCGCGGCGCTGGCGGACGCTGCCCGGCTTGCCGCCATGGCGGTGGCGGCCGCTGCCCGGTTTGCCGCCGTGGCGGTGGCGGCCGCTGCTCGGTTTGCCGCCGTGGCGGTGGCGGCCGCTGCCCGGTTTGCCGCCGTGGCGGTGGCGGCCGCTGCGCGGTTTCCGGCCGCGGCGCTGGCGGCCGTCTGCGCCCTTGCGCTCGCGGGAGGGCTCGTGGCGCTGCGTCTGGCTCCATCGACGGGTTTGGACACGTTTCTGGGGCGCTCCGCTCCGGCTTGGCGGGCAACCGAGGCCCAGCAGCGGCTGTTCGGCGCCGATCCCATCGTCGTGTTGGTGCGGGCGCCGGCGGAATCGCTCCTGCAGCCGTCGTCGCTCGCGACGCTGTCGCGCCTGGAGGCCTGCCTGGCCGGCCAGTACGTCGCCTTCGACGCCGCCCTCGGCGCGTACCTTCCCGTGGCCCGTGCGCCCTCGGGCGCGCTCGCGGCCCCCTGCGCCGCGCTTCACCGTGCCCGGGCGGTCGTGTCCGTCTACGGACCGGCGACGTTCCTCAACCGCACGATCGCTGCGCTCAACGAAGGTCTGCGAGACCTGCTCGCCGGCGTCCAGCGAGCTGCGGCCGTCGCTGAGCGCTCGGCGCTGCGCCTCGCGCTCGCCCGCGGCCTCAGCCGTCGCCGGGCGCTCGATGAGGCGGCCGCGGCGGGACTCGCCGAGCGCCTTGGCCAGCTCGCGGCGCTCGAGCGACTGGCCGCCTCGATCGGCACCGGCGGCGTCCCGTCGATCCGCAATGTGGCGTTCGTTCGACGTCTGGTGCTCGGCTCGCCCGCTGCAGCAGCCTCGGCGCCCAGCTCGCGGCTTGCCTACCTGTTCCCGAACGCCGGCACCGGACTGATACAGGTGCGTCTGCGGTCGAGCCTAGGCGCGACGCAGCGCTCTCGAGCGATCGGGTTGATCATGAGCGCGCTCGCGAAGCCGTCGATGCGGCCGGCCGGCTCAAGCTACACGGTCGCCGGCGAGCAGATCGTGCTCGACGATCTCACCGGCGAGCTCTCACGCTCGATCTCCCGGCTGTTGATCGCGGCGGTGCTGGCGATCGGGCTCGCGCTCCTGGCGATCTTCCGTGCGCCGTGGCGCCTGCTGCCGCTCGCCGTGGCGCTTGCGGCCGCCGCGATCACGTTCGGCCTTCTGAGCCTTGCAGGCTGGCAGCTGACGATCGCCTCGATCGCCGTGCTGCCGATCCTGATCGGCCTGGCGGTGGACTACACGGTGCAGCTGCAGGCGCGGGCGGTCGAGTGGATGCAGCCGACGAGCGGGGCGGCGAAGCGCGCGACCGGCGCCGCACTCGCCGCAGCACAGCATGGTCGCGACGGGCTCGGAGACCAACGGCCCGCTGCCGGCGTGGGACGGGCCGCGCGATCGGTCGCCGCGGCCGCGGTTGCGACCGGCGCCGGGCTGCTCGTGCTCCTTCTGTCCCCGGTGCCGATGGTGCGGGGCTTCGGCGTGCTGCTGGCCGCCGGCATCGCCGTCGGCTTCGCCTGTGCGATGGTGGCGGTACCCGCGGCGCTTGCGATGGCGGCGCCGGCGCGAACGCGGCCCGCTCCGGCGCAGCGGGGCGCAGGCGGGCTTCTGCTGGGCTGGGTGCGGGGGGCCGGCGGGCGCTTGCTGGGCTGCGTACGCGGGGCCGGGGAGCTTCTTTGCGCAAGCGTGCGCGGCGCGGGCGAGCTCCTTGCCATCGCCGCCCGCCCGCTGCGCGTGCGCCGCCCGCGGGCGCTCGCCGGCGCGGGACGGCCTGTCGATCAGCTCCGCGGGGTGGGTGCCGGGGCGCTGCGCTTGACGATCGCCCATCCCGGCCGATTGCTGGCGGCCGGCGGCTTGCTGGCGGCGCTCGGCTGGGCGCTCGGAGGATCCGCTCCGGTTCAGACCGACGTGACCAGGCTGGCCGGCACCGGCAACCCGGCCGTCAGAACGCTTCGGGCGCTTGAGCGCGTGTCGGGCGCCTCAGGCGAGATCGACGTGCTGGTCCGCTCGGCCAACGTGACCTCTCCGGGTGTGGTGGCATGGATGTCCGCCTACCAGTCCGCCGTGCTGCGCCACGTCGGCTACAGCGCCGCGCGCGGCTGCGCGGGGGCGGCGCTCTGCCCGGCGCCCTCGCTCGCCGCGCTGCTCACCGGCGCCGGCGCGACCACACCGTCGCGAATCGATGCGCTTCTGGCCGCGATTCCGCCCTACTTCACCAGAGCGCTCGTCACGCCCGACCGCCGTGCGGCAACGATCGTGTTCGGTGTCCGCCTGATGCCGCTCGCCCGCGAGCAGCGCCTGATCGCCTACATGCGCTCGCGGCTGCGCCCGCCCGTCGGCGTGTCCGCGGCCCTTGCCGGGCTGCCGGTTGTGGCCGCGCAGGCCGCCGCGACCTTGGCGTCGCCTGGCCGCCGCTGGCTTGACCTCGCCGTAGCCCTCGTGGCGGTCGCCGCCGTGCTCGTCCTCGTGCTGGGCAGCGTCCGCCGAGCGCTCGCGCCGCTCGTGCCGATCGTGCTGGCAACCGGGCTCTCCTCGCTGGTCGTCGGCCTGCTCGGTGTCGCCCTGAACCCGATCTCGGTCACGCTGAGCACGCTCGTGATCGCGATCTGCACGGAGTTCAGCGTGCTTCTGGCAGAGCGCCACCGGCAGGAGCGGCGAGCCGGCCACGACCTGCGCGGCGCCCTCATCCTCACCTATCGCACCACCGGCGCCTCGGTGCTCGTGTCGGGGCTGACGGCGCTGGCCGGGTTCGCCGTGCTCGTGACCTCGCCGGTCCCGATCCTGCGCAACTTCGGCCTGGTGACGCTCGTGGACCTGTCCGTGTCACTGGCCGCGGTCATGGTGGTCCTTCCGGCGACGCTCGCGGCCCTCGACCGCTTCGGCGATCCTCGGCGCAGTCCGCTCGCGCCGCTTGCGCGGCGCGCGACCCCGGCGCGTGGCACCGTCGCATGAGCCGCCGCGGCTTGGGCGAGCAGGGCGCCGGTGGCGGGGGTGCTCGTCGAGCGCCTCGGGGAGGCGATCCGGCCCGCGCCAGCGCGTCGGGAGGCGACCCCGCCCGCGCTGGAGGCGACCCCGCCCGCGCCGGAGGCGACACCGCCCGCGCCCGCCAGCTCAAGCACGCTCCCGCGCAAGCCGAGGTCTGCGGCTCCGAGCCTGTGCGTCGCGTCCCGATCGACGCTGGCGGCTGCGGGCCGTCGCACACCACCCCAATCGACACCCGCCGCCACCGCCTGGCGGCCGGGGCGGTCGGCCTGGCGCTGGTTGTGGCGTTCTCGGTCGCGCATCTGACCGCCGGCGGCGGGGCCACGATTGGCATACCGGCGGGCGACCGGCTCCCGGCATTCGCCGCCCCGCTCGCCACATCGGACCTCCGCGGGTCGCCCACCACCCGGCCCACCTGCGACCCGGCGCGCCACGACCCCCGCGCCCTGAACCTCTGTCTGATCTTGGCCCGATCGCCGGTCGCGCTGGCGTTCTTCGTCCCGCGCGCGCGGGTGTGCGTCGGTCAGGTCGACGCGCTGCAGAGGCTGGCTCGGCGCTACCCCGGCGTCGCCTTCGCCGCCGTGGCCATCGCGACCCGGCGTGCGACCGCGGCCCGACTCGTGCGCGCGCGCCACTGGACGATCCCGGTGGCCTATGACCCCGATGGTCAGATCGGCGCGCTCTACGGGGTGGCGGCCTGCCCGATGGTGGAGCTCGCTCGCCGCGGCGGGCTGGTCTTCGCCCGGCTGATCGGCGATCGCTGGGCGGGCGCCGCGACGCTCGCCCAGCAGGTGCGCATGCTGCTCCGCTCCCGCTGAGACGGACTCTGGCACCGCCGGACCGGCGGTCTGTGCGTCGGTGGTAACGTCGATCCGCCATGGGAAGCGAGGGTGGCCTGCGGCGATCTGCCTTCCCGCTCGGGGGCGAGACCGGCCAACCGGGCCGGGCGGTGAGGGAGGGCATGCGGGCGGATCACCGCGCGCGGGATGGACGAGCGCATCACGTGCGCCGGGCTGGCGCGGGCGCGGCGGCCGTGGTGGTCGCGATCATGTTCCTCGGCAGCCTCGGGCTCTGGGTCGGCACGCCGCTTGCGTGGCTTTGGATCGGCGGCCGCGTGCAGGGCGCGACCGGCTCGATCGGCGCGGCGCTTGCCGTCGCGTTCTTGGGCGTGGTCGGTACCGCGGTCGTGCTCGCCTGGGTGCTTGCGCGGCTGAGCGAGCGCCACCGCGCCGCGTGCCTTGCGCGTGGCCTTGACGATCCCGGCAACGCCGTCCTCGAGCGCGTGCTCGTCGTCAGCGCGGCGCTCACGATCCTCGCGTTCGTGATCTGGTTCTTCCTGCTGGCCGGCACCAGCCCGCTGCCGATCGGCATCCAGCTTTAGCCCGCGCCGGGCGCCCTCGTCGAGGCGTCGGGCGACCGCACCGGGATCGCGCGCCTGGTCCGGCGTGGATCCCGCTCCGGCCAACTTTCGGCGCTTCAAGCGGACCCCGGACCTCGCCGGTCGGCACGACGGCGCCTCAAGCCAAGCGTTCTGCTGGCAGGCTCCGAGATGAGGCGCATCCTGCAGGAGGAGATCGCCGGTGCGCTCCCGACGGCCAACACGAGGTGGCCACCGCTCAGATGCCGGTCTGACTCAGGCGGGGGCCATCGTGGCGTGCGATGCGCCGCCGGCGGGCGCTGCTGTGGCGCGGCGAAACGCGCTGACGGTCTCGGGTCGGCGGGCGGCCACGAACCGGGTCCTCGCGTCCGCTGTGCCGCTCGCTTGCGTGTCCCCGCTCAAGCCTGCCTTTCCGCTCACGCCTGTGTCCCCGCTGACGCCTGTGTCCCCGCTCACGCCTGTGTTGTCGTCCAGGCGTGCGTCCCCGTTCAGGCGTGCGTTCCCGCTCGCGCCTGTCCGTGGACGGCCGGCCGTGGTCGCGCGCGCGGGCCGCTCGGCGCGCCGCAGGGCCTCGGCCAGGACCCGGCGCTGGCGGTCGGTGAGCTTTCCGACGGGCCTTGTCTCCGCGATCTGATTCATGTCAAGGAACTTGCGGCAGCGGCTGGCGCCCCAGCGGCGCTGGCTCATCAGCAGGTCGCCGATGGGCCAGCGGTCGGCTGCCGGCGGGCGACTCTCGATCAGGTCCGCAACCGAGAGCTCACCAAGCGCGATTCGCCGCTTGAGGTCCGCCCGGGCGAGCCGGACCGCGTTCGCCTTCTCCAGGGCACGCAACGGCTGGCGCTCGGGGGTCATCGGTGCGGCTTGCGTCATCTCTGGTGCCTCTCACACGTCGGGTCCAAAAGTGGACGTTCGTCATCAGCGACGACACCAGCCATCGGCCGATGCCGCCTTCCCTGCCTGCAATCCGGGGGTCTCGCTCCCAATGTGCGGCGGCGGCCTCGGCAGCCCGGAGGCGCTCTGAAGCGATCCACCGCCGCCCGGTCGTCGGCCGCCAGCCGACGGAGTGCAAGCTAGACGACGGCGATGTTCACAGCAACGTCACACGCACACCAATTGGGGCAAGGAGCGCCATTTTTCGTCGGGGAGCCGTCTCGTGCAGGGGCGAACAAGGCCGGGTTCGGTCACGGCTGTGGCGAGGCGGCCGATGCGCATGGCGGCGGTGGTCGCTGCTGGGCGGTCGTTGCTCGACGCCGGGCGGGCTGCTCGCATGCGAAGGGCCTGCTGAGACGCTGGCGCGGAGGGCCTCTGGGGGCTGGCGCGGAGGACTGTGGAGGCTCTGGCGCGGAGGGCCTCTGGGGGCTGGCTCGGCCGGTCTGTGGAGGCTGGCGCGCGAGGGCCGCGGAGGCTACTCGCAAGCGGCGCCGCTGGGAAGCGCCCCGTGCTCTGACTCGAACTCGCGCTTGGCGCGCTCGAAGGCGGCGAGCGCCCGGTCAAGCGTCTCGTGGTCGTGTGAGGCCATGACGCTCGTTCGCAGGAGGGCCCCTCCGATCGGCACCGCGGGGTGGATCATCACGTTTACGAACACGCCCGCGTCGTAGAGCGCCTTCCACAGGAAGGCGGCCTTCCAGTCGTCGCCGACGAGCACCGGCACCACGGGGGTGATCACGTCGGTTCCGTCCGCGAGCCTGGTCGGCGCCACCACGCTGAAGCCCAGTGAAGCCAGGCCCTCGTGCAGGTAGCGGGCGTTGTCGAGCACGCGCGCGAACAGCCTCGGCCCCTCCTCAGAGCGGCAGATTCGCACCGCCGCAAGCGCTGCCCCCACGGCGGCGGGTACGCCGGAGGCTGTGAAGATGAACGACCGCGCCTGGATGCGCAGGAAGTCGATCACCTCGGCGGGCCCGGCGATCACGCCGCCGCAGGACGCGAGCGACTTGGAGAACGTGGCCATCCTGAGGTCCACCCGCTCCTCGACGCCGAGCAGCTCGCAGCTCCCCGCTCCCCGCGCGCCCAGCACCCCCAGGGCGTGCGCCTCGTCGACCATCAGCCGCGCGCCGTAACGGGAGCACAGCTCGCAGATCTCCGGAAGCGGCGCCACGTCGCCCTCGGTTGAGAAGACGCCGTCGACGACCACCAGCACCCCACCGCCGTCCTGCGCCGCCCGCTGCAGGCTGTGCTCCAGCCGGTCGATCCGGTTGTGGCGGAAGGCACGCAGCTTTGCGCGTGACAGGATCACGCCGTCCAGGATCGAGGCGTGGTCGCCGGAGTCGGCGATCACCGTGTCGCCCGGCGCGAGGATCGTGCCGAGCGTCCCAACGTTGGCCTGGTGTCCGGTTGTGAACACGAGCGCCGCCTCCGTCCCCAGCCACTCCGCCAGCTCGTGCTCGAGCTCCAGGTGCAGGTCGAGCGTTCCGTTGAGGAACCGGGACCCGGTGATCCCCGTCCCGTATCGCTCCAGGGCGTCTCGCGCCCCCTGCTTGACGCGCTCGTCGCCCGTGAGGCCGAGGTAGTTGTTGGAGCCCAGCATGATCCGCCTGGCGCCCTCCATCTCGACCACGGGGAGGGTGGGGCCCTCCAGAACGTGGAAGTAGGGCATCGCGCCGATCTGACGCGCGGCGTTCATCTGCGCCACGCGCTCGCTGTCACGCGCCTTGGCGAACAGGTCGATCGCGGTCACGACCGGCAGCGTATCCGCATCGTCTGTGCATCGCGGACAGGGTGCCGGGCACGGGGAGGCGTGGCTCCCGGGCGATGCGGAGCCCGCCCGGCCGCGGAGGCGGGCTCGGCCCGGCCGACGTGGGCGGCGATGGTCGCGTTTGATCGTGACCGCGCGCGCTGTCAAGATGAGGCGGTGATGGCGTTCGCCGATGCACCGGACCTGGGGCCGATCGCGCCGATCGACGCCGAGGTGGTCGAGGAGCTCGAGCCGGTCCCGGTCGCCGACGACAGTGAGCCGCAGGCTCCTTCGGCGCAGCCATCGCAGGCTCCCGCTCACGGCCCGTTCACGGCGGTCGGTGGCCGGCCCAGGGCGCTGCCGGCCACCTCGCAGGTCGCGCTTCCGGCGATCCAGGCGGCGGCTGCGGCCGCGACGGGGTTTGTTGCAGGCGCGGCGACCCTCGCCCTGGTGCGCCGGCGCAGTGCGCGTCGGCTCGCGCGCGGTCGCGGGGTGCGGCGCGGGGGCGAGGGCGGACTGGCGATCGTCAGCTCGCGGAGCTTCCTGGTCGATGTGCACCTGATCGCCAGGCCCGGGGAGTGACGGGCCCGATCGCCAGCCCCGGCGGGTGACGGGCGTGACCGCGCCGCCGACCGCGTGAGCGCGTGATCGCCAGGCCCGGCGAGTGAGGGCGCCGCTGGGGCCCGAGCGCGCCTCGGCCACGGGGCGCCCGCGGGCCGGGAACGGCCGCCGCCGAACGACCGCGGCATGTCGGAGCTCGACCGCGCTGCGAGCTCGCATCGCAGGACGGCCACTGCCGCCAGAGCAACCCCGGCCGCGTCCGGCACGAGGGCCGCACGTCCGGTGCGCGTGACAGGTTAGGGAGCATGACCGTCGCGCGCCCGGACCCGTATGCGATCGCGGTCGGCGCGGACGTGCGTCCACGGTGGGTGTTTCGGCTTCCGCGCGCGACTGGCCTCGACGGTCTGTGCCGGCGGCGAGGCGGTGCCCTGTGGCGGCTCCTGCACCACGGTGCGACGCCGGTGGTCGTGTGCGTGCGCCAACCGGCCGCAGACCGCGTCCACCTTCTCGCCCGCTCGGCCAGCCATGAGGCCGCGGAGTGGGCGATCGCCCGGATGCGGGCGGCGCTGGGCGTCGACCAGGACCTCCGGCCTTTCTACGAGCGGTTCCATGGCGATCCGCTGATCGGCCCAGCCCTGCGCGCCCGGCCATGGCTGCGAGTGGCCGGCCGGCCTGACCCGTTCGAGGCGCTCATGCTCGCGGTATGCGAGCAGCTGATCGAGTACGAGCGCGCCGCCGCGGTCGAACGCCGGCTGATCGCGATGCTGGGGCGCCGCTGTCAGAGCACGGGCCTGGCGGACTCGCCGTCGGCCGCCGAGATCGCCTGCCAGCCGCCCGCCCGCCTTCAGGCGCTCGGCCTCAGCCAGGGTCGGGCGGTTGCGCTCATTGCCGCCGCGCGTGAGGTGGCGGAGGGCCGGGTGGACCTGTTCGATGCCGACCACGAGCGGGGCTGGCGCCGGCTTTCGCGCATCAGGGGGATCGGGCCGTGGACGCTGGCGACGATGGCGCTCACGGGCCAGGGCCGTCTGGACCAGATTCCGGCCGGCGATCTGGGCTACCTGAAGCTCGCCGGGCGGCTGCGCTCGCGCACGCCGGGTGCGCCCGCCCCGCGGGCGACGCCGGAGGAGGTGCAGCGCCTGTTCTCGCCCTATGCGCCCTGGGCCGGGCTGGCGGGGCTGCACGCGCTCCGGGCGTCGGCCCTGCCGCTCGGGCTGCGGCTCGCCGCCTGATCGCGGGCGGCCAGCCGTGTGTGACCTCGGGGCCGCGATCCGCGCGTGACCGCGGCCGTGGGCCGCCGCCTGACCGCGTGCGGCGAGCCGAGCGTGACCCGTGGCGGCCGCTCGTCCGTGGATCTGCCGGGGGCGCGGCTGCCGGCCGCGCAGCGGGGCGCGGCCCCGGCTCAGGGCCCCTGGCCGGCGAGCAGCTGATCGGTCTCGGCGTACGCGATGGCGGCCGGGTGGGTGATGAGATGGTTGCGAAGCATCCACTCGCCGTAGGCGTTCCACTGCGAGGGGTCCATCCAGCCCCACGGGTGGCCCGCGGCGGGGAAGAAGGCCGGCAGCGTCGCATGCACGCTGGCGGTCTGCAACCGCCGAGACAGGGAGGGGTCTGCCGCCAGCAGCGCGTCCACGCCGGCGCTGGGGTCCGCCCGCACCGCCTCGTAGCCGCGGCCGAGCGCCTGGACGAAGCGGCGCAGCAGGTTGTTGTCGCGCGCGATCTCATCCTCGCGCACAACGATCACAAGCTCGTCGTAGGTGGGAACCCCGGCATCCTGAACGGGGATCACGTAGGGGTGCCTGCCGTCCTGGCGAAGCTCGATCGCCTCGTAGTTCCAGTAGCCGCCGAGCGTCGCGTCGACCCGCCCGGAGAGCATCGCAGGCACCAGGTTGGCGCCCACGTTGACCTCCCTGACCGATGAGACGGGAACCCCGGCGTGGCGCAGGATCGTGTCAAGGTATGCGTGCTGGTAGGCGATGCCAGCGTCGCCGACCCGCTTGCCCCGCAGCTGGGCCGGACTGGTCACGCGGTGTGGGCCGATTGAGATGATCGAGGTCAGCGGCCGCTGCACGATCGCCGCGATCGCGGCCAGCGGCTCGCCCCTGTCGCGGGCCAGCAGCAGCTCCGGCTCGTAGGAGATCGCCGCGTCCACCCGTCCGGCGGCGACCAGCTGAAGCGGGGTCGCCACGTCGCCCGGCACCTCGACGTGCAGCGCGATCCCGGCCTGCCTGAAGTACCCGTCGGCCATGGCGGTGTACAGGCCGACGTGGTCGGCGTTGGGGAACCAGTCGAGCATCAGCGTCAGCTGCTGCGGGGGTGTGCGGCCGGGCGAGAGCTGGTCGTGCTTTGCCCCGCATGCGGCGAGCGCGAGCGCGGCGGTCGCCGCCCCCGCCGCGGCCAGCAATCGTCGTGGCGATCGGGTGAGGCTTCGGATCATCTGTCTCCTTCCATGTCTTGCTGGTGTGCCCAGGGGAGCAGCCGCCGCTCGGCGGCCGTCATCAGCGCGAACAGGCCGATCGACAGCGCGCACAGGATCGCCGTGGTCGCGAACGCCCGTGCGGGCAGCAACTGGGCGATCGACTGCTCAAACAGGTAGCCGAGCCCCGAGCTCGCGCTCATCCACTCGGCGAACACGGCGCCGATCACCGCGACGACGATCGCGATCTTCGCTCCAGTCAGCACGGAGGGCAGCGCCGTGGGGAGCTCGACTCGGCGGAACGTCTCAAGCCGCCCGGCATCGAGCGTGCGCATCAGCTTGAGCAGCTCGACATCGACCGAGGCAAACCCGGCGAGGGTGGTGACGACCACCGGGAAGAAGGACACGAGGCCGATGACGACCAGCTTCGGCAGGATCCCGAACCCGAGCCAGAGCGCCAGCACGGGCGCGAGCATCGGCACCGGCACCGCCTGGGAGGCGACGAGGATCGGATACAGAGCGCGGCGCAGGACCGGCGAGAAGTGGATCACGATCGCCATCACCAGGCCGGCGAACATCGCGACGAGGATCCCGAGCACGATCTCGGTGGCCGTGACCAGCAGGTTGCTCCACAGGAGCGCCCGGTCGTCGTACAGAGACGCGACGATCGCGTGTGGAGCGGGCAGCACCAGGGGGTCGACCCCGCCCAGGTCGACGTAGAGCTCCCAGGCGCCCAGCAGCGCGAGCACGACCGCGAGCGCCGGCAGCACTCCGTCGCCACGCCGGCGCGTGGATGCTGTGCGCCGCGCGCGTCGCACAGCCGGTCCCCTTGCGCCGCGCGCGGTCACGCGCGCACCCCCAGCGCCTCCAGGATCGCCTCGCGGGCCGAGACGATGCCCGGCTCGGTCCGCCGGCGTGGCCGCGGAAGGTCGACCGGCAGCTCGCGCACGACCCGCCCGGGGCGCGGGGACATGACGATCACCCGGTCTGCCAGCAGGACCGCCTCCTCGACGTCGTGGGTGACGAGCACGACGGTGCGCGGTTCGGCGTCCAGCACGCGAGCCAGCCAGCCCTGCATCTCGGCGCGCGTGATCGCGTCCAGGGCCGCGAACGGCTCATCCAGCGCCAGCACCGGCTTGCCCGCCAAGAGCGAGCGCAGGAACGAGACGCGCTGGCGCATGCCGCCGGAGAGCTGAGCCGGCCGGGCGCGCTCGAAGCCCTTGAGGCCGAAGCGCTCAAGCCATGGCGCGGCCGCCGCGCGCGCGTCGTCGCGAGAAAGGCCCCTCACCCGCAGGGCGAGCGCCGCGTTGTCCAGCGCGCCCAGCCAGGGAAGCAGGAGATCCCGCTGGGGCATCAGCACGGCCGGATCGCAGCTCACCGTGCCCGTGTCCGCCGCCATGAGCCCGCAGATCAGCTCAAGCAGCGTGGTCTTGCCGCACCCGCTGGGGCCCACGACCGCCACTACCTCGCCCGGCGCGGCCCGCAGGCACATCCCATCGAGCGCGCGCACGGGACCGCCCCTGGCGCGAAACTCCTTGCACACGGCCTCGATCACGACCCCCACCCCTCCGACCGCCCTGGGCGGCGTGGTCTGGGTCTCGATCGTCACCGGTGTCGCTCCCTCCGCGGGCATTACCCCACAGGTTCGAAGGGTCAGCGCCGGGACCGAAATCGGTGGGCGCTATCTCAGCCGGCCTTCCCGCCAGCTCCCCTGGGTTGCTCCTGTGCGCGCGATTGTAGCGCCGCCGCTTGGCCGCTCGCAGACCGGAGCGTCGCGGCTGGGGCGTTCAGTAACGTGGCCGCGATGAATCGCAGGCTCCCGTCTCGGGCGGCCGCGATCGTGGCTGCCCTGACCCTGATCGCGCCGTTCGCCCACGCTGGTGTGGCGGGAGCGGCCCGCGCGCGCACGGCGCGATCGGGAGGCGCGGGCACGGCGCGATCGGCCCACGCCGAGCGCGCCTCGTTTGCGCCCCGCATCGGCCTGGCGCTGGGCATGCTGCCCGACCGCGCCCAGCAGGAGATCGCGGCCGGGGCGGCGATCCCGGTCGTCTACCACGGGGGGCCCGTGATGAGGGACGTGACGGTGCACACGGTGTTCTGGGCGCCGTCGGGCTATCGCTTCGACGGGCCCCCGTCGCCGGGCACGCTCGGCTACCAGGCGCTGATCGAGCAATTCCTGACAGACGTCGCGGCCGCGTCGGGGCAGGGAGCCGCCGCACAGGGCCCCAACGTGCTCTCGGTGCTCTCGCAGTACGGCGATCGGACCGGGCCGGGGTCGACGGCGATCTCCTACGACCCGGCGTCGGACTCGATCGTTGACACCGATCCCTACCCGCCGGCCGGCGAGCAGTGCCCCTCGCCCTCGGGGGTTGCGACCTGCATAACCGATCTTGAGCTGCAGCGCGAGCTTGACCGGGTGATCGGGGCCAACCCGTCCCAGCGGGGCCTGTCGAATCTCTGGGTGATCCTCCTGCCGCCCGACGTCGACACCTGCACGAACGTCGGCTCGTGCGCATCCAACGCCTATGCGGGCTACCACTCGGCCTTCGCGCTGGGCAGCGGCGAGACGGTCTACGCGGTGATCCCGGACCCGCTGGTCGAGTTCACGCCGCCGCCGGGGGCCGACCCGGAGGGAAACCCCGAGGCCGAGACGACCGTGGACACGCTGGCGCACGAGCTGGTGGAGGCGATCACCGATCCGCTGGGAACCGGGTGGATGGACCCCAACGGGTTCGAGGTCGGCGACAAGTGCGAGAACGGGCCCCAGATCGGCATGCCGCTGGGGTACGCGCCCGACGGCTCGCCTTACAACCAGCTGATAGATGGCCACGCGTACCTGATCCAGGACATGTGGTCCGACGCGCGTGACGGGTGCGTGCAGGGGTCATCCTCGGCTGCGCCGGCGCCGCCTCTGCAGACGGTGTCCCTGCGTCAGTTCAGCGCGAGCGTCAGCGGCAGCCTCGGCGTCGCGGAGCGTCTGTCGGTGCGCGTCTCGCTCGTGCGAGCGGGCGTGACGGTGGCCGCTGCGACCGGCCGCTCGCGTGCGGATGGGAGCTGGGGGCCCCTCGTCCTGCGCGGCGCGCGAGGCGTCGCGCACGCCGTCGGCGATGACCGGGACATTCTGCGCATCTATTACTCCGGGGCGCCGGGGGCTCCCCCGCCGGACCTGATCGCCACCGGGGACGGCGGCGATCCGTTCACCGCGTCCGGGTTCACCGGCTTCTCTGACCTCGACCACGGCTATGCGATCGTCTCCCGCGCCGGCGTGACCGAGGCGCTCGTTGGGCCCTGCACGCAGACGGGGGTGCTCACGCTGCGGGCTGGGCCGCTGGTCGCCTCGCCCACGGACCTGTGCCAGACCGAGTCGGACGCGGCCGTGATCTCGCTGCCCCGGGTGGGCGCGGCGACTCCGCTGAGCCTCTCGAGCCTGGACAACCGCGGTGTGTACCTGCTGGCGCCGCACGGGACGCTGGTGCGCCTGACGATCCCGCTGGGAGAGCCAGGCGCGCGGCCGGCCGCTCCCAATCCCCACCTTCCGTTTGCGCCGACCGGCTTTCCCGTCTGCACCGCGTTTCTGAGGATCGCGGTCGTGCGATGCTCAGGCCTGGTGGCCGGGGCCCGCTATCGACTGCAGCGCTTCCGGCGCACGATCGCCCGCTCGCGCGCCGGAAGCGCCGGCGTGGTGCGCTTCTCGGACCCGACGCTGCGGGGTGGCGAGGTCCTGTCGCTGCTCAACGCCGGCGGCCGGCGCCTGACGTCGCTGCACGTTGCGCGCCTGCGGGTGTCGATCGTCGGCACGCAGACCACCGTCGCCGCCGGCGTCTGCCAGCCGGGCGACTACTGGGGCGCGCCCCCGCCCCCGCCGCGTCCGACCGCGGCGGTCGGCGTCGGGCTCGCCGGGAGCGGGCGGATCTGTCCCACCAGCGGCCGCGCGCGTGGCCTGCCGGATGCCGACATCGCCCAGACCGACGACTTCAGCGGCGGCCAGACCGTGCTCCAGGTGCCGCTGATCGAGTCCACCTCCCCGATCCAGGACGAGACCCTCTATGGGCCGTTCATCGCCTCCGCGCAGTCCGGGCTGCCGGGACCGCGCGGCACGACGGCCGCAGGAGGGGTCCCGATCTCGCTGGCGATCGAGGTTGCGTCCTCCGGGCGCGTCGTGTTTCAAGCCGCCGACGTGGACACCGCCGCCGGCGTTCCGGTGCCCGGGCTTCGCCCGGGCGCCTACATCGGGCGCTGGGTGCTCAGGGACCGAAACGGCGACACGCGGACGCTCACCACCCGCTTCTACGAGGCGCGGTGAGCGACGGCGACCGCGTGCCGCGTCGGGCGCGCGGCGGTCCGGTGCGGGCGCTGCACAGCGACGGACTCACGGCCCGGCGCCAGGGCCGCAGCGCATACGGCGCCGGCCGGCGCGGCCCCGGCTCGCACGACCCCCGGGTCACGGCCCCGGCTCGCACGACCCCCGGGCGCGGCCCCGGCGCATACGGCCCCGGGGCGCAGGACGCCCGAGCGCGCGGCCCATCGCACGTGCGTCCCGGCTGGCTGGCCAGCCAGGGTATGATGGTCGGGATCCCGAGCGTCAGGAGGAGCGTGACTTCCACCCGCGATGACCTCGAAGGCCTGCTGCTGGGCGACCGCGAGCACTGGCGCGACGGGCCGCCGCACGAGCTGTTTGCGCGCCTGCGCGCGCAGTGCCCCGTGCACTGGACCCCGCGGATCACGGAGTACCCGCAGGAGGCCGGCTACTGGTCGGTGACGCGCGCGCAGGACGTGCGAACCGTCAGCCGCGACTGGCGCACCTACTCGTCGGCCCACGGCGTGACCGCCGTATCGGATCTGTTCGTGGACCTGACGCGCGCGATGTTCATCGGCATGGACCCTCCCAAGCACGACCGGCTCAAGATGCTCTTCCAGGCGGGCTTCACGCCCCGGCGGATCGCTGCACACGAGCCGGAGATCCGCAGGATCGTGACCGCCGTCCTAGATGGCCTGGAGGGCCGCGAGGCCTGCGATCTGGTCTCCGAGGTCGCCCAGCCGATCGTCTCCCGGGTGATCGGAAGCTTCATGGGCATTCCGCCGGGCGACGATGCGGCCTGGGCGAGGCTCATGAACGCCGCGCTTGGCGCGGGCGATCCGGACCTGGCGCCCGACGGGATCCAGGGCGTCCTTGAGCGGGAGGTGCCCGAGATCTTCAGCCGCTGCTCGGAGATGATCGCGGCGCGGCGAGAGCACCCCACCGACGACCTGACCTCGGTGCTCGTGCATGCTGAGATCGACGGCCAGCGGCTTGAGGAGCACGAGATCGTGATGGGCTTCTTCCTGCTGGTCGCCGCCGGCAACGACTCCACCAAGGCGACCTACTGCAGCGGCATGCGCGCGCTGATCGAGCACCCGGACCAACGCGCTCTGCTGGTCTCCGATCCCTCGCTGATCCCCGGCGCGGTGGAGGAGTGCCTGCGGATGTTCCCGGCGTTCGCCCACTTCCGGCGCACCGCCACGGTCGACACGGTCCTCGCCGGCCAGCAGATCCGCGCCGGCGACAAGGTGGTCATGTGGTACGTGTCGTCCAATCGCGACGAGCGCTGCCATTCGGACCCCCACCGGTTCGACGTGCGTCGCAACCCCGAGCACCAGGCGTTCGGCGCCGGCGGCCGCCACTTCTGCCTGGGCGCCGCTCTGGCGCGGCTGGAGCTGCGGGTCATGTTCGAGGAGACGCTCGCGCGGTGGCCGCAGATGGAGCTCCTGGGACGTCCGGCCCGCGTCGAATCGGTGTTCGTCAATCAGCTCAAGGCGCTGCCGGTGGCGCTCGGCCCGCGGCGCTGAGCCCGAACCTGCCGTCGCGCTCGGCGCGCGTCGCCGATCCGGATCCCGCAGGTGGCGCTCGGCCCGCAGCGCCGAGCGCGTTCCACCCGGACGCCGGCGTGACCGCGGGATCGGCGGGCGCTCAGCCGCGCCCTGACCGCGGAGCGCGCGCGTCCGCCGCGGCGCGCTCATCGGCCTCGATCACGTGCATCACGGCGTTGATCAGCGCCAGGTGCGTGAACGCCTGCGGGAAGTTGCCAAGATGGCGACCGCTTGCGGGGTCCAGCTCCTCGGCGTAGAGCCCCAACGGGCTGGCGTAGCCGAGCAGCCGCTCGCACAGTGCCCGCGCCCGGTCTCGCTCCCCGATCTCGCACAGCGCCGACACCAGCCAGAAGGAGCAGATCAGAAAGGCGCCCTCGCGCCCGTGCAGCCCATCATCGGTCTGGTTGGTGCGGTAGCGGAGCACCAGCCCTCCCTCGGTGAGCTCCTCGGCGATCGCCAGCACGGTGGCGCGGATCCGCTCGTCCTCGGGGGGCAGGAAGCCAACCAGCGGCAGAAGCAGCAGCGCGGCGTCGAGCGCGTCGGTGTCGTAGTGGGCGACGAACACGCCGCGCTCGTCGACGCCGTTGGCCAGCACGTCGGCATGGATCTCGTCGGCGGCCGCCCGCCAGCGGTCGGCTCGCTCGGCGTCGTCGCGCAGCTGCGCAAGCCGCGCGCCGCGGTCGCAGGCCACCCAGCAGAACACCTTCGAGGAGGTGAAGTGGCGCGCCTCGCCGCGGACCTCCCAGATGCCGCGGTCAGGCGCTCGCCAGTGGGCGATCGCCTCCTCCACCTGACGGCAGAGGATCGGCCAGACGCGGTCGTCGATCGAGTCGCGCGAGCGCGTGTGCAGATAGACGGCGTCCAGCAGCGCGCCCCACACGTCGTGCTGGCGCTGCTCGTGCGCGGCGTTGCCCACCCTCACCGGGCGCGCGCCCTCGTAGCCCTCCAGATGGGGCAGCTCGCGCTCGGGCAGCTCGCGCTCCCCGTCGACCCCGTACATCACCTGCAGCGGCGCATCGCCGGACGCGACGTCCGCGACGAAGTAGAAGAAGTCGTTGGCCTCCCACTCGAAGCCGAGCTTGAGCAGGGCCCAGAGCATGAACGTGGAGTCGCGGATCCAGCTGTAGCGGTAGTCCCAGTTGCGCTCCCCCTGGGGGGTCTCCGGCAGCGACGTCGTGGCCGCCGCCAGCAGCGCCCCGCTCGGCGCGTAGGTGAGACCCTTGAGGGTGAGCGCGGAGCGCTGCAGATGCGGGCGCCAGGGATGGTCGGGGAAGCGCCCGCCGTCGAGCCAGTGCTGCCAGTGGTGCGCGGTCCACACCAGACGCTCGTTGGCCTCTTGAACGTCCCGCGGCGGGGGATGCTCGGACCACGACAGGGCGCAGAACACGCTCTCGCCCTCCTTCATCAGGTGCCGCGCCACCGCTCGCGACCCCTCGAACCCGAGCCGCAGATCGGTCGTCAGCCGCAGCGTGACAGCGTCTTGGCCGCCTTTGCCTCCGTTGCTCGCGGGCGCGACGGCGCCGGCGGTCGCCACCCCTTCGCAGTAGCCGTCGGCGCCGTAGGACCACCGGGCGGGCACCCGTCCGTAGTCGAACTTGGGCTCGCAGTCCAGCAGCAGCTGCACCTCGCCGTTGACGCACCGCACCAGGCGCAGCAGCACGTGGTCGGCGTCGTAGTCGGTGGGCGCTCGCCGGTGCGTGCGCGAGCGGTCGCGCTCGTGGTGCCAGGGGCCGATCAGCAGCACATCGCGGACGACGATCCATCCCGAGCCGGTGCCCCAGCTGGTCTCGAGCACCATCGTCCCGGGCAGGTACCGGCGCGCGGCGGGCACGGTGACGCCGTCGGGGCCCAGTCGGAAGGAGCCGGCGTCGCGGTCCAGCAGCGCGCCGAACACGCTGGCGGAGTCGACGCGGGGCAGGCACATCCACTCCACCGCCCCCGAGGGCGCGACGAGCGCCACGGTCTCGCAGTCGGAGAGGAACGCGTACTGCGCGATCGGAGCGAACGGGCTGGTCGCGGCACGGTCGCGGTGCTCGGCGGCTGCGCTCTGCCACCGAGCCGCCCACGGCGTCCCAAGCGCGCCCGCGCGCGGCCCTTGCGTGAGATGCTCGAGCATCGCCCGTGAATATCGACAGCTGGGCACCGACGGCGCAATCGGCCAGGGGCCGACGCCGGGCCGCTGCGGGCCCAGCCGCCCGGGGTCAGCCGCCGGGCGGCGGGCTCGGCCGCCGGGCGGTGGGGTCAGCCGCTGGGCCGGGATCAGCGGCCGGGCGGGGATCAACCGCCGGGCGCGGATCAACCGTCCGCGGGGTCAGCCGCCGAGCCCGCCGAGCACGGAGAAGGGGCTCCAGGGCCGTGACTCGAGCACCGCTCGGGGGTTGCCGGCGACCATAACCTCGCTGCCCTCCGGCACGCGGTCGCCGAGCGCCTCGGCCAGCCGGCGGGCGCTGTCCTCGTCCTCGGCGCCGATCAGCACGTAGCGGAAGCGGCGGACGTGGGCAAGGCCATCCTGCTGCAGGCGCTCTGAGAGCTCCCGCGCATGCTGGCGTGAGCGGCAGCGGATGCTCACCTCCCATTCGGGGTAGCCGCGGTGCTCTGACTCGGCGCGCTCGCGCGCGATCCGCTCCTCGTGCTCCGGCTCGCCGGGCGCGTCGCGGGTCGCGACCGGCACGGCCGGATCCTCCCAGCGCTCGGCGACCGGGTGCCAGCGGCTGACCTGCATCGACGCCCGCCACCCGTGACGGCGCGCCAGGTCCTCCACCAGCCGGCGGGCGCGCTCGGTCTGCTCGCGTGAGCCGGCGTAGCAGAACACCTCCGAGCCGTCGACGGACACCACGACGCGGTCCTGGAACGCGTCGACCAGGTCGTGCTCGAGCCCGGGGTCCTCAAGCAGGCGGCCGAGCGCTCGCGCCTGCCCGCCGTCGGCCAGCTCCACGCGCAGCCTCCAGTCGTCGTTCACCGCGCAGACAGTAGCGATGCACATCGCGCTCGGGCGTCCGGCGTGCGCCATCATGGGCTGAGCATGGGCACAGGAAATCGAGGGTTCGTGGCCGGCCACGGTGGCGGCGCCCCCGGGCTTCGCTCGGCGCTGGGCGGCAGCCCCCGCGGCAAGCCGCCGCCGCTGATGGACCCCACGCGCCGGCGCGACCGCCGCCGCATCCTGGCGCTGTTTGCCCCCTACCGGCTCCGGCTCGCGTCGGTGCTCGCGCTGATCGTGCTCTCGGCCGGGATGAGCATGCTCAACCCGTTCCTTCTGCGAGCGGTCCTCGACGACGGGATCCTGCACCACCGCACGACGCTGCTGACCGAGCTGGTGGCCGGGATGATCGGGATCGCGGTGCTCTCCAGCGCCTTCTCCGTGTGGCAGACCTACATGTCAAACGCGGTCGGGCAGCGCGTGATGCACGACCTGCGGGCGGCCGTCTACCAGCGCCTGCAGCGGATGTCGCTGGCGTTCTTCACGCGCACGCGCACGGGGGAGATCCAGTCGCGGATCGCCAACGACATCGGCGGCCTGGATGCGGTGGTCACGACGACCGCGACCACAATCGCGCAGAACGCGACGACGGTGATCGCGGCGGTGGTAGCGCTGTGCCTGCTCAACTGGCGGCTGGCCGCGATCTCGATGGTCTTTGTCCCGCTGTTCGTCTGGCTGACCCGGCGCGTCGGACGGGTGCGCAGGCGGATCACCACCGAGCAGCAGAAGCGGCTGGCGGACCTGTCCTCGCTGGTGCAGGAGTCGCTGTCGGTCTCGGGGATCATGCTCGGCAAGACGATGGGCCGAGGCGGGGACCTGGCGGCGCGCTTCACCGACGAGTCGCGTGAGATCGCCGAGCTCGAGGTGCGCTCCAGGATGGCCGGGCGCTGGGTGATGTCGACGATCCAGATGACCTTCGCGATCCAGCCGGCGATCGTCTACTGGCTCGCGGGGCAGAGCTTCATCGGCCACATCACCCTCGGGACGGTGGTCGCGTTCTCCACCCTGCAGACCAGGCTGCTGTTCCCGATCCAGTCGCTGCTGGGGGTGGGCGCGGACATGGAGGCGTCGCTGGCGCTGTTTGACCGCATCTTCGAGTACATGGACCTGCCGATCGACATAGTCGAGGCGCCCGAGCCGGTCGTCCTGCGCCCCGACGAGGTGCTGGGGGAGGTGCGACTTGAGCGGGTGAGCTTCCGCTACCCGCGCCAGGACGCCGGCCCGGTGCAGGCTCCGGACGCCGGCGGGGCGCAGGCTCCGGACGCCGGCGCGGTGCAGGCTCCGGACGCCGGCCGGGGGGAGGCTCTGGCCGGCTCGGGGGAAGCTCTGGTCGCAGGCGCGGGGGAGCCTGTGGCCGTCGGCCCGGACGCCGGCGAATGGACGCTTCGCGACATCGACCTCGTGATCCCCGCGGGCACCAGGACCGCGATCGTGGGCGAGACCGGCTCGGGGAAGACCACGCTCGGCTACCTGGTGGCGCGGCTTTACGAACCTCAGCTCGGCCGCGTCACGATCGACGGGATCGACGTCCGCGACGTCTCGCTTCAGTCGCTGGCCGCGACCGTGGGGGTCGTCTCCCAGGAGACCTACCTGTTTCATGCCTCCGTGAGGGAGAACCTGCGCTTCGCGCGGCCGGAGGCGACCGACGCCGAGATCGAGGAGGCGGCCCGGACCGCCCGGATCCACGACCTGATCGCCTCGCTGCCCGACGGCTACGACACCGTCGTGGGCGAGCGCGGGTACCGGTTCTCAGGCGGGGAGAAGCAGCGCATGGCGATCGCCCGCACGATCCTGCGAAACCCGCCGGTGCTGGTGCTCGACGAGGCCACCAGCGCCCTGGACACCCAGACCGAGCGGGCGGTGCAGGCCGAGCTTGAGCGCCTCGCCGAGGGACGCACCACGATCACGATCGCCCACCGGCTCTCGACCGTGCGCGACGCCGATCAGATCGTCGTGCTCGACGCCGGGCGGATCGTCGAGCGCGGCACCCACGAGGAGCTGCTGGAGCGCGGCGGCGCCTACGCGGCGCTGGTCCTGCGCGATGTGGCCGAGGAGGCCGTGCAGGACTGATCGGCGCCGGGGCGCCGGCCGAGCGGTTGGGGTCCTCGCCCGCGCCCGCCGCCTACCGGCCCACCACCCCGCGCGAGATCACCAGCCGCTGGATGTCCGAGGTCCCCTCCTCGATCTCCTCGAGCTTGGCGTCGCGCATCCACTTCTGCACCGGGTACTCGCGCGAGTACCCCCAGCCGCCGAGCGTCTGCACCGCCGCCCAGGTGCACCACATCGCGCTCTCGGAGGCGTGCAGCTTGGCCATCGCCGCCTCGGTGGTCGCGCGCGCGCCGGAGTCCAGCATCGCGGCCGCGCGCCAGGTCAGCAGGCGGGAGGCGTCGACGCGCAGCGCCATGTCGGCGAGGCGGAAGGCGACCGCCTGATGCTGCGCGATCGGCCGTCCGAACTGCACGCGCTCGCGCGCGTAGGCAACGGCGTACTCCAGCGCGGCCCGCGCCAGGCCGGTGGCCGACGCGGCGAGCGTCACGCGCGAGCGGTCGAAGGTGTGCATCAGACCGCGGAAGCCCTGCCCCTCCTCGCCCAGCCGCCGGTCCTCCGAGACGAACACGTCGTCGAGGAACAGCTCGGAGCTGCGG